>Ga0153917_1000496_pt1 | contig 25067 bp, 21 predicted proteins | sample TSFL001MetaG_FD_104695 | JGI IMG/M metagenome (GOLD analysis project Ga0153917, IMG submission 104695) | Attine ant fungus gardens microbial communities from Florida, USA - TSFL001 MetaG | ecosystem: Host-associated > Fungi > Mycelium > Unclassified | place: USA: Florida, Paynes Creek Historic... | reverse complement strand
TGGTCGCCCACTCCTTGCGCGTGCGCAGCTTCGCGCAGAAGCGGGCCATCAGCAGCGAGTTGGCACCGAGATCGTCGAAGAAATGATCCTCGGCGTAGATGTCGTCCATCTTCAGCACGTCGCGCAGCGCTTCCGTGAGGAAGCGCTCGTCGTCGGTGGACGGCAGGATTTCCTTACGCTCGGTCCCGAGGCGAAGGCTCATGGGCTTCGGCAGTTTGCGCGTATCGACCTTGTCGGACACGGTCATCGGCAGGGCCGGAAGCTCCTCCAGGAAGGAGGGCACCATATAGTCGGGCAGGCGGCGGCGCAGTTCCCTGCCGAGATCGGCGCGGGCAAGCGTGTCCGTGCCGGATTTCAGCGCATAGTAGCCGACCAGCTCGACGCGGCCGGGTTCGATCTCCCAGGTGGTGACGGCCGCCTGCGCGATGCCGGGCTGGTCGAGCAGTACCGCCTCGATCTCGCCCAGCTCGATGCGGTAGCCGCGGATCTTCACCTGCGTATCGATGCGGCCGTGATATTCGATCTCGCCATCCGCATTGATGCGGCCGAGGTCGCCGGTGCGGTAGATACGCTGCGAGGGATTGTTCGGCAGGCCAATGAAATCGGGGATGAACTTCTGCGCCGTCAGGTCCGGCCGGTTGAGATAGCCGACCGCGACGCCGATGCCGGCGATGCCGATTTCACCAAGCTCGCCCGGCGCCGTCAGTTGCGGCGCCTCGGCATCGAGGATGACGATGGAATAGGTCGGCAGCGGCGCGCCGATCGTCACGGGGCGTTCGGGCGTCAGGTAGCCCATGGTCGCCGTCACGGTCGCCTCGGTCGGGCCGTAGGTGTTGAGGATCTGCCGGCCCGGCTTCGACCAGCGCGTGACGAGGTTGTGCGGGCAAGCCTCGCCGCCGACGAGGATGGCGCGCAGGCTCGGCACGTCGCTCTCGATGGAGGAGAGCAGCGTCGGCGAGCAGGCCATGCAGGTAATGGCGTTGGCGCGCAGGAAATCCGCAAGTTCCTCGCCGACCAGCGTCATGCGGCCCGGCGCGGGGACGACGGTGGCGCCGGCGGCGAACGGCACCCAGATCTCCTCGGTGGAGAAGTCGAAGGCGATGGTCATACCCTGGTAGACGCGATCGCCCGGGCGGTAGCCATAGGCATCGGCGGCGACGCGGACGAAGTTGCAGATGCTCTGGTGGCGCACCGCCACGCCCTTCGGTCGGCCGGTCGTGCCGGACGTATAAAGGATGTAGCAGATGTCGTCTTCGGAGAAGCCGAGTTCGAGCGGCGTATCCGGGTGCCGGGCGGCCTCCGGGCAATCGGCCGCGATCACCACATGGGGGACGGAAAGCCCGGCGGCGCGCGCGGCATAGCCGGCAATGGTGACGACGAGGCTGACGCCCGCATCCTCGACGATGAGCGACATGCGCTCCTCGGGGAAGGCCGGAGCGAGCGGCACGAAGGCCGCGCCCGCCTTCATGACGGCGAGGATGGCGATATAGGTCTCGGCGGAGCGGTCGAGCAGCAGGGCCACCCGGTCGCCGGGCTTGACGCCGCGCCCGGCGAGCAGGCGCGCGAAGCGGTTCGCGGCCGCATCCATCTCGCGGTAGCTCCAGATGCGGCCGGAATCGAGCACGGCCGGCGCGTCCCCAAAGGTTTCGGCAAGTCCCTCGAAGACGCGGGAAAGCCGCTCTTCCGGCTGGCCGGCGCGCGGCGAATCGGGGCCGCACAGGATCTGCGGCATCGGGCCGCTCTCGGTCGTGTCCATCACGCCCTGGCTGAGGCCGCGCAAATGGGTGCCTGCGTCGTTCATATTCGAAATCCTGCTTGTGCCATGTCCGGCGAGGTGACGTTCGGCAGTGGCGCGCCCTTACCGGCGCGGGACCGCTCGGATCGTCCGGCGGGGCCGTTGGCAGCCGCCGTCGTCATCGTCGTCTTATTCGCGCCTTACGCGCGCTTTTGCTAAAAGAAAAGCGGAATTTTGAGGCAGGCAGGCACGAAACGGTATCAAATTCTCGTGCTGTGCTTCCTTTGCATGGCAATCAGGCTCGAAGGGCCCGCGCCGGGCTGAGGCGGAGGGCGGAAACGGCCGGCACGAGCGAGACCAGCACCGCCAGGAACAGGAACCAGAGGGCGAGGGGAACGTCCTCGCGCGCGAACTCCACGGGCATGCGGACGGCGGTCGTCGCGGCCAGCGAGGCGGAGATCGCCTCGGCGGCGGCATAGCCGACGGCAATGCCGAGCGCGAAGCCGGCAAGGAAGAGCACGAACAGCTCGCCCCAGACGATGGCCAGCACCGAACGACGCGGCGCGCCGAAGGCCCGCAGCGCCCCGATCTGCCGCTGGCGCGCCCCGACATGCATGACGGTGACGAGCAGGATTGCCGCGATGACGATCACCTGCGTGCCGATGGCGATGGCGAGGAGGAGGCTGCGTGCATCGCCGAGCGTCGCGTAAAGCCGCGTCAGCACTTCAGCGGGAAAGACGGCGAGCGTCGTCTCGCCGCGATATTCCTGCCGCAGGCGATAGGCGTCGGCGACCGTTTTCGGCTTGACGAGAACGGCCGGAATTCCCGGTGTTGCGGCATCGAAATGCTCATCGAGGCCCGCATTCGCATCGACATGGGCTTCGTGGTCGTGATCATGATCCTCGTGGGCATCTCCCTCGTGATCGTGATCCTCATGGCCGGCCTTTTCCTCCATGCCATGCAACTGCCAGACCGCACGGATCGGCACGAGGATCGCCCGGTCCCAGGCCGTGCCCGTCGGCGCCATCCGGCCGGTCACGGTATAGGCGATCTCCGTATGGGTATGGCCGCCTTCGTCGGCGGCGCCGTGCATCGGCTTGATCTCCGCGCCGAGACGCTTGGGCACGTCCGCGCCGACCACGGCCTCGCCGAGACGGGTGAAAAACGCGCCCTCGGCAAGCGCGGGCGAGAGGGCGGAGACAAGCGTCGTCGTCGTGCCGACCACCGGATACCCGTCCGCCGAATCACCGAAGCCGACCGGCGCGGCGAAATCGACGCGCGGATCGTCCGATAGCTTGGCGAGCACGCCGCCCGACATCAGCGGCAGAGGCGAGGGCTGGAGGAACACGGCCGAAAGGGCAAGCTGTGTCTCGCTGCCGGCCGCCCCGACGAGCAGGTCGAACTTTTCCGCCGCCCGCGCGCTGCCGAGCCGCACGGCGCGCTCCTGCAGCGTGACGGTGACGCTGAGCGCGACGGAAAGCGCGATCAGCACCACGACGGCGAGCGCGCCCGCCTTGAAGCGGCGAAGGTCGGCGAGGATGAAACGGATCATGCTGCAAGCGCCTTCGCGCTGTCCTCGACGATCCGGCCGCCCGCAAGGCCGATGCGCCGGTCAAGCCGCTCCGTCAGAGCGGGATCGTGGGTGACGGCGATCAGCGTCGCCCCTTCCGCCCCGGCAAGCTCGACGAGGAGGTCTGCGACGGCTTCGCCCGTGCGCCCATCGAGACTGGCGGTCGGTTCGTCGGCGACAATGACGCCGGGTCTTGCCAAGAGCGCCCGCGCCACGGCGACCCGCTGCATCTCGCCGCGCGACAGGGTCTCTATGGCCTGCTGCGGCCGCGCGATGCCGACCGTGTCGAGGAGCTGGAGCGCCCGTTCGCGCTCGGCCGGCTCCAGCCGCCGCGAAAGGCGGATTGGCAGCACGACGTTCTCCAGCGCCGAAAGGCCGGGAAAGAGATGGAAATCCTGCATGACGAGCCCGATATGCGCCGCGCGGAACGCATCGCGCCGGCCCGTCGGAAGACGCGTCATGTCCGTTCCGCCCCAGGAGACCGTTCCGCCGGTCACGCGCTCGAGGCCGGTGATCGCATTCACCAGCGTGCTCTTGCCCGAGCCGGACGCCCCGGTGACCGCAAGCTGTCCGCCGGCCGGAACGTGAAGGCGGCCGATGGCGAGGACCGGCGTTTCGAGGCCGGAAAAGCGCATGGTGAGATCGGCAATGTCGAGCGAAAGCATGGGTCAGACCGTGTCGAAGGAGGCTTCGCGCAGGCGAAGCTGGCTGACGAAGCCGGTTTCCGGGTCGATCCAGGCGCCGTATTCCAGCACGCCATGGGCCTCGATCGGGGCATTGTACTGCACGAAGGTCTGCCTGCGCGCGAGATAGACGACAAGGATGTTGTCCGGCCAGTCCGCATCGGAAGAGCAGAAGGGGCAGAGCGACATCGGGATTTCGGTGAGGACGAAGAAGTTCGCTTCCGCCTTCAGCGGCGGCGCCATGAAGCCCTTCACGGTGACGTCCGCGCCGTTCAGCCGCTTCACCTTGTCGGAGAATTCGAGGCCGAGCACGCCGAAGCTCTTGTAAAGCTCGCCGAAGCCGAGCCTTTCCGCCGCGCGCGCCGGATGGGCGAGGGGAAGGGCGGAAAAGGCCGCGAGCGCTCCCAGAATCTGCCGCCGCTTGAACATCTGTCGCATGGTCGTCTCCATGGTCGGCCCCTCATCCGCCTGCCGGAGCCTTCTCCCCGCGTGGGGAGAAGGGAGGGGTGAAACCGCTTTGCCGCCACCCCACTCCTTGCGGGAAAGGGGTGGCAACGGGACGGGGAATTTTCCCCCGATACGGCCTGACTACTTCTTCGCCGCGCCGAGCGCGAAGGCGTCGGCCAGCACGCGGTAGACATCGCTCTGTTCCATGTAGCCACGGAAGCCTTCGGCACCCGGGCCGGTGGCCTGGAGCACGATATCGTCGACGGCGTGGACGCCAGTGTCCTCATCCTTCGGGATATTGCCCTGAACGAAGACCGCGCCGGGCACATCCTTGTAGGCCTCGTTGGCGACATATTCCTTGTTCTCGTTCTGGATCGCCGGAACGAAGGGGCCGTCGAGCTTCGGACGGAAGGTCTCGTAGTGATCCGGGCCGTTGTTGGCGGCCATGAACAGGCGGCGCGAGACGTCGACGCGGTCCGGATAGCCGTCGCCGTCCTTGTCCTCGTAGTTCGGGAAGCCGGCATTGTCATAGGTGCCGACCTTCTCGCGCATTTCCGTGCCGGGCTTGTCGTCGTCGACCGTGCCGATGATGGCGACGCCATGCGTATGGTCGCCGGTGACGACGATCAGCGTATCGGGATTCTTGTCGGCGAATTCGCGGGCGACCGCCACGGCCTTGTCGAACTCGATGGTCTCGACGAGAGCGCGATCCCAGTCGAGCGGATGGCTCATCTTGTCGACCGAGGCGCCTTCCACCATCAGGAAGAAGCCTTCCGGGTTCTTCGAGAGCTTGTCGAGCGCGGCCCGGGTCATGTCGACGAGGCCCGGCTGGTTCGGGAACTTGTCGACGGTGCCCTTCTTGAGGAATTCACGGTCGAGCGTCACGTCCATGTTGCTGGTGTGGAAGAGGCCGAGCAGCCTGTCCTGGTTCGAGCCGGCGGCAGCGGCAAGCTCGGTCTTGTCGGTCGCCAGCGCGTAGCCGGCATTCTTGAACTCGGCGATGTAATCCTTGTCGTCCTTGCGCTTGGAGCCCGGCACGTCCTTGGAAAGGAAGTAGGCCGAACCGCCGCCGAGGATGACGTCCGGCTGGACGTCGAGCATCATGCCGACGATCTCCGCCTTGTCGGCGCGCTTGCGGGTGTGGGCGACCACCGCTGCCGGCGTCGCATCCTCCAGCTCGGCCGTCGAGACGATGCCGATGGATTTCTTCGTGGTGCGGCGCAGGGCTTCGGCGATGGTCTCGACCTTCGGATCGTCGAGGCTTGCGGGCGTGCGGTCGGCATAGACGCCGAGCGCGTTGACGCGTGCCTTGTGGCCGGTCATGTAGGCCGACATGGTGTTGGCGCTGTCGGTGGCGATCGAATGGGTCGAGGAGGTGCCGATGAAGGCGACCGGCGGGATGTCGTCCATGGCGAGGCGGCCATTTGCCTTGCCCTCGGTCATGCCCTTGGACATGATTCGCGCGCCCGTGCGGTGGGCGACGGAAAGGCCGTCGGCGACGAGGAAGATGATGTTCTTCGCCTTCGGCTGGGCGGCGGTCTCGTAGACGTCCCAGTTCACCGATTTGGTCTCGTCGCCGGCGGAAACTTCCACCTTGTAGGCGCCGGCCGCCGCGACGGAAAGGTCGCGCAGGATGAGCGCGGAGCCGAGGACCTTGTCGTCCTTGTCCTTTTCTTCAGCAACGAATTCGGCCTTCTTGCCGAAGACGGTTTCGTAGTCCTGGCCGTTGACGGTGATCTTGACGTCTTCCGGCTTCACGACGGCATTGAACTCGACCTTGAAGTCGAAGGGGGAGCCGGCGAGGATGGTCGCGCGGTCGAGCGGGTAGACGGTCGCGGCATTCGCGGCGCCTGCGAGCATCGTTGCCGATGCAAGAGCGAGGAGGAGTTTACGCATGGGAGGGCCTCTCTTGAGCGGTGCGTTACCCCCTGCGCATAAGAAGCCTACATGACGTGCGTATTACAGTTGGCCGTCCGCTGTGGACAACCGGCCTATCCCTTCACCGCGCCCGCCGTCATCGAGCCGCTGATCTGGCGGTACATGACGAGGCCGAGCAGGAGCGGGGGCAGGGCGCCGACGATCATCACCGCGGAGGCGACGCCCCATTGCACCCCGCCGCCGCTCGCGGCGAAGAAGAAGGACGCGCCGACGGTGATCGGCACGGCCTTGGAGGTCGTCAGCATCAGGCCGAAGAGGAATTCGTTCCAGGCGGTGATGAAGCCGAAGATGAGGCTCGTCACGATGGCCGGGCGGCAGACGGGCGCAAGAATCGTCACGAGGATCTGGAAGCGGCTCGCCCCATCCACCAGCGCGGCCTCGTCCAGCTCCTCCGGCACATCGTTGATGGCGTTGACGAGGATGACCAGCACCAGCGGCAGGTTGACGATGGTGAGGATGAGGCCGAGGCCGATGAGCGTATCGAGCAGCGCCAGCCACTGGAACATCATGTAGAGCGGAATGGCGAAGATGATCAGCGGCACGGCGCGCAGGTTGACGATCAGCGGCAGGAGCGTGCGCTCGCCGAGCTTGCCGCGGGCGATGGCATAGGCGGCCGGAAGCGCCAGCACGACCGCAAGCCCGGTCCCGATCAGCGAGACGGCGAGGCTGTTGAAGAGATAGAGGAAGATATTGAGCCGGTCGCTGACGGTGAAGACCGTCGCATAGTTCTCCAGCGTCGGCGCCTTGATCCAGAGGCCGGGATTGGCGGAAAGCTCCCGCGCGCTCTTCAGCGAGGTGACGAGCGTCACGAGGATCGGGAAGTTGAGGGCGAAGGCGGCAAGGGCGAACACCGCCCAGCGGAGCGCTCGGATCATCGGCCTTTTCCTTTGCGGCGGGCGGCATAGGCATTGAGGCCGTAAAGCACCACGAAGGATGCGGCGAAGAGGATCACCGAGGCGGCGACTGCCTTGCCGATCGCGCCCTGCTTGAAGAAGGCCTCGTAGATGTAGATCGACAGCGAGGCGGTCGCCCCGCCCGGGCCGCTGCCGGTCAGCACATAGACATTGTCGAAGACGCGGAAGCCGTCGATGAAGCGGATGAGGAGCGCGACGGCGATGGTTGGCATCATCAGCGGCAGCTCGATATCGCGCAGGCGCTGGAAGGGGCTGGCGCCGTCAAGCGTCGCCGCCTCGGTTACCTCCACGGGGATGGCCTGGTAGGCCATGTAGAAGAGCAGGAGCGCGAAGGGCGTCCATTGCAGCGTCTCGATGGCGACGAGCGTCCAGAAGGCGGAATCGACGCCGAGGAAGGAGATGCTGGCCCCGAGATAGGCCCAGAGATAATAGGGCACCGGGCCGACGAATTCGTGCAGCACGAGCCGGTACATGAGGCCGACGAGGGCAGGGGCCACCATCAGCGGCATCATCAGGATCGCCAACAGCCAGCTTCGCTTCTCGATGAGCGGGGAAAGGAAGATGGCGAGGAACAGGCCGAGCGCGCATTCCAGCGCGGCGGTGAGCAGGCCGAAGCGCAGGGAGAACCATGTCGCCCGCCAGAAGGCCCCGTCGGTGGCGACCGCAACGAAATTGCCAAAGCCGGAAAGCATCGGCTGGCGCAGCGTCTCGAAGGTGACGTCGGAAACGGAATAGAGCAGGTTGACGACGGCGGGGAAGCCGAGGAACAGGAGGAGGAAGACGACGAGCGGCGTTGCCAGCATCCGGAAAGCGGGGGCCTCGATCTGTCTTCTCGTCGTCGCCATCGTGTCCTCTTCTGGATAGTCGGGCCAAGACCCCCTCTGCCTGCCGGCATCTCCCCCACAAGGGGGGAGAAGGAGGAGGCTTGCTCACCGTTCAAAATTGAACGCTGAGAGTGCTGTACGGTAAGCCCCTCCCCCTTGTGGGGAGGGGTCTTCCCACCCGAACCTACTGCTTCAGCAGTTCCGCCATGCCCTTCTCGGTATTGGCGAGGGCATCGTCGAGCGACTGCTGGCCCGACCAGTAGCCGGTGAACTCCTTGGCCTGGAGCTCATAGACCGAGAGCGCCTTGGCGGAGGTGCCGCCGGTCATGACGTAACCGTACTTGCCGGCGAATTCGCCGAGCTTGACGAGGTCGGGCCGCTCCTTGGCGACCTCGGCCACCACTTCGGGCGTCAGGGCTGGCGCGCCGTTGTTGCGGGCGTAGACCAGCGCGGCTTCCTTGGAGGAGAGCCACTTCAGGAACTTCACTGCGCCGTCCTTGTGCTCGGCATTCTTGTTGAGGCCGAAGCCGAGGCCGTGGATATGGGTGAAGCGGCCGGCCGGGCCGGACGGCGGGGCGACTGTGTCGGTGACTTCCGCGACGGTCGGCGACTTCTCCTTGCTGGTGAGGTCGCTTGCCGCGGCGTTCCATTGCAGCATCGCCGCCACCTGGCCGGAGGCGAAGGCGGCATTGGCTTCCGCGAATTCGTAGGAGAGCGAATCGCGCGGCGTCGCGCCGTTGTCGTAGAGCAGCTTGTAGATTTCGAGGCCCTTGCGGTAGGCGTCGGAATTGACCGTGATCTTGCCGCTCTCGTCCATCCAGTCGCCGCCATAGGCGCGCGGCACGGACTGCCAGACCATGATGTTGAAGAGGAGGTTCTTCAACTGGAGCACGGTGCCGTAGCGGGTCGGGCTATCCGGGTTGACCGCCTGGGTGAAGTAGAGGGCGGTCGCCGCATAGTCGTCCCAGGTCCATTCGTCCGGCATCTTCGGCTCGAGCTTCTTGCCGAGCAGCTTTTCGGAGATCTCGCCGTATTTCGCCTTGGCCGCATCGTCCTTCATCAGCGCGTCGATGAGGTCCGTGCGGTAGTACATGAAATGCGCGGAAAGGTCGGTCGGGACGCCGTACTGCTCGTTCTGGTACTGCATGGTGGCGAGAACCGCGTCGCCATAGACGGCCTTTGCGTCGTCGGAAAGCTGGATCGGCTCCATGAAGGGCGCATAGCGGCCGATGGAATAGGTCGCGAGCAGGTTGACGTCGAAGGCCTTCGAGCCGGCCGCAAGGTCCGCCTGCAGCTTGTCCCAGAAGCCGTCGCGGTTGAAGAACAGGAGCTCGACCTTGTCGGCATCCGCCGTGTCGGACTTGGCGTTGTAGGCATCGGCGGCGGCGCGCAGCGCCACTTCTTCCGGGCCGCCCGGCCAGCCGAGCACCGTGACCTCGGCCATAGCGGGGCCTGCCAGCAGGCCGAGCGCGCAGGCGGCATAAAGTGCCTGTTTCATCTTCGCATAGATCATTGTCCGTTCTCCCTCATGGTTGCCGGGCGACGTTGCGCCAGGTCTGCGATGCCGATGACTCCCGCATTTTCCGCAAGAGCGGCGGTATGAAGCGAAGGCTTGAGGCGCGACGGCACGCTGTCGAGCGCCCGCTCCATCGCCGCAAGATAGCCTTCCGCAAGCCCGATGCTGCCGCCGATGACGATGCGGCGCGGATCGAGCGCGAGCTGCACGTTGCGGCAGAGATTGGCCGCCTGCCGGGCCGAAGCCTCGACGACGGCCTTCGCCCAGCCTTCCCCCGCATGCGCGGCGGCGAAGACCTCGCGGGCCGTGGCATCCGGCGCATACGTGGCCGCCTGCGCGGCGATCCAGCGGCCGGAGACGCAGTCCTCCAGCGTCTCGTCCGGGTGATCGAGGTCGCGGAACTGGCCGAAATGGCCGCCGAGCCCGCCAAGAAGCCGCCCGCCGGTGACGATGCCGCCGCCGATGCCAGTGGAGATGGTGAGGAACACCATGTCCTCACGCCCGCCAGCGCCGAAGGCATATTCGCCCCAGGCAGCGGCCTGCGCATCGTTGGCGGCGAAGACCGGCGCATCCGTGAAGCGGGCGATGGTCGCGACCAGAGGAAATCCGTCGGGAATATTAAGCGTCTTGCGGTTCAGCGCCGACCAGTGGCCATCGTCGACAATGCCAGTGACGGCGACACCGACAGCGCCATAGCGGCTCTGCCAGCCTTCAATCGCGGCAAAGAGCGCGGCGAACCAGTGGGCCGGATCGCCATCGGCCGGCGTCGGCAGGCGCACGGTGTCGAGAACGCTTGTGCCGCGCACCAGCGCCGCCAGCATCTTCGTGCCGCCGACATCGATTGCGAGGATGGCGTCCGGCGCGGCCATGGTTCAGGCCCCGCTCGCCTGCGCTTCGTCGAGCGCGCTGCGGAACCAGGAAGTGACATGTTCCGGCCGGGTGATGGCCGAGCCGACGACCACGGCATAGGCGCCAGCCGCATAGGCCTTCACCGCATGATCGGTCGTGCGTACGCAGCCTTCGGCGATGACATAGGGTGTCAGCACCCGCATGCCGCGCATCAATGCGAAGTCCGGCTCGGTGGGCTCGACCGGGCCGGTATAGCCGGCAAGCGTCGAGCCGACGATCTCCGCGCCCTCGGTAAGCGCCCGCTCGGCGTCGGCAAGGATGGAGCAGTCCGCCATGGCGACCTTGCCGGCCGCGTGGATGCGCTCGATCAGCGCGCGGGTGGAGACGGGGCGCACCCGGTCGGTGGCGTCATAGGCGATGATATCCGCGCCGGCAGAAGCCAGCGCCTCGACATCCTCGATGAAGGGGGTGATGCGGACGGGGGAATCGTCGAGGTCACGCTTGACGAGGCCGATGATCGGCCGGTCCGTCGCGGCGCGGACGGCCCGCACATAATCGGCGGATTCGATGCGCAATGCGACGGCGCCGCCATCGAGCGCGGCGAGCGCGAAGCCCACCACCATGGCCGCATTGTCCATGGCGCCGCCCTTGACCGGCTGGCAGGAGACGATCAGGCCGTTTTCGAGCTGACTGAAATCGAATGGCACCCGCATCCTCCCGGCCTCGCCGCACGTTCGCCCTGTCCTTGCGATCAGGACGGGTCGACGGTAGCAGGATGAAACCGGAATGCAACAGGAATTAAACTGGTATTATCGTGTCAGCTCGATGACGAAGTCGTAGACGTCGCCGCGATATTTCGTCTGGGTGAACTCGACGATCTGGTCGTCGGCGAGGAAGCAGCGGCGTTCCATGGTCAGAAGGCTGGTGCCCTCGGGCGTTATGAGCAGCCGGCGTTCCTCCTCCGTCGCCGGCTTTGCCTGCATGCGCTGCATGGCGCGCACGGGCATAGCGCCATGGGCGGCGAGATATTCGTAGAGCGAGGCGCCGATGGCCTCCGGGTCGGGAACGAAGCGAGCGGGCAGGGTCGCGGTCTCGATGGCGATCGGCATGGTATCGGCCGTGCGCAAGCGCCTGAGCCGCACGACCTTCTCATGGCCGGGAATGCCGAGCGCCATCATCTCGGCGGGCGAGGGGCGGCTGATCTCTCTGGAAATCCAGACGCAGCCCGGTTCCAGCCCGCGCGAGCGCATATCCTCCGAAAAGCTCGTCATCGTCGCGAGCGACTTTTCGAGGCGGGAGGAGACGACGGTCTTCGCCCCCTGCCGGCGGTCGAGCAGGCCGTCCGAAACGAGGTTGTCGATGGCCTTGCGCACCGTGACGCGCGAAAGGCCGAGGCCGGTGCTGAGATCCCGCTCGCTGGGGATCACCGCGCCGCGCTTCAACACGGATTCGTCGATGGCGGTCTTTAGCGCACGCCCGAGCTGGCGATAGAGCGGCTCGCCGCTCGCAAGGGAAACGAGCCCGGCCAGAAATTGAAGGGTCGCCTGATCGCTCATGAGGGCACCTGTCGTGACGGGCTTCCCTTATGCAATATTTTTCGCCGGTGTTGAACTGGTATTATTCCGGCCCCATCCAGCGTTTTCACTATTGACGGAACAAGCCCACCATATCTCTTCGACGGAAGGGGCAGGCGGCTCGACTGATCAGCGGATTTCGCGTGCCAATGCCTGCAGGCGCTTGAAGGCGTCGTAGCGCCTGGCGTGAAGAGTCTCGGTTTCCCCCGTCGCGGGCAGGTAGCTGCGGTCGGTGGCCGAAAGGGCCGCCATGGCGGACCGCACGTCGGGGAATGCCGCGCCGGCGACGCTGCCGAGAATGGCCGCACCGAGCAGCACGGGCTCCTCCGACCGCGTGGCGAGCAGCGGCTTTCCGGTCGCATCGGCCAGAAGCTGGCGCACGAGATCGAGCTGGCCCGCGCCCCCGCTGATGACAATCTTCTCGACCGGCGCTCCGGCCGCGGCCTGCGCGTCGATGATCTGGCGCAGGCCATAGCCGATGCCGCAGAGACCGGCGACATAGAGCGCGACGAGATTGTCGAGGCCGCGCTCCATCCCGAGGCCGACGATGGCGGCGCGGGCATGGGGATCGGCGAAGGGCGCGCGGTTGCCGAGGAATTCCGGAACCACATGCAGCCCGTCCGCGAGCCCCGCGACGCCGGAAAGCGTTTCCGTCTTTTCGGCGGCAAGTTCCGCCAGCAGGACAGGCAGGGAGAGGCCACGTGTTTTGGCGAGCGCAGACGCTTCGCCCGCCGCCGGGTGGAAGGAGAGAAGCTGCTCGATGGCCGCGCCCGCCGCCGACTGGCCGCCCTCGTTGAGCCACATGCCCGGCACCATGGCCGAGAAATAGGGCCCCCAGACGCCCGGCACGAAGACCGGCTCGTGTGTGGAGGTCATGGTGCAGGAGGAGGTGCCGAAGACGTAGCCAAGGCTGTTTTCCGGCGGGCCGTCGACGCCTACCGTGCCGATGCCGCCCGCATGGGCGTCGATCATACCCGCGCCGACCGGCGTGCCGGCGGCAAGGCCGAGTTCCGCCGCCGCGCGTTCGGTGAGCCCCGCGCCGACCGGCGTGCCGGGCTCGACGACGGTCTGGCCGATGCGGACGAAATCCTCTTCGGCGAGCACGCCGAGCCCGATGGCGTGGAAATAGCTCGGATCCCAGCGCCTCTCATGCGCCAGATACGTCCATTTGCAGGTGACGGTGCAAGTGGAACGGGCAAGATCGCCCGTCGCGCGCCAGGTGAGGAAATCCGCAAGGTCGAAGAACTGCCAGGCCGCATCGAAGACGTGGGGGCGGTTTTCCTTGAGCCAAAGCAGCTTCGGCGTCTCCATCTCGGGCGAGATGCGCCCGCCGACATAGCGCAGCACCGCGTGACCCGTCGCATTGATGCGCTCGACCTGCTCGACCGCGCGGTGGTCCATCCACACGATGATGTCGCGTTCCGGGTCTTCCGAAGGGCCGACGGGCAGGGGCGTGCCGTCCTTGCCGAGGACGACCAGCGAGCATGTCGCATCAAAGCCGATGCCGGCGCAGTCTTCCGGCGAAACGCCGGCCTTGGCAACGGCCTCGCGCACCGATGCGCAGATGGCGGCCCAGATCTCGGTGCTCGACTGCTCGACCATCGCGCCCGGCTCCCGGAAGAGCGAGATGTCGCGCTTGCCGGAGGCCAGCATGCGGCCGGCAAGGTCGAAGAGGCCGGCCCTGGCGCTGCCCGTTCCGACATCGACGCCGACGAGGTAGCGTGCGCCGCCTGCGGGGCGTGCGGAGGAAGTGTTGCTCATGGGGTCTACCGCCTGCATTCGGGAATATGTCCGGCGAGCGGCCTCGTGCCGCCCGCCGCTTTCGTCAAAGGTCCACGCTGTTCGGCAGGATCACGAGATCGCGGATCGTGACGTTGCGTGGCCGCGTCAGCATGAAGAGCACGGCCTCGGCCACTTCCTTCGGCTGCATCAGGCTGCCGTTTGCAAGCGCCTCGTCCATCTTCTCCTTCGGCCAGTCGTCGAGAAGGGCCGTGACCACGGGGCCGGGCAGGACCGCGCCGACGCGCACGCCATGCTGCGCCACCTGCCGGCGGGTCGAATGCACGAAGGCCTGCACGGCGAATTTCGAGGCCGTGTAGATCGGCTCCCAGACGACGGGCACGACGCCGGCGATCGATGAGGTGAAGAGGATGTCGCCCGTCTTCTTTTCGATCATGTAGGGCAGCACCGCGTGGACCGAACGGAAGGCGGCGTTGATGTTGAGGTTCAGCATGCGGTCCCAGGCATCGGGATCGCCCTCGGCCACCGGACCGCCGATATAGGCGCCGGCATTTGCGTGGAAGACGTCGAGACCGTCGGCAATGTCGAGGATGCGCGGCAGCATGCCGGAGACGTCGGACGGCTTCAAGAGGTCGACGACGAGGGGCAGGGCGTTCGGGCCGAGCTCCCTGCAGAGCTGTTCCAGCTTGTCCTGCGCGCGGTCGACGAGCACCACCTTCGCGCCTTCGGCGATCAGGGTGCGGGCGCATTCGAGGCCGATGCCGGAAGCGGCACCCGTGATGGCGGCGATCTTGCCCTTCATGATGTCAGCCATTTCTGAAAACTCCATTCCGATAGTGTTATGCGCGGCCGTGGCTGACGCGGGAGCGACGGGCGAGCGAGTCGACGATGACCGCGATGGCCAGGACGCCGCCGGTGATCATGTAGCGCAGCGAGGACGAAAGGTTGAGCAGCGTCAGGCCGTTCGAGATCGCCTGGATGACGATGATGCCGAGAAGGGCCGAATAGGCGCTGCCGCGGCCGCCGAAGAGGCTGGTGCCGCCGATGACCGCCGCCGCGATCGCGTTGAGGTTGACGTCGCCGGTACCGGCCTGCTGGCTGGAGGAGGCGAGGCGCGAGGCCGAAAGGATGCCGCCCAGCGCCGCCAGCGTCGAGCAGAGCACGAAGGCGCTCATATAGATGCGGCGGACATTGATGCCCGAGCGGCGCGCGGCTTCCTTGTTGCCGCCGACGGCGAACATGGAGCGGCCCCATTTGGTGCGTGTCAGTGCATAGTTGAGGACGATGGCGAGCGCGACGAAGAGGGCGAACATCCACGGAATGCCGCGGCCGAGATTGAGGTAGAAGACGGCTGCTTCCAGAAGGACCGTCAGCAGGACGGCCTTGAGGATCAGGGCGCGCATCGGCTGGGCCGAAAGGTTCGCGGCCAGACGCTGGCTGCGGGTCCGAAGGCCCCGGGCGATCATGACGAGGCCGGGCGCGAGCGCCAGCGTGTAGGACAGCCAGTCGGGCATGATCAGGATCTGGCCGAAGCGCACCAGCGAGGAGGCATAGGGCAGGTTGATCGAGCCGGTCGGGCCGAGGATGTAGAGCTGCATGCCGAGCAGCGCGAGCAGGCCGGCGAGCGTGGCGACGAAGCTCGGCATGCCGAGGCGGTTGTAGAGCGTCGCATAGAGGAGGCCGACGCCTGCGCCGACGACGAGGGCCGCGAGGATCGCCCCGACGATGGGCCAGCCCTGGTTGACCCAGAGCACGCCGACCATGGCGGAGGCGAGCCCGCTCATCGAGCCGACCGAAAGGTCGATCTCGCCGAGCACCAGCACGCAGACGATGCCGAGCGAGATGACGCCGACCGTGGCGCAGTCGAACAGCAGGTTCACCAGGTTGTTCGGTGCAAGAAAAATCGGGTTGAGCGCGGAGAAGACGGCGGAGATGACCACGAGGCCGACAGCGACCGGCAGCATGCCGAGATCGCCGGAACGGACCCGGTCGATGAAGCTTTTCGCCATGGCGGCGAGACTGTCGTCGTGGCGCACACGCTCGTCACTGCGGTCGAGCAGCGGCTGGGCATTGGAAGGGTTCTGGCTCATGCGGCGCCCCCATGGGTTTCCTGGACGTGTCCGGCCTTGCGATCGGCGCGGCGCGAAACGGAATTGTCGGTCGCGCCGGTGATGGCGGAAACGAGTTCCTGATTGGAGGAATCGGGCGTGAAGACCCCGTTGTTGCGCCCGAGGCGCAGCACGACGATACGGTCGGCGACGGCGCGCACGTCCTCCATGTTGTGGCTGATGATGATGACGCCGAGGCCGCGGTCGCGCACGCGCTCGATGAGGTTCAGCACCTCGGCCGTCTGCGCCACGCCGAGGGCGGCGGTCGGCTCGTCGAGCATGATGAGCTTGGGATTGAGCAGCAGCGAGCGGGCGATGGCGACGGTCTGCCGCTGGCCGCCGGAAAGCGAGGCGATGGGCTCGCGGACGGACGGGATGCGCGCGGCAAGCTCGCGCAGCAGCGTCCAGGCGCGCACTTCCATTGCCACTTCGTCGAGCGCCCAGGGCGACATCTCGTGGCCGAGGAAAAGGTTCGCGACGACGTCGAGGTTCTCGCAGAGCGCCAGATCCTGGAACACGGTGGCGATGCCCATGTCGAGGGCCTTGGCGGGACTGTCGAGCGTCACCTGCTGGCCGCAGAACTCGACCGTGCCGGAGGAGGGCTGGTGCACGCCGGCGAGCACCTTGACCAGCGTCGACTTGCCGGCGCCGTTGTCGCCGACGAGCGCGACGACTTCGCCGGCCTGCACGTCGAGCTCGATATCCGTGAGTGCGGACACGGCCCCGAAATTCTTGGAAACGCCGCGAAGGCGAAGCACCGGCTCTCCCTTGGCGGGAGCATCTTGTAGCGTGGCTGTCATGGCCGCTGGAACCTTTGATCTCTTGACCGTCGACGTGCCCGGCCGGCAAGGCGGCCGGGCACGATCAATGCCGTTAGTTGATGATGCCGAGTTTGCGGCAACCTTCAACATATTCGCCGGTGCAGACTTCGTCCGGCTTGTTGATCCCCTTGTCGAAGATCTCGGCCTTGATGTTCTCGGCCGTCACCACGGCCGGAACGAAGAGCTGCGAAGGCGTTTCGTAGAGCTTGTGGGTGGCTTCCGGCATCTCGCCCTTGAGGAGCTTGACGGCGACGTTGGCCGCAGCGGCTGCGACGATCTCCGAGGGCTTGGAGATCGTGTTGTACTGGTCGCCCGAGATGATGAGCTGGAGCGCGGCGATGGTCGCGTCGTTGCCCGTCACCGGCGGCATTTCCTTGACGCCGGCCGCCTTCAGCGCAGCGATGGCGCCGCCGCCCGTGCCGTCGTTTGCCGCGACGATGCCCTTGATCTCATCGCCGAAGCGGGTGATCTGGCCGGCTGCCCATTCCTGCGCCTTCGGCGGCGCCCATTCCGGCGTGTCGAATTCGGCAAGCGTCTTGTAGGGCGAGGCGGAGAGCGCCTCATGGATGCCGTCGCGGATGAGGCCGGCGGCCGCGTCCGTCGGTGAGCCGTTGATTTCTAGCACGCCGGCGCCGTCCGGAACGCCCTTGGCCTTCAGGTGGTCGACCAGCGACTGGGCGATGGCCTTGCCGATGCCCTGGTTGTCGAAGGAAACATAGTAGTCGGCCGGCTTGTCCGGGATCGGACGGTCATAGGCGATGACCTTGACGTCCTGCGACTGGGCGATCTCGACGAGGGCGGCGGCCGCGGCGGAATCGACCGGGTCGAGAACGATGACCTTGGCGCCCTGGGCGATGACCGAGTTGAACTGCTGCTGCTGGAGCGCGACGTCGGCATTGGCGTTCTGGTAGATCACCGTGCAGCTCGCGCACAGCTTTTCCATCTCCGCCTTGAAGCCCGGATAGTCATGCTGCTCATAGCGGGTCGAGGCCTGGTCGGGCATCAGGAAGGCGACGGTGGCGTTTTCCTGGGCAAGGGCGGCGCTGCCGAGCGACAGGGCAAGGCCGGTCGAGGCGAGCAGATAGGTAAGCGTCTTCATTGGGTTCCTCCACGGTTGATTTTTCGCAGTCGTATGCGCCGGCGACCTCAAGCCGCCAAGGGCGACAGCGCCCGACCGCCCCACGCACCATAAGCGCGCAGGTCATCGTTCGCTGCGGCGATGCCGCAGCGTCCGGCTGGTCGATGCTCCGTCTGACTCCTCCCTTGGGTCAGCCTTGCTGTTCAGGCAACTTCATCGATGGAGCAGCTTTGCTCAATCGATGAAGCAAGAATTGCCACCAATCCCCATTGGTGTCAAGGTGGCCCGCGAAACGGAGATGAAATGTGACTCGGACGAGCCCGCCGAAAAGGACCACGATCTACGATCTCGCGGAACTGGCGGGGACCTCCGCAAGTGCCGTCAGCGCCGTCCTGAACGGTAACTGGAAGAAGCGGCGCATCAGCGCGAAACTCGCCGAGAAGATCACCAAGCTCGCCGAGGAGCAGGGCTATGCGCTCAACATGCAGGCGAGCGTGCTGCGCCGGGAGCGTTCCAAGATCATCGGCATGATCGTGCCCAAATACGACAACCGCTATTTCGGCTCCATCGTCGAGCAGTTCGAGGCGCTGGCGCGGGAGAGGGGGCTTTTCCCGATCGTCACCTGCACAAGGCGCGATCCGGCGCTCGAGGTCGAGGCGGCGCGCGCCATGCTCTCCTACCAGGTGGACTGCCTGATCGCGACCGGTGCGACGGATCCCGACCGCATCGTCGACCTCTGCGCCGCCTCCGGTGTGCGCACCGTCAATCTCGACCTGCCGGGCTCGCGCGCGCCTTCCGTCATCTCCGACAATTACGGCGGGGCGCTGGAACTGACGCGCCGCGTGCTTGCGAATTGCGAGAGGGAATATGGGGAGAAGGCGCCGCTTCTCTTCGTCGGCGGGCGCGGCACGGACCACAACACGATCGAGCGCGTGCGCGGTTTCCGCGATGCCCATGCGCAGGCCGGCGTGACGGTCGACGAAAGCCTCGTCATGACCTGCGGCTATGCGCCCGACAAGGCGGAGAAGGCGATGCGGCAGATGGCCGAAAACGCCAGCGTGCTGCCGCGCGGCATGTTCGTCAATTCGACGATCTCGCTGGAAGGCGTCATGCGCTGGATCCGCCGGTCCGGCCGCTATGCCGACGGCGTGCCGCATCTCGGCTGCTTCGACTGGGACCCCTTCGTCGCCATGCTCGGCGACCATATCGAGATGGTGCGGCAGGACGTGCCGAAAATGCTCGAAGCCGTCTTCGGCATCATCGACGCCGGCACGACCGACCCCGCCGTCATCCAGATCCCGCCGATCGTCGAGAAGATCGGCTGATCTTTGAGAGACTAGGGGGCCGCAGCAAAGCGTCCGGCATCGAGGGTGAAACTATCCGCCGATCGCATAATCGGTATTATGGAACTTGAAGGCGTCAGCCCAGGAGGCCGAAGACCACGGCGCTGACGAAGAGGAAGGCGCCGGCTACGACGATGTTGTTGACGAGGATCTGCCGTTCGGCGCGACGGGACCGCCGAGTGCCGGCAGGACCGAGAGAGCCGGAAGCGGAACGGCCGCCGAGGTTTACATTGCTCATCGCCATCATCCCTTGCTTGGGAGGCCGCGTTGCGGTCTCCTCCGGGTGCGGACATTGTCATCCTGTCCGTTTCCGGGTTCCAATATAGAGTATCCCTATAAGATTGGTAGGGTATTTTTTCTCAATTTTGCCGCAATTGTAAACGGGCGTTTCATCTTCTCTTCGAGAGGCCGCCGGGCGGGCAACATGACCGCCTCGCGGGTTGCGGCCCGGGTTTTTCTGGGCCATAAAACGCCTCCCACCTGTCGAGGCCAGCCGTCATTGCGAGCGTTGCGGGCCGTGCGTGATCAGCCACGCCACGGTCGTTTCTTCCGCGCTCCGGCAAGCGCCCGGCATCGGACACGACAATGCGGACCGATCAAAAAGGAGAACGCATCATGGGCGCAACGGGACATCTCGGCACGGCTTGGCGCGAACGCGACTATCACCGGCAATGGCTCTGGCGGGAAGCGAACCGACTGTTCGATTTCTTCCAGAACCGCGCCTTCAATCCGCTTGGCGGCTTCCATGAACTCGACGTCGAGGGCCGGCCGATCAATGCCGGCAATCCCGTGCGCGGCATCCATTCCACCGCGCGCATGGTGCATTGCTTCGCCATCGGCAGCCTGCTCGGCCGTCCCGGTTCGGACGACATCGTCGATCACGGCATGAAATATCTCTGGGAAAAGCATCGCGACCATGAGCGCGGTGGCTATCACTGGTCGCTCGACAATGCCGGGCTGCTTGATGCCACCAAGCAGGGCTATGGCCATGCCTTCGTGCTGCTGGCCGCCTCCAGCGCGAAGATCGCGGGCCACCCCGACGCCGACCGCATGATCGCGGATGTCACCGAGGTATTGGAAAAGCGCTTCTGGGAGGACAGCCACGGCGCGATCGCGGAGGAATTCGAGGCGGACTGGACGCCCATCCCCGGCTATCGCGGCCAGAATTCCAACATGCATCTCACCGAGGCCCTGATGGCCGCCTACGAGGCGACCGGCCAGAAGAGCTATCTCGACAAGGCCGAAAGCATCGCCGATCTCGTCATCCGCCGCCGCGCCGGGGAGAACGGTTTCCGCGTGCCCGAGCATTTCGACGAGAACTGGGTGCTGGACAAGGATTACCGCGGCAACGAGATGTTTCGCCCCTCCGGCACCACGCCCGGCCACTGGCTGGAATGGGCCCGCCTCGTGCTCCAGCTCCACGCCCTCGGCGGCCGCAGACACGCCTGGATGCCGGATGCCGCCAAGGCGCTCTTCGCCCAGTCGGTCGCGCTCGGCTGGGATAAGGAAAAAGGCGGCTTCTTCTATACGCTCGACTGGAACGACGCACCGGCCAAGCGCAACAAGCTCTGGTGGCCGATGGCCGAGGGCGTCGGCGCTGCCGCCTTCCTCTGCGAACATCTGCCGAGCGACTTCCACGAGACCTGGTATCGCAGGATCTGGGACGGGATCGCCCGTCATTTCCTCGATCAGGATCGCGGCGGCTGGCATGAGGAGCTCACGGAGGATCTCGTGCCGAGCTACACCCTGTTCGCCGGCAAGGGCGACATCTATCATGCGCTCCAGGCCTGCCTCATTCCGCTCTATCCGGCGACGGGCAGCCTGACCAAAGGCATCGTCGAGGCGGGCAGCCGCTAAGGCTTGCCGGAACATCTGTGCAAGCCGGCGGGAACGGAATGCTCCTGCCGGATTGCCCAGCCATCGGGTGCGGGCATGCCATGATCGAGATACCAGACCAGATTTCGACCCTGTGGATCGCCGCCGCGCTGGCGGCGTTCCTGGTAAAACACTATCTGGCGGATTTCCTGCTTCAGACGGACTGGATGGCGGCGGGCAAGGAGCGGCCGAACGGCTGGCTGGCGCCGCTTGCGGCCCATGCCGGCGTCCATGGCGCGATGACGGCGCTGCTCTTCCTCATGGTCTCCCCGCCCCTCGCCTGGCTCGGAATTGCCGATGCGCTCATCCATGGCGTCATCGACCGGCTGAAGAGCCTTGCCGCGCGGCGCCTGCAGCTGACGCCGCGGCAGGCCGGTTTCTGGTGGCTTTTCGGCGCGGACCAGAGCCTGCACCATCTCACCCATATCGGCCTTGCGATCCTCCTTGCCGCCGCGGGATCGGCCGCCTGAGCGACAACTAGGCGAGCGCTTCGCGCAGGAGAAGATCGCTCAAGGCGAAATTGTCGGCGAACCAGCGGTCTGCAGCCTGCCACATCGCCGGTGTAAGCCTGATATCGTGCCCGCCCCGGGCGGCGGTCGTCAGGAGACCGGCATTGCGCGCTGCCTCCACGACCCGGCGGACATGCGTTCGCGAAACGCCGGTCTGCGTCGCAAGCCGTTGATAACCCGTCGGGAGCGTGCCATCGGCACTATGCCGCGCGCCGCGCAGCAGAAGCAGGAGGATCATGTAGCCGCAGTCGTGCTCGAAGAAGGGCGCAAGCGGCAGGTGGCGGCGGATGAGACGGCTGAGACCGGACAGATGCGGCAAGGTCGCCCGTCGCATGGCGCGATGCAGCTCGCTTGAAAGCGGGCTCCCGCACCCTTCTGTCGGCGACAGGCCGAGCGTACAGAGCCCTTCGATCAGATGGCCGAGAATGGCCGTATCGCGCTCCGTGAGCGCCGTGCCCGGTATGAGCAGGCGAACCCTCCGGTCCGAGGCGTGCGGCTGTTGTGTGAGGAAGCCGTATTTGCGCAGGCAGGAAACCTGCGCCTCGACGCGATTGCGGCTGGCGACGCCCAGCTCCGTCACCTCGCGCTGGAGACGGCCGAGCGTAAGCCAGGTGGACGGCCGTTCCATATCCTGCGCGGCATGAAGGGAAAGGGCGGCGAGGTAACAGAGGAACCGCCCCTCCTCCAGGATGAGCCGGTTGAAGAGATGGTTGCCCTCGTAGACGGCCAGCTTGCCGGCGATCAGCCGGTCCCTCGCCGCGGCGAAAGCCGGCGCACGCAGGAATTCGTGGGGCGGCACCCGGAAGGCCAAGGCGCCGTCGTCGAAGGAAATCTGGTCCACCTCAATAATCCCGTTCAGGAACGGTGCGCCCATTCTCGTTCTTGTCGCGCCACCGGGGCCTCGAATTGACCCATTATGTTCCATGGGGTTTCAGCGGACACGGACTGTCAATTGTCATACCAGCCGCGCTAAGCATTATGAGACGGGGGGCCAAAAGAATGAGACACCGTGCCAACTCTGCGGACCGGCATGGGATCATCCGGGGAACCTTCCTCCATCGCATTCGCTTGATCAGGCAACGACGTCCATGAATCGTGAGGCGCAATGAGCCCTGCCGACAAACTGCCCTCCTACTCCGTGGTCGCGGAAGCCGGTGCGGACTGCCGCCGCAAGAGCCATCTTTTCGCCGAAACGCTCGCTCCGGTGTTTCGCACGACGGTGGAGACGCCGGAGCGGCTCGCCGATTTCCGGGCGAGCCTATCGACCTATTTCCTGGGCCCTGCCCTGCTTTTCGCCGCGGACCTGCGGGGCACGACCTATACGTTCGCGCGCGATCCCGCCCGCATCGCCCGCAGCGGCCTCGACCTCATCCACGTGCAACTGACGCTCGACGGGGGTGACCTGCGCACGACGAACGGCGAAACCGTGCCGGTCGAGGCCGGCGACATATCCATCTTCGACCTCTCGCGGCCGACGCATTCCGTCACGCGGCATTGCCGCAACCTCACCCTTGCCCTGCCGCGCCACCTGCTGTTCGCCAGGGAAGCGCAGAACGATGCGTTGCACGGCCTTCTGCTGAAGGGCACGACCAGCACGGCACGCCTGATCGCAAGCCATCTGCGCGCCCTCTTCGAGAGCCTGCCGGACATCGACGAAGCGGAAGCTCCGGCATTCGTCACGGCGACGGCGAACCTCGTCGCCAATCTCGTCGGGCCGCAGATCGCGGCGCGCAGCCAGCCGTCGCCCACCGTGCGCGGCGCGGTCATCATGGAGATCCGCCGGTATATCGAGCAGAATATCGCTCTCGCCGACCTCGGTCCCGATCACCTTTGCCGGGCGTTCGCGCTCTCGCGGGCATCGCTCTACCGGCTGTTCGCGCCGATCGGCGGCGTCACGGACTATATCCGCGCCCGCCGCCTGCGCGCCGCCTTCGACATGCTGGCCAATGACGGCAAGCGCACCGTCGGCGAAGTCGCCTATGCCTGCGGCTTTGCCGATATCTCCGCCTTTTCCCGTGCCTTCCGCAACCAGTTCGGCATGAGCCCGAGCGAGGTGCGGGAGATGGACGGCAAGAGCCCCCTTCCCCGCGGCTCGCTGGAAAAGCAGGCGGCCGCCTCGGTGCACGATTGGCTGCGCATCATCGGTTCGCTGTAACCATCTTGCCGTTTGACACTTGGAATCACATCAACCAATATGTGATCACATTTCAGCAATACCTGCGGGAGAACGGGATGGAGAGGGCGAACCTGGAGGCGCGCGCCCGCGCGCTCATCGAGGCGGAGGAAGAGGTCTTTCGCGCAAGGCGGCCGCGCTCGGCCGCGGCGCATGACGAGGCGGCATCGGGCTTCTTCGACGGCGTTCCACAGCACTGGATGCTCGACTGGCCGGCCCCCTTCCCCGTTGTCGTCGACCGGGCAAGCGGCGCCGAGCTCGTGGATATCGACGGCAACCGCATCGTCGACGTCTGCCTCGGCGATACCGGCGCCATGTTCGGCCATGGCCCCGCCCCGGTGCTGGAAGCGCTTAAGAATGCCGGAACGCGCGGTCTCACGACCATGTTGCCCTCCTCGGATGCGCAGATCGTCGGCCGGCTTTTGGTGGAGCGCTTCGGCCTGCCGCGCTGGCAGCTCGGCGCCACCGCCAGCGACGCCAACCGCTTTGCGATCCGTGTCGCGCGCGCCGTGACCGGCCGGGCGAAGCTGCTGGTCTTCGACGGCTGCTATCACGGCGCCGTGGACGAGACGCTGGTCGACCTCGTCGACGGCCGGACCGTTTCGCGCCGCAACCTCCTCGGCCAGGTCCGCGATCTCGGCGAACTCACCGTCTCCATTCCCTTCAACGACGAGGCGGCGCTCGAAAAGGCGCTTGCCGGGCATGACATCGCCTGTGTCCTTGCCGAGCCGGTCATGACGAATTGCGGCATGATCCCCCCTGCCCCCGGTTTCCACGATGCCCTGCGCCGCCTTACCCGCGAGGCCGGAACGCTGCTCCTCATCGACGAGACGCACACCATCTCCACCGGGCTTGGCGGCTATAGCCGCGTGCACGGCCTCGAACCCGACCTGATGGTCATGGGCAAGCCCATCGGCGGGGGCGTTCCCGTCAGCGTCTGGGGCATGACCGAGGCGATCTCGGACAGGCTGCACGTCATCCGCCGCGAGCAGAGCGGCCACGGCCATTCCGGCATCGGCACCACGCTTTCCGGCAGCGCTCTTCAGCTCGCCTGCCTGCGCGCCTGCCTCGAACATGTCATGACGGAAGATGCCTACCGCATCATGCAGGCCCGCACCGACCGCATCGAGGCCGGCTTCAAGGCCGCGATCGCCGATGCCGGCCTCGGCTGGACGGTTTCGCGCGTCGGTGCACGGCTGGAGGTCGTGTTCTCGCCCATGCCGGTGCGCAACGCCGCCGAAGCCCGCGCCGCCGCTTCCGACACGATCGAGGCCGCGCTGCATCTTTCGATGCTCAATCTCGGCTACCTGCTGACGCCGTTCCACAACATGGTGCTCGTCAGCCCCGCCCTTTCGGAGCAGCAGGCGGAC
>Ga0153917_1000495_pt1 | contig 25113 bp, 42 predicted proteins | sample TSFL001MetaG_FD_104695 | JGI IMG/M metagenome (GOLD analysis project Ga0153917, IMG submission 104695) | Attine ant fungus gardens microbial communities from Florida, USA - TSFL001 MetaG | ecosystem: Host-associated > Fungi > Mycelium > Unclassified | place: USA: Florida, Paynes Creek Historic... | reverse complement strand
GTGCAGATCCCGCCCGCAGAAAGCCAGGCCGATCGGTTGAATAGGGAGTTAGGCTGTTTTTCTATGCCACGGATAACCGATGGCAACCTTCATTTCGTCGTAGGCTGCCATCCACATGGCGCCATCACCAATAAACAGGGCAATGGCTGCTTTGCTCTGCGCGGCGCGCAGCAGGTGATGATTGATCATGCCTTCACCTCAACCTGTTTCAGGAGGCCAGCAACATGCATCTGCCAGCGGTTAAGCGTCAGCTTGTCGCGCGGTGCCGATACCGAAGTCAGCTGCCACTCGTTATCGTTGAGCTTTTTGGCTGTGTACTGCTTGCCGTTGTGGGTGACTGTCATGATGCCTCCCGGGCGCGGAGCATGGCGTCAGCCATCTCGTAAGAGATTTCAGCTACTGACTGAGCAAAAATATCCATTCGTCCCAGAGGGTTCTCTGGCTTCGAAGTTAACAAGGCCGACTGCATAGCTTTAGCCGCGAAGTAGTCACGCATGCTTATTCCACGACCACCAAAATCATCGCTATCCCATGAGTTAATTTCCGGTGTACATACGCCTGATTGTGGAAAAGCTGGACCACCAGTTTTGTTGTTCATAAATCCTCTTGGCCTTATCGCGGCGAACGGAACGGTTAATACAAGACTTCAACGCATTTATTCAGTGTTTCAATGGGCGGTGGATGGCCGCCGGTCGTCATAACTTGAGCCACTCGTAAATGACTCCAGGTATGAAAAAGCCGCTGGTTAGGCGGCTATTGATTCCAGTTGTCGAAATTAGAATTTCCAGCGGTGCAATGTTGGTCCCCACGAAAGGCCTCGATCGGCTTGTTTTCATCATTTTCAACACAGTAAATTCCATCAATCTCAAGAAGTTCGTAAACGTTACCAACCTGAAAACCGTCACCACCGTCTTTGGTACAAATGACGTTTCTTTCAAAATACGTTGCCATCGCCTTACCCTCTGTCGTTACCCGCTGATGCGGGAGAAATGCTTTGGTGATTGGATGGCCGGCGCTGATCTCCGGCATGCGGTTTACTCGATAGCCGTGGGGTTGTTAGCCCTACACCGCCGCATGCAGTGGAACAATTTCCACCCACGCTGTAAGTCTGCTGCCCGTCAGCCCGGGCATTCATCCAATCCCAAAACATTCCCTGTATTGGTCAGCGCCAACTCCCTGCCAGTGTTGCCCGTTCTCACGCCGTTCTCGCTCTCGCGCGGGGATACTCTCTCACCGACCGGATCGCACCCGGTGATACTGCACGTTTACGTGTAGGGGTCTTAACAGGTCATTGACGCTGTAAATCTGCATGTTGTTAAAAAGCAGGCGACTTGGTGTCCGCCGCTGGCTAACTTCGCTCAGCTGTCGATGTTTCGTTTCGATGGGGTAAATTTAGCGTGATGCTAAATTATACGCAATAGCAAAATGCTAAATTATTGAGTGGTTTTATTTAGCGTATTGATTAATAAGGGATTAAAATTTACATGGCAGGAATTAAGGACGTAAAAAAGCCCGCACGATGGCGGGCTTGAGGGGTTTGTGTGAGGTTATGGGATGTTTAGTATTTTGGCATCAACCACAACGCCGATAATTTTGCAGTTTCCATTAACCTCTAGCATTGGATATGCGGGGTTAAGTGGCTTAAGGAAGCGTCTGCCGGCATCGATTACAAGCTTCTTAAAGGTGGCTTCGTTATCGCCTTCTAGCTTCGCTACAACCAGCTTTCCGTTGCGCGGCTCGACTTCAGGATCAACAAGTATCGCTGCTCCCTCTGGTATGCTCAGTCCGGCTGGGGAGGTCATAGAATCCCCTTTAACGTCCAGCCAGAATGAATCTTCTGAGCAGTCAACAGTCGTGTCATACCAGCGATCTATCGCTCTTCGGTGATAAGGTTCTACAGCTTCCATCCATTGCCCCGCGCTTACCCAGCTGATTACAGGATAACTTCCTTTTGTCTCGTTCAGCCCTCGAAATGCAACGTTCGAAGGTTCTTCACTGGCGTGCAAAACATCCATCCAGCCAAAAGGCAGATTAAGCGCAGTTTCAATTTTGCGAGCCATCTTATCGCCGATATTGCGATGAGGGTTTGGTCCCAGTAGCTGGCTAAGCGCAGCAGGACTTGTCTCGATGAGCTCGGCGAACTGCGCCTTGGTCATTCCAGACTCGTGCTGACGCTTGTCGTACAGCGCTTCCAGGTTGGCTTTTCTGATTTCTTTATTTTCCATACCTGCATTGTTACTGCTTTTAGCAAAATGATAAATGTGCAAATTGCTAAATGATGCTTGCGTAGTATTTAGCATAACGCTAAACTCCAAATCAAACGACTCACCCGGAGACACCAATGAGCACTGAACTACACCGCTGGCGCAAGGCCGCCACTACCGACGAATGGGCGCAGCTCGCAAAGTTGGCTAACACGACGCCAGGTTACCTGGACCAGATTGCCTACGGAAATCGCCGGGCATCTCCAGAAATGGCATCTGCTATCGAGAAAGGCACGAAGAATTTTCACCGCCAGGCTCCGGTCCTCAAAGAAAGCCTGGTATTCGCATCGCCGCGTGATACTGCGGCCTAACAACGAAAGGGAAAGCAATGCATTCACTTGCGTATCAACACAATACCGGAATACACCCGGGAGCGATGATAAACCGCGCTCAAGCTAAAGCGGCGCCAGACCACGAAAAGATCCGCGATGCGGTCCGGGCATGGTCGTCGGCGCTGGACAATCAGGACGTCGTTTCGGCGCTGATCATCAACGAATACCGGGAGCAGGGCGGGACCGCTATCAGCTTCCCGGAAGACATCAGCCGGGCGCGCCAGAAGCTGTTTCGCTTCCTGGATAACCGCTTCGACTCCGAACAGTACCGCGAGAACGTTCGGCAGCTGACACCCGCAATCATGGCGGTCCTGCCGGTAGAGTATCGCACTCGCCTGATCGGTGCCGATTGCAAAATGTCTCGCCTGGCTGAGGCCGAGAAAGAACTCGCAGAGGCTAAACAGGCCGTGCTGCTGGACGCTCCAGAGCATCAGAAGCTGAAAGAGGTGAGCGAGGGTATCGCGTCGTTGTTCCGTCTCATGCCGGAGCAGATAGGCCCGCTGATGACGATGGTCACTTCGATGCTGGGGGTTATGTGAGAACTACAGAAATGGCGAAAGCTGCGGTGCTCGAACACCAACAGCTTTCTGGTGCAAATCGTTTGTACTTTTTGCAGGAGTAAGTATGTCAAACACCGCCAAAGTAATCAAATTCCCTGCGCAGCAACCGGCGCAGCAGGAGAATCGCATGGCCGATCTGGAAAATGGCTATCTTCGCCTTGCTAACCAGATTCAGGATGCCCTGTGTTTCGTAGAGCTTTCGGGGCGTGAGTTCCGCGTGCTGAATGCTATTGTTCGCCTGACGTATGGCTGGTCCAAGAAAGAGGACCGGATCACCAACAGCCTCATTGCAGATAAAACCAGACTGGCCGTTAAGCACGTTTCTGAAGCTGTGCTCAGCCTGGCTTATCGCAACATCATTAAGATGCGCAGAATCGGGCAGACACGTTACATCGGGATCAACACACTCCTGGATAGCTGGGCTTACACAAAGCCAAAATGTGCAAAGTGCCCGGTCAGTTTTCCGGTCGCTGAAGCTGTAACGCAGGTTATTACCATCCCTGAAATCGGGGATAGCGAAATCCCCCCGCAAACCATCCCTGAAAACAGGGATAACCATCCCCAAAAACAGGGAGAGGTATCCCTGAAAACAGGGAACACCAAAGACATTCTTCCAAAGACAAATATAAAACCTAATACCCCCTCTAATCCCCCAAGGGGGAAAGACAAGTTTGATCCGCTCGGTGTTGACGTTCCTGAATGGCTAAACCAAACCGCCTGGCAGGAATGGGTTGCTTACCGCAAACAGTCTGGCAAGCCGATCAAAACTGAGCTGACCGTCACGAAGGCATTCAAGCTGCTGAAAGAGTGCCTGGAAGACGGACACAATCCGGTCGACGTGATCAACACCAGTATTGCGAACGGTTATCAGGGACTGTTTAAGCCTAAGTTCGCTGTCAAACCAGCCGCTAAGCCGGATCTGGACTTCAACAACACTGACTGGGCCTATGAGGTGATGCGATGAAATCTCTTGCAGAGCAGATGCGTAACCACGACCGCGAGCAGATGAGCCGTATGGCCCATAACCTGCCAGAGCAGTACCAGGAGCGAGCGCCGGTCGAGCAGGTGGCGCAGGTATTCAACAAGCTGTTCAACGAGCTGCGCGCCGCGTTCCCGGCCAGCATGGCGAACTTCCGCACCCAGGACGACCTGAACGAATTCCGCCGTCAGTGGCTGCTGGCGTTTCAGGAGAACGGGATCCACTCCATGGCCCAGGTCGATGCTGGTATGCGCATTGCCCGCCGCCAGGAGCGCCCATTCCTGCCGTCGCCGGGCCAGTTCGTCGCCTGGTGCAAACAGAGCGGCGGGGCGCTGGGCATCAACGTTGACCAGGTGATCGCCGAATACTGGGACTGGCGTAACCGTTCGTTTGAGTTCACCTCCAGCGAGCAATTCCCCTGGTCGCAGCCGGTCATGTACCACATCTGCGTTGAACTGCGCCACCGCAGCACAGAGCGCCAGTTAACGCATGGTGAGCTGGCACGCGAGGCTGGCGATCTGCTGGATATGTGGGAGAAGCGTGTCGCTGAGGGTAAGCCAGTGCCGCCGGTACGCCGGGCAATTGCAGCACCGGCTGCCGAGCATGGGCCTACGCCGATCCAGTTACTCCAGGCGAAGTACAACCGCAACAAGTCAAACGGGATGGTGTGAGATGAAAGGCACACAAGCAATTCTGCACTCGAATCATCAACCCTCAACATCACTACTTGATGGCCAATCAACCATTGGCTGTAAAGTTTCTGATTTATTAGTCGATGATTAAAATATCGTAATTATTTAAACTTGCATGGAGAAAGTCATGAGCGCTGGCGAAGAGTTTGTAAACTATAGCAAATCATTTCATAACGAAAAAAGAGAGGAAGTGAAAGGTCTTCACATCTCATTAAGTCATGGGGAAGGTGTTCTTATAACTCATCGAGTTGAGTCGGAGCACGGGTCTGAGATTGGGCCCTTCTACTTGCCTGATGACCCGAAAGAATTAAAAAAAATTACCAAGGCTATTAACAAAATAGCAAAGTTAATGGAAGGCTAACCAACTGGCTACCTGTAAGTCATTAAAAACTGGCTTCTTATGAAGATATTGGCGATATACTCGTCTTAGAAAGTATCGCATATCATAAAACCTACAAGTTGCTGCAATGAAGAGTGTGACAAGTTAAACGCTGGACTTGCCGGTGGTGGAGTGGCGTACAAATAGCGCCTGAATATGCCAATTATCGCTGAGGTGGTAATGCGCGAGCAGCCCGAACATTTGCTCGATTACTTCCTTGAGCGCCTGAAGTTTTATCGCGAGAAGTCGATAATTTTACCGAAAGGTAGCGATCAGCGTTACATCGAAATGGCAGAGGCTAACCAGAAATGACGATTGTTTTCATCCCCGCATTGATAGCGATTTTGGTAGCAAAAGAACGAGAAACCGGTCGTGCGCTAACCCAGCTAGAAGTGGAGCAAATTCGTGATGAGGCGTCGGCAATCAGCCTTCCAGATGATGTAGCAGAAAGCATGGCGGTTGAGCGCGGATACTCGGATATTGATCCTGAAAATGTTTGGAAGGAATGGTTGTCTTGGAAGACTTCCAATGTGGAAAACTAATGGTGAGGAGAAAAAATGAGCTTCGATTGTGTGATTATTAAGCCAGGGGTAATACCGTCTATACATCAGGTGGATAGCGACAAATTGCCGTTTACAGTCACTTATGATGAAAGAAAGACATACGAAACCTTCAGTATTACTAAAATTGAGCATGCTGAGAAAACTACAGGGAAACATGCACTCTATCTTGTTGCTGATAAAGCTAACACCCCGAGAGAACTGATTACTGCCATAATCGATGATCTTCAGCCAACGCCAGTAAAATACTTCTCATAAACAGTTTTGATTTTCCATAATCAACCCGCCATAATCATGTCATCGGAGCCTGAACAACTCCGGTGACTTCTGCGCATTTAAGGGGACTTAAATGCGACCACAATCTGAAATCCTCACCTTGTCACAGATGCTTAGCAGCACCTGCGATTTTCTGCATTCTGCGGTTTCCGTTAAGGAGGCCGTATGACTCTGCCAGTAGACGGCATCAAACTCCATCGCGGCAACTTCGCGGCCATTGGTCAGCAGATTCAGCCATTGCTGGATGCCGGGCAATGCTTCCGCCTTCAGGTTAAGCCGTGGCGCGAGAAGCGCAGCCTGTCGCAGAACGCGCTCAGCCACATGTGGTACACGGAAATCAGCGAATACCTCATCGCCCGCGGTAAGACATTCGCTACGCCTGAGTGGGTCAAGGACGCGATGAAGCACACCTATCTCGGCTATGAGAGCAAAGACCGAGTAGACGTCGTGTCCGGCGAGGTAACCACGGTCCAATCCCTCCGCCATACGTCAGAGCTGGAAACCGGCGAGATGTACATCTTCCTGTGCAAAGTCGAAGCCTGGGCGATGAATATCGGCTGCCACCTGACCATTCCGCAAAGCTGCGAGTACCAGCAGCTGCGCGATAAGCAGGAGGCCTGATGTCTACTCCACTTTCCCGCGTCATCACCAATGAAATCTTCCGCGTTCCGGCGCGCCGACAGCGCAAGCCTGCGGTTAAGCCGTCCGACATACCGACCTTTAAAGATTACACCGCCCGCCTGGTGGATCAGAAATGGCTGCGTCTCGCGGCACGGAGGAAACATGCGTAAACCATCCCGCCGTAAGTGCAAAGTATGCGGTGAATACTTCGTGCCGAAATTCCACGATATCCGGATCCGCTGGTGCTGTCCGGAGCACGGCGCAATCCTCGCGATGGAAGAACGCGAAAAGGAGAAGGTGAAAGCCGCGGCCAAACGTATCAAGGAGCAGAAGGAAGCCGAGAAAGCAGGGCGAAAACGCCGACAAGAAAAGCGTGAGTCACTCAAGTCTAAATCCCAGTGGGATAAAGAGGCTCAATCGGCCTTTAACCGCTACATCCGGATCCGGGACGAGGGGAAAGAATGCGTCAGCTGCGGAAATCCACTCCTCGGCAAAAGCAATTACCTGACAGGCAGCGCCATTGACGCCAGCCATTACCGTTCACGCGGCGCTGCATCGCATCTCAAATTCAACGTTTTTAACGTCCACTCTGCCTGCACCCGGTGTAATCGCCAATTGAGTGGTAATGCTGTCGAGTATCGGATCCGCCTAATTGAGCGTATCGGACAGGAACGTGTCGAGCGCCTTGAATCTGATAATGAACCGCGCCGCTTCGATATCCCATACCTGCAGCGCATCAAATCCATTTTCACACGCAAAGCCCGCGCGCTGGAAAAACGCCGGGCCAGCCGACAGGAGGCCGCATGAACCACGCCGACTTCCTACGGTACCAGGCCGAAAGCGTAAAGCGCGCCAACATGCCACCAGTAGCAAAGCACAGCCAGACCAAAACCAACCAGCCACATAAGGAAGCCGCATGAACAGTCAGCAACTGGAATACGTACGTCAGCAGCTCATTGTGGCTACCGCAGATTTGAGCGGGGCGACGAAAGGGCAACTGGTAGCTTTCGCCGAGAACGCGCAATTCACCGCGACGGCGCGAAGCCGGGGCCGGAAAAAGGTATTCGACAAGGATAAGCAGCGCATGGTCAACCCGGATGGTCCGCCGATGAGTGGCAGCCAGTCACGCGCCAAGGGCTCATCCATCGCGCTGGTGGGCCCGGTTGAGTTCGTGACCGCATCCTGGCGCCGCGCTGTCCTTTCTCTGGAAGACCACCAGAAAGCATGGCTGCTGTGGAACTACAGCGAGAGCTTTAGCTTCGAGCACCAGGTGGCGATCACCCAGTGGGCGTGGGCAGAGTTCCGGGAACAGCTCGGCGCGAAGAAGGTGGCGGGCAAGACGATTGAGCGCCTGAAGAAACTTATCTGGCTGGCGGCTCAGGACGTGAAAGCGGAGTTGGCGGGGCGTGAGACGTACGAATATCAGGCGCTGGCGTCGCTGGTTGGCGTAACACCAAAGAACTGGTCAGAGACGTTTACGGACCGCTGGGTGGAGATGAGGCGCATCTTCCTGCGCCTGGATAGCGGAGCTTTGTTGCAGGTTACGCGATCACGTTCACAACAAAAGGCGACAAATTTAGACTCAAGTCTTGCAAAACTGGATTGAAACGCATATATTTCATGTAAATCTGATATCGTCGCCATAGCTTCGCAGGTCGACAAAGAATTAAGAGCCTCGCCATCGTGCGGGGCTTTTTGTTTTTACCCTTCTCCGTGTAAACAAAAACGTTGACAGTGTAAGCATTAATGTTTACTATAATCACATGTTCAACAGATTGGAGGAGTGGTGAAGCAAAACGAGTTCAGGCGGTGGCTTGAATCTCAGGGAGTCGAAGTTTCAAACGGTACCAACCACCTGAAACTTAGATACAACGGGAAACGAAGCGTTATGCCAAGGCATCCCGGCGATGAGATTAAAGAACCACTGAGAAAGGCGATAATCAAGCAGTTAGGCCTTAAATAACAAACCAGCCCTTCGGGGCTGGTTACTCGGAAAGCTTCATCAAGACAATATGCGATACCCCGTAACTTTAACGCCAGACGGCGGCGGATATGTGGTTTCATTCCCTGACATCCCAGAGGCATTAACTCAGGGAGATTCACGGGAAGAAGCGCTTGCAAACGCGCTGGATGCGCTCGTAACGGCATTCGAATTCTATTTCGAAGATAACGAGCGCGTTCCAGATCCGGGAGAAGTGACAGGCGACTTTGTTGAGGTTCCAGCAAGCGTGACCGCAAAGGTGATCCTGCTTAATGCCTATATTGGTTCCGGTTTGACCCAAGTCGAACTGGCTAACCGTATGGGCATCAAAAGGCAGGAAATTACCCGCGTATTTGACCTGAAGCACTCAACGAAAATAGACACCATACAGAAAGCCCTTGCCGCTTTAGGCAGGCGACTCGAATTATCGGTGAGCTAAAAATAAGCCCTTGCAGTGATGCAGGGGCTTTTTTACTGGCGGCGCGCCGCACACAGAACCAACTGCCTGGGACCCTTCGGCCATAGAGCCGACATTGCCTTACCCTCATCTTCCCGGCCTGTCGCTGGGTTTTTTATTCAGGCCGCAGACAATCAATTCTAGATGCCACGTAGCTATCGTGTCTGACGGCCTTTCCCCACTACATAAACAGCACCCCGTTTTTCGGAGGTGATATGGCTAAACGTATGCAAGATAAAGAAAGCATTGCCGGAGTGTCATGGCTGATTGTCCTTGCTCTGTCATGCTGGGGCGGCCTGGTCCGATACCTTATTGACGTTAAGCAGAACAAAGCCACCTGGAGTTGGATCAATGCACTGGCGCAAATCGCAGTGTCCGGATTTACCGGTCTCATTGGTGGACTGATCAGCGTTGAAAGCGGGCTGAGCCTTTACATGATCCTGGTTACGTCTGGCATTAGCGGGGCGATGGGCTCCGTGGCACTGACGTACTTCTGGGAACGCCTGACGGGGATGAAGAATGCAAACCAGTGAAAAAGGCATTGCCCTGATCAAGCAGTTCGAAGGCTGCAAGCTCGCCGCGTACCAGGATAGCGTCGGCGTCTGGACAATCGGCTATGGATGGACTCAGCCTGTCGACGGCAAACCGATCCGCGCCGGAATGACAATTAAGCAGGAAACGGCAGAGCGCCTGCTGAAGACCGGACTGGTCAGCTACGAAAGCGACGTTTCCCGCCTGGTTAAAGTTGGCCTGACTCAGGGGCAATTCGACGCCCTGGTATCGTTCACGTATAACCTCGGCGCCCGGTCATTGTCGACATCGATACTGCTGCGCAAACTCAACTCCGGTGATTACCCTGGCGCAGCCGATGAGTTCCTTCGCTGGAATAAAGCTGGTGGCAAAGTCCTGAACGGCCTGACCCGTCGGCGTGAGGCGGAGCGCGCTCTGTTCCTGTCGTGATTGGCGCACTGGTTAAGCGTTACTGGCTGCAACTGATTGTGGTGGCGGTAATCGGCATGTTGGCGTTCTTCGTGAACCACTACCGCGACAACGCCATCACCTACAAAGACCAGCGCGATAAAGCGACGGTCAGGGCAGACACATCGGAGGCGATCACCAGCAACGTGATCACCACGATGAACCTCATCCGTGACATCTCACAGGCTACCCAGAATGCAAAGAACGAACTGGCAAAAAAAGGCGAAACGCGCATTGTCTACATCAGGCAAGCGCTTGAAGGCGATCCGTGCGCTAACCAGCCTGTTCCTTCTGCCGCTGCTGACAGCCTGCGGGAATACGCAGACAGTTTACGTTCCGGCCCCAGTGGTGCCGATAAGCGCTGACCTGACCGCAGACACGCCGATCCCCGGGATGGTGGTTCCGTTCACATGGCAGGCAAGTTTGGAGTTAAACGCACAGCTCTACACGGCGCTGGGGCAGTGCAATCTGGATAAGGCGGGGATTAGAAGGATTGAAGAACGCCGCAGCGCTTTGCAATCAGCAGGCAAGTCAGAGAAATGATCGCGTTGATGCTGCCAGCGTAGGCGATTGCCAATTCGAATAATTGATTTTGGGACATGTTACCTCCTCTAGAAAATGAGGCAGGGGAATTCCTGCTTCCATAGTGGTCTCTAATGGCATGTGTTGGATTTCCAACACTGTAAGAAAGAAGAGACCATCCCATAGTGATAGTTAAGTACTGTCCACAGCAGCGGGTATTCCTTCTTCCGCCCCAGAAACGGATAAAGAGGTTCTCAATGTCCGAAATCTACCAAATCACCCTAACCACCCAAACAGGCGAAACCTTCACGGGCAAGATGTCACGACGTCAGCCTGAGCTGGTTAACGGCTTTGTGCCCCTGGCGACGGAGACGGGGCAGTGGCTGTACTTCGCTCCTGCTGATGTAAAGCGCGTGGAGTTCACGCCTGTACTGGAAGAGCAGACTGAACAGCCAGAAGAGCAAACAACGGAGTAACGAATGAGAAAACTGAACTGGGAGGCCATCGAGACGGCGTACCGGGCCGGAGTGATGTCACTTCGAGAAATAGCATCACAACACGGCATCAGTGAAGGCGCTATCCGTAAGCGTGCCAAGCGTGGATCAGTTCCACTTTGTGCCGCCGAGGGGATATTAAATAAGTGGCTAATTAACGCTTTGACATTCAGCTTCGAAGTTAGCTCTCATTGAGAACATTGCATATAAGATAATCAATTTATCTCTAAGGGAAGTGTTTGAGTCGCCAAAACATACATGCCGGACTTGTCCTTCATAGACTCCTAATCTGAAATCTCTCATTGAAGGTAGCTCTGAGGGATAACCTTGCTGCATTAAACCTGTAAGCGAATCAATTTCGCTACTGGTAATTTCAGAATGATCGATTTGATGTGAGCGCTTGTTCCTGAAATGGTTGAATTTTTTTACAAATCTATGCAACTCGCTGCTCATGCCGAAATTCTTAGCAAGCTGTGCTTTGGCTGCGAAATCTAGATTTATGTTTTCCCCGAACCCAGAGAAAAACTCCCTGTTACCCGATGCGCAAAGTATCCAAGACTCCAGGGTTTGTTCAATCAGCAGGTGGGCTCTTAAGTAGATGCCTATGTCATCTTGAGAATTAATTAAGGCCATGAGTTTATCAGCCCGTCCATTCTCTAGGGTAAGGGTGTAGTAACGGGAATAATCAAACATAGTTTCTCCTGAGGTAAAAATGGCACTCACCGACAAGCAAGAAATGTTCTGTCGCGAGTACCTCATCGATTTAAACGCCACGCAAGCGGCTATTCGGGCGGGGTACAGCGCAAAGACAGCTAACCGCACCGCGTCCGAAAACTTGTCAAAACCTGACATCCAGTCCAGAATTGCCGAACTTAAAGCGCAACGCAATGATCTGGTTGGTATAAATGCGACATACGTCCTGAATCGTCTCGTTGAGATTGACCAGATGGACGTGCTGGATATCCTGACCTCGACCGGAGAGTTGAAGCCGGTTTCTCAGTGGCCGAAGGTCTGGAGGACAACGCTATCGGGGCTGGATGTCGTTGAGATGTCAGCCGAGGGAAACACCGCCGCACTGCTCAAGAAAGTTAAGTGGCCTGACAAGGTAAAGAACCTCGAGCTGATTGGTAAGCACATCGATGTCCAGGCATTCCGTGAGCAGGTAAAAACTGAGCACGTAGTTGATTCGATTTCAGACCTGATGGATTCACTGTCTCAGGGGGCGTAATGAAACCTGAGCACCTAAAACTGCTGTCCGATAAAGACTGGCGGCTGAATAATCTCTACTGGATCACCGACAAAGAGGGTAAGCCAACGCGCTTCAGGATGACGCCTGAACAGCGGGAATACTTCGAGGGGATTCACACCCGAAACATCATCCTTAAAGCTCGTCAGCTTGGTTTCACCACAGAGGTGTGCATAATCCAGCTCGACGCGGCCCTGTTTGAGTCGGCGAAGTGCGCGCTGATTGCCCACACGCTGAATGACGCAAAGCGGCTGTTCCGAGAAAAGGTGAAGTACGCTTACGACAAGCTGCCAGCAGAGATAAAGGCGGCCAACCCGGCGAGCAATGACTCGTCTGGCGAACTCGTATTTAAGAAGGGCGGTTCACTCTACGTCAGCACGTCGTTTCGTGGCGGTACGCTGCGTTACCTGCACGTTTCCGAGTTCGGGAAGATATGCGCCAAGTATCCTGATAAAGCCCGTGAAATCGTCACTGGTGCGTTTGAGGCGGTATCGACTGGATGCTTCGCTACTATCGAAAGTACAGCCGAGGGGCGGGCAGGTTACTTTTTCGATTACTGCCAGACGGCAGAGAAAGCGTTGCTGCAGGGCAAGCCCTTATCCGCGCTGGACTGGAAGTTTTTCTTCTTCTCCTGGTGGAAGAACCCGCAGTACGCAATCGACCCGGTGGAATCATTGCCGGTGCGCCTGCTTGAGTACTTCGCTGAAATGGAGTCGAAGCACGGCGTAGTCGTCAATGAGCGCCAGAAAGCCTGGTACTACGCTAAAGAGAAAACACTCGGCGATGACATGAAGCGCGAATACCCGACCATTCCGGCCGAGGCATTCCAACAGTCGGTCGAGGGCGCGTACTATGCCAAGCAGTTCCGCTGGCTGTACACCAACAAGCGGATCGGCCAAATCCCGGATAACTCACACCTGCCGGTGCACACGTTCTGGGATATCGGTGTGGGTGACTCCACGGCGATATGGTTCGTTCGTGAGGTCGGCGAAGAGTTCCACATCATCGACTACTACGAAAACTCCGGCGAGGGGCTGAGGCACTACATGAAGGTGCTGAAAGACCGCGGCTACGAGTACGGCGAGCACTGGGGGCCGCACGACATCGAGAACCGCGAGTTCGCTGCTGATGCGAAGTCCCGCAAAGAGCTGGCGCGCGAAGGTTACGAGATTGACGGCCAGATGTATTCGATGAACTTCCGCGTTGTGCCGAAGGCCGGGATCGATACAGGTATTGAGTCAGTCCGTGAAATCCTTAAGTCCTGCGTGTTCGATGAAGAGAAGTGTGCTGTTGGCATCTCTCATCTAGAAGGCTATCGCAAGGAGTGGGACGACAAGCGCGGCTGCTGGAAAGATAAACCGCTTCACGACTTCACCTCGCACGGCGCTGACAGCTTCCGTTACTTCGCAGTGATGAAGAACAACCGCAAGCAGGTCGGCACAGTATTCTTCTAAGGAGCATCGCCAGTGAGCGAACAAGATAACGGCCTTCAGATGGCTGTGAACAACCTCGCCACTGAAATGAGGCGAGCAAATTACCTGAATGGCATCGGCATCGGTGGCGGGAACACGAAGCGACCGACGCTTTACCAGGAATTTGGCTACCTGCGAACAATCACCTTCAACGACTTCTACAACATGTACCGCCGCAACGCCGCTGGCTTCGCTGTGGTACATCGGCTGCTGGATGGTTGCTGGCAGGATTACCCAATTATTGTGGACGGTGATGAAGCTCAGGAAGCGGAGAAAACAAACGCCTGGGAAAAGAAAGTCACCAAGTTTATGAAGAAGCTGTGGCCGAAGGTGAAGGATGCCGATCGACGCAATATGGTCGGGCGATACTCCGCGCTGCTGCTTCAGGTGAAAGACAATAAGTCATGGAACGAGCCAGTAGATACCAAGCTGGTGAAATCCCTGGGCGAGTCAGCGCTGGTAAAACTTATCCCGGTATGGGAGCCGCAGTTAACTGTCGCCGAATGGGATAACGACCGTCAGTCTGAAACGTTCGGCCAGCCGAAGATGTTCAACTTCAACGAGCAGCCTGTCGGTGATGAGCCTTTTGTCGGTCCGATGCGCGGAGAACCGGTACACCCGAGCCGCGTTATCTTGTTCTGCGAAGGATCTGAAGACGACAACGTGCTGTCCGGTATCCCGTTGCTGGAGGCCGGTTTCAACAAAGGCCTGGATATCGAGAAGATTTCTGGCGGTGGTGCCGAGGGCTTCCTGAAGAACGCCAGCCGTCAGATCGCCGTCGAGTTCAGCAAAGAAACCGATATGAATACGCTGGCGGACCAGGCTAAACAGGCTGGCTATGCCGATCTCGGCGAAGCGATGGGCGACAAGGTCAACAAGCTTAACCGTGGTACCGATGCGGCCGCCGTGATGCAGGCCGGGCAGATGCGCGTTCTGAGCGTTACGCCCGGCGACCCGGGCCCGACCTGGGAAGTCACTGCGAACGAACTGGCAGCCTCCGTGCAAATCCCGTTCACCATCCTGTTCGGTCAGCAGACTGGGCGGCTGGCGAGCGATGAGGATAAAACGGACTGGGCTATCCGCCGTAATACTCGGCGCAATGGCTTCCTGACAGACCGGATTACCGCGCTTCTAGAGCGATTCTGGACGCTTGGAATTATCGACCCGCCGACCAACGGCGAGGTAACCATCTCGTGGAGCGACCTGCTGGCACCCGGCGAGAAAGAGAAGATTGAGAACGCTTCTAAACTGGCCGACATCGTGCAGAAAACCACGCCTTACTATGGTGGAGACGCACCGTTTACCGCAAATGAGTTGCGCGAGATTGTGGGGCTTGACCCACTGCCGGAGCCAAAAGAACCACCGAAACCGGACGAGAAGGTGACTACCGATGATCCACTGGCCGATGACACCAGAACAGACGGCAAAGGTGGGGCTGCCGATAGTTCCGCGCAGCAAGGTTGACCCGACCCGATCGGCAAAGCAGGTAACCGCGATGTACCGGGATATCGAAGATCGGTATCTCGGCATCAAGCGCGCGCTGAAAGCTCTGTTTGACCAGCGCCTGACCGGGCGTGAGCGCGAGGTAAACAGCCATAACTGGCACTTCCTGTGCCACGACCACGGCGAGGATATGCGGCTCTACCAGGTCAACGCAGGCAAGTTTATCTACGACATGTCGGCGCAGGAACTGGCTGACCTGCTGGAAGCGGTGCAGGGCATTCTCGACGATTACCTGCTTGAAGGTGGCGAGCAAAACCTCTGGGCGATGGATTACGTCGCCGCAGAAGCGCAGCGCGGCACGCTGGAGGCATTCAACAACCTCTCGCAGCAGTCGCAGGTGTACGCTAGCCAGACGACGCTCCAGCAGCTTTTAAGCAGCCCCGGTCACCTTAATCAGGTGGCGGCGGCCAGGCTGACAACGTTCAGTGACTGGAAGGTCATCAGCGACACCGCCCGTGGCGATTTGACCAACATCATCACCGATGCGGTAGCGCGCGGCGTGAATCCACGCGAGACGGCCGGCGTCATCAGCAAGCGCCTCGATGTGTCGATGTCGAAGGCCAAGACCATCGCTCAGACTGAGCAGGTCGGCGCGCTGCGACAGGCGCAATGGAACGAAACGGATTGGGCTGCCGACAGGTTGGGGCTAAATACCGGGCTGCTGTGGCTATCAGCGCTCAAGCCAACGACGCGCACCTGGCACGCCAGCCGTCACGGAAAGGTTTACACCACCGAAGAGGTGCGGGACTTCTACGCCGAGAATGGCAATCGGTACAACTGCTACTGCAGCCAGATACCGGCGCAGCTCAACGACGACGGCAGCATCTTCAATGAGGGGTTGGCGGATAAGCTTGCTGCTGAGAGAAGTGCCTGGAATAAGTAATAAAGTTAAATGCCTTGAGGTCGATAATAAAATCTCCAATCCAGTCGGAGATAGAAATGATTAACAACAATTCAATAGTTTCGGTAGGGTTTTCGAACAACACGAGTAATACACAGCTTGGTAAGCTTGTAAGTTACAAGTATTACGCCCCTACTGGAAACGGGCAAATTGAGGTGGTCATAGAACCATTTAACGATGAGTTCGATAAAAAAATAACTAATCTTTTGGCATCAAAAATTGGTGAACTGATTAGTGTTTCAATCGAGCATGGCCCGGCTGATGAAGACCATGCAGTGTTCCTTCAGGGCATAGAGTTCAGCACGTCTAATTATCAAGGTCCTTACATTTTCGACCGGATAGTTATAACTGGTAACAAACCTTAAATTCATTAGGTCGCCACGGCGGCCTTTTTTATTGCCTGAAATCCACCAATGAGGACCCAGCATGAAACGCAACCGCGTTAACGTGCTGACCGTCGTCAACTCCGCTTCAAACATCACAACTGAAACCATCGACGGCAAGCCACATATCGTGGTTCGCGGCATCACGCCTGTCGTGGACGATATCGTGATGAACCGGAAGTTGTACCCGGCAGCAGAAATCGAAAAGGCCTACAACACGCTCGAGCGTAATCCGATGCCGCTGGGCCACCCTAAAGTGGACGGCAAGCATGTGTCGGCACGCGATGTCCGGGCCGTTAACGAGTATCACGTCGGGGCCTGGCTGCAGAACGTCAGTCACAATGACGGCAAAGTGACGGGCGACATGTACGTTAACCGCCAGTACGCCGAGTCGAGCGATAAGGGCAAGCGCCTGATTAACCGCCTGGATGAGATGCTGGCCGGCACCAACTCCGACCCGATCCACATCTCCACCGGTCTGCTGTATTCCGGCATTGCTGCCAATGGCGAATCGAAGGGCAAGAAGTACAACGAGATCGCCACCAACATGATGTTTGACCATGTAGCGGTGCTGCTCGATGAACCCGGCGCCGGAACGCCGGAAGAGGGCGTGGGCATCTTCGTTAACTCAGAAGGTGATGAGCAGCAGATTGAAGTTGCCCGCCTGGCTGATGGTATCGACTGCACCCGCGACGGTCTGATCAACAAGACCAAATTCTTCTTCACCAATGCCTCTAACTTCTCTTTCGACGACATCTCCCGCGCTATCAGCGACAAGCTGCGCGAGGTTGACGCCGAAGATAAGTGGCTTTGGCCTGAAACGGTGTGGCCGGACAGCTTCATCTACCGCAATGACACCAAATACCTGAAGCAGAAGTACCTCATCGATGACGACGGCAAGGCCGTGTTCGTCGGCGAACCTGTAGAAGTCGTGCGCAAACCCACTGAGTACGAGATTAAAACCAACGGAGAGAACGATCCGATGAAAGAACTAATTATCAATGCGCTGCAAGCCGCTGGTAAGCCGACTGAAGGCAAGTCCGACGCCGAGCTGATGGACGCATACAACCAAATGAAGGCCGAAGAAGTCACCGCCAAGAAAAAAGGCGATGAAGAAATCGACCCGGAAACCGGCAAGCCCAAGAAAAAAGAGCAGGCCACCAATAACGAAGAGATGCCAGCGTGGGCGCAGAAACTCTCTGATCGCGTGGACGTCGTTTTCAACAGCCTGAACGCGAACGCCGACAAAGAGAAAGGCGAAAAGCGCGCGGCTGTGAAGCTGGCGATGAACATGAGCGACGACGAAGTCGCAGATCTGGACGGCAAGGCGCTCGAAGCCATGTACGCCAAGTGCCAGACATCTTTCGGCCTGAACGGTGCATTCCGCCAGGCAACCAACACCCAATCAGTCAGCGAAATGCCGGAGTAAAAAATGGCTAAAGACGGAAAACACGTAATTCACGCCGGTGGCGTATTCCCTAATCCGCTGCTTAACCGTGAAGGTGCCGCGGCGGCCGCCACCAAGCCAGGTACTGTTGGCTTCTTCTCCGCCGCCAAGTTCACAGCCTCGGTTGATGGCAACGAAGAGGCGATCCTCTATGTCGCTGACTTTGACTATCTGCGCTGCCAGACGGTTGACGACTCAATCCCTGTGAATGAGTTGGTGGTTGGCATCCATCCGATGCCGGGCATGTTCCTTAACGTGCGCGCTGCGGCAGGCACCTACAAAAAAGGGCAGCCATTATCCATCGCAAACGGCCAGGTTAAAGCCCATGCCACAGGCGAGTCCATTCGCGCATATGTCGAAGAAGACACGGCGTACACCGTTGCTGCAGGCGATCTGCTGCGCGTCGTTATCAAGTAAGGAGCACCTGAATGCTTGTATTTTCTCGCTCTATCGGTGAACGCACCGGTAACCTCGAAGTCAACCAGGCACAGTTCCGTGAGCTGGAGATGGCGCGCAACATGAGTGCGCAGTCTGTCGCTGACTTCATCGCCCGTGCTCGCTTCGGTGAAAACGGACATTTGGACGCGGTGAACGCCGTCGACGACATTCGCCGCATGTACCGCGCGTACGACCAGACAGTGCTGGCACAGTTCGAGCCGAACACCGAATTCACCCTGTTCAACGACCTGATGCCATTGTCACGCTCTGTCCGCCTGGAAGAGTCAGTGTATGAATATGCGCGTACCGGCGGTCGTGGCTGGGCACACACTTCCATGTCAGGCCAGATCGGTGCGGCGCTGGATGCTCGCGCGTACAGCTTTGACGGCACCATGGTTCCGGTGCACGACAGCGGCTTCAAGTTCCACTGGCGTGATCCAATCTTCAACAAAGGGTCAGCGCTGGCATCGCTTGCCGATGCGCAGCGCGGCTCTGTTGATGATGTGCGCCGTAAAATCGTGGACTACATGTTCAACGGTTTCCGCGACTCGGAAGGCAACTTTGTTACCTTCGATGGAAAAACGTGGAAAGGCCTGAAGAACGATGAGCGCGTCGGCCAGGTTGATTTGGGCGCATCTGGACTGAACATCGACTTCTCCAGCCGCACTACAACCGCAGAACAGAACCGAAACGGTGCGATCGCGCTGCGTGACACCATGAAGATCACCAATAACCAGTACGCGCCGCAGACCTGGTACGTATCCAGCGAGATCATGTCCAACTGGGAGCGCTATTTCAGCGACAATTACCAGTCCGGCACCATCCTGCAGGAAATCCTGAAGCTGTCCGGCATTGCCGCAGTGAAAGAAGACGCCGAACTCACAGGTAACCAGATTTTGGTGGTTCCCCTGACTGCCGGCGTTATCGCTCCGATCACTGGTCAGGCTGTGGGCACTGTTGCTGACCCTCGTCAGTTCTATAACAGCGACTACATCTGGCGCACCTGGGGCGCTATGGGCCTGATGGTCAAGCAGGATATCAACCTCAAACATGGCGTGCTCTTCGCGAGCAGCTAAGGAGAAATTGAATGGCACTGGTAGAAATCACAGCAGGTAACGTCTTCGCCGGTGCCAACCTCCGCAAACTGGAGGTTGGTGCGGTAGTAGAAGTCGACGATGCGACGGCTGATCGCTGGAAAGCCTCAGGCAAAGCAAAGGACACTGACAAGAAGAAGGGTGAAAAGTTGGTGTTTGAGGTGGCAACACCCTCAGCACCTTCAGGTGATTTGTCTGGACTGCAAAAGCAACTCGCCGACGCGCTGGAGCAGAACCAAAAGCTAATCGCCGATGGTGAAGCAAAAGACAAGGTTCACGCCGACGCGCTGGCAGCAGAAACCAAACGCGCTGACGAAGCCGAAGCAGCATTGGCGGAAGCAATCAAGAAGGCGAAATAACCATGGCTGACCCAATCACAGCGGCAGACGTGCAGGCGTTCCTCGGTGAATTGGGTTACTCCATCCCGGGCGCGCTGCTGGAGCCGATTCTCTGCGTGGTCAACAAGATCATCCCCTGCCTCGATGGTGCTGGGTATGACGACTGCACCGCGAAGCTGATCCTGATGTATGCCGCCGCGCTCATGGCTACGTCTTCTGGCGCGCGCCGCATCAAGTCACAGGGTGCGCCTTCTGGCGCGTCCCGTTCGTTTGAATATGGCGACGACAGCATTACCTGGCTGCGAGACTCGCTGGCCCGGCTAGATACCAGCGGCTGCACCGATGAGTTGCCGATCAGCGCTGGTAATAGTGTCGGTCTGTTCATGGTGGTCGGAGGCTGCTGATGACGTACAAATCAGTTAAGCACGGGCTGCCGCGCTCGTTCACCCGCGTCTGGGTTATGACCGACACCGGGCGGGAGACAACCGGCTACGTGAAATCGGATGGCGAGTGGTTCATCAACTGCCCGCGCATCCGGGCGACAGGCGCGAAGGTGCTGCGCTGGAAGGAGGGCTGATGTCATCGGTAGCGAACTGGTCATACACAGCCACTGCGACCATCTGGCGCAAGCTGGAAGGAAATGATGAATACGGAGATCCGCTTGGCTATGCCGAACCTGAGCAAATCCTCTGTGATTACGAGGGCGGGCTCAGCAAGAAGTTAGCCAGCCTTGGCGCTGAAATCGTCGTGAAGAATACCGTCTGGACGGAGTTTGCGCTGGCGGCCGCCGGTGATTACCTGCTAATTGGCGTTTCGACCGAGGCCGACCCGGTTGTCGCCGGTGCCGACGAGGTGAGGCAGGTAATCCGTTACGCCGACACGTTCGATCGTCTGACAGATGATTACGCCATCCTGACGGGAGTGTAGCCATGGGTATCAAAGTGAAGGGTATTAGCCAGGCGAAGAAAAACCTTAATGCTCTGGTTGGTGATATTCAGGGGAGAAAGATCGTCAGAGCCATGCAATCAGCTTTGATTATCGGCGGATCTCAGGCGGCGCTCTACACCCCGATCGATACATCGACCCTCATCAATAGCCAGTTCCGCGAGATTACTGTAAATGGCAATCGCGTGACGGGCCGGGTGGGTTATTCAGCTAACTATGCTGCATACGTTCATGACCCAAGCGTACCTCAGAACTTCCGCCGGGCGACTGCCCGGAAGGAGTTTTTAACCAAAGGGTTTGAAGACACGCAGCGACAAATTGATGCTGTGATCGCCAAGGAAATGTCTCTATGAATCCTCCTATGTATCAGCGAGTCAGGAACATGTTTGGCGATGCCGGGCTTACTACCGGTTTCCTGGTCCAGCTTCTTAATTTCAATGACCCGAATGACCTTTCGAAAGCGATTATGGTGTTCAGACCAAATGGCGGAACCCCCATCAGAAATGACCTCGGGAACGATAACTATGTCCTGGTCGATGTGATTGGTGCAAAGGATAAAAACCAGGCGGCGGCAACGGCAGCTCAGTCAATCCTTGATTACGTTCAGGCAAATCCTCACGCAGACGAATGCGTGGGTAAGATCGAAAACATGGGCGCTTACCCAACTCCAGTGACGACGGAGGAGGGGAGGATTGTCCTGAGATTACAGTTTGCCTGCACTTTCGGGGACTGAAGAAAAATCATCAACACAAGGTCGCCATCTGGCGGCCTTTTTTTATACATAAAAGAGGTCAAAGATGGCTAATTGCCAAAACTCCAACGAAAGGGTGTTCGGCTCGGCAACAGTGCTGGAGCTGGCCTATGGATGCCCAGACGCGCGGCCAACAGAAGACGACTGGAAGGCCCTAGGTGCGGGAACCAGTAAGGGTCTTGATTTCGCACCAAACTCGGTCACCTCTGACGCAGACGATACTGCGGGATGGGTAGAAAACATCATCACCAATGCTGACGCGACAATCAGTTTTGATGGTGAAGTGCGGAAACACGACAAACTTGACCAGTTCGGCTACGGCAATCTGGTGAAGTACTTCACTGATGAGATCAATGCCAAGCGCCAGCCGACGCTGTGGGCGCGTATCGCTATCGGTCCAATCGAGTTCTCGGGCTATATGGTGATTTCTAACCTTACGCCAGCAGATGGCGGAAGTAACGACATCATCACCTTTACCGTTGAGTTCAAAGTATCTGATGGCACTACTGTTCAGGTTGTTAATACGGACGCGACACCTTCAACGCCTTTGGCATTCTCCAAAGATTTGCCAGCGACTAAAGCTGCCGATGCAGACAACGACGTCGTTCTTGATGTTGATGTAACAGGCGGTCGCCCTACTTACAGCTACAAATGGTTCCTTGGCAGCACTCAGATCGATTCAACTGCAAACCCTACGGCGGCAACAGCCACGCTCTTGCTGCTTGGCGTTACAACTGCCTCGAGCGGTAGCTATCGCTGTGAAGTCACAGATAGCGACGGAAATAAAGTCACCTCAACTACCTGCGCTCTCACTGTTACCGCATAGCGAACATTACAAAGGCTGTCGACTGGCAGCCTTGATAATGACCGTTGATCAGGAAATATCATGGCCGCTTTAAGAGAAATTGGCGAAATAGGCATAAGTGATAGCCGTGAGGGTGGAAAAGATTACTTGTTACGACCGTCTTTCGAGGCAATGACGAGAATTGGTGAGCCGCATGAAATTGTTGAGATATACGCTGATATCCATGGTCGCGAGGCGGAAAAATTAATCTCTGTCTGTGCAGATGCTTTTGGCGGTTTACCTGACTGGATGGGTCCAGCGATGCGCAGGGTTTCAGATCGCCTACTAGCAAAAGCCATGGATGTTTTACAGGCGTGCTCAGATGAAGATTTAACGCCGATTGTAGGCCAATGGGATGAGGTTGAAGGAAAGCTTTCATATTCGCCCGGTCTCATGCCTCAGTCAGATATTGTCATCTTTGCTCAGCATCTTTTACAGCATGGCGTAACAGGGAAAGCCAAGACGCGAAAACTCCAGCGCCATGAATCATCAGGCGGTACTACAGAATTTAACGCCATTGAATACATCAACGCAGCAAGGATCCACTTCAACATAAGCCTTGATGAGGCGCGTTGTTTGACCATGACTGAATTTCAGGCGTTGCTGTCAGAGAAATATCCGGACCAGAAAGGCCTAACCAAAGAAGAATACAGCGCAGTTGCTGATGATTTTCTGGCTAAACAGGCGGCAAGAAGGGCCGCAGCGAAGAAATAACTCCCGGCTATTGCGTGGGATAATCCACAGGAGAAATATCAATGGCTGGTGAGGAACAAGTAGGCAATATCGTCTATCAGGTGCAGATGGATGTTGCGAATCTGATTGAGGCCCAGCGCAAAGTAAATGAGCGCCTTGAGAAGATGAGTGGCGGAGCGTCAAAAGCGGCCAGTAAGTTTGACCAGCTCCAGACCAGCATAAACAAAGTCGCCGGGGCCATTGCAGCATCGATAGTTGTGGACTGGGGGCGTGCTTTCCTTGTTGCTGCTGACAACATGAGTCAGCTCAACGCGCGCATTGAGCGTTTGACAGGCAGCGCTGCAGCGGCATCGCAGACGATGCAGAATCTGATGCGCATAAGCTCGGCAACGGGCGGATCACTGCAGGACACCGCGAAGCTGTGGGAAACCCTGAGCACGGCGTTGCGCGATACTGGGGCGACGAACGGCCAGATCATTCAGCTCACCGAGACTCTTCAGAAAATTGGGCGCATCGGCGGATCCTCATCCGAGGAAATGGCGAATGCGCTGCGCCAGTTCGGTCAGTCAATTTCCTCCGGTACTGTCAGGGCGGAGGAGTTCAACTCCATCCTTGAGCAAATGCCGGAACTGGCGCGCCAGATTGCCGCCGGGATGGGTGTAAGTATCGGAGAACTTCGCCAGCTGATGCTGGACGGGAAACTGACGGCAGAAGATGCTCTCAACGCCATTCAGAAACAGACCGGCTCAGTAAATGCGGAGTTCGAGAAACTCCCGCGTACGCTTTCCCAGGCTAATACCGCGCTGACTAACTCATTCCTGTCGATGATTGACTCTGTTAACCAGGCGACAGGCGCAAGCACCGGGCTGGTTGCGGTTATCGACTCAATGACTGCAGCACTCGACCGTCTGGTGGGGAAAGCGGCGTCGGCAGATGCTCAGATTTCAGATTTGAACAGCACAGCGGAAATGTTCACGCGTCGGGCGCGTACCTGGTCCTGGCTTGGTCTCGATGGCTGGGAGGCGCAAAACAAAGCGCTGGCCGGGCTGAGCAATAAAGCCGCCATGCTGGTTGGCGACCTGGCCGCTGTTTCCAAAGCATCACAGACCGCGGCTAACACAAAGCCGATCGAGATTAAAACGACCGGGTCAGCTGCCGGCAGCAAAGCGAAGGGCGGAAAGTCTGCAGCTCAGAAAGAAGCTGAGCAGTACGCGAAAGCCCAGGAGTCTGTTAACCAAAAACTTGACGAGCTGAGGCAGAAAGCCGAACTGTCAGCAGGCAGTGTTGGTGAGTTATCGCGAGCTCAGGCTGTGCTTAATGCCCAGCAGTCTCTCGGTAATGATGCGACACAGGAACAGGTCATTCTGGCCGGGCAATACGCGGCTAAAGCCTGGGATAACGCCAACGCATTGCGCGCCCAGGCCAAGGCAGAAAAGGAACGTACTGACGCGGCCAATAAGTTCAGCACTATCCAGGGTAAAACCAGCAAAACTGCCGGACTGGATAGCCAGTATCAGAAAGACATCGCGGATATCCAACAATACGCTCAGCTTTACCCGCAAAAGGTCGGGGAGGCTGAGGCTGCGCGCGCTGCTATCGAACAGCAATATCGGGATCAGCGTAACGCGGCGATGTGGGAAGAATGGGCGCAGCAGAGCGCGGCCACACAGGCAGCGGCTGCGGCTTTCGATTCACTCGGTTCGGTTGCCAGTAACGCGCTGACAGGAATCATCACAGGCAGCATGTCTGCCAGCGACGCAATGCGCAGTATAGGCATGACGGTCCTGAACAGCGTTGTTAATTCGTTCGTCCAGATGGGTATCGAGTGGGTGAAGTCGGCCATCATGGGGCAAGCGGCACAAACGGCTGCTATCGGCACGGTGACGGCAGTGCAGACGGCAGCAGTGGCAACACAGACTGCTACCAGCACAGCGGCGGCGGCAACAACTGCTGCGGCATGGAC
>Ga0153917_1000494_pt1 | contig 25123 bp, 26 predicted proteins | sample TSFL001MetaG_FD_104695 | JGI IMG/M metagenome (GOLD analysis project Ga0153917, IMG submission 104695) | Attine ant fungus gardens microbial communities from Florida, USA - TSFL001 MetaG | ecosystem: Host-associated > Fungi > Mycelium > Unclassified | place: USA: Florida, Paynes Creek Historic... | reverse complement strand
GAGCATGCCGCCGTGGGCGCTGCCGGCGGCGGCGACGCAGATGGGGTTTTTAAGCCGTTCGAAGGACGGCACGGCGGACACGGCAAACGCGCTGCGCTTCGAGGACAAGGCGGGCGAGGAGCAGGTGTGGCTGCATGCTGAGAAAAATATGGACACCGAGGTGGAAAATGATGAAACCCACTCGGTTGGTAGTAATCGCACTAAAACCATCGGCGGCAACGAAACCACTGAGGTTAAAAAGAACCGCACTGAAACCGTCGATCAGAACGAAACCATTACCATTCACCAAAACCGTACGGAAACAGTGGACGGCAATGAAACCATCACCGTGCACAGTAACCGCACTGAAACGGTTGATCAGAATGAAAATGTGCGTATTGGTCAGAATCAGTCAGTGACCATCAATGGCAACCAAACGCTGAAAGTCGATCAGACGAAAACTGAAACGGTCGCATTAGCCTCGATGTTAAATGTCGGGCTGGCGCAGAATACCAATATTGGTGCTGCTTATGTACTCAATGTAGGGGCCGGCTGGATGACTAACGTGGGTGCGATGCAAATGCACAACGTTGGTATGAAATATTCACTTAATACCGGGCGGGACATTGGCCTTTCAGCAGGAACATCGGCGGAGTTTAGTGCGGAAGACAAGATTACCCTGGTTTGTGGCGAATCGATGATCGTGCTCGAACAGAACGGCACCATTACCATCAGTGCAAACAAAATTAAGCTGGTTGGTGAGAAGGTGATAGACATTGACGGAACGCAGATAGATATCAACTAACTATGGAAAAATTTGTCAACTATAGTGCTTTCCCGGCACAGCTTTTTGAGTCGATAGACCAGCACGATCATGGATTTAGTGTGCTGGTGACACGCGTCAGTTACGATCTGGATATTCACAGCGGCCAACTTACGTTATGCGAAGATCAGGGTGAATTGGTTGAACAGGATGAATATTACGATGAGCCGGGCAGAAGCAGTGTTCGATTCGAGAGCGATCTGGCACCCTATAAGCCGCGTTTGGATGTCATTATCAACGGTAGCGCTCACGCTCCAGAAGGTAAGCCGGCGCGTCATTTCACCGTCGGAGCGCGTATTGGCGATTTTACCCGTTTACTAAACGTGTATGGCCCACGCGAGTGGCGCAAAATGGTGGCTAGCTGGCAATTAAGCGAGGCTAAAGCGATAACGGCTCTCGAATTACGTTACGAGCATGCGCAGGGTGGAATGTTCCGCTTAGAGCATGGCGACGAGATTGCATCCGCCACTAACAGCGTCGGTGTTGGCTGGCTACCCGCCAGGGCGCAGAAACAGCTTAAGCTACAGCGTATCGCAGCGCCACAGTTTGAATTACTGCCTCAACCGATTAAAAACATTGATGATGAAACATTACCTGCCGGTTTTGGTTTTTATGGTCGTGGCTGGAAACCGCGTATTGGCTTTGCCGGTACTTATGACGAGGCGTGGAAGCAGCAGCGTCATCCTTTTCTGCCGCAGGATTTTCGCTTTGATTACTGGTGTGGCGCTCATCCGTGGATGCAGTTTCCATTACCCAAGCCGCTGTCGCATATTCCGGTTACGCTAAAAAATCTTATCTTGCAACAGGATAAGCCCGGACAGGAAATCAGTTTTTCAGTACCGGTTGAAACCTTATTTGCCTTTGTCACCACTCAACTGGGGGCTGGAGTAAGCTACGATTTGCAGCTGGACACGCTGGTGATTAATTTGCCCGAGCGCAAAGTGCACTGTACTTATCGCACAGTGTTTTCTGAATTGCTTGAGGCAGCAGTAACAGAGTTACGCTTCATCACTGCAACGGAACGTAAGGCGATAGTGCAGAAGGCACAACAACAAATCGCGGATACCAATGATGATAGTTTTACCCCACTGCCGCCTTCACTGGTAGGGCTCATCTCGCAGGAGTCAGGTCATGGCTGATAATTACGCTGCACGCAAGGATGGTGTGTATAAGGTGGTGGGATTACTACCCGATTTGTGTTTCACCCCCGGCATTCAGCCGCCAGTGCCATATCCGGTTACTGCCACACTGGCACCCTCAAAAAGTACGGTGGAAAGCGTACGCTTCAATGGCCACCCGGCTTTTGTCTATGACATTAGCTTTGTGCCGACGACGATTGGAGATGCGGCCGGGCGTAACAAGGGCGTAGTCAGCGGTACAGTTGAGGGTGACTGCTGGTCAATTGAGCACAGTCCGGATACCTATATCGGTGGTTTTCCCCTCAACCGCGTACAGGATATCTTTGCCATGAACGGCAAGGCCAAGGGAGGGCGCGGCGGTAATCTGACCAAAAAAGAAACCTGGGAGCGACGCAAGGCGCTGATAGCAAAAGGTAAGCAGAGCAGTGACCCAAAAGTTCGGGCAGCTGCTGAAAGGCTGGAACTGAATAATACGGGGATGGAAAAAGCGAGACTTGCAAAACAAGTTTATGAAGTCGACCCAAAGTCCGGAAAAGATATTTTGGAAGGGTGGGATGATATCAGTAATGATAATGCCAGGCTTAAAAATTATGGCTTGAAATCTAAAGATTTAAATATTGCAGGGAATGAAGGGTTTAAAGCACGAGTGTATGAGCCAGATAAAAAAGTTTTTGGTGATGATATGTCCGCCTCAGTGGTATTCCGAGGGACAAGGCCAACTTCTCTTGAAGACTGGAAGAATAATGCTAAACAGGGAATGAACTTACAATCTGATTATTATGAGCAATCTGTCAGAATTGGTAATAAAATCATGATGAGTAAATCCCCTATTGATTGTACAGGTCACTCGTTAGGCGGTGGAATGGCTTCTGCATGCTCAAGAGCAAGTGGCAAATCGGGATGGACATATAACTCTGCTGGGTTGAATAGTAAGACGGTAGAAAAATACGGCGGATTAGGTAAAAGTCCTGACAAAGAAAACATCAATGCATACCGGGTTAAAGGTGAGGTTTTAACTGCTGTGCAGGAGCCTGGTTTTTGGGGCGGTCTTGCTACAATAGGCGTTACATCATTTGCGGGAGCTAAGTTAGGAGGAGTATATGGTGGCCTTGCTGGCGCAGTAGTAGGCAGTGCTTTAGTTGCGCTCACTCCCTCATCTGTAGGTACACGCCATGATATGGATGGCGGTAAAGGTGATCCAATAGCGAGACATGGCATGGAACAAGTAATACCGTGTATAGAAAGTGAAAAGCAAGAGGATGAGGAAGTTTTATCTGCTATTTAACGGGAGTGCAAAATGTTACACTTAAGTGTGAATCAAAGAGTGAAGATGTTCTTTATTTTATTGATTGTATTATTATCGGCCTTCGGATGTAGCGCAATGAAAAATCAATCTGCTGAGAATTTCTTTTCTGGTACGCAATTGTCCCTTGCTCAGGAAATTGAACGTGGTAATGAACCGGAAGTTAAAAAGCTTGCAATGCAAACCGATCTAAATAAACCCGGCAAGCAAGACATGACGTTATTATTTTTTGCTTTACAAAATAGCTATGATAAAGATAGAAAACACCTGGCGATTGTTTCAGATTTAGTTCGAGCCGGAGCGAATCCGTTACAACAAATTCCTGATTTTGGTAGCGCAGCTGAAGTTTCAGTGAAATCAGATGATCCTGTTTTCATTGCTGCTCTGATTGATGGCGGGTTGAGCCCAAATGCAGAAGTCGAGGATACTCCGATCATTTTCGGCGCCGCTTCCGAGCATAGCTTAAAGGTCATGAGCTATCTTGTTAAGATGGGGGCAGACGTCAATAAAAAAGACTCACTTGGTCAAACCGTTCTGATTGAATCTTTATCAGGCTTTCAACTGGATAGTGTAATCTGGTTACTGGAGCATGGTGCAGATCCGCGAGTCACAACAGAGAATGGCTGGGGTTTTAATAATATGCTCGCAAAAATTATAGAGCGCCAGTCGAATTCAGGTAACACTGCAAAGTTAGAATCGATTAAAACTCTGGCTATTAAAAAAGGCATGAAATGGCCTCCAGCTGACTACTGAGTATTTAACGCCGGTGAAGGTGATAAAAGGAGGGGGAGTGAAATTAATCACTGTGGTTTCTATGGTGGCCATGTTATTTTCATTTGACTGCGCAGCAGTCACTCAACTATCCCCCTCAAGATTTTTTGATGCAGAACAACTTGAATTGGCTATCCTGATAAAGAATCAGTCTTTCGATGAGATTAAGAAAAAGGCAGTCTTTACTGATCTTAACTCTCCCGGAAAAGAAGGAATGACACTTTTGTTATATTCCTTACTGAATGCAGTAAAAAATAAAACAGCCACTGGAGACCAGACTATTAGTGTGTTGGTAAGAGCTGGAGCCGATCCTTTATTTGATATTCCTGAATACGGAAGTGTAGCTGAAGTGATGGCGACTTCAGACGATCCTCGTTACCTGAAGGCCTTAATTGATGGCGGTCTGGATAAAAATGCAGTGAGCAATTATCGTCCGCTAATTATTAATGCAACTTCCCACCATTCAAGAAAAGTGCTGGAATATCTGGTCGGTATCGGTGCTGATGTAGATCAACCTGACTCAGCGGGTAAAACTGCACTGATGGTGGCATTGGGGAGGTATGATTTAGATGAAGTTGATTTCCTGTTACAACATGGTGCAAATCCTAACGTAAAAAATAAAGCAGGCTGGGGTTTTAGAGAAATGCTACAGAAAAAAATTGAAAAAGGCGACAATGATACTACAATGAAGAAACTTCTCGACATCAAAAAAATAGCCGAAAGTAAAGGCATGAGAACCTTTTAAGAAGGAAAGGGAGTGCTAAAAATTATTACAGGGACGTACTGCATAAAGTTCTTTGCTTTCGTATTCTTTCTTCTTGCTGTGAATAAATGTCTGCCAAAGGCTGTTTCAGCTGAAAATAATTCTAAGGTTATGCTTTGAAAGCCGCTGTTGCTATCAGAGAGGGAAACGCTTTTGCAGTGGATGCCTTAGCTAAGGGCGATATCCTGAACATGTCAGGCAAGAAGGGAATGACACTTTTGATGTACGCGCTTTTAACCGCAACAAACAAAAAAACAGATGCCAGTTTTCAAATCGTAACCGAACTGGTAAAGAAAGGCGCGGATCCGTTGTACATTATTCCTCAATATGGCAGTGCTGCAGATGCTATGGCCCGCTCAAACGATCCCCGCTATCTTAAGGCATTGATTGCGGGAGGTCTTGATAAAAATGCTGTTAGTAGTGCACGTCCATTGATCATGAACGCAACGTCCGAAAACTCAATGCCTGTGCTGGAATATCTTGTCAGTATAGGTGCCGATGTTAATAAGCCCGATACCGCTGGTAAAACGGCGCTTATTTTTGCTTTGACAAGAATGGACCTCGACCAGGTTGAATACCTCTTACATCATGGCGCCAACCCAAACGCAGTGACGAATGCTGGATGGGGGTTTAGCAATCTACTCGAAGACATGCTTAAGAAGGAAGGTAAAAACAATGATGCTACGGCAGTTAAATTAATGGAAATCAAAAGACTTGCTGTTGCTAAAGGCATGCGGATTTGAGTTTTAATTTTACTTTTTTTAGCTCTTAATTTATGGGGTTCTATGATTTCTCCATAAAAGATATTGCCTTCAGCCTGAAACCTCAACCTACAGATTAGCTAGTCGCCATTTTAAATGGCGGCTGCGTCAACGTTACTTTACCTTTTGTTAATCTGAAAGTACCCGCACATATCCTTACTCATTAATACCTGAATTTCCTGCACGGAGCTCCAATGGCAACCGGAAACACGATTGGTAAATTACAATATGCGCCTGCGCCCCAGGGCCACGTTACGGCGGGCAGTGCCAACCCGCCTAAAAAGAAAAGCTGGTGGAGCGATTATGGCGACTGGGTGCACACCGGCCTTGATGTCCTTGGCGCAGTCCCCGTCATTGGTGCCCTAGCAGACGGCGCTAATGCTGCCATTTATACCGCTGAGGGAGATTATGGCAACGCGGCACTTTCAGCTGCCTCAGCTGCAGCCAACTTTGTGCCTGGCGGTGGGGCCGCTTTTAAAGCGGGTAAGCTGGCAGCGAAGGCTGGCAAAGCGGTCGAGGCGGCAAAAGTCGGGAAAACCGTCGCCAAAGAAAGCACAGCACTGGCTGAAAAGGCTGCAGTGAAGGCAGAAAGTTCTGCTGCCAGAGCAGAAACTAAAGCAGCAAATAAAGACGCTGACGAAGTTATTAAAGCGAAAAAGGCCGGCAGCAATAAAGGCGGAAATGATAAAGGGCATGGGCAGAAAAAAACTGAGCCCTGCAAAATTCCGCAGAGGCCATTGCCAGAGGTTGAGATGGCAATTGGTAGTCCGGTAAATCCTTTGCTGGGTATTAAATTACTTTTTGACGAACATGATAAAGATTTTTCTTTTCCCGCTGCGGTACCGCTTAACTGGCAGCGTTTGTATTTCTCCGATGAAACAGGTAACGGCTGGTTAGGTCAGGGGTGGTCTTTACCTTTCGCTCAGGAATTACGCAAAGACAACGAACTGCTGATTCTGGTTGATGAACAGGGTCGAGAAATTGATTTTCCCTGGCCACAGTCGGGTCGGGAGCCGCAGTTGCATCGCTATGAGCAGCTATCACTTTCCCAGCCACAGCCGGGCGAGTTTTGCATTTCTGCGCCTGATGAAAGCCAGAACTGGCACTTCTCTCATCAGGCAGGAGAGGGCCGCTGGCTACTTTCGGCAATCAGCGATCGCCACGGTAACCGCCTTACTCTGCAGTACAACGCGCAACATCAGCCGATAGTAATTACTGACAGTGCAGGACGACGCTTCAATATTACATTTACCCGACTGATGCTTGATGAAGATCGAAGCGTTGAACGTATCACTGCAGTAAGCGTTTGTTATCCATCTGCCCCCCTGAGTGCCGAAAAGCTCTGCAGCTATGATTATTCTTCTGAAGGAGATTTAAGTGCTGTTCGCAATGAGCATGATGAGGTGCTGCGTGAATTTCGTTATCGAAATCATGTAATGGTGGCACATCGTCGAGGGGGCGAACGGGAGTGTTTCTATCACTACGATAAACACGCACCGGATGGCAAAGTACTGGCGCATCGTGACAGCCTTGGCGGTGAATGGCGTTTCGAGTACGCCAGTAACAGTACAACCGTCACTGACGCATTGGGCCGCGTCACGCGCTATGACTTTGACGATAATCAGGAGTTAACCGGTTTTCGTGATGCTTCGGGCGGCTATATCCGCATTCGCCGTAACGCGCGTGGACAGATCATACAGCTTACTAATCAGGCTGGCCGTGTGACGCGTTATCGCTATGATGAGCGCGGTAACTGCACTGCCGTTATCGAACCGGATGGCCAGACGACACGCTTTGACTACCACGCTCGCTGGAACCTGCCAGTGCGGGTTACAAACATGCTGGGCGGTATTCGCGAATACCATTATGACGTTGCAGGTAGCCTGATTCGCTTCACTGATGAGATTGGCCGCATTACCGAATATAACCATGACGATCAGGGTAATCTGGTTCGTATCCGCGACGCGGCAGCAGGTGTTCAAAAGCTGAGCTGGAACAGTGCCGGCTTTTTAACTAGCCATACCGATTGTTCCGGACGCACCACATGCTTTGATTATGACAAGTACGGCTGGCTCAGGCAGCAAACTGATGCCGCAGGCAACGTTACCACTCTTTATAACCGTCGTGATGGTCTGCCACAGCGCATTGTGCATGCGGATGGCGGTGTCGAGCGCTTCGAGTTTGACCGCTGGCAGCGCCTGACAGCCTGGTATGACGCACAGAATCAGGCAACACGCTGGACGCTGGCGGGGGACGGTCTGCCGTTGACGCGAACTGATGCGCTCGGTAACCCTATTAGCTATGAATACGATCGCGCACGTCGTCTGGTTGCTCTCATCAATGAAAATGGCACGCGCTATAGCTTCAGTTACGATGCGCATAACAACCTGATCGGTGAACAGAGGTTCGATGGTTCTGCCACCTATTATGAATATGATGCCAGTGGAAATGCGCTGACGCGTACCGAGCGAGGCGACGGCAGCGGCCCGGAAATTCGCACGCATTATCGGCGCGATAACTGCGGCAGGCTGCTTGAGAAGCTGGTGGCACGCGGCGGAGATGCAAAGTGGCAGCGTACCCGCTTCAGTTACGATGCGCTGGGACGTCTGACAACTGGCGTCAATCACGGCGGACGTGTGGAGCTGGAATGGGATGATGCCAGCCAGTTGCTGGCGGAGCGCAGCCTGATTCGTGGTATCAATTACGAGCTGCGCCATCAGTATGACGAGCTGGGTAACCGTACACATACCAGGCTACCGGACGGTCGTGAGCTGAGTAACCTTTATTATGGCAGCGGTCACCGCGTGCAGGTCAATTTTGGCGGTCGCGTCATCAGCGAAAGCGAACGTGACATGCTGCACCGTGAGGTGCGCCGTACCCAGGGAGCGCTGGCCAGCGAGTATGTTCATGATGAGATGAGCCGGCTGGTGAGCCAGCGCGCTATGCGCGGTGACAGCACGGCGGTGGCACGTGATTATGTATGGCAACGCAACGGCCAGCTAATGCAGATGGTCGATCACTACACCGGTGACCACCGCTACGAATATGACGCACTGGGCCGACTCACGCGAGCGCAGGATGAGCGGTTTGCTTTTGACCCCGCACATAATCTGCTGAATGAGGTCGGCGCGCCGCCGTTGAAGGATAACCGTCTAAGGGTGCACGAAGACCGGCGCTGGGCGTATGACAGCTTTGGCAACGTGGCTGAGAAGCGCATTGGCCGGCACACGGTGCAACAGTTTTCCTGGAACGCCGAGCACCAGCTGACAGAGGCGGTAAGCACGCGTAACGGCACAGAACAGCGCACTACCTACGGCTACGACGCGTTCGGCCGACGCAGCTGGAAACGTGACGCCTTTGGCGTGACGTGCTTTATCTGGGACGGCAATTGTCTGCTGAGCGAAGTGCGTGGCTCGCGCCAGCACATCTGGATTTATGAAGACGAGAGCTTCGCACCACTGGCACAGATCAGTCTGCAGCAGGGTGAAACGGAGCACGCAGCGCAGGTACACTGGTATCACAATGACGTTGCGGGCATGCCGCGTGAGCTGACCAGTGCGGATGGTAGTGTAGCGTGGCGGGCAGAGTACCGGGCGTGGGGCAACACGGTGCGGGTAGAGCATGCGCAGGTGCGCCATGCTGAGCCAGTACACCAGCCGCTGCGCTATCAGGGCCAGTACTACGATGCAGAAACGGGTTTGCACTATAACCGGTTCCGCTACTATGATCCGGATGCGGGACGGTTCATTAGTCAGGACCCGATAGGGCTGGCAGGTGGGCTAAATCTTTATCAGTATGCGCCGAACCCGCTGGCATGGATTGATCCGTTGGGGTTGCAACGCAAATGCTCTGATGAAAATGAACCTAACTGGACTCCTCACGGCTATAAGCATGTAGCACCCAAAAATTCAACCTGGAAAGATGTTATTAAATCGACAAAGTCAGGCCCAGCAAAATATAAACCTGGGACTGACATAGAATCACTTGAAAGATCAGTTTATAAAAATGGTGAGTCGGTGAGTAATGGAAAACCTTGGAAAGTGAAAGATATGGGAGAAATTATTGGAGCCAGTGAGGGCAAAGAAAGTCGGTGGTTAAGGGTTGAAGAAAGTGGGGGGACAATTCATGGGCACCCTATATCTGAAAATGAATTTATGAGGCTTACAAAATGATTAATATGGATTTCACTACCAAGGGCGGAATTGTGACATTTGATGACTTTCATATTGATGAAAAAAAACCATTGGAGAATTTCTTAGAAGATTTAAAAGAAGATATGCTCCAGGTTGAGTTTCCAGGTGGGTTTCTTTTAGACATTGGATGGAGACCATCATTTAACATTCGGGGGAGTTTTTTTGTTTCACTAATTAAAGATTATGATTGGGAGGCGCCAATATTTAGTGGTTCAGCAAGTAATATCGAAGTGCTTAAATTGAAAGTGTCCGAGGCTATTAGGTTAGTGTAATGATTAGTGTATGATTAATTATGGATATTATTGCTTTGCGTTTTAAATTGGCGTTTTTTTTGATTGGTTTTTATTTATAATTGTAAAAAATAATGTGCTATTTTATATCCAGATAAATAAAAATTCAGTTAACTACCAGAGAAGTTTCCACCAAGATCTAAACTTAGTCGTATAACGTACTAAGATCCGATAGGGCTAAACGGCGGGTTAAACCTCTCCTCTCATGCGCCGAGTCCGCTTAACCGGATTGGCCCATTGGGGTTGAGTAAATAGAATGTTATCGAAAAAAAAGAATCGACGCGAGGCTATAAATCTGGCTAAATAATATTCTCAAGTCCCAGGGAATTCAATAGGCGGAAAAAATAGATGAACTGAATGCAACCAGTCAGGATAAGAATTGGTCAATGATGAAATCTAAAAGTGCCACAAAGCTGGGTCGAGAATACAAGTATGGTCCAAATAAATGGTTCGAACATCCAGATGGACACCCAGATGCGGGTTTACCTAATATACCAAAACATCATGATTCAGGTCATGTGCATTCAGTGAACTCTAAGGGTGAAGAGGTTATATTTACATGGTGAAGAATGAAAGGGTAATAAAATTCCCAGTACCAGACTGGAAAAGGTTGTTTTCAAAGGAGTTTGATAAAATCACAACCTGTTTCTGCTATCAATATGATATTGATGACAATTTTTATGGGCCTTATGGTTTTGACTCATCTACCGCTAAAAAAATCATTAATGATTTCATAAGTGATTTTGTTTTTTATGATGTTGTTGAAAGAAAGTTAATTAACGTTAATAACGTTTACAGGAATGGATTGTATGTTTCCTCAGATGGAAACTCCATAGGTAAAGAAATTGAAATTTTTCAATGGCTGTTAAGAAAAATGAATTAAGGAAGAGAAGGGGGTTGAATGAAATTGAGGTTGAAAAAAAACCTATATTGTTAAGTGTGGATAGTGAATGTAAAATCCCAAATAAAGTCATTGCTCACTTGATAAATAATCATATTCCTTTTTTTATTGTGAATAGTTACATGCCTGAAGCCGGTAAAAGCATAATGATTTTTTCAGAGGAAGTGGTTAAGCGGTTTTTGGATGTTGTGAGAAAATATAATGTTGATATTTGTGCGGTAGATAATATAGATTTTATGAAGTCATGGTGAGGAGTTTAATCTAAAACTGTGATTTTTATTAAGTCAATGTTGGGTTGTCTTGGCAATACTAAGCAGAATCGCTACAACGTAAGCCGCGCAATTGGGGACAGGATACGGGGTATTATTACTACCGTTTCCGCTAATATGGTTGGGATGTTGGCCGGTTCATCAGTCAGGACCCGATAGGGCTGGCGGGTGGGCTGAATCTTTATCAGTATGCGCCGAACCCGCTGGCATGGATTGATCCGTTGGGCTTGGCAAGAAAATGTGGCCACGCGGAACAAGCATCTGAGCTTGGTTATTCAGAAATCAATGAGAGATCCAATGGGCAGCCCGTATTCGTTAATAAAAAAGCACCAAATAAACTTGGATATATTACACCTGACGTTGATCAGCATAATGGCGGTTTTTGGAAAGCTGCAGATAGCGTGAAAAATCCAGGAAGTCGTAGGACAAGAACGGGAACATTTGATATGAATATGATTAGCGACTGATGCATACTTCATTAAGAATAACAAAATATCATGGTTATGATGCTGAAGGTAATTTGACCTCGCCGGAAAATGAATGGACTAGTTATTTTGATGTGGGGAACAAGGTTAGTCTGGAAGATTATATATTATTGGAAGATGAATACATTAATTTTGTCATTTCATTATGTTCTTTATTAAGTGTTGAGAAATTGACTGTATCCGAATTGGAAATTTTTGATGAGGCCGGGCTTCTTAAGTACCCTGAGTCATTAGCGATAAACGAGTTGCCGTTATTAATAAGAGACGTATTAAGAGAAAAAATATGGTGCAAACTTCTCTCTGATGATCTAGAAGTACATTTTGGCTATGATTTTTATATGTACGTTGTTTGTCCTTTATCATGTGATTTTATAAAATCAAAGATAAAGACAAATCTCAATGTTGAGGCTTTCCAGTCTCCATATCTCTAGATCCAACACGATTTATATGAGTGGGTGGTTTTCTTTACATATAGTTGAATGTAATGGATGACAGATTTTTTATTTTCAAGACTTTCATTTTTAAGCTTGCTGCAATTCACCTAGAGTCTCGTGCTTCAGCGATAAATTCGACGATAATTTTATAATGCTCCGGTCATTTCTGGTGAGGGAAAATCTTTAAGAATGACTAAAGATTGTGTCAGTAAATCAAAGAGATCCTAAGGCTTGATTAGTATTTAAAATACTAGAAGTTATTTGGGGATGGATGATTTTTTTAAACCAGAACGTCCTGAAATAATCAATAAGGTGCCGGATTAGTTAGATAATGGGATGCTTCTAAAGGTGATAAATGTACATACTATGACCAGATAGACCATACTGAAAATATACGAAGTGTGTCTCCAAAGCCTTTTGCTCATGAAAACAATTATCGTATGTTTGATATTGATGGTAATTATAAGTAAGGCGGTAGTGTTTTGAGTATTCAACCTCAACGCGGTGATATAATTAATAAAATATCAAATATATTAGCAGGTGACGCAAATAGAGATGATGTGTCTGAATGGGCACTTAATATTTTCGATGATGACTCATTAAGATTATATGACCCCATAGTTTTAAAATATCTGAAATTGCCAGGAGCTGTTGATTTACCTTCTTCAGATCGGGATTTTTTATATACGGATGATGATCTTCGCCACTGGATAATTGAAATCGAGAATCAATAATACTAGCCGGAAGCGATCTAGACGATCCTTCCGGCTTTTTCTCTTTAGCTGGCAGTTGTCAGGATCCGGCTGACCTATCCAACCTTCACCGTCATTCTGTGACCCATCCCTAACTCCATCTCACAAGGTGAAACGGAGCACGCAGCGCAGGTACACTGGTATCACAATGACGTTGCAGGCATGCCGCGTGAGCTGACCAGTGCGGATGGTAGTGTAGCGTGGCGGGCAGAGTACCGGGCGTGGGACAACACGGTGCGGGTAGAGCATGCGCAGACGCGCCATGCCGAGCCGGTACACCAGCCGCTGCGCTATCAGGGCCAGTACTACGATGCAGAAACGGGTTTGCACTATAACCGGTTCCGCTACTATGATCCGGATGCGGGACGGTTCATCAGTCAGGACCCGATAGGGCTGGCGGGTGGGCTAAATCTTTATCAGTATGCGCCGAACCCGCTGAACTGGATCGACCCGCTGGGGTTAAGAAAATGTGATCCTGAAAAATGGGATGTAAGTTCTCATCAAAGTAATAAAAATGCTGTTAAAGGTAAAAATCTTGGACTGGACTCTCATCATGTTGGTCAGAAGAATATTATGAAAGATCTGGTTGAAGGATATGATCCTGCGACAGCTCCAGCCATATTAGTTCCTCGATTCGGCCACACCGTATCTAAAGAAGGATTAGGCATTGTATCCAGAAGTAAAATAAATACCAAGACTGGATTACCATTTGCAAATGCCAGAGATGTCGTAGCGAGGGATATAAGGGAGTTAAGAAGGGTATATCCTGAGATACCAAATATTAAACTTCAGGAACTTATCAAATTGAACAAGTCTATGTATCCTGAATTAAGATAAAGAGGCATGTATGAATCTTGACGAACAAGTAGTTAATGCTATCTTCAAAGAGTTGTTTGAAGATAACTCCGAGCGTTATAGGCAGTCTCTCAGCAAACCAGTAAATAATGATACTGATACCTATGGTAAAGCAAGAAATGCTCTGGCTAATCTAAGTCAGGCAGAAAAGGAATGTATATTTAAATTTATAGATCTCGCGATCGCCGATAGTGCTTCGGTCATATTAGGTACTCTGGATGGTTCTCATTACCCTGATAATATTGATGGTGATTTTATTGTGACCTATAAAGATGATGAAATACAAGGAAGCCTGCAAGATATATTTATAGAAAAAGCTGAAAGTAAAGGTATATATAATTAAAAAAAGCCGGAAGCGATCTTAACGATCCTTCCGGCTTTTTATTAAAAATCTTGGTGGAATGGATCATATCCAGCCGATGCGAAATGGTAATTTCAGAAGCTCTTTCCCTAAAGACATGACATGGCATCATGTTGACATGCCTGCCACACCACAACTTGCTGATTTTAATAGTTATAAAAGTTAGTACAAGATTTATCATCCTGATGGTGCCGGGGGTGTAACAAATGGCGTGGCGGAACAAAATGCAGAAAATAAAGGAGGTTAAATGATTGCTATTTAATATTTTGATGAGATGCTAAAGAAATACAAAGAGCTTCCAGATGTAGGTTGGCTATATGTGGACAGTTCATTTGATACGGAGTCTAGGGACGATATTTATAATGGAAAGTATTATCATTAAGAGAATGAAGATGAAGAAATTGATTTTGTAAATTAATATGATGCTTTTTTAGACGCTCCAATGTTTACTGCTTTAATCGAAAATTACCTTGTAAAAAGCCCTGGTTCGACGAAAGTCGATCTTTTCGAAGCCACGTTTTGTTATCTTGAAAATGATGACTTCTTAATGGACTAAAAAAATGGAGGCGATCTCAACATTCCCTCCGGCTTTTTCTTTTAAGCTGCCATGTTCTGTATGCGGGGCGGTTCATCAGTCAGGACCCGATAGGGTTGGCGGGTGGGCTGAATCTTTATCAGCATGCGCTGATCTCGCTGAACTGGATCGACCCGCTGGGGTTGACTAAGTGTAAGGATAGTTTGAGCAAGCCAGAAACAAAGCACTAAAGTGGCTTGAAGAAAGAGGCTTCAAGGCTGAAAAAGTTAACACAGGGAAGTTTGGATCTACCAGAGGCAAGCCTGTAGGAATGACGACTTCAGATGGTAAAACCGGATTCAGAATAGAATATGATGAGCGTAGTGGCGCTCATATAAATGTACTCAGCGGTAAAGAAAAAGGTGAGCATTATCTATTTGAAGCTACGGAGTCATCGGTGAAAAGACTGCAGAGATTATTTGACTTGCCATCAAAATTATGGAGAGCAAAGTGACTTTAGAACAGGATGTGTTATCAGATATGGATGGCTTTTCTCCAAGGCCAATAATTATTAATGAATGGGAGCCTGTTGCGGATATTCTTTCTGAAGCTTTTCAATGGAAAGGTTCAAAAATTGATTGGGGTTCTTTATTAAGACATGCTGAACGACCAATTAAATTTGATTCCATGCAGGTTGATTTTGATGTTAAAGAGTTCATAAAAGATAGTAGCTTATATGAATTCTTAAACAAAAAGGATAAAATTTACTATATCAATGATTCCTCACTTGATTTTGCGGTTTCTCTGGAACCGAAGATTTTCCCTGAGTTTGTGGTTTATGTGATTCACAATATTCCTCAGCATCACTATTTTTTTGACGAAAGTGCAAAATGGTGCTTAGCTATCACTTCTGAAGGTTATATTGATTTCGGTGTTAGGAATTAGTTATTGCAGCCATTAATTTTGATTAGAGCCTGTAAGTAATTATTTATAACAGCCCAATGCTTAAAGGTTAGCGCTCATGGGTCTACATTATTCAATGATCTGAAATTCATTGCCTGTCGCCAGTACTGAATCGGCAACTCTATTTTTGACGCATCCTTCATAGTCAGATAAATAGTATTTTGCACTGATTTATTAGTAGAGAACACCTGGCCTTTCTTTATATGTGCTTGGATCATGCTGTTTAACTATCCGATAGCGTTAGTTGTATTGATAGCTTTGGGCTTATCCGGCGGATAATTGATTAACATTTTATCAGGTTTAGTATTGGGTCGGGCTTATCATTTTTGAGGCTGAATATGCAAAGAAAAGAACTTATAGAGTTAATTGAAAAAATCCAGCGTGGTGAAGGCACAGAAGAAGAAGCGGATAATGATATTGACTTTCTTTGTAGAAGCGTTGCAGATCCTCAGGCTGCAAATTATATCTTCCAGGAAGATGTTAGTGCTGAGGAAATAGCTGATAAAATACTGGACTATAAACATATCCAGTTATAAAAAACGAAGCCGGAAGCGATCTGAATGATCCTTCCGGCTTTTTCTCTTTAGCTGGCAGTCGTCAGGATCAGGCTGACCTATCCAACCGTCATTCTGAGACCCATCCCTAACTCCATCTCACAAGGTGAAACGGAGCACGCAGCGCAGGTACACTGGTATCACAATGACTTTGCAGGCATGCCGCGTGAGCTGACCAGTGCGGATGATAGTGTAGCGTGGCGGGCAGAGTACCGGGCGTGGTGCAACACGGCGCGGTTAGAGCATGCCCAGACGCGCCATGCTGAGCCGGTATACCAGCCGCTGCGCTATCAGGGCCAGTACTACGATGCAGAAACGGGTTTGCACTATAACCGGTTCCGCTACTATGATCCGAATGCGGGGCGGTTCATCAGTCAGGACCCGATAGGGCTGGCGGGTGGGCTGAATCTTTATCAGTATGCACCGAACCCGCTCAGTTGGATTGATCCGCTGGGGTTGTCAGCAGCACATCAAGGACGAATCCAGGCATAAGGCATGTCCCTTGAAAATCTGTTTCATGGAGCCAAGAACACCCCCTTACGGCAGAGGATGCTAAGAAAATGATGATGGAGCTTAAGGGAAAGTTAAATAAACGTGATTTAGCGCTAAGAAAAGATGCATTCCAGAAGGCAGAAAAATTCATAACTATTGCTAGTAAATGTGGAGAAGCTGATGCACCTGTAAGTAAAACATTTATGGTTAAAGACACTAAGCATGAACGCGTTGATATTGAAATTATTTCTGGGAAGGCATTTTTGGAGTGAATATGTTTAATAATTACCTTGTTGATGTGAATGAATATTTGGAACTAGAGTCTTCATTGCAAAATTTCTTTTTAAGCATTGTGAACAATAGAAACACAGTGGACTGCCCATATTACAATACCACCTTTTCAAATGGAACGCCGTTAATGGATGGTGATCCTATATTTTCAGCGAGAAAGAAAAATAATGGCGAGATCATTAAGATTGTTTTAGATGAAGGTACTGATTCAATTAGCGAGTTTGATAAGCAAGTAGATGGTTCTTCCATCCATGTTATAGTTGCTAATGTTTCTGCTTTGGAGCTAATTAAAAAAAGAATTGTCAATTGGTACGTGGATTAAGAAGTATCTAAAGGAAAATGATATATGGCTGTATAAATTAGAAGTGATAATGATGAACTAAATAGATATTCAATTCTTAATACTGGAGACATTATTACCTAAAGATGATGTCAGTTTTGGATGTGAATGATTTTTTTATTTTGCTGAAATGATTAAATTACAGAAATAATCATCGCAAAACAGTCCAGTGTTGAAAGAAATTAAAAAAATGATTGTTTTTTGCTCTGCGCCAGTAATAATTATGAAGACTCTCGACTTGCGGGTGTTTGATATTGGCTTCAAAGCGAGGTCAGGTTTATGAGTTTTAGTCTAAAAGTTTCAGTGAACTACGAACGAAACTAGCACCATGATTCATAATTTAGCCGAATAGCATTCTAAGACCCGATAGGGCTGGCGGGGGCTTTATCTTTATCAGTATGCGCCGAACCCGCTGGCATGGATTGATCCCCTGGGTCTTTCAAAATGCCACTTAGATAATCCTAAGAAAAAAGTAAACAGTGCTGAAATAGGCGATATAGTAAGGACTCCATCATCACATCCTGAAGATTTTGTTAAAGTAAAAGGTGGGAATTATAAGAATAATCATACAAATGAAATATGGAGTAAAAGTAATACATCGCATAGTGATAAACAAGGTGAATGGAAAGTTGTTATAGGTAAAGCGGAACCAAAGCCAAGGCATAAAATAACTATAGGTATGAGTGATGGAAAGATCATTAAAATCGATAAGTAGCCTCTCACTAAATGAAATTAATTTCTCTGGATTTAGATTGTCCAAAAGTTGGGTCGGTTTTTTTGAAAAAAAAGATTCTTTTTCATATCCTCTAATTGACGAGGCTATTTCTTTATTCGAAGATTTTTTTGGTAAAGAGGATGAAGGTGTAATTGTTATTGCAGCTCTTTCATTTAATGATGAAAGAGAGGATGATAAAGAAACGATTGATAATTATCAGGCTTTATATGAGGAGATGAAAGATAAAAAATTACTTTTGCCAATGACCGAAGAGTTTGAAAGTTATCTTTATGGTGATTCTTGTTTGCCGGCTTTTTCACTCAGCTTAAGTAAAAAAAGTCATGACTTCAGAGGCCTATCAAGATTGATGATGTGTCATGCTGGAGTTGTTGGTCAGGTTTGTTTTTATATTAATCTGGATTTAAATGTGGCCATTTATCCACATGATGATGTCGGATTTGGGTGTGTTGCTCTTAACGAGGAATATAAAAAATGTGAAGAGTTTCTGCATTATTGTGCGAAAAATGAATCGTTCAATGTTTTTATTGATAGCGATAATGGATTGGTAAAATTATGATTGTTGATGTATTCGCAAACTTATTCTTAACTTGCTTGCCCAGAACTGTATGGATAATTGGCTGTGAGTGTAAATAATAACGCCAGGACGCCATTGATTAAGCTATTATAACTCGTGTGAGGCTATTGGTATTATAAAGGTGTGAGAGATATAAAGTAACGCCATTGTAGTGACGAGGCTGGTTTTGGTCTTGATGTTTTACGGTAATCTTTATTTAATTAAGTAATGATGATTATAACTTTCATTAGTTGATTTTTTTTGCTTTTTTTAGTGCGTTTTTATCATCATTGATAAATGGTTTTTTACGGGTATTTAGTCTTTAGAGTAATTGTCTAACCGATATTTTATTGAAACACATGCCCCAAACTTAAGCCTCAATAAATTCGTAATCAACGGTGTCATAATGATGAATTAACTGTTAATGGTGATATTTAAATTAATGACTACATAATGATTAAAGGAAATGATAATGTCGCACATTAAAAAGAAAATCTATTTAACAGAGGCTGAGGCAATTGATTTATATAAGGAGATTGATTATATATTGGTGTCATTAAATAATATAGCTCATTATTATTATAATGAATCAACAATCAATGAGGAGAAGCGAAGAGCGTATGAGCGAGAAACTACCAATTTCATTGATGACAATGATATTACTACATTGTTATCGAAGATGAGAGGAATCATTGGAGGTAAATTTGACCGTGAGCCTGGAGAGGATGATATGGACGATTTGGAGAGAGCTACTGAAAACACTAAATATTGGGAAGGTCCATAATTATCAGAGTGTTAGCATAAAATTTAATTCAAACTATCCTTATGTCGATACATTGCTATATCTTTTCGGGTAAGGATAGTGCTACAACTCTCCATAAATTTTAAGAGTAGTAGATGATCAGTTAGATCTAACCGGTGGTTTAAACATTAAAACCTGTGTGCCTGATTATTAAAGCTGGATCGATTCGCGGATTTTACCAAATAAACGCTACGAAAAGAAAATAGTTTTAACAATTCGATCTATTAATGGAAATTTAAAGATTATTATACTCAGCGTGATATTTTAGCGCTGATGTCATAAGATGATTGCAAAATAGTCGTCACAGTTGTTATTGTGATAATAAATTTCCCTATTATGCCAAAAACTAACAATCCGTCATGACTGGAGAGTAATCATAATTAATCTATTAGAACTTAAGGCCCCGAAGTGGAGGTTCTGCAGCTGCTCAGGGCGCTGGATATCCTGGCTTAGGATATCAAGCTGTGGTTTCAAATCTCCCCAGAACATGGGTTGTTAAAACTATGAGGGTTCCCTGGTGAATGCTTTAAATGAATTAATGAGATCGCTCGAAAAAATAATAGTTGAGCTTAATGCGAATGGTAAAATTGAGTCAGCGATTTTTTTCACTATTCGTTATAATGAAATAATTAAGTATGGTGATGATTTTTCTCTTGAAATAGTTGAAACACTATCAACATGCAGAGCTATGTCTCAATATGCTAATTTCTCCCAGAAAGAAGAAATGCTGCTTGATGATGTCGTAGATAGTGCAATAGCGATTAAAATTAAGGTCCCATAATAGTAGCCGGACGCAATCTTAACGATCCTTCCGGCTTTTTCTCTTTAGCTGCCAGTCGTCAGGATCAGGCTGTCCTGTCCAACCTTCACCGTCACTCTGTATCCCATCCCAGCCAGCCACTTTCCGGCAACATTAACCTACACGTGCTTCTATAGAGAGTTATCTGCCTCAACCCTCTTTCCTCTCAGTCTCCACACTCTCCGCCGCCGTCTCTTCCTCTTTATCCTCTTTCACGGTTCTGCTGGCCGTCAGCAGGAACGGTGATTGCTGCCAGCGGGTGCGGCGGTCGCGCAGCAGGGTACGGGTCAGGATAATGCCGATCGCCAGCGCCAGCAGCATCATCAGGCGCAGAATATTGGTGGTGTTATCTACCTGACGCGATTCCGTCACCAGCACATGGGTATCCAGCGTAATACGCAGAAAACCCTGCGGACCCTCTTTCCCTTCCAGCGGCTGGACAATCTGATGATTGAAATAGCTACCGGCACGTTTACCGTCGAGCGCCAGGCGGTCGCGCACATTAATACTCTCGCCACTGTGGGCCACCAGGCTGCCGTCGTCGGCATAGACCGAAGCGTCCAGCACACGGCTGTTATCCGTCATCTGATTCAGGATGGCTTCAATCTGCGTGCGGTTATCGTCGCTGTTATCCATGAGCGGTTTCAGGCTGAACGCCACCTGGCGCGTCAGCGTGTGCGCCAGCTCCTCGACCTGCTCGGAACGGGCCATCTGATGGCCAAGACTAAACCATGACGCGCCCTGCATCAGCACCACTAATAGCGCCAGCGAGATAAGAACGATCACCGTGCGATGCAGGCGAAATTTCAGTGCGGTTTTGACCATCAGAAACCCGTGTGACGTAACAGCAGAAAGGCTGGCAATTATGTTGCCAGAACCCGCGCAGACAAGGTAGCCTCTTGCGTGGTTTTGTTGTCCCTACAGGAGCTGTAATGCCAAATCGTCTTACCTGGTGCGATCTGCCCGCCGATGTCTCTCTTTGGCCGGGTTTACCCCTTTCCCTGAGCGGTGATGAAGTGATGCCGCTGGATTACCGTGCCGGTCGGACTGGCTGGTTACTGTATGGGCGCGGGCTCGATAAACAAAAACTGACCGATTATCAGCATCAGCTGGGCGCGGCGATGGTGATCGTCAGCGCGTGGAATGTCGATGAGTATCAGGTAATCCGGCTGGCGGGCTCGCTGACACCGCGTGCCAGCAAGCTGGCGCATGAGGCTGGCTTTGATGTGGCGCCGCTCGGCAAAATCCCCCATCTGAAAACGCCAGGGCTGCTGGTCATGGACATGGATTCCACCGCCATCCAGATCGAGTGTATCGATGAGATCGCCAAACTGGCGGGCTGCGGCGAGCAGGTGGCGGAAGTGACGGAACGCGCGATGCGCGGCGAGCTGGATTTTAAAGCCAGCCTGCGCGAACGCGTGGCGAAGCTGGCCGGCGCTGACGCCAATATCCTGAAGCAGGTGCGCGACACGCTGCCGCTGATGCCGGGCCTGACCACGCTGGTGCACAAGTTGCAGGCGCTGGGCTGGCAGGTGGCGATTGCCTCGGGCGGGTTCACCTTCTATGCCGATCACCTGCGGCAGACGCTGCATCTGGCCGCTGCGGTAGCCAACGAACTGGAAATGCGTGACGGTAAGCTGACCGGCGAAGTGCTGGGGCAAATCGTCGACGCGCAATTTAAAGCCGATACCCTGAACAGTCTGGCCCAGCGCTTTGACATCGCACCGGAACAAACCGTGGCGATTGGCGATGGTGCTAACGATCTGCCGATGATTAAAACGGCGGCGCTGGGTATCGCCTATCATGCTAAACCCAAAGTGAATGAGCAGACGGAAGTGATTATCCGCCACGCTGACCTGATGGGGGTGTTCTGCATTCTCACCGGCAGCCTGATTCACGAAGAGCGTTAACTGAGGATTTGATTTGGCCAAAGCGGCAAAACGCGCCTTCGTCTGTAACGAATGCGGCGCTGACTATCCGCGCTGGCAGGGGCAATGCAGCGCCTGTCACGCCTGGAACACCATTACCGAGGTGCGCATTGCCGCCTCGCCCGCGGCCGCGCGCAATGAGCGCCTGAGCGGCTATGCCGGTAGCGCCGGCACCAGCCGGGTGCAGAAGCTGTCGGAGATCAGTCTGGAAGCGCTGCCGCGTTTCTCGACCAGTTTTAAAGAGTTTGACCGCGTGCTGGGCGGTGGCGTGGTGCCGGGCAGCGCGATACTGATTGGCGGTAACCCTGGTGCCGGTAAATCAACCCTGCTGTTGCAGGTGATGTGTAAGCTGGCGGAAGGGATGAAAACCCTCTACGTCACTGGCGAAGAGTCGCTGCAGCAGGTGGCGATGCGCGCCCATCGTCTGGGATTGCCGACGGAAAACCTCAATATGCTGTCGGAAACCAGCATTGAGCAGATCTGCCTGATCGCCGAGCAGGAGCAGCCGAAGCTGATGGTGATCGACTCGATCCAGGTGATGCACATGGCGGAGATCCAGTCATCGCCGGGCAGCGTGGCGCAGGTGCGGGAAACCGCCGCTTACCTGACGCGCTTCGCCAAAACGCGCGGCGTGGCGATCATCATGGTCGGTCACGTCACCAAAGATGGCTCGCTGGCCGGGCCGAAGGTGCTGGAGCACTGCATCGACTGTTCGGTGCTGCTGGACGGCGATGCCGATTCGCGCTTCCGCACGCTGCGCAGCCACAAAAACCGCTTTGGTGCGGTGAATGAGCTGGGCGTCTTTGCCATGACCGAGCAGGGCATGCGCGAAGTCAGCAACCCGTCTGCTATCTTTTTGTCACGCGGCGATGAGATCACCTCCGGCAGTTCGGTAATGGTGGTCTGGGAGGGCACGCGCCCTCTGCTGGTTGAGATTCAGGCGCTGGTGGACCATTCGATGATGGGCAATCCGCGCCGCGTGGCGGTTGGGCTGGAGCAGAACCGTCTGGCGATTCTGCTGGCGGTGCTGCACCGTCACGGCGGCCTGCAGATGGCCGATCAGGATGTATTTGTGAACGTGGTCGGCGGCGTTAAAGTCACCGAGACCAGTGCAGACCTGGCGCTGCTGCTGGCGATGGTGTCGAGCCTGCGCGATCGCCCGCTGCCGCAGGATCTGGTGATTTTTGGCGAAGTCGGGCTGGCCGGGGAGATTCGTCCGGTGCCGAGCGGCCAGGAGCGCATTTCCGAAGCGGCCAAGCACGGCTTTAAGCGCGCCATTGTGCCGGCAGGGAATGCGCCGAAGAAGGCGATTGACGGTATGAAGGTATATAGCGCGAAGAAGCTGGCGGACGCGCTGGCGATTCTGGACGAGCTGTAAGGCGGGTTGTTGGGGAGGGGGGGCTTGTGGCGTGGCCAGTGCCCTAACTTTGCCCTCACCCTAACCCTCTCCCGCTGGGCGGGAGAGGGAACCGTTCGCAGGGGCGGGAAGTACGGTACCGATCTGTTGTTAACCGCTCTGTTCAGAATTTTCCCCCTCTCCCGCGGGCGGGAGAGGGCCGGGGTGAGGGCCCGCGCGCACCATCCCTCTAATTCCATGCAGGAGGCACTACATGTCATCGTTTGACTATCTGAAAACCGCGATTCGCCAGCAGGGACATACATTGCAGCAGGTGGCTGATGCCAGCGGGATGACCAAAGGCTATCTGAGCCAGTTGCTGAATGCCAAAATCAAAAGCCCGAGCGCGCAGAAGCTGGAAGCGCTGCACCGTTTTCTCGGGCTGGAATTCCCGCGTCGCGACAAAACCGTGGGCGTGGTGTTCGGTAAGTTCTATCCGCTGCACACTGGCCACATCTACCTGATCCAGCGCGCCTGTAGCCAGGTCGATGAGCTGCACATCATCATGGGCCATGACGATCCGCGCGATCGCCAGCTGTTTGAGAACAGCGCCATGTCGCAGCAGCCCACCATCAGCGATCGTCTGCGCTGGCTGCTGCAGACCTTCAAGTACCAGAAAAACATCCGCATCCATTCGTTCAACGAAGAGGGTATCGAGCCCTATCCGCACGGCTGGGATGTGTGGAGCGCCGGCGTGAAAACTTTCCTCGCGGAGCAGGGCATTGAGCCCGACTGCGTCTACACCAGCGAAGAACCGGATGCGCCGATGTATCAGCAGCATCTGGGCATTCCGGCAGTGGTGATCGATCCGCATCGATCGTTTATGAACATCAGCGGCAGCCAGATTCGTCAGGATCCGTTCCGCTACTGGGAGTACATCCCGACTGAAGTGAAGCCGTTCTTCGTGCGCACCGTGGCGGTGCTCGGCGGTGAATCGAGCGGCAAATCGACGCTGGTCAACAAGCTGGCCAACATCTTTAACACCACCAGCGCGTGGGAGTATGGCCGCGATTATGTCTTCTCGCACCTCGGCGGTGATGAGATGGCGCTGCAATACTCCGACTACGACAAAATCGCGCTCGGCCAGGCGCAGTACATCGATTTCGCCGTCAAATACGCCAACAAGGTGGCGTTTATCGACACCGACTTCATCACTACCCAGGCGTTCTGCCTCAAGTATGAAGGGCGCGAGCACCCGTTCGTGCAGGCGCTGATCGATGAGTACCGCTTTGATCTGGTGATTCTGCTGGAAAATAACGTGCCGTGGGTGGCCGACGGCCTGCGCAGCCTCGGCAGTTCGATGGATCGCCGCGAGTTCCAGTCGATGCTGGTCACCATGCTGCGTGAAAATCACATTGAATATGTGCACGTCAAAGAGGATGACTACGACACACGCTTCCTGCGCTGCGTCGAGCTGGTGAAGCAGATGCTGGGCAGCTAGCGCAGCACAACAAAAAAGGCGCCGCGGCGCCTTTTTGTTATCACAGCGATTACTTCGCCATGCGCTTGTACTTGATACGCTTCGGCTCCAGCGCTTCGGCGCCGAGGGTGCGTTTCTTGTACTCTTCGTACTCGGTAAAGTTACCTTCGAAGAACTCCACCTTACCTTCATCCTGATAGTCGATGATGTGGGTGGCGATACGGTCGAGGAACCAGCGGTCGTGCGAGATCACCAT
>Ga0153917_1000493_pt1 | contig 25140 bp, 28 predicted proteins | sample TSFL001MetaG_FD_104695 | JGI IMG/M metagenome (GOLD analysis project Ga0153917, IMG submission 104695) | Attine ant fungus gardens microbial communities from Florida, USA - TSFL001 MetaG | ecosystem: Host-associated > Fungi > Mycelium > Unclassified | place: USA: Florida, Paynes Creek Historic... | reverse complement strand
CAGCGTCACCTTGACCTTGTCGCCTTCCTCGAAGAAGCGGTTCATGGCCTTCATCTTCACGTCATAGTCATGCGTGTCGATGTTCGGGCGCATCTTGATTTCCTTGATCTCGACGATCTTCTGTTTCTTGCGCGCTTCGGCCGCCTTCTTCTGGTTGGCGTATTTCAGCTTGCCAAGGTCAAGGATCTTGCAGACAGGCGGTTCGGAGTTCGGTGCGATCTCCACGAGATCGAGGCCGGCTTCTTCGGCCATGCGGAGTGCCTGATCTGTCGGAACGGTGCCGTGGTTGTTGCCTTCGGCATCGATGAGCTGGACGCGGGGAATCCGGATTTCCCTGTTGGAACGCGGGCCGTCTTTGACGGGTGCTTCCGCTTTGAAAGGTCTGCGAATGGTCGTGGTCTCCTCGACTGTTTCGACGGGTATGAATCTGTGCGACGATCGGGCCGTTTCGCCCGAAATGCGGCGTTTGTCGGCAATGTGTTGATCGCGCTTGGGAAGTCAATAGCATGCCGCGCGGAAAAAATCACCACCTGTCCTTGCGAGGACGAATCTGGTCTAGCTCTCGGCAAAAGACCTGATGGCGAGCGGTTTTCCGCGATCGGGCAGCATGAAAAGGAGATAGGTATGACGATGGCGAACGGCAATGGCGCGGCGGCGGATTTCATCACGGTCGGCGAGGGGGATGACGTGCGGTGCATCGCCGTCGCGCTCCAGTCGCCGGCATCCGGCAACACGCTCGCCCATTTCGTCTGGCTCGGCGGCTACCGCTCCGACATGTCCGGCACCAAGGCGGTGGAACTCGCCGCGCTCGCCGTCCGCCTCGGCACCGGCTGCGTGCGCTTCGACTATTCCGGTCACGGCGCCTCGGGTGGGGCCTTCACCGACGGCACCATTTCGCGCTGGCTGGAAGAGTCGCTCGCCGTCATCGACCATGCCGCCAAAACCCTCGGTTCGCGCCGCCTGGTTCTCGTCGGCTCCTCCATGGGCGGCTGGATCGCGCTGCGCGCCGTTGCCGAGCTTGCTGCGCGCAGGGATATCGAGATCGCAGGTCTCGTCCTCATCGCCCCGGCGCCGGACTTCACCTCGGAACTCATCGAGCCGAACCTGACGGAGGCCGAGCGCACGGCCCTTGCCGAGTGTGGTCAGTTCGAGGAGCCGACGCCCTACGGCCCCGACCCGAACATCTATACGCTGAAGCTCATCGAGGACGGGCGGCGCAACCGCGTGCTCGACGGCGTCATCGAGACGGGCTGCCCCGTGCATATCCTGCAGGGCATGGCCGACCCGGACGTGCCTCATGCCCATGCCGTGCGCCTGATGGAGCATCTTTCCGGCGACGACGTGGTGCTGACGATGATCCGCGACGGCGACCACCGCCTGTCGCGCCCGCAGGATATCGCCAAGATCCTCGACGCCGCGGAAGTCCTCGCCCGCGGCGACTGAGGGCGAGCATCGCGACGCGCATTTTAACCATAATACAGCATCGCCAATTCTGATGATTGACGAGATGGCCCTCTCACCGTTAACTCTTTGTTAACGATTAGGGGACGTTTCATGGCACGAATGATTGGTGCGAAGGCTGGGGCTGCAGCGGTTCTCGCTCTCCTCGTTTCTTCTTCCTCGGCTTTTACGGCACCGGCATCGGCGCTCTCCATGAAGACGGGCGGCGTGACCTCGCAGCCCATCGGTCACTACGAATTCTGCCAGACCCACAAGTCCGAATGTGGCCCCGGTGCGCGCACCGCGCCCGCCAAGGTGACGGAATTCGGCTGGTCGGTGATCCGCGAGATCAATGTTCGTGTCAACCGCGACATCACCCCGATGACGGACAAGGAACTCTACGGCAAGGACGAGGTCTGGGCCTATCCGGACAATGCCGGCGATTGCGAGGATTTCGTGCTCCTCAAGCGCAGGATGCTGATGCAGAAGGGCTTTGCCGCCGGCGATCTCCTCATCACCGTCGTGCGCAAGCCGGACGGCGAAGGCCATGCCGTGCTGACGCTGCGCACCGCCCAGGGCGACTACATCCTCGACAACCTCAACAACGAGGTGAAGCTCTGGACGAAGACGCCCTACCGCTATCTCAAGCGCCAGGCCTCCTTCCATGCCGGCCGCTGGGTCTCGATCGAAAACGGCGACGCCGTCATGGTATCCTCGGTCGGCCAGTAAGCAGGCTGCATCACGGATATGAAAAGGCCGCGGATCGCTCCACGGCCTTTGTCAACTGCAACAGGGAAGTACCCTTACTCGTCGCTCATCTTGAGCGCCGCGATGAAGGCCTCCTGCGGAATCTCCACCTTGCCGAACTGGCGCATGCGCTTCTTGCCGGCCTTCTGCTTGTCGAGCAGCTTGCGCTTGCGGGTGGCGTCGCCGCCGTAGCACTTGGCGGTCACGTCCTTGCGCAGCGCCGAGATCGTCTCGCGGGCGATCACGTTGCCGCCGATGGCGGCCTGGATGGGGATCTTGAACATGTGCTTCGGGATCAGCTCCTTGAGCTTCTCGCACATGTCGCGGCCACGCTTTTCGGCGGCCATGCGGTGCACCATCATGGAGAGTGCATCGACCGGCTCGCCGTTGACGAGGATCGACATCTTCACCAGATGGCCTTCCTTGTGGTCGGTGATCTGGTAGTCGAAGGAGGCATAGCCCTTGGAGATCGACTTCAGGCGGTCGTAGAAGTCGAAGACGACTTCGTTGAGCGGCAGGTCGTAGGTCAGCATGGCGCGCGTGCCGACATAGGTCAGCTCGATCTGGATGCCGCGGCGGTCCTGGCAAAGCTTGAGGATGCCGCCGAGATAGTCGTCCGGCGTCAGGATCGTCGCACGGATCCACGGCTCATGGATTTCCGAGATCTTCACGACGTCGGGCATGTCGGCCGGGTTGTGCAGCTCGCGCATCGAGCCGTCGGTCATGTAGAGCTGATAGACGACCGAAGGCGCGGTCGCGATCAGGTCGAGGTCGAATTCGCGCTCCAGGCGCTCCTGGATGATCTCGAGATGCAAGAGGCCGAGGAAGCCGCAGCGGAAGCCGAAGCCGAGCGCCGCCGAGCTTTCCATTTCGAAGGAGAACGAGGCGTCGTTGAGGCGCAGCTTGCCCATTGCCGAGCGCAGGTCCTCGAAATCGGCCGCATCGACCGGGAAGAGGCCGCAGAAGACGACCGGCTGGGCCGGCTTGAAGCCCGGCAGGGCCTTGGCCGTCGGGCGCTTGTCCTCGGTGATGGTGTCGCCGACGCGGGTATCGGCCACTTCCTTGATCGAGGCGGTGATGAAGCCGATCTCGCCCGGGCCGAGCGAATCCATCGCAACCATCTTCGGTGTCAGCACGCCGACGCGCTCGACGGTGTATTTCGCATCCGTGCCCATCATGCGCACGGTCTGGCCCTTGGAAAGCCGGCCCTCGATGACGCGCACGAGAACCATGACGCCGAGATAGGTGTCGTACCAGCTGTCGACCAGCAGCGCCTTCAGCGGGGCCTTCTCGCCACCCTCGCTCTTCGGCGCGGGCAGGCGCTTGACGATGGCTTCCAGCACGTCGGGAATGCCGAGGCCCGTCTTGGCCGAGATGAGCACGGCGTCGGAGGCGTCGATGCCGATCACTTCCTCGATCTGCTCCTTGATGCGGTCGGGTTCGGCCGCCGGCAGGTCGATCTTGTTGAGAACGGTGACGAGCTCGTGGTTGTTGTCGATCGCCTGGTAGACATTGGCGAGCGTCTGGGCTTCCACGCCCTGGGAAGCGTCGACGACCAGCAGCGAACCCTCGCAGGCCGACAGCGAGCGCGAGACCTCGTAGGCGAAGTCGACATGGCCGGGCGTGTCGATGAGGTTCAGCACATAGGTCTCGCCGTCGTTCGCCTTGTAGTGCAGGCGCACCGTCTGGGCCTTGATGGTGATGCCGCGCTCGCGCTCGATCTCCATGTTGTCGAGGACCTGCTCCGACATCTCGCGGTCGGCAAGGCCGCCGGTCGACTGGATCAGCCGGTCGGCCAGCGTCGACTTGCCGTGGTCGATATGGGCCACGATCGAGAAATTGCGGATATGGTCGAGGGGCGTCGAATTATTGGTGCTCATGCGCGCCATATAGCAGCGAGCAGGATTCCCGCAAAGCGGTAAATGAAGGGTTTCGGCACGGCAAGCGCCGCTATTCCGGGGCTTTCTCACCTTCCACCAGCGCGCCGGCATTCGGCACCTGCGCGCTCAGCAGCTCGAAATTTTCCCGCGCCTCGGGCGGCACCGTCTCGCGCAGCCTCAGCCGCTGGGCGACGAAGGCGGCATAGAGGAGCGCAACGCCCATCGCGGCATAGATGAAGGTCTGCGGCCCGAAGACGGGCGTCAGCGCCGTCACGCCGAGCGGAACGATAGTCGCCGAGGTCGACCAGGCGACGAGCAGCGTCGAGGCGAGCGGCACGAAATCCTCCGGATCCGTGCGGTCGTTGGCATGGGCATTGGCGATGGAATAGACGCTCTCGACCGCGCCCGCCCAGAGCGCGAAGACGATCATCAGCAGGACGAAGGCGCTGAACGAGACGAAGAGCGCGGCGATGGCCGCGCCGGTGATCAGCAGGCAGGTGATGACCAGCACGACGCGCCGGTCGATCCGGTCGGAAAGCGTGCCGAGCGGATATTGCACGAAGATCAGGCCGAACTGCATGACGAACATCAGCAGCGCCACGTCGGCCTGCCCGACATTGTTGGTGGCGGCATAGATCGGCGTGAAGCCCTGCACGACCATGGAAAGCCCGCCGGAGGCGAGCACGCCGATGAGCGCGACCGGTGAATTGCGCCAGGCCATGGGGAAATCGAGGCTGACGCGGGCGGGCGCCGGCGGCGTCGGCAGCTTGGTGAGGCCGATCGGTAGGAGCGCGACGGTGGAAACGAAGATGGTGACGAGCGGGGCGAGGTTGCCGTCGGCCGGCATGCGGCCGAAGATCCAGGCGCCCACGCCGAGCCCCAGCACATAGGTCATGTAGAAGAAGGACATGGCCTTGCCGCGCCAGCGGTTGTCGGCCGCGTGGTTCAGCCAGCTCTGGGCGATGATGAAGTTGCAGTTGCCGGCAATGCCGTAGATGCCGCGCGCCAGCACCCAGACGAGCGGATGCATGCCGAGCGCGACGAGGAAGGCGGCGATGATGACGAGCGCCAGCGAGCAGGAGAAGGCGCGCGCATGGCCGACGCGGCGGATGACCGGCCCGGCGATGACGCAGCCGATCAGCCCGCCGAAGGCGATGGCGGTGACGGCCGCGCCGGGCGTCCACGACGGCGCGCCGGCATGCGACAGCACATAGGGCACATAGGCGAGCATGATGCCGTTGCCGATAGCGACGAAAGTCATGGAAACGACGATGGCGGTGATGGAAAAGAGCGACGATGCCCGCTGTGTGCCGCCCATGATCCGTCCCCTCCGCCTGATCCCGGCGCAACCATAGCGAAACCGCCGATGTCGCATTGTCGCCGGAGCGGCATGGCGGCGAATTATTTTGCGATGGGATGATGCGTGTTGACTCCATTATAAAGGAGAATTATTCCATGATAATGGAAAACGGTATCGATCCCCTCGAAAGCGCCATCGGCGACCGGCTGCGGCTGCTCAGAGCGGCGCGCAACCAGACCCTCGAGGACCTTGCGGCCGCCTCGGGCGTCAGCCGCGCCATGATCTCGCGCATCGAGCGCGGCGAGGCGAGCCCGACGGCGCAGCTCCTCTCGCGGCTTTGCGCCGCCTTGGACCTCACGCTCTCCGCCTTCTTCGCCTTTTCCGGGACCGAGGGCGATCCGCTGTCGCGGCGCGAAGCGCAGACCGTCTGGCGCGATCCGGAAACCGGCTACCAGCGCCGCGCCGTCTCGGCGCCCGACACCGCCTCGCGTGTCGATGTCGTGGAAGTCGAGTTCCCTGCCGGCGGGCGCATCGCCTATCCGCCGGAAACCGGCCGGGCCGGCATGACGCAGCATGTCTGGCTGTTTTCCGGCACGCTACGCATGACGGTCGGCGGAACCGTGCACGACCTTCGCCCCGGCGACTGCCTCTACATGAACATCACCGAAGGCCATGTCTTCGAAAATCCCGGTGACACGCCGGCCCGTTATGCCGTGGTGCTGGACCGCGGCCGTTCCTGAGAGGACAGATGCGCGATATCAGGCTGCTCGACGAGAGCGAGACCCGCGCCCGCATGGGCGAACTGGCAGAGGTGCTGGCCGATTGCGTTGCCGGCGGGGCCTCCATCGGCTTCATGGCGCCCTATGGGCCGGCCGATGCGCTGCCCTTCTGGGGCGTCGTCGCGGCAGCGGTCGGGGAGGGTGCGACGCTGCTCTTCGCCGCGGAGCGGGAGGGCCGCATCGTCGGCACGGTGCAGGTCGGCATCCGCCAGATGCCGAATCAGCCGCACCGGGCGGACGTGAAGAAGCTGCTCGTCATGGAAAGCGAGCGCGGCCGGGGCCTTGCCCGTGCGCTGATGACGGCTGCCGAAACGGAGGCGGCCCGGCACGGCAAGACGCTGCTGGTGCTCGACACCGCCACCGGCAGCCCCGCCGAGACGATCTACGAACGCCTCGGCTGGCAGCGCGCCGGGGTCATCCCCGACTATGCGCTCTATCCGGACGGGCGCTTCTGCGCGACGACGCTCTTCTACAAGCGGATCGGGATGGGGCGGTGATCACACCGCCTCCCAGCCGTCCTTCTCGCTGGCGCGGTAGATGGCGTCGATGACCTTCTGGTTGTTCACCGAACTTTCCAGCGTCACGATCTCCTCCTTCTCGCCGCGCGCGGCCCGGCTGAAGGCCTCGGCCTCGCGCCGGTACTGGCGGGCGTCCTGGAAGCGGAAAATCTGGCTCTCGCCATGGTTCTGGTTGGTGAGTTCGACCTCCTCCACGCCGTAGCGGTCGGCATTGAAGGGCGACTTCACCTCGATGAAGCCCTTGTCGCCGTGGAAGACCATGATCTGGCGCTGGGCGAGCTGGGTGGAGATGTAGAAGGACAGTTCGAAATCGCCGAAATCGGCGCGCACGCTCGAATAGATGTCGGTGCCGAAATCCGGGTCGCGGTCGGTACTCGCCTGCACGCGGACCGGCTCCTTGCCCGTGGCGAAGCGCGTGGTGATCGTCGGGTAGACGCCGATATCCGGCAGGCCGCCGCCGCCGAGTTCCGGCACGTTGCGCATGTTGCCCGGGTCGCGGTTGAAATAGGTGAAGGCGCCCTGCACATGGCGCAGCCGGCCGATCGCTCCCTCGGCGAGAAGCGCGCGCACCTTGCGCCAGACAGGGCTGTAGGTGACCATGTAGGCCTCGGAGATCAGCACCTTGTTGCGGTCGCGCGCCTTGATCAGCGCGTCGATCTCGCCGGCATTGAGCGCGATCGGCTTTTCGCAGAGCACGTGCTTGCCGGCATCGGCCGCCTTGATCGACCACTCCACATGCTGCGCGGTCGGCAGCGGGATATAGACCGCGTCGATCGTGTCGGAGGCGAGCATCTCCTCGTAGGAGCCGAAGGCATGCGGCACGGAGAAGCGGTCGGCCATGGCGCGCGCCTTGGCCTTGTCACGGCTCGCGACGGCGGTGACGACGCAGTTCTCCGCATCCTGGATGGCCGGCACGACGAGTTCGCGGCCGATCTTGGCCGTCGACAGGATTCCGAAACGCAGCATGATGATCTCTCCTCGATTGTGCGGGCCCTGATTGCGCCGGGAAGACTAGTCACGAGGTACGTTCCTCGCAAGCGCGGGACGCCCAAAAATCGACGGCGGGCCACGTGCAAAGCGCCGGGCCGCGCCCTATGTTGGCGAAAAGCCTTTTCAGCACGAACCCCTTGGAGGACCCCATGCAGTTTCGCTCCCTCGGCAGGACCGGCCTTTCCATCGCGCCGCTCGTCTTCGGCGGCAATGTCTTCGGCTGGACGGCCGACGAGAAGACTTCCTTCGATCTCCTCGATGCCTTCACTGGCGCGGGCTTCAACGCCATCGACACGGCGGATGTCTATTCCCGCTGGGTGCCGGGCAATGAGGGCGGTGAGTCCGAGGCGATCATCGGCAAGTGGCTGAAGCGCTCGGGCATCGCCCGCGACAGGGTGGTGATCGTCACCAAGGTCGGCTCCGATATGGGCCAGGGACGGCGGGACCTGCGCAAGTCTTGGATCGTCGAGGCGGTCGAGAAGTCGCTGAAGCGGCTGCAGACCGACCATATCGACCTCTATCTCTCCCACTGGCCGGACGCCGACACGCCCTACGAGGAGACGCTGGAAGCCCATGCGAGCCTCGTGAAGGCCGGCAAGGTGCGCGCCTTTGGCGCGTCGAACCTCGATGCCGGCCAGTTGCAGGCCTCGTTCGAGGCCGCCGACAAGGCTGGCCTGCCGCGCTATGCGGCGCTCCAGCCGGAATACAACCTCTATGACCGCGGCGGCTTCGAGGGGCCGCTCGCCGAGCTTTGCCGCAAGGAGGATATCGGCGTCATCACCTATTACAGCCTCGCCTCCGGCTTCCTCACCGGCAAGTACCGCTCGAAGGCCGATACCGAGGGCAAGGCGCGCGGCGAGGGCGTCGCGCATTATCTCGACGACAAGGGCCAGCGCATCCTTGCGGCGCTCGACAAGGTCGCGGCCGAGACCGGCGCGAAGCCGGCGGAAATCGCGCTCGCCTGGCTGATGGCCAAGCCGGCGGTCACCGCGCCCATCGCCAGCGCCACGAGCCTTGCCCAGCTCGGGAGCCTGACGAAGGCCGCCGATCTTTCGCTGTCGCCCGAGCAGATGGCGGCGCTCGACAAGGCGGGGGCCTGACCATGGCGCTCATCCTCCGCGATGCGGCCGAAGGCGACGAGGCGGCCTGGAGAAGGCTCTGGGCCGGCTATCTCGCCTTCTACAGGACCGAGGTGCGGGAGGAGGTGACGGCCTTCACCTGGGCGCGCGTGCTCGATCCCGGCTCGCGCGTCTCGATGCGCGTCGCGGAGGAGGATGGGAAGGTCGTGGGCTTCGCCATCCACCACTACCATGATTCCACCTGGGACATCGCGCCGGAGGGCTATCTCGAAGACCTCTTCGTCGACGACACGGTCCGCGGCAGGGGCGTCGGCCGCGCGCTGATCGACGACCTGATCGCCATTTCCAAGCGGCATGGCTGGCGCGGCATCTACTGGCACACCAGCCACGACAACGACCGGGCGAGGAAGCTCTACGACAGCTATGTCGAGACGGACGGGCACATCCGCTACCGTCTTCAGACCTGACCGCGATAGCGGAAGAAATCGACGAAGGCGCGCAGCGCCGGGCGCATCTGCTGGCGCGTCGGATAGTAGATCGAAAAGCCGTCGAAGGCGGGGCACCAGTCTTCCAGCACCGCAACGAGGCGCCCCGCCGCGATGTCCTCGGCAACGCGCTGGTCGAAGACATAGGCAAGGCCCGCTCCATCCATCGCTGCCGCCCGCATCAGCCGCTGGTCCGAGACGATGAGGGGGCCGGTGACGTCGACCGTCACCTGCCGCCCGTCCTTCTCCAGCTCCCAGCGATAGATGCGGCCGCTCGAAAAGCGCCGGCGGATGCAGCGATGCTGCATGAGATCGCGCGGCTGGAGCGGCTTCGGGTGCGTTTCGAAATAGGCGGGCGCGCCGACCACGAGGCCGCGCCACGGCCCGCTCGCCCGCACGGCGACCATGTCGGCCTCCAAATGCTCGCCGAGCCGGAGGCCGGCATCGAAGCCCTTCTCGACGATGTCCTCGAAACGGTCGTCGGTCCGAAGCTCCAGCTCGATATCGGGATAGGCGAGAAGGAAGGCTCCGAGCCGGGGCATGACGATGTCCTCCGCGGCGATGAGGGGCATGGTGACGCGCAGCGGCCCGGCGGGCCGGCCCTGCCGGTCGGCGAGCGCCTCCATGACATTGCCGATGTCGGACAGGGCCGGCGCCAGCGTATCGAGCAGCATGCGGCCCTCCTCCGTCGGCGAGACGGAGCGGGTGGTGCGGGCGAGGAGCCGCACGCCGAGGCTCGCCTCCAGCGCCGAGACGGCATGGCTGACGGCCGAGGGCGCGATGCCGAGCTCGGCGGCGGCCTTGCGGAAGGAGCGCGTCTCGGCGACGATGGCGAGCACGGCGAGTTGCGAGAGCTGGGTGCGATTCATTGTTCCAATAGATAGAACAAGCCGTTGGCTTTTGCAGCAATTTTCAGATGAAGCGCCGCGCCGTAGATTGCGTTCTGCCGGATGAGGGCGGGTGAGCCGCCGCCCGGCGCATGGACCGCCTCCCGGTCGCAAGCAAAAGGATTCTGTCATGAAACACAGACAACTCGGCACCCTCGACGTCTCCGCCCTCGGCCTCGGCTGCATGGGCATGAGCCACGCCTACGGCCCTTCGAGCGACGAGACGGCGGCGATCAGGACGCTGCATCGCGCCGTCGATCTCGGCGTCACCCTCTTCGATACGGCCGAGGTCTACGGGCCCTACCGCAACGAGATCCTCGTCGGCAAGGCGCTGAAGCCGGTGCGCGACAAGGTGGTGATCGCCACGAAATTCGGCTTCCGCATCGACGATACGAAGCCCTCTGCCGACATGATCACGGGCACCGATAGCCGCCCGGAGAATGTCAGGGCGGTCGCCGAGGCGTCGCTGAAGCGGCTCGGCGTCGAGGTCATCGACCTCTACTACCAGCATCGCGTTGACCCGGCCGTGCCGATCGAGGAGACGGTGGGCGCGATGGCGGAGCTGGTGCGCGAAGGCAAGATCAAGGCGCTCGGCCTGTCGGAAGCCGGCGCCGAGACGATCCGCCGGGCCCATGGCGTGCACCCGATATCCGCCGTCCAGAGCGAATATTCGCTGTGGACCCGCGACCCGGAGGAGAACGGCGTTCTCGAAACCTGCCGGGAACTCGGCATCGGCTTCGTGCCCTTCAGCCCGCTCGGCCGCGGCGTGCTCACCGGCGCGCTGAAGAAGCTCGACGGCCTCTCCGCCGACGATTTCCGCCGTTCGCTGCCGCGCTTCGAGGCGGAGAACTTCGATGCCAACCTGGCGCTGGTGGCGCTCCTGGAGGAGATGGCGAAGGAAAAGGGCGTGGCCCCCGCGCAGCTCGCGCTTGCCTGGGTTCTGGCGCAGGGAGATTTCATCGTGCCGATCCCCGGCGCCAGCAAGGTGCCGCATCTCGAGCAGAACGTCGCCGCCGCCGATGTCGCCCTGACGAAGGAAGAGGCCGCGCGGCTTGGCGAGCTGCTGTCGCCGGCGCGGGTCGCCGGCGGGCGCTATCCGCAGCGCATGGCCTCGATGGCGAACCGGTAGAGGATCAGTCGCGCTTGATCGTGGCGAGGACCTGCCAGAGGTCCGCGCCCGTCTCGAAGACGGCGGCATTCGCACGAAAGCCGATCCCGGCGGAGATCATGTCCAGCATGCTCTCTGCCGGGTCATCGGCCCCGGCCGGTGCTTCCGCGATCGTCTGCGCCGCCCGGTCGAGGCGCGCCGTCTCGCCCGCCATGCCCCGGAGGGCCGTGTTCATGATGCCGGCTATCTGCATGGGATGGCCCCGTTGTGATCCATCCTCCCTTTACCGCACGCCCCTTTCGATTGCGTGAACGGCGACGGCGCGGCCCTGTGCATTTTCGGCACAGGGCGGGTTGTCAGTGGCTCGGATGCAGCGCGTCGTTGAGATACATGCAGGTCAGCATGGCGAAGACATAGGCCTGGATGACGGCCATCAGGATTTCCAGCGCCGTCAGCGCCACCGTCATGGCGAAGGGCAGGATAGCGCCCAGCATGCCGAGCGTTCCCAGCCCCGTCATCGAGGCGACGAAGCCGGCAAAGACCTTCAGCGTGATATGGCCGGCGAGCATGACGGCGAAGAGACGGACGGAGTGGCTGACGGGCCGCGAGAAATAGGACATCACCTCGATCGGCACGATGATCGGCGTCAGGACCAGCGGAACGCCGGACGGTACGAAGAGGCGGAGGAACCCCGCGCCATGCCGGAAGAGGCCGTAGAGCGTGACGGTCGTAAAGACCGTGATGGCGAGCGCGAAGGTGACGATGAGCTGGCTCGTCACGGTGAAGGCATAGGGAAACATGCCGATGAGATTCGCGACGAGGATGAACATGAAGAGCGAGAAGACCAGCGGGAAGAAGCGCATGCCCTGCTCGCCCGCATTGGAGCGCAGCGTCCTGGCGATGAAATCGTAGACGAGTTCGGCGCTCATCTGCCAGCGGCCGGGAACGAGGCTGCCCCGCCGGGTCGCCAGTAGCAGGAAGCCCGTCGCCGTCGCCACCGTCAGCACCATATAGGCGGAGGCATTGGTGAAGCTGAGGTCCACCCCGCCGATTTCGAGGGGAATGAGCGGCTTGATCTCGAATTGCTGAATGGGGCCGGCCATGATCTATCCTCGCAAAGACATGAGTGTACACGCGGATCCGCCGGGCCGCGACCCGCAAAGTCGGCATGCGGCGCGGGGAGGCGCGAGACGGGTTTTCAGGGAAAAAGGGTGAGCGGGGTTCAACGGGCCATCCTCGTCTCGACTGCGAGAAAAGGGGCCGTCCCCGGAACGAACAAAGGCGCGGGCCGTCCCGCGCCGGATCTGTCTACCCGCTGCGCCTGAAAATGGCAAGGACGGACCCCGGCAGGGCCGGAGGTCCGTCGCGAGGATCGGGTGGTTCAGCCGCCGTCGTAAAGGCGCTGGCCGGTCAGAAGCGAATCGTCCAGCCGGCCGCCCTCGGGGAAGAGGGAGAGCGTTTCCGGCCTGTCGATGTCCGGCACCAGCCGGTGACAGGGCTCGACGGCGCCGAGCACGGTGGTGACGGGAATGACGCCGGCCCAGATGGGGAGGGCGAAATCCTCCTCGTCGTCACCGACCCCCTTCGCACGCACCTTGGCGACCGCCTCGTCTATCGGCATGGCGATGATCGTCGTCGCCTTCGCCTCCTGCGGCGTGATGGGACGCAGGAGCGCGCTGCGTTCCGGATAGAACCGGTCGACGACGTCGCGCATCGCCTCGTTCTTCTCCTCCGGGTCCTCCACCAGCCGCGCGGTACCGAAGCACATGGCGGAGCGGTAGTTGGCCGAATGGTTGAAGCCCGAACGGGCGAGGACCAGCCCGTCGAGATGCGCGACGGTGAGGCAGGCGGGCGTGCCGGCCTTCAGATGCCGCAGCATGCGGCTTGCCGAAGAGCCGTGCCAGTAAAGCGTGTCGCCCTTGCGCCAGAAGAGCGTCGGCGTGGCATAAGGCTGCCCGTCGATGACATAGGCGACATGACAGAGCATGGCCGCGTCGAGAACGGCGTGCACGGCCTCGCGGTCATAGCTGGCGCGCTCGTGCATGCGCTTGACGCGGTTGCGCGGGGTGACGGGATAGGGGGCGGTTTCGGTCTCGACGCTCATGCAGCTCTTGCCTTTCAGGGAATGGAAGGCCAGGGTGCATCATGGCATTGGATCGAAAAAGTACCAATTCAAGGCAAAGAATTCAGGCCAATCTTCCGGATTGGTCGTCGCTCGTTCCGGTCCTGCCGGCGGCGGGGCGGCGCACGCCCGCGCTCTACCGCGAGCTGCGCCGGCTGATCGAGGCGGGCGACATTCCGCCCGGTAACAAGCTGCCGCCGTCGCGCGATCTCGCGCAGCGCCTGAAGACATCGCGCGGCAGCGTCGTCGCAGCCTTCGAGATGTTGATCGCGGAGGGCTATGCCGTCGCCCGCACAGGGGCCGGCACCTTCGTCGCCGACCGTGTGCCCAGCATGAAGCCCGCCATGCTCCCGGAGGCGGAGGTCGTCGAACCGAAGATGCCGCTTCCCGGCACGCTGGGCGTCGCCATGGCCGATGCGCGCACGCTGAACATCTTTCGCACCCTGCTTTCGCGCCATCTGGCGCGGCCGGGGCCGGAACATTTCCAATATGGCGATCCGCGCGGCGGGCTTGCGCTGCGCGAGGCGATCGCCGCCTATCTCCGGCAGGCGCGCGGCGTCCGTTGCGAGGCCCGCTCGATCATCGTCACGACGGGCACGCAGCAGGGCCTCGACCTCGTCATCCGGGGCGCGCTTTCCCCGGGCGACCGCGTGATGGTCGAGGATCCCTGCTATCCGAGCGCCCGCGCCGCCTTCGCCGGCAACGGTCTTCATCTGTCGGGCCTAGCCGTCGATGCGGAGGGGGCCGATATCGCAGGCGCGGTGGCCGGCGCCCGCGCGGTCTACGTGACGCCCTCGCACCAGTTTCCGCTCGGCGTGACCATGAGCATGCGCCGCCGCCTCGCCCTCGTCGACTGGGCGCGGGCGACGGGCGGCTGGATCGTCGAGGACGATTACGACAGCGAGTTCCGCTTCGCCGGCCCGCCGCTCGCCGCCATGCAGGGCATGGATGACAGTGGCCGGGTGATCTATCTCGGCACCTTCTCGAAGGTGCTCTTCCCGGGGCTTCGCCTCGGCTATGCCGTCATTCCCGATCCGCTGCTGGACACTGTAATGGCCCTGCGCAGCCGCAGCGACCGCAGCCCGCCGACGCTCGCCGAGGCGGCGCTGACCGACCTCATCCGCGAAGGCCATTTCGCCGCGCATCTGCGCCGCGCCCGCCGCCGGGCGCAGGCGGCGCGCGATGCGCTGGTCGCGGGGTTGCTCTCGGCGGGAAACCTTTCGGTGGACGTGCCCGATCAGGGCCTCCATCTCGTCGCCGGCCTCCCGGAAGCCCTCGGGGACGTAGCGGCGGTCGAGATCGCCCGGCGCGCCGGGCTCGGCGCCCGCGCCCTTTCCGCCATGGCCGTCACCCTCCCGCCGCGGCAGGGCCTCGTGATCGGCTTTTCGGGCTTTGCTCCGGATGTGCTGGGCGCGGCGGCGCGGCGCTTCGCGGACGCTATGCCACGCGGCGGGCTTCGGTGACCTTGATCGTGGCAACCCAGGCGCGGGCGAGCGCAAGGCCGGTGGCCTCGGCAACCGGGCCGCTCTCGGCGGCGAGCGCGGCGCGCCGCTCCAGCCAGCCGGGCGCAAGGCCGGCAATATGGTCCGGGAAGATCCGCACCCATTCCTCGACCACGTCGCGATTCGCCTCGAAATGGAACTGCGTGCCGTAGATGGCGCGGCCGAGGCGGAAGGCCTGGTTCTGCGCGGCATCGTTGGTGGCGAGCCGCACCGCGCCCTCCGGCAGGGAGAAGGTGTCGCTATGCCACTGGAAGATCGGGAAGGCGCCGGCGGCGGCGGACAGCACGGGATCGCCCGCGCCTTCGGGGGTGAGCGCGATGGTGCACCAGCCGAATTCCGGCGCGGTGCCGATATGGTTCGCCGCGCCATAGGCCCGCGCCAGCAGCTGGCTGCCGAGGCAGACACCGAGCACCGACTTGTCCGCCTCGCCGAAGCGGCGCATCAGGGCGGCAAGCGCCGGGAGATAGGCGTGGCTTTCGTCGTCCAGCGCGTTCTGTGGTCCGCCCATCACGACGATGGCGTCATGGCCGCTCTCGTCCGCCGGCAACGGATCGCCGGCATGGGGCCGGCAGATGTCGAGCTCCGCGCCCGCCTCGTCGAGCGCCGCGCCGATCTGCCCGAGCAGCGTCACCCTGTCGTTCTCCACCACCAGAACCCGCATGCCGAACTCCCTTTCGATGTCGCGCGAGACAATCACGTCGCACCGCTTCGTTCAAGGGGAGAGCAAGACGGTATCACGGATAGATCACGCCCTTGCGCAGGATGACATTGGCATAGAGCCGCGGCTCGCTCGTCTGGACGATGGTGTGGGCGGCGCGCACGCGGTTGTAGAAGTCGGCGCCGACCAGCGGCACCACGGCGCGGTCCGGCTCATGCCGCGCGCAGCAGTCGATGATCTCGCGGTGCACGGGCTCCAGCCGGTCGCGCTCCTGGCGATAGGTGGAGCGGAAGATCGCCTCCTCGACGAAATCGTCGATGGGCAGGACCGAGAGCACGGCATCGAGCGCGGGAATCAGCGCCACGCCGTCGAGGCGCACCAGCCGGCGGGCATGCTCGACGCCCGGATAGTTGCCGTCGACGATGGCGATCTCGTCGCCGTGGCCCATGGCGCGCAGCGTGGCGAGCAGGTCGGGGCTCAGGATGGGGTCGAGGCCTTTCAGCATCAGGCAAGCTCCTTGAAGAGAACGTTCTGGTCGGGAAGATAGCGGGAAAAGAGCGGCAGGCTGGCCCCTCCGATCGAGCGGGCGCTGCTGCCGACGGCGCCCTCGGCGATCTCGGGCAGGGTGACGCCCTGAAGGTCGAGCCGGTCAATCGCAGCCTTGGTCTCGGCGACGACGCGCTCGCGCACCCATTCGGGAAAGCCGCCGTCGATGATAACGGCGGAAAAGTCGATGACCGAGGCCGATGCGACGACCGCCTGGGCGAGCGCCGCCGCCATGTCGTCGATCCAGATGTCGAGCGGCGCGCCGAAGTCGATCCAGCCGTCCGGCGAATACCAGAGCGGCGTGGGGTCGATGCCGTGCTGACGCAGCAGGTTTTCGAGGCGGTAGATCGAGGCGATCTTGAGGAGCTGCACCGTCTCGCCGTCGCGGCCCTGCACGGGAAGCGGGCCGATGGCGCCCGCCGTGCCGGTGCGGCCGGTGAAGAGCGCCGAGTTCAGCACCACGCCGCCGCCGATGAAGGAGCCGATGAAGAGATAGAGGAAATCGGGATATTGCGGACCGCGGCCGAAGACGAGCTCGGCCGCGCAGGCGCTCGTCGCGTCGTTCTGCAGCATGACCGGATAGGGCACGCGCCGGGCGATCTCCGCCCCGAGGTCGACGCCGCGCCACTGGTCCATGTCGGCCTGCGGCGCGCCGACCTCGCTGGCCCAGCTCCACAGCTCGAAGGGCGCGGCGACGCCGAAGCCGGTGATGCGGGCGCGCTCGTCCGGCGTGATTGCGGCCTCCAGCTCGGCAAGCCCCTCCTCGACGAAGGAGAGCAGCGGGCCGGGCATGGGATAGGGGTAGGTGCGGCGCACCTGCCGGCGGATGCCGCCGACGAAATCCATCATCACGAGGTCGGCGCTGCGGCGGCCGATCTTCAACCCGAAGGAATAGACGGCATCGGGGTTGAGCAGCATGGGCACCGAGGGCTGGCCCACCTTGCCGCGCATCGGTGCGCCGCGCACCAGCAGCCCTTCGGCCTCCAGCGCGCGCATGATGACGGTGACGGTCTGGGCGGAAAGGCCGCTGCGCCGGGCGATCTCGGCCTTGGAAAGGCTGCCGTGCCGGCGCACCAGCGACATGACGAGCCGCTCGTTATAGGCGCGCACGCGCACCTGGTTGGCGCCGCCGCTCGGATCGAGGATTTCGGCCGGCGCGGCGGGCGCCGTCGCAGCGTGCTTTCTCATCGTCTCCTCCCGTGCCGGTTGGCGCCATGCGCCGATCCCGGTCCTCTTACCGGCTGACGCTCCGCTCTTCCACCGGAAACGATGCAGCCAGGGCTTCCACCCCTTCTTTGCCCGCAGCATGCCACATCGAATTAATAATTCAATTCGATTTATTTATTGACAGGCATTTCTTTTGGTGGTCTCATCACCATCGGAAGCACGGTTGGCCGGTGGAGGAACCCCGGCCCCTGCGACCGGATGGCCCCAGGAGAGGGGCGCATCCCGTTTCGTCCTTGGGAGGATTACATGAAGAAGACGATCGTTTCCGCCGCTCTCGGCGCGCTTGCGCTTGGCGTGGCCTTCTCGTCCCCGGCCGCTGCCGCAGACGTCACCGCCTGCCTGATCACCAAGACCGACACCAACCCCTTCTTCGTCAAGATGAAGGAAGGCGCCGAAGCGAAAGCCAAGGAACTCGGCGTTACGCTGAAGGCCTATGCCGGCAAGATCGACGGCGACTCGGAAAGCCAGGTCGCGGCCATCGAGACCTGCATCGCCGACGGCGCGAAGGGCATCCTGATCACCGCATCCGATACCAAGGGCATCGTTCCCTCCGTGCAGAAGGCGCGTGACGCCGGCATGCTGGTCATCGCCCTCGATACCCCGCTCGAGCCGCTCGACGCCGCAGACATGACCTTCGCCACCGACAACCTGCTCGCCGGCGAGCTGATCGGCAAGTGGGCCGCCGCCACGCTCGGCGATGCCGCCAAGGACGCCAAGGTCGCCTTCCTCGACCTGACGCCCTCCCAGCCGTCGGTCGACGTCCTGCGCGACCAGGGCTTCATGAAGGGCTTCGGCATCGACGTGAAGGACATCAACAAGATCGGCGACGAGGACGATCCGCGCATCGTCGGCCATGACGTGACCAACGGCAACGAGGAAGGCGGCCGCACCGCCATGGAAAACCTCCTGCAGAAGGATCCGACGATCAACGTCGTGCACACGATCAACGAGCCGGCCGCCGCCGGTGCCTATGAGGCGCTGAAGGCCGTCGGCCGCGAGAAGGACGTGCTGATCGTCTCCGTCGACGGCGGTTGCCCGGGCGTGCAGAACGTCGCGGACGGCGTCATCGGCGCGACCTCGCAGCAATATCCGCTGATGATGGCTGCCCTCGGCATCGAGGCGATCAAGAAGTTCGCCGACACGGGCGAGAAGCCGAAGGCCACCGAAGGCAAGGACTTCTTCGACACGGGCGTCGCGCTCGTCACCGACAAGCCGGCAGAGGGCGTCGATTCCATCGACACCAAGGCCGGCAAGGACAAGTGCTGGGGCTAAGCCCCGGCGCCGGCCCGGCATGACCGGGCCGGCCATCCGCCACGGACGGATCGGGTGGTGATTTCCGGGCGAACGGCCCCGAGCGCACCCTTCTTTTGACAATCGCGAAAAGACGTGGGCACCCTTCCGGTGCGAATGACGGCAAGGCCGCATTCGCAGGGGAGGACCGCTTCCAGGCGGCAGGTGCGCGCAATGCGTCCGTGCATCATTTCATCCGGCAATGCCGCGACGGTCGGCACACGGAAGGGAGGAACAGGATCATGAGTGAGACATCGACGGCCTCGCAGGGCGTGCAGTCCTCGCAGCCATCACAGGAATTCGAGAAGGTGCTCACCGGCAGTTCGACGCAGGTGGCCTCCTTCGACACGAACGACAAGACGGCCATCCAGAAGTTCCAGCATTTCCTGCACGGCAGCCCATCGGCCGTGCCGCTGATCGTGCTGGTGCTCTCGGTGGCGGTGTTCGGCGCCGTTCTCGGCGGCAAGTTCTTCTCCGCCTTCACGCTGACGCTCATCCTCCAGCAGGTGGCGATCGTCGGCATCGTCGGCGCGGCGCAGACGCTGGTGATCCTGACCGCGGGCATCGACCTTTCGGTCGGTGCGATCATGGTGCTGTCGTCCGTCGTCATGGGCCAGTTCACCTTCCGCTACGGCCTGCCGCCGGTGGTAGCGGTCGCCTGTGGCCTCGCCTGCGGCGCGCTCTGCGGCTATATCAACGGCCTGCTCGTCGCCCGCATGAAGCTGCCGCCCTTCATCGTCACGCTCGGCATGTGGCAGATCATCCTCGCCTCCAACTTCCTCTATTCGGCCAACGAGACGATCCGCTCGCAGGACATCGCCACGCAGGCCCCGCTTCTTCAGTTCTTCGGCAACAACCTCAAGTTCGGCAGCGCGGTCTTCACCTATGGCGTCATTGCCATGGTGCTGCTCGTCGCTGTCCTCTGGTACGTCCTGAACCACACCGCCTGGGGCCGCCATGTCTATGCGGTCGGCGACGATCCCGACGCGGCGGAACTGGCCGGCGTCAACGTCAAGCGCATGCTGGTCTCGGTCTATACGCTGTCCGGCCTCATCTGTGCGCTCGCCGGCTGGGCGCTCATCGGCCGCATCGGCTCGGTCTCGCCCACCGCCGGCCAGTTCGCCAATATCGAATCCATCACCGCCGTGGTGATCGGTGGCCTCTCGCTCTTCGGCGGGCGCGGCTCGATCCTCGGCATGATCTTCGGCGCACTCATCGTCGGCGTCTTCTCGCTCGGCCTTCGCCTCATCGGCACGGACCCGCAATGGACCTATCTCCTGATCGGCGTCCTCATCATCTCGGCAGTTGCAATCGACCAGTGGATCAGAAAGGTAGCAGGCTGATGGCTCTCGAACCCATTCTCACCGCACGCGGTCTGGTCAAGCGATACGGCCGCGTCACCGCCCTCGACAATGCCGACTTCGACCTCTATCCCGGCGAGATCCTCGCCGTGATCGGCGACAACGGCGCGGGCAAGTCCTCAATGATCAAGGCCATTTCCGGCGCCATCACGCCGGACGAGGGCGAAATCCGCCTCGAAGGCAAGCCGGTCAGCTTCCGCTCGCCCATCGACGCGCAGAAAGCCGGCATCGAGACCGTCTACCAGAACCTTGCGCTCTCGCCGGCGCTGTCCATCGCCGACAACATGTTCCTCGGTCGCGAGATCAGGAAGCCCGGCGTCATGGGCAGCGTCTTCCGCAAGCTCGACCGGAGCGCGATGGAGAAATTCTCCCGTGACAAGCTTTCCGAGCTCGGCCTGATGACGATCCAGAACATCAACCAGGCGGTGGAAACTCTCTCGGGCGGCCAGCGCCAGGGCGTGGCCGTGGCCCGCGCGGCGGCCTTCGGTTCGAAGGTCATCATCCTCGACGAGCCGACGGCAGCGCTCGGCGTCAAGGAGAGCCGGCGCGTGCTGGAGCTCATCCTCGACGTGCGTCGGCGCGGCATCCCGATCGTGCTGATCTCGCACAACATGCCGCATGTCTTCGAGGTGGCGGACCGCATCCATATCCACCGCCTCGGCCGGCGATTGACGGTCATCAACCCGAAGGACTACACCATGTCGGATGCCGTCGCCTTCATGACGGGGGCCAAGGTGCCGGAGGCCGTTGCCGCATGATCTCGCCTGCCACGATCGTGGATGCACTCTTGCGGCGCGCGGGGGACGCGCGCCGCTTCCTCGTCGGCCTCGCCGGCCCGCCCGCGGCCGGCAAGTCGACGCTGGCGGAAGCTCTCCGGGAGGGGCTTGTCGCGAAAGGCGAGAGCACCGAGATCCTGCCGATGGACGGCTTCCACATGGATAACGGCATCCTCGCCGCACGGGGCCTGCTGCCGCGCAAAGGTGTGCCGGAGAGTTTCGATGCCCGAGGCTTCATCGACATCGTCCACGCCCTGAAAAGGGCGGAGGGCGAGGTGCTGGTGCCGGTCTTCGACCGTTCGCGCGAGATCGCCATCAATGCCGCCCGCGCCATCCCGCGGGAAACGCGCTTCATCCTGGCCGAAGGCAACTACCTTCTCTTCAAGGATGCGCCGTGGGACAGGCTCGACGGCGTCTTCGATTTCACCATCTTCGTCGGCCCGCCCTATGCGGTGCTGGAGGAGCGGCTGCGCCAGCGCTGGCTGGGTTATGCGCTGCCCGAGGACCAGATCGGCTGGAAGCTCTACGGCAACGACCTGCCGAACGGAAAACGCATTCTGGAGAATTCCCGCCCCGCCGATCTCCATATCGACCCTTTTTGAGGAATTGTCGGTCGTCCCTTCGGGTGCTATCGCAACTCCAGAGACTGGAGACACGCCGATGACCACCGAAATCACCATCCGCCGGCCTGACGACTGGCACCTGCACCTGCGCGACGGCGCCATGCTCGAAGGCGTGATCGGCGATACCAGCCGCCACTTTGCCCGCGCCATCATCATGCCGAACCTGGTGCCGCCGGTCGTCACCACTGCCGATGCCACGGCCTATCGCGACCGCATCCTCGCCGCCGTGCCGAAGGGCGATCGCTTCGAGCCGCTGATGACGCTCTATCTCACCGAGCACACCAATCCCGACGACGTCGAGGCCGGCTACAGGAGCGGCCTCATCCGCGCGGTGAAGCTGTATCCCGCCGGAGCGACGACCAATTCCCATGGCGGCGTGCGCGACATGGACAAGGCGATGCCGGTGCTGGAGCGCATGGCGAAGATCGGCCTGGCGCTCTGCGTGCATGGCGAGGTCACGACCCCGGAGGTCGACATCTTCGACCGCGAGGCCGTGTTCATCGAGACGGTGCTGGATCCGCTGCGAAAGCGCCTGCCCGAGCTGCGCGTGACCATGGAGCATGTGACGACGAGGAACGGCGTCGACTACATCAAGGCGGCGAAGGACAACCTCGCCGGCTCGATCACCACGCACCACCTGATCATCAACCGCAACGCCATCCTCGTCGGCGGCATCAAGCCGCATTACTACTGCCTGCCCGTCGCCAAGCGCGAGGAGCATCGGCTGGCGCTGCGCGCCGCCGCCACCTCCGGCGACAGCCGCTTCTTCCTCGGCACGGACAGCGCGCCGCATGTCGATCCCCTGAAGGAATGCGCCTGCGGCTGCGCCGGCGTCTACACGTCGATCAATACGATGAGCTGCCTTGCCCATGTCTTCGAACAGGACGGCGCGCTCGACAGGCTCGAAGCCTTCGCCTCGCTGAACGGCCCGGCCTGGTACGGCCTGCCGGCGAACGAGGAGACGATCCGCCTCGTCAGGCGCGAGGAGGCCGTGGCCTTCCCGGCGAAGATCGAGACGGGGGCGGGGCCGGTGACGGTGTTCGACCCGATGTTCCCGCTGCATTGGGATGTAGCCTAGCGATCAGATGAAGGGCCGCGGCCCGCGCTGCAGCCCTTCCCATCCCGCCAGCGCCAGCAGCCCCTCGGGGTCGAGAATTTCGCAGCCCCGGTCCTGCCAGCGCATCAGCTTGCGGTCCGCCAGCTTGCGCAGCGTCTTGTTCGTATGGACGAGCGACAGGCCGAGCGTATCGGCGACATGCTGCTGGGTGATCGGGACGACCCGCTTGCCGCCGCTCATGCCGGATAGATGGGCGCGCTGGTGCAGGAAGGAAATGAGATAGGCGGTGCGCTCCAGCGCCGTGCGCCGCCCGACGCTGAGCAGGTGCTCGTCGAGGATGCTTTCCTCCTGCGCCGCGATCCAGGTAAGATCGTAGGCGAGCGAGGCATGGCGCTCGAAAAGCCGTCCCAGCTTGGAGCGCTCGAAGAGACAGAGCGTCACGGATGTCAGCGCCTCGACGGAATGGTCCATCTCCCCCATCAGGCTGCCCTGGAGGCCGATGAGGTCGCCGGGCAGCACATAGTTCATGATCTGCCGCCGCCCGTCCGGCAGCAGCTTGTAGCGGAACGCCCAGCCGGAGAGCACGGTGAAGAGATGGGCGCTGTGCATGCCCTCGACGAGGATCGTCGCGCCGCGCTCGGCGGACAGTTCACCGCTCTTGAACTGCGAGACGAACTCCAGCTCCTTCGCTGAAAAATCGCGGAAATCCGGAAGACTGCGCAGGGGACACTGCTGGCAGGGCGTGCGCCATCGGGTTTTTTGGTTGGCCGCCGTTCCGCTCGCCATCGTGCCTCCGCTCTCGGGACTGGCCATGCAAACGCGGCACGCGCGCGCTTGTTCCATCGCGTAGGCACTATGTCTTATTTAAATGACACCTCCCGCCCCCCGGCCCACAGTCCGCCCTCCCGAGCCGCTCCCTTCGCGGCTCCACATGGATGACACATGGATAGGAGTGCGGGCGCCATGAAGCCTTCTCTACCGCACATCTTGATCGCCGAACGCGAATTCCTGATCGCGCTCGATGCGGAATATCTGATCAAGTCGGCACTCGATTGCCGTATCACGCTGCTCCGGCCGGAGCAGGTCGACCAATGGGATGCGGCGGCGCTGGCGGATGTCGATCTCTGCCTGTTCGATGTGCCGCTCGACGCTTCGCCGGCCGCAAGGCGCATCGAACGGCTGGTTGAGGCGCGCGTGCCGCTGCTGTTCACCAGCCTCGGTGATCTGCATGCCGGCGGTGTGGAGGGCTTCGAGGTCATTCCCGTCGCCCGCAAGCCCTATGACGGCGAGACGCTGCTTGCGCTCGTCCGGGAACGGCTGCGGCAAACGCCGTAGCCGTTCCGTAAGGCCGATCAGAACTGACGGCCGAGCTTCGCGTCGACGGAATGGCCGTTGGCGCCGCGGATCGCGAAGAACAACAGGATGAGCGTCCAGAGGATAGACTTCTCGGCGCCCATCACGCCTTCGCCCTGCACCACGCCGTGGAAATAGATGGTGACGGCCAGCACGATCGTCGCGGCGAAGGCGGCCGGGCGCGTGAAGAGGCCGATCGCGATCAGGATGCCGCCGAAGAATTCGGTCGCCGAAAGCAGCGGCGACCAGAAGGCGCCCGGATAGAAGCCGAGGCTCTCCACCATGCCGCTCGCGCCGAAGGGGTTGAGGATCTTGCCATAGCCGTGGGTGGCGAGAAGCAGGCCGGCGGCCACGCGCAGGATCGTTTCGGCGCCGTCATGCAAGGCGGCATAGAGACCGCCCAGCGCGGGAACGATGAGGCGGGGACGGTTGGTGGCAAGCTCGGTCATGGAGGCTCCTGTCGGAATGTTGCAGTGCGGCATCTCTCGGCGATGAAGCCGGCGGCGGCAAGATGTCCCGCGACAAAACTTGATAAATTAAGGTGACATTTACGTGAGCGGCTGCCACGCGCGGCGTGCCAAGCGCAGCCTGCTGCTATATGCTGCGCGGATCGAAGAGGGAGATCGGCATGTCCGGGCAGAAGCCGCGCGTTTCCATATTGTATTGCACCCAGTGTAACTGGCTGCTCCGCGCCGGCTGGATGGCCCAGGAGCTGCTGTCGACCTTCTCCGATTCGCTCGGCGAAGTGGCGCTCATTCCCGGCACCGGCGGCAATTTCGAGATTCGTGTCGGCGATACGCTCGTCTGGGAGCGCAAGCGCGACGGCGGCTTTCCCGGCCCGAAGGAGCTGAAGCAGCGCGTGCGCGACATCATCGAGCCGGAGCGCGATCTCGGGCACACCGACCGCGCCGGCAGCGACCATCCTTGAAACGAAAACGGCGGGCCGGAGCCCGCCGTTCATCGGTGCCGATCCGGCCCCATGGCTTACCGGTAGGGCGAATAGCACACCCGGTAGATGCCGCGGCCCGCATGGTAGCGATTGCTGCCCGGATCATAAGTGCGGTAGCGGTTGAGGCACCAGCGCACATGCGCGCTCCGCCCCCCGCCATAATAGCGTGGGCGCTCGTAGCGCGGGCGATAGTAGCGCCGCTCATAGCCGTAATAGGGCCGGTAGTGGTGACGCCGGTAATAGGGGCGGCGTTCCCAGCCGCAGCCATAGCCGACGCAGAACTGGGCCTCGGTGACGTTGTTCTGCGCCTGTGCATTCATGGCCGGCACGGCGAGCGGAGCGGCCTCGGCCGCCCCCATGGGCGCGATTGCGGAGGCGATGCCCATTGCGCAACCGAAAACGAGATTTCGAATCTTCGACATGTGATCCTCACTGTTTCTGGCGGGATATTTCCCGGTCACGT
>Ga0153917_1000489_pt1 | contig 25288 bp, 18 predicted proteins | sample TSFL001MetaG_FD_104695 | JGI IMG/M metagenome (GOLD analysis project Ga0153917, IMG submission 104695) | Attine ant fungus gardens microbial communities from Florida, USA - TSFL001 MetaG | ecosystem: Host-associated > Fungi > Mycelium > Unclassified | place: USA: Florida, Paynes Creek Historic... | reverse complement strand
GCGCCCGGGTTGGGCGATGCTGCCGCTGCTCCCCCCCCCCCAGCCTGCAGCGGTCGCTGGTTCGAACCGCCTTCGCGACTGCGGCCGGGGCATCCGCCGGCCATCGGCCCGTGCCAAGACCCGGATCGCCGAACTCGGGTCGCTCAGCCGACCCGCCCCGCATAGTGCTTCAGCCCTGCTCAGGCGCCCGGGTTCGGCGATTCGATCCGGGTGACCAGCCTCCGGGCACCGGGCGATCGGTCGCCGGGGCCTACCCCTGCGCGTGCTCCGAGCCCCGCCGGTCGTCGAGCACGAGGTGCGTCGTCGTCGCCACGATGCCGGGCATCGTGCGGATGCGCTGCATGACCGTCTCGCTCAGCGTCTCGTGATCGGGCGCCGAGACCTCGACGAGGAAGTCGATGTTGCCGCTGAGCGCCTTGACGCTCTCGACGTGCGGGATCTCGGCGAGCGACTGCGCGAGCTCGGGCCAGGGGCCCTGCCCGATGCGCACGATCACGATGGCCGTGACCGTGAGGCCGAGGGCGCGCTTGTCCACGTCGATCGTGAACCGCTGCAGGATGCCGTCGTTCACGAGCCGCTGCAGCCGGTTGTGCGCCGCCGTGCGCGAGATGTGCACGTGATCGGCGAGCTGCCGCACCGAGAGGCGCGAGTCCTTCGTCAGCTCGTCGAGGATGGAGCGGTCGATGTCGTCGATCGTTCGGTTCATGCGTCGCCGCCTTCCTCGGGGGCCTGGATGCCGGAGTCGGCGGTGCCGCGCGCGCCGGAGCCGCCGCCGTGCGGTGAGGGCTCGCGGTCGCCGTCGCCGCGGTCGAGGGAGGCGAGCACGGTGCGGCGCGCCTCGGCCGCGGTGGCGCCGAGCTCGGCCGCGGTGCGCGCGTACGCCTCGGCCGCGGCTCGCAGCGCGACGTCGCGGGCCTGCGCGCCGGGCGCGACGAACGACCCGGAGCGGCCGCGCGTCTCGATGCGGCCGTCGGCCGCGAGCTCGCGGTAGACCTTGGCGACCGTGTTCGGCGCGAGTCCGATCGCCTCGGCGAGGGAGCGCACGGGCGGCAGCCGGTCGCCGACGGTCGCGCGGCCGGATTCCATGAGGTCGACGAGGGATGCCGTCAGCTCGGCACCCGTCGTGATCGGCCGGCCGCGCTCGAGCGAGCGCCACGGCGAGTCGAGGCGCGCGGCTGCGGCGGCGACCGCGCCCGCGGCATCCGGATGTCTCGCGCTCACGGCTTCCTCGCTTGCATAGGCAAATGCTAGGCCCGTGGGCCTCCCGCGTCCTGCCCGCCGCTCCCGCGTCCTGCGTCGTCGTCGCGAACCGCGCTGCCTGACCGCCCGCCCGTTCATCCCGCGACCCCGATCGCCGAACTCGGGTCGCTCAGCGGGGCTGCGCCGAATAGTGCGTCAGCTCCGCTCTCGCGCCCGGGTTGGGCGACGATCCCGTGAGCAGCCGGCTTCGCCCGGCAGATCTCCCGCCCGCGGGCCGCCCGCCTCCCCGTCTGACTCCGCCCGGGCCGTGCGGGGGCTCCGATCGCCGAACTCGGGTCGCTCAGCGGGGCTGCGCCGAATAGTGCGTCAGCTCCGCTCTCGCGCCCGGGTTCGGCGAACCGGCCGGGCCCCGAGCAGGACCCCGACCGTGACGTCGCCCGACGCGTGCCCGTGCGCCGCCCGGCGGCCAGGACCTAGGCTCGGAGGGTTCGCGTGCCGCATCCAGCCGAGCCCGAAGCCGCATCCGAAGCCCCGCATCCAGAAGGAGTCCGTCGTGGCCGTCACGCCCGCCCTCTCGCCCGCCGCGCAGGCGGCCGTCGACCTCGTCGACGAGTACACGCCCCACAACTACGCGCCGCTGCCCATCGTCATCGCCCGCGGCGAGGGCGCCTACGTCTGGGACGTCGACGGCAAGCGCTACCTCGACTGCATGGCGGCCCTCTCCTCGGTCAACTTCGGCCACGGCTTCCCCGCCTTCACGCAGGCCGCGATCGAGCAGCTCGGCCGCGTCACGATCGCCACCCGCGCGACGAACTCCGACGTGCTCGGCCCCTTCGCCAAGGCGCTCACCGCCCTCGCCGGCAAGGACATGGTGCTGCCCATGAACACGGGCGCCGAGGCCAACGAGACGGCGATCAAGGTCGCCCGCAAGTGGGCATACCGGGTCAAGGGCGTGCCCGAGGGACAGGCGAAGATCATCGGCATGCGCGGCAACTTCCACGGCCGCACGACCACCATGGTGAGCCTGAGCGACGACCCGCTCGCCCGGGACGGCTTCGCCCCGTTCACCCCCGGCTTCGAGCTGGTCGACTATGGCGACGCGGATGCCGCGGCCGCCGCGATCGACGAGCACACGGCCGCCGTCATCGTCGAGCCCATCCAGGGCGAGGCCGGCATCAGGATCCCGCCGGCCGGCTACCTGCAGCGCCTGCGCGAGCTCACCCGCGAGGCGAACGTGCTGCTCATCTTCGACGAGGTGCAGACCGGCATGGGCCGCACCGGCGAGACGTTCCGCTTCCAGGGCGAGGGCGTCGAACCCGACCTCATCACGGTGGGCAAGACGCTCGGCGGCGGCATCGTCCCCGTCTCGGGCGTCATCGGGAACCGGGAGATCTTCGAGGTGCTCGAGCCCGGCAACCACGGTTCGACCTTCGGCGGCAACCACTTCGCCGCCGCCATCGGCAAGGCCGTGTGCGACGAGCTCGCGACGGGCACCTGGCAGGCGCGCGCCCGCGAGCTCGGCGCCCGCCTCGAGGCCGGCATCCGCCCCCTGCTCGACGCGGGCGCGACCGACGTGCGCGCGGCGGGCCTGTGGGTCGGCGTCGACATCGACCCCGCCTACGGCACGGGCAAGGACATCGCGCTCGACCTGCTCGAGCGGGGCCTGCTGGTGAAGGACACGCACGGCATCACGCTCCGCTTCGCGCCGCCCTTCGTGGTCACCGAGGACGAGATCGACTGGATCGTCGCCCAGTTCTCCGAGGTGCTCGCCGCCCGCCGCCCGTAGTCCGCGCTGGGGCCCGGCCGGCTCCCCGTCTCCTCCGAAAAACCTGGCCCTCAGTCGAACAGATGCCTCTCTTCGCCTGTGGGCCAGGTTTTTCCGCGCGCCGCCGCCGCAGCTCGCGCGGCCCGCGTAACGCGCGGCGCACGGCTCGGCAACAGGCCCGTAACGCACGGCTCGCTACGATCTCGGCATGGGTGATCTCTTCGACGGCTACGCGGAAACGCGGGAGCGCCAGAACGACGCATCCGGGGCCGTCCCCTTCGACGAGATGTTCGCCGCCGCCGACGAGGCGATCGACGGCGGACTCGAGCCCCGGCGCGCGTTCCGCGAGCTCTACGACGTGCTCGCCGACATGACGCAGGAGCAGGTGCGCAAGCGCTCCGAGTCCCTCGCCGAGTCCTATCTCGCGCAGGGCGTCACGTTCGACTTCGCGGGCGAGGAGCGGGCCTTCCCGCTCGACGTCGTGCCGCGCGTCATCGAGCGCGACGAATGGCTGAGCGTCGAGGCGGGCATCAAGCAGCGCGTGCGGGCGCTCGAGGCGTTCCTCGACGACGTCTACGGCTCGCAGCGCGCCGTCGCGGACGGCGTCATCCCCGCGGGGCTCATCGCCTCCTCGACGCACTACCACCGTGTCGCGAAGGGCATCCGCGCCGCCAACGGCGTGCGCATCCAGGTCTCCGGCATCGACCTCATCCGCGACGAGCACGGCGCCATGCGGGTGCTCGAGGACAACGTGCGCGTGCCCTCCGGCGTCTCCTACGTCATCTCCAACCGCCGCGCCATGGCGCAGACGCTCCCGGAGCTCTTCACCCGGATGCGGGTGCGGCCCGTCGGCGACTACCCGAACCGGCTGCTCGCCGCCCTCCGCGCCGCCGCCCCGGCCGGCATCGACGACCCGACCGTCGTCGTGCTCACGCCCGGCGTCTACAACTCGGCCTACTTCGAGCACACGCTGCTCGCCCGCCTCATGGGCGTCGAGCTCGTCGAGGGCCGCGACCTGTTCTGCTCCGGCGGCCGCGTCTTCATGCGCACCACCGCCGGCCCCAAGCGGGTGGACGTGATCTACCGCCGCGTCGACGACGACTTCCTCGACCCGCTGCAGTTCCGCCGCGACTCGATGCTCGGCTCGCCGGGCCTCATGATGGCCGCGCGCCTCGGCAACGTGACCATCGCCAACGCCGTCGGCAACGGCGTCGCCGACGACAAGCTCGTCTACACGTACATGCCCGACCTCATCCGCTACTACCTGGGCGAGGACGCCATCATCCCCAACGTCGACACCTGGCGGCTGGAGGAGCCGGCGGCGCGCGAGGAGGTGCTCGACCGCCTCGACGAGCTCGTCGTGAAGCCCGTCGACGGCTCCGGCGGCAAGGGCCTGCTCATCGGCCCGCGCGCCACGAAGACCGAGCTCGACCTCATGCGGGCGCAGCTGCAGGCCGACCCGCGCGGCTGGATCGCGCAGCCGGTCGTGCAGCTCTCGACCATCCCCACGCTCGTCGAGGAGGGCCTGCGCCCCCGCCACGCCGACCTGCGCCCCTTCGCCGTCAACGACGGCTCCGACGTGTGGGTGCTGCCGGGCGGCCTCACCCGCGTCGCCCTGCCCGACGGCCAGCTCGTCGTGAACTCCAGCCAGGGCGGCGGTTCGAAGGACACCTGGGTGGTCGGCAGCGAGCGCGTCTTCGGCTCGCCGCCCGCGCCGCACGGCGTCGAGGAGATCCTCGACGACCAGGCCGACGTGGGCGAGTCGACGCCGCACCCGATGACCGGCGCGATCCGCATCATCCCGCACGACCAGGACCACTCGCCGGACGACCGGCCGCGGCGCAACGGGCAGCAGGAGTCGCAGCAGCAGGCCCGCGCCGAGCGTCCGGCGGCCCCGGGCGCCCCGACGGATGCGGATGCCGCGCCCGCGACCCACCTCGACGCGACGGGAGCCGCAGCATGCTGAGCCGCATCGCCGAGTCCCTCTTCTGGATCGGCCGCTACATCGAGCGGGCGGACGGCACGTCCCGCATCCTCGACGTCCACCTGCAGCTGCTGCTGGAGGACCCGTGGGTCGACGAGTCGACCGCCTGCCGCTCCCTGCTGAGCGTCATGGGCGCCGCCGCAGTGCGCCCGGGGCAGGACCTCACCCGCACCGACGTGCTGCAGCTCATGGCGACCGACCGCACGCAGCCGGCATCCATCGCCTACTCGATCGGCGCGGCGCGCGAGAACGCCCGCCGCGCCCGCGAGATCGTCTCGACCGAGCTGTGGGAGTGCCTCAACTCGACGAACGCGCGCATGCCGTTCGCGGTGCGGCAGGAGAAGGCGCACGACCTGTTCGAGTGGGTGCGCGAGCGCTCCGCCCTCGCCGTCGGCGTCATCGACACGGGCGCTCCCCGCGACGACGCGTTCCAGTTCCTGCTGCTCGGCCGCTCGCTCGAGCGCGCCGACATGACGGCGCGGCTGCTCGCGACCCGCTCGCTCACCGAGGCGTCGGGCGCCTCGTGGACGACGATCCTGCGCTCCTGCGGCGCCTACGAGGCGTACCTGCGCACCTACCGGGGCATGCCGTCGGCGACGAACGCGGCCGAGTTCCTGCTGCTCGACCGGCTGTTCCCGCGCAGCATCCTGCACTCGGTGTCGACGGCGCTCACCTGCCTCTACGACATCCAGCCGCGCCACGAGCGGCAGGGCCGCGCGGGCGTCACCGACCAGGCGCAGCGCCTGCTCGGGCAGATCCGCAGCGACCTCGAGTACCGGCCCATCCACGACACGCTCGGCGACCTGCCGCGCTACATGGATTCCGTGCAGGGCGCGATCTCGGACGCCAGCGAGGCGATCCGCAAGCGCTACTTCCCGTCCATCACCGCACCGAGCTGGATCGGAGAGCACGTATGAGCCGCATCCGCATCAGGCACTCGACCGGGTTCCGCTACGCGGGCGACGTGTCGACGTCGTACAACGAGGCGCGCATGCTGCCCGTCGTCAACGGCGGCCAGTTCGTCATCTTCTCCCACCTCGACGTGACGCCGAACACCTCGGCGCTCTCCTACGTCGACTACTGGGGCACGAAGGTCACGGCCTTCGAGGTGCTCACGCCGCACAGCGAGCTGTCGCTGACGGCCTCGAGCCTCGTCGAGGTCGGCGTGCGCCCCACCGCGGGCGTCGAGCACCTGTCGTGGGGCGAGCTCGAGGATGCCCGGGAGCGGCGCATCGAGACCGTCGAGCAGCTCGTGCAGACGCGGCTCACGGCTCCCCACGAGGACGTCCGCGAACTCGGCGAGCAGGCCCGAGCGGCGAACGCGAGCCCGGGTGAGGCGGCCATGTCGATCCTGAAGGACGTGCACGACGCCGTCGACTACGAGGGCGGCGTGACCGGCGTGCGCACCACGGCGCATGAGGCGTGGGAGGTGCGCCGCGGCGTCTGCCAGGACATCTCGCACATCGCGCTCGGCGCGTTGCGCGCCGCAGGCATCCCGGCGCTCTACGTCTCCGGCTACCTCCACCCGCGTCCCTCGGCGGCGATCGGCGAGACGGTGAGCGGCGAGTCGCACGCCTGGGTCGAGTACTGGGACGGCGAGTGGCGCGGCTGGGACCCGACGAACGACATCCCGATCGGCGAGCGCCACGTGCTCGTCGGCCGCGGCCGCGACTACAACGACGTGCCGCCCCTGCGCGGCGTCTTCGCCGGCTCCTCGACCTCGCAGCTCTTCGTCAAGGTCGACATCACCCGCGAGGCGTAGGGCGCGGGCCCGCCCGCAGCCCGCTCAGACGACAGAGCGATGGGTTCTGCACCTCCCGACCCGGTCGGGAGGTGCAGAACCCATCGCTCTGCGGTGCGGCGGTGCGATGCGCGCTAGGCGCAGGTCGCCTCGCCGCCGTAGAAGCCGTTCACGGTGAGGCGGCGGTTCGGGTCGCGCGAGAACGGCTCGTAGGCGTTCTGGCGGCGGCTCGCCGGGCCGCTCGATCCGCTCATCGGCATGGGGCCGAAGCCGATCGCCGGGTCGATCGCGTAGTCGAACACGAGATCAGCGGAGTAGTCGGCCGGGAGCACGCCGAGATCGAGCACCCAGGCTGTGGGCTTGAGCGCGTCGTGCACGAACTGGTGCGTCACGCCGTCGATGGTCGCCGTCACGCCGCTGATGGCGCGGTCGTCGAGGTCGAGGAAGAGCAGGATGCTCTCGGGGGTCGGGTTGGGGCCGTAGGAGCGGATGCTCCCCGAAGCCGGCAGCAGGACGCTGCACGCGCCCGACGTGTACGTCGCGAGGTTCGTGTCGAAGTCGTAGCCCCACGGCGTCGCCGGGGAGACGGTGGGGACGTAGGGGCCGAGCACGGTGGTCTGCGGCGTCCCGCCGCCGACGGCGCACTGGATGGTGATCTTGGCCGGCACGTACTGGTCGTAGACGTCGTTCGGCGCCGTGTTGAGGAACGGCACGTTGACGTAGACGCTGTTCGCACTCTGGCCCTGCGCGGGCACCTCCACGGGGATCGAGAAGAGCATGCGGCCCGTGGTCGCGTCGACCGTGATCGGGACGTCGAGGGGCGTGCGGGTGCCGCCGAAGTCGAGCGTCACGAGCCCTTCGGGCGAGGAGGACGACTGGTAGGCGAACCGGTCGAACTCGACCGCCACCGTGATCGAGCCCGAGGGGATCGGCGTCGAGCCGTTGAGGATGTCGAAGCTCAGGCCGGGCTGCACGCTCGAGCGCTGCGTGAGCGCCGTGTTGAAGAAGGAGTTCGTGTAGGAGTAATCGCCCCCGCGGAACGTCACCGCCCCGGTGTCGCTGGCCGATGCCGCGGGCGCCCCCACGGCGAGCGCGATCGCCGGCACCGCCCATGCTCCGGTCCTGAGCACCGTCCTACGGTCGATGCCCGATGTGGTTCCGTGCACGGGTGAGTTCATGACTTGCCTCCGAAAATGTATGCAAACACAGCAACTGTATGGGCTCGTCTGCGAGGCGTAATCAGAGTAGGGGAGCACTCCCCATCATGCCGGCGGAGCAGCGCTCCACCCTCGCGGGCCGTCATCGGCATCCGCTCGGAGGAGGCCGCGGGCGTCTCGCCGCCGCCCGGCCCGTTCCCGCCGGGCTCAGCCCAGCCCGCGCCGAGCCGCCCGCGAGAGGATGGCTCCCATGCAGCACCCGACCGCGCCGCGCACCGAGCTCGTGACCGCCCCCGACGGATCCGAGATCCACGTCCACGTGTGGCCTGCCACGGCGCCCGAGCGCGGCGTCGTCCACTTCCTGCACGGCGTCGGCGAGCACGCCCTCCGCTACGCTCACCTGGCGCAGGCCCTCACCTCCCACGGCTTCGCGCTCTACGCCGACGACCACCTCGGCCACGGCGCCACGGGCACGGCGTCCGGCACGCTCGGCAAGCTCCCCGAGCGGCAGAACCGCGCCGCGGTGGATGCCGCCGAGGCCGTCTCCCGCTTCGTGCGCGACCGCCATCCCGGCCTGCCCTTCGTGCTCGCCGGTCACAGCTGGGGGTCGCTGCTCGCGCAGCAGCTGCTCCTGCGGGCCCCGCACCGGTACCAGGGCGTGGTGCTCACGGGCACGGCGCTCGCGCTCCCCGGCTACCTCAACGGCGGCGACCTCAACAAGCGCTTCGTCGGCGACGAGACGGGGCTGCAGTGGATGTCGCGCGACGACGACTACCGGGCCTCCTTCGCGGCCGACCCGCTCTGCTTCGACATCGGCGCCGCGCCCGCCTGGAACCTCCTCGGCGCCGCGCAGCTGCTCTCGCTGCCGCCCGCCGCCCGCCGGGGCCGGCTCGACGACGTCCCCGTGCTCATCGTCGTCGGCTCGGAGGACTCCCTCGGCTTCGGCGGTCGCGGCCCGCGCGCGCTCGCGAGCGTCTACCGGCGCCGAGCGAAGCTCAGCGACGTGACGCTCCGGGTGTACCCTGGCGCTCGGCACGCGGTGCTCGACGAGACGAACCGCGACGAGATCGTCGCCGGCATCCTCGAGTGGCTCGAGGAGCGCTTCCCCGTCGCGTCGGGAAGGCTGCCCCGCCCGGTCCCGCGCGCGTAACGGCGTCGACCCGGCGCCGGGTCGCGGCGGCTTGCGACGACGCGCGCCGCGGCAGACGCAACGAACGCAGTGGAGGTCCCGTGCACGGCGAGTACAAGGTCCCGGGCGGCAAGCTCGTCACGATCGATCTCGACGTCGTGCAGGGGCGGCTCGCGAACGTACGGCTGGCCGGCGACTTCTTCCTCGAGCCCGACGAGGCGCTCGACGACATCAACGCCGCGCTGGAGGGCTTCGCGGCGGATGCCGACGCCGAGCGCATCGCGCAGATCGTGCGCGACTCGCTGCGCCCCGACGCCCACATGATCGGCTTCTCGCCCGAGGCGGTCGCGATCGCCGTGCGCCGCGCGGTCGTGAACGCGCGGGACTGGCGCGAGTACGACTGGGAGATCCTGCATCCGGGCCCGCTGCCCGCGCGCGTGCACGTCGCGCTCGACCAGGTGCTCACCGAGGAGGTCGGCGCCGGTCGTCGCGGCCCGACGCTGCGCATCTGGGAGTGGGACGAGACGGCCGTCATCATCGGCTCGTTCCAGTCGGTCAAGAACGAGGTCGACGTCGACAACGCCGAGAGGTACGGCGTGCAGCTCGTGCGCCGCATCACCGGCGGCGGCGCCATGTTCATGGAGGCCGGTTCGGTCGTCACCTACTCCCTCTACGTGCCCGGCGAGCTCGTGCAGGGCATGTCCTTCGCCGAGTCGTACGCCTACCTGGACGCGTGGGTGCTCGACGCGCTCCACTCGCTCGGCATCAAGGCCGAGTACGCGGGCCTCAACGACATCGCCTCGCCCGAGGGCAAGATCGGCGGCGCGGCGCAGAAGCGCCTCGGCTCCGGCGCCGTGCTGCACCACGCGACGCTCTCCTACGACATCGACGCCGACCGCATGGTCGAGGTGCTGCGGATCGGCCGCGAGAAGCTCAGCGACAAGGGCACGAAGTCGGCTAACAAGCGCGTCTCGCCGCTGCGCAGCCAGACGGGTCTCGACCGATCGGTCATCATCGACCACCTGGTCGCCACCTTCCGCGAGCAGCACGGCGGGGAGCCGGCATCCGTGCGGCCGGAGGAGCTGGCCCGCGCCGAGGAGCTCGCCCGCACGAAGTTCGCCTCGCACGAGTGGACGTACCGGGTGCCGTAGCGCCGTGGCCCGCGCGTCTCTGATTTCCTGGTTTCGGCCCTTCTGCCAGTTGCTGAAGGGCCGAAACCAGGAAATGGACGCGGTGTCCCGGGCGCGACCCGCGCGACCCACCGGGGTGGCGCAGGGCGTCGTCGTCAGCGTGTGGCACCCTCGATCGGGTGAACGCGAGCACGAGCCCCGACCCCGACGAGTCCGACCTGCTCGTCGAGGACGATCGCGCGGATGCCGGCGATCGGCGGCCGACCGAGGACGTCCGCCCGGGCGAGGGGCTGCTGTCGGCCGACCGCCGTCGCATGTACCGTCGGCGTCGGATCGCCGTGGGCGCCGCGGCGCTCGTGGTCGTCGCCGCGATCGGCGGCGGCGCCTGGGGGATCGCGGCGATCGCCGCCCCGGGCCAGGTGCCGACGATCGCCTCGACTGTCTTCCCGGACGAGGCCGCGCCCTCGGCGCCGCCGACGTTCTCGCTCGAGCCGGCCGCGCCGACCGAGTCGACGACCCCGGCCACGCCGACCGCCCGCCCGGGCGTGGGCGACATCGCCGACCCGAACGGCGTGAGCGTGCTCGTCAACAAGCGGCACGCGCTCATCCCGGTCGACTACGCGCCGAACGACCTGGTCGCCATGAGCGACATCGGCGTCCCGTCGGCCAACGGCCACTCGCTGCGCGCCCCCGCCGCGAACGCGATGCGCGCCATGCGCGACGCCGCCCTCGCGGAGGCCGGCATCTCCCTCGACATGACCAGCGGCTACCGCGGGTACGACCTGCAGACCGAGCTCTACAACAGCTACGTGTCGGGCATGGGCCAGGCCCCCGCCGACGCGACGAGCGCGCGACCGGGCTTCAGCGAGCATCAGACGGGGCTCGCGGCCGACATCTCGGCCACCGACGAGCCGTGCGCGCTGCAGGCGTGCTTCGCCGATCAGCCCGCTGGGCAGTGGCTCGCGGCGAACGCGTGGCGCTTCGGCTTCATCCTCCGCTACCCGGCCGGACGGACCGCCACGACGGGCTACGAGTTCGAGCCGTGGCACTACCGCTTCGTCGGCGAGGAGGCCGCGCGCGGGATGCACGACGCCGGCATCCAGACGTGGGAGGAGTACGTGGGCTCGGAGGACGCGCCGGACTACGCGCAGTAGGCGGTGGCACCGGCGTCGCGGGCGGCGCTCGGGGAGGGTGCTGGCGGTCGCGATCGCACTCGAGCGCTCGGACTTTGCTCGCGCCGGTCCCGTGCCCGGGAGACCCGCCCGCCCCCGGTTCGCGTGGCCGGCCGTGCGTTCGCGCGGCGTGCAGACGGGGCGAACGCGCGGATGACTAGGCTCGGTGCAGGAGATCGCTCAGCGCGGAGACGCACGTCCGTCGCCCCGCGCGTCCAGGAGGTCAGCATGATCACATGTCCCACGTGCGGCGCGGAGGCGAAGGCGGGACAGCGGTTCTGCGCCGAGTGCGGCACGAAGCTCGCGACGAGCGCGCCCTCCGCCCAGCGGAACAGCCCGAACGACTCGAACACCGTGCCTCACCGGCCCTCCCCGGGCGCGGCGTGGAGCGGGTCGGGCCGAGGGCCGGCATCCGTCTCGGCGGCCCCTGACGAGGACGGCGACGACTTCTTCTCGCGGTACCGCCCCAAGGCGGCGGGTTCGGGGCCGGCCGAGTCTGCGGATGCCGACGATCTGCCGAGCCGGCGCACGCGGCGCCGCTTCAACCCCGACGTGTGGACGCCCACCGAGGAGATCAACGCCCGTCGGGCCGAGCAGGCCGCGCGCGAGGCGCGTGCGGCGCAGGCCCGCGAGGAGGCGGAGCGCGAGCGCGCGGCCGCCGAGCGCGCGGCGAGCATGCCGACCCCCGATCTCACGGCCGAGCGCCGGTCGAACACCGGGCAGGCGCCGTACGCGGCGGCGGCCCGGGAGCCGCAGGCGCCGGAGGCGCCCCAGGCCACCGGCGCGGCGGGGCGCGGCGACGAGCGCGTGCGCTTCGACGCCAACCCCTTCGCCGTGCCGGCGGCGTCGGAGCCCGGCCGGGCGGAGCCGCCGACGGCCCGCTTCGAGGCGCCGGGCGGTGCGCGCGAGCCGCAGGGGGCGCAGCCTCCGGCGCCCGCTCCGTCCGCTCGTCCCGGCGGCGACGCCTTCGACACCGTGCTCTCGGGCGGCGCCGACGCATCCGACCGGCCGATTCAGGCGCGCGACTTCGAGCACACGGGCATCGTGCCCCTGCCCGGGCCGGCCGCGCCCGGCCCCTCGGGCCCGAGCGACGTCGACGACGAGACCCGCGCCAGCGCGGCGGGCCTCTTCGCCGTGCACGACCAGGACGCCGACTCGACGGGCGCCGCGCCCGCGGAGCCCGCTCGGGAGGAGCGCACTCGACGGTTCGACTGGACGGCGCCCGAGGCGGCTGCGCCGAACCCCTTCGCGCCGGGTGCGGGCTCGACTGCGGATGCCGGACCGGGCGCCGCGGGGGCCGCCGCCGTCGTCGGCGCGGATGCCGCCGCCGGCGCGGATCGGCGCGCTCCCGGCCGCGGCGACCAGCCGGCCGGGCGCGACGGCGGCCAGGACCTCCTCGGCTCGTGGTTCGGTGACGAGACCGATGACGGGATCGACGAGTCGACGCGCCGCATCGAACCGCCCTTCGGCCGTCCCGGGGGCGGATCGCGGGCTGCCGCGTCCGCGTCCGCGGCTGGCGCGCCTCCCGCATCCGGCGAGCAGGCGCCCAACCCCTTCGTCCAGGCGCCCGGCGAGGCCGTCCAGGCGCCCGGCGAGGCGCGCACGACCGGCCCGATCGCGGGCGGCGTGCCGACGCCGGCGCCCTTCGTCCCCGCATCCGGCGGCGCGAGCGGTCCGGTCTCCGGCGGCGCGCCCGGCGACACCGGTCCGGCCTTCGGCGGCGGCGCGCCCGCGCAGGGTTCCTTCGCGCCCGCGGGCCCCGGCGACTTCGGCGCTCCCGTCGACGGCGCCGGAGCGGGTTCCGGAGGAGGCGGTCGCGGCGGCGTGACGGGCATGATCGACCGGCTCGAGCGCCCCGACCGGCGACGGCTCTTCGTCATCCTCGGCGCGGTCGCGGCATCCGTGCTGCTCATCGTCTCGGCGTTCATCATCTCCGGCGCGATCGGCCGCAATCAGGCGCCGACGGCCGACCAGCCCACGGCGTCCGCGCCCGAGACCTCGGCCCAGCAGGAGACCCCCTCGGAGGCGCCCGAGACGCCGACCGGTCCGCCCGCGCCCGTGACCGACCAGAACTTCCAGGCGGTCGCGTTCTCGAGCCAGTCGGAGAACGTGCGCTGCTCGATCACCCCCGAGGCCGGGGTCGTGTGCCAGATCATGCAGAGCGACTTCCGCGACCCCGAGGGCATGTGCGCGCAGCACGTGCGCGGCGCCGTCGTCGGCCTCGACTCGCACGGCTGGACGTGGCCCTGCGTCGACGAGAACCTCGCGGTCGGCGAGACGCTCGCCTACGACAAGCCCATCACGGCGGGCGAGTTCACGTGCACGATCTCCTACTCGAAGGGCGTCACCTGCCACAACGCGGCGGGGGACTCCTTCACGATGGAGTTCTCGAACGGCATCCAGACGACCGGCAAGCAGAGCACGACCCCCAACGGCGCGACCTCCTCGCCGACCGCGTCGCCCACCTCGACCCCCTAGGGCCCGTCGCCCGGCGCTGCGCGCGCCGAAAGAAGTATGGGTTTCGCTTCCCCGTATGCCATACGAGGAAGCGAAACCCATACTTCGATTTCGCGGATGCGGGTGGTCGCCCGCTAGCCCGCGGCGCTCAGCGCGGCATCCACGATGGCCTTCGCCTCGGCCTGCACGAGCTTCAGGTGCTCGGGGCCCTTGAACGACTCGGCGTAGATCTTGTAGACGTCCTCGGTGCCCGACGGGCGGGCCGCGAACCAGGCCGACTCGGTCTCGACCTTGACGCCGCCGATCGCCGCGCCGTTGCCGGGCGCGTGCGAGAGCTTCGCCGTGATCGGGTCGCCGGCCAGCTCGGTGGCCGTGATGGCATCGCCGTCGAGCTTCTTCAGCGCCTCCTTCTGCGGGCCGTTCGCGGGGGCGTCGACGCGCTGGTAGGCGGGCTCGCCGAACTCCTCCGTCAGCTCGGCGTAGCGCTGCGAGGGCGTCTTGCCCGTCACGGCGATGATCTCCGAGGCGAGCAGGGCGAGCAGGATGCCGTCCTTGTCGGTCGTCCACACCGAGCCGTCCTTGCGCAGGAACGACGCACCCGCCGACTCCTCGCCGCCGAAGACGACGTCGCCCGAGATGAGGCCCGGCACGAACCACTTGAAGCCCACCGGCACCTCGACCAGCTTGCGGTCGAGCGACGAGGCGACGCGGTCGATCATCGAGCTCGACACGAGCGTCTTGCCGATGCCGGCCTCCGCCGACCACTCCGGGCGGTGCGAGGAGAGGTACTCGATCGCGACGGCCAGGTAGTGGTTCGGGTTCATGAGGCCCGCGTCCGGCGTCACGATGCCGTGGCGGTCGGCGTCGGCGTCGTTGCCCGTGAGCACGTCGAAGTCGCCGCGCTTGGCGACCACCGAGGCCATCGCGCTGGGCGACGACGGGTCCATGCGGATCTTGCCGTCCCAGTCGAGCGTCATGAACGGCCAGCGGGCGTCGACGTCGGGGTTCACGACCGTCAGGTCGAGGCCGTACTCGTCGGCGATCGCCTGCCAGTAGCGCACCGACGCGCCGCCCAGCGGATCGGCGCCGATGCGCACCCCCGCCTCGCGGATCGCATCCACGTCGATGATGTTGCGCAGGTCCTTCACGTAGCCGCCGAGGAAGTCGTGGCGGCCCACCCGCTCGTCGTCGTCCGCGACCTCGACCCGCCTGACGCCCTCGAGACCGTTCGCGATGTACTCGTTCGCGCGGTCGGCGATCCAGCTCGTCGCATCCGTGTCGGCCGGGCCGCCGTTCGGCGGGTTGTACTTGAAGCCGCCGTCGGCGGGCGGGTTGTGGCTCGGCGTCACCACGATGCCGTCGGCCTGCGCCTCGGGACCCGTGGCGTTGTAGACGAGGATGCTGTGCGAGAGCGCCGGCGTCGGCACCCACTCGTCCTTGTCGTCGGCGCGCACGTCGACGCCGTTCGCGACGAGCACCTCGAGGGCCGACTGCTCGGCGGGCTTGCTCAGCCCGTGCGTGTCGCGGCCGATGAAGAGCGGGCCCGAGATGCCCTGCTCGGTGCGGTAGTCGACGATGGCCTGCGTGATCGCCAGGATGTGCGTCTCGTTGAACGCCGTCTTGAGACTCGATCCGCGGTGGCCGCTCGTGCCGAACACGACTCGCTGCTCCGGCACCGACACGTCGGGGACGCGGTCGTAGTAGGCGGCGATGAGCTCGTCGAGGTCGATGAGGTCTTCGGGAAGGGCGACAGTGCCCGCTCGCTCGTGCATGGTGACGAGTGTGGCAGGTCGCGGCGCTCCGCGTCACGGGGAGCGCGGACGACTTTCTGCGGACGGGCCGGTTCGTCTGCGGACGGGCCGGTTCGTCTGCGGATCCGCCGGTGAATCCGTGAGCCCGCGTGGGATTGCCGCGTCAGGCGACGCGGTCCGGCGGGGCGGCCTCCCCGTGACGCCGCACTGCGCGGCGAATGCGAGGGAAGGTCACAGGGAACCTAGGGTTGACCGCATGAGCGACCTGACTTCGGCATCCGCGGACGAGACGTACTCCTACCTCGGACCCGCCGGGACGTTCACCGAGGCGGCGCTCAAGCAGGCCCCGGAAGCGCGGGGCAAGGTGTGGCGCCCCGTCAACAACGTGCTCGAGGCGCTCGGCGACGTCGTCGACGGCCGCAGCGTCGGCGCCATGATCGCCATCGAGAACAGCATCGAGGGCGGTGTCACCGCCTCGCAGGACGCCCTCGCCGCCATCCCCGGCCTCCGCATCCGCGGCGAGTACACCGTGCAGGTGCAGTTCTCCCTCGCCGTGCGCCCCGGCATCGGCCTCGACGACATCACCACCGTCGCCGCCCACCCCGTCGCCTACGGGCAGTGCCGCCGCTGGCTGCAGGCCAACATCCCCGGGCACCGGCACATCACCGCCGCATCCAACATCGCCAGCGCCGGCGCCCTCTTCGACCCGCTCGTCGGCGCCGACGCCGCCATCACGCCCCCCAACATCCGCGACCGCATCGCCGTCGACGTGCTCGCCGAGAACATCCAGGACAACCAGGACACCCGCACGCGCTTCGTGCTCGTCGGCGTCACCAAGGAGATCCCGCCGCGCACCGGCGCCGACAAGACCAGCCTCATCGTCGAACTCCCCGAGGAACGCCCCGGCGCCCTCCTCGAGATGCTCGAGCAGTTCGCCACCCGCGGCATCAACATGAGCATGATCACCTCCCGGCCCATCCCCGAGCGCATCGGCGAGTACCGCTTCGTGATCGACATCGACGGCCACCTGCACGACGCCCGCGTCCGCGACGCCCTCCTCGGCCTGCGCCGCTACAGCCGCAACGTGCTCTTCCTCGGCTCCTACCCGCGCGCCGACCATGCCGCCGTGCACGTGCCCGAGCGGTCGACGGACGCGCAGTACGAGCTGGCGGGGGAGTGGCTGGCGTCGCTGGAGGGGTAGGGGGCTGCGGGGCGGCTGCGTTCGCTCGTTCGGGGTCGCTGCGCGGCTGTTCGGTCGGCGGGGCTGGTTCGGGGTCGCTGCGCGGTCGTTCGGTTGGGCGGGGTGTTCGGGGTCGCTTCGCGGCGGCTGGTTCGATGCGTTGATTCGTTGATGGCCGTGCGGGCGGGTCGGAGGGGCGCGCTTGCTCACGCCTCGCGATCACTGTTTCGGCCTGCTCGGATATCGCTGCGCGCGCCCCTCCTCGCCGCCCGCACTGCGTCGCGGCATGCACGGGGTCGGCTACGCCGGCTGGGGTGGGTGGGGTGTTTTTGGGGCTCGCTGCGCTCGCGGCTCTTCTTGGTTGGTTGGGGGAGCTCGCTGCGCTCGCGGCTGCTTTTGGGGCTCGCTGCGCTCGCCTGGGCGCCGAACTCGGGAGATATGCCGGTGGTGGGGGCCTATTCGGGGCGGTGCTGCGGTATGTCCAGAGTTGGGCGGGCAGGGGCGGGCCGGGCAGCCGTGCTGGGGCGTCCGCTGAGATGGGCGATGGCGGGGTTCGGTGCGTTCGGCGGGAACGAAGGGGCGAACCCCCGCCGTTTCGGAGGGGTCAGGGGAGGAGGATGCGGACGGGGGCGGGGAGCACGCGCAGGCGCGCGGCGACGACCTCGCCGAAGGGCTCGCCGTCGAGCTCGCAGGCCGTCGGGGCGTCGAAACGCAGGTCGAGCTCCCGGCGCGAGGCGTAGGCGACGGGCGATGGACGCCGTGCCCCGACCGCGATCCCCGTGCCGCAGGCTCCGCCCCGTCGGACTCCGGGGACGGGACGCCGATGCGCCGCCCGCTGCTCCTCCTCCGGCTCCCGGCAGCTCGCCGGTTGCGCTGCGCGGCGCGCGCCCGGCGCCCCCGGCATCCTCGGCGGCAGCCACGAGGAGGCGAGCGTGCGCGCGACGACGCCCACCCAGTCGAGGACCCGGCGGGGCCGCACCAGGGCGACCCCGATCCGGCCGTCGCCCGTGCGCGATCCCGGGACGACGCGCACGCCCAGCGGCAGCGCGCCGCCGACGCTCGCGACGACCCCCACCGCGTCGTGGCGGTGCCCGCCGACGCTCCCGCCCCGGCCGAGCGTGCGCGCCGCGAGCGTCGCGCGGACGAGCCCGACGACGTAGGCGCCCCAGCGCAGGCGGCGCTTGAGCCCGGCGGGTGAGCGGCGCAGCGCCTCGGCATCCCAGCCGAAGCCCGCCTGCACCGAGAACCACGCCGTCTCGCGCGAGCCGTCCCGGCGCAGCGCCTCGATCTCGCCGAGATCCATGAGCGCCGCGCGTACGGCCGCCCGCCCGGATCCCCCTGCACCCGCCGCACCCGCGCTCCCGCTTCCAGTCCGGATCGAGTCCTCCGCGATCGCCAGGATGCGCGCCACGTCGCGGGCGATCCTGCGCGAGGAGCGCCTGAACGGCACGCGCACGCCCGCGCCTCGCGCGAGGAAGTTGCCCGTGCCCACCGGCACGATCGCCAGCATCGGCTCGCCCGTCCCCTCGCCGAAAAACCTGGCGCTCAGGGGAAGAGATGGCGAATGGGGGCATCTGCCGGGCTGAGCGCCAGGTTCTTCGGCACGCCCAACGGGAACCGCACCGCGAAGCGCGCCCGCCCGGCACTCCGCGATGGCGCCCGCGACGTCGTGCGCGATGCCGTCGCCGCCCACCGCCACCACGAGCGTGGCCCCGCTCCCGACGGCGAGCCGGGCGGCCTCGCCGGGCCGGTCCGTCGAGGTCGGGAACCAGTCGACGCGCGCTCGCCGACCGCGAGCGATCCCCGACCCCGCCCAGCCCTGCCCGAACGGGGGAACGCCGCGGATGCCGGGCCCGGTGCGAGACGCCATGCGGCGCTCGCGGGCGACGAGCGCGCGCACCCGGTCCACGTCGCAGCGCGCCGTGTTCGCGACGACCGCGATGCGGATCGACGCCCCGGTCCTCGCCTCGGATGCGGGCATCAGCGCTCCGCGCCCTCCGACCGCGAGGAGCCCGACGGCCGCGAACGCTCCGCTGCGTCCGAGGCGCGCTCGTCCGCCGGACGGGAGGCGCCCGCCGCCCCGGACTCCGCGGCCGCCTCCTCGAGGGCCGCCGGTTCCAGCTCGAGCGCACCGACCTCGGCGCCGCGCGCCCGCCCCGCCGCCCGCCGCGCGCCCCGCAGCCGCCCGAGGATCCGGAACCAGCGCGCGCGCCGCCGCTGCCACCGGTTCGCGACGGTCTCGTGCACGTCGGCGAGGGTGCCCTGCACGTCCGCGATCGTGCGCGAGATGACGTCCGCCCCCTGCTGCGCGGCGCTCCCGCGCGGCGACTGCGGCACGCGCACGCGCAGCGCCTTGTCGTCGACGCGCGCGTGGATCGCGACGACCTCGCCGACGGCGTCGCCGTCGACCTCGAACTCCGTCGGGGTCTTGAGTCGGACGTCGACGACCCGGCTCTGCTCGTAGCGCAGCGCCCGCGTCTCGCGGCGGCGGATCAGGATCTTCCGTCCGTATGCCGCCCGCGACAGGGGGTCGCTCTGGGTGAGCAGGCGCGTCCACACCTGCAGCCAGCCGAGCACGCCGCTCGGACGCAGCAGCGCCACGTCGAGCAGCCCGTCGGTGATCGAGGCCTCGGGCATGAGCAGCACCCCGCCCGGCAGCTCGCCGCAGTTGCCGATGAGCACGCTGTTGGCGTGCGTCGAGATCGTGCGCCGCCCGTCGAAGCGCACCCGCACGGAGAGGTTCTGCGAGAGCCCGAGGGCCCGAGCGATGCCGCCGACGTACGCGACCCAGCCGACGCGGCGCTTGAGCCCGGCATCCGTGTTCGCGATCATCTGCGCGTCGATGCCGACCCCGCACAGCACGGTGAAGTGGAAGCGCTCGCGGATGCGGGAGGCCCGCTCGACCTCCGCGACGCCGATGTCGATGAGCTGGGACGAGCCGGCGAAGACGGCCTCGAGCGCCGCCTGCGGCGTGCCGTTCACGGGGATGCCGAGGTTGCGCGCGAGCAGGTTGCCGGTGCCGGCGGGCACGATGCCGAGCTCGGCGTCCTCGTCGAGGAGCGCCTCGGCCACCTCGCGCACGGTGCCGTCCCCGCCCGCCGCGACGACGAGCGAGGCGCCCGCGGCGAGCGCCTCGGCCGCCCGTCCGCGCCCCGCGTCGTCGGGCGTCGTGTCGAAGCGCAGCGGCGCCGCCCAGCCGTGCGCGGTCGACAGCGAGCGCATCGCCGCCCACAGCCGCTCGACGTCGGTCTTGACGGGATTCGCGACGAGGGCGGCGCGCGGGCGGGATGCCGGGCGGGCCGCGTCCGAGCTCATGGCCAGAGCGTACGCGATGCGCGTCCGCCGCCGCTTGGGGCTTGCGCGCCGCCCCGCGCCGTGCCGTCACCACCCGGGTCGATCGCCGCGTCGGATCGCCGCACCGCCCCCCGCGACCCGCGTCGGATCGCCGAACTCGGGCGCTGGAGCCGGGCTGCCGCGAATAGCGCGTCGGCCTCGCTCAGGCGCCCGCGTCGGGCGATTCGGGCCGCGTCCCCGAGCCCGGCCGCCCCGCCGCACGCACCCCGGTGCCTGCCCGGCGACCGGCCGCCCCGCACCCGCCGTGTCGGAGGCGCCGACTACGATGGGCGGGGTGATCGACCCCCAGCTTCTCCGTGACCAGCCCGAACGAGTTCGAGAGTCGCAGATCGCGCGGGGGAACGACCCGGCGTCCGTCGATCGTGCGCTCGAGGCCGATGCCGCCCGCCGCACCGCCATCGCCGCGTTCGAGCAGCTCCGCGCCGAGCAGAACGCCATCTCCAAGCAGGTCGCGAAGGCCTCCAAGGAGGAGAAGCCCGCGATCCTCGCGCAGGTCAAGGAGCTCTCGACCCGCGTCAAGGAGGCGCAGCAGGCGGCGAGCGAGGCCGAGGCCGCCTCGAGCGACGCGATCTCGCGCATCCAGAACATCGTGCTCGACGGCGTGCCCGCGGGCGGCGAGAACGACTACGTCGTGCTCCGCGAGGTCGGCGAGGTGCCGACCTTCGACTTCGAGCCCCGCGACCACCTCGAGATCGGCGAGCTGCTGCGCGCCATCGACATGCAGCGCGGCACGAAGGTCTCCGGCTCGCGCTTCTACTTCCTCCGCGGCGTGGGCGCGCGGCTCGAGCTCGCGCTCATGACGGCGGCGCTCGACCGGGCGCTCGCGAACGGCTTCACCATGCTCACCACGCCCACGCTCGTGAAGCCCGAGATCATGCGCGGCACGGGCTTCCTCGGCGAGCACGCCGACGAGATCTACCGGCTGGAGGCCGACGACCTCTACCTGACGGGCACGAGCGAGGTCGCGCTCGCGGGCTACCACGCCGACGAGATCCTCGACCTCTCCGACGGACCGCTGCGCTACGCCGGCTGGAGCACCTGCTACCGCCGCGAGGCCGGGTCGTACGGGAAGGACACCCGCGGCATCATCCGCGTCCACCAGTTCAACAAGCTCGAGATGTTCGTCTACGCCGACCCGGCGGATGCCGAGGCGGAGCATGCGCGCCTGCTCGCCTGGCAGGAGGAGATGATGCACGAGCTGGGCCTCGCCTACCGCGTCATCGACACCGCCGCGGGCGACCTCGGCTCGTCGGCCGCGCGCAAGTTCGACGTGGAGGCGTGGTTCCCGACGCAGCACGCCTATCGCGAGCTCACCTCGACCTCGAACTGCACCACCTACCAGGCCCGCCGCCTGTCGACCCGCTTCCGCGGCGACGACGGCAGGACCTCGCCCGTGGCGACGCTGAACGGCACGCTCGCGACCACGCGCTGGCTCGTCGCGCTGCTCGAGACGCACCAGCGCGCGGACGGCTCGGTCGTGGTGCCCGAGATCCTGCGTCCGTACCTGGGCGGCCTCGAGGTGCTGGAGCCCGTCGCGTGACCGCCGAGCGCGAGGGGCGCGCGGAGTCGCCGCCCGCATCCGCCTCCGCGACGGCATCGCCCGCGGCCCACCGCCTGCTCATCGCGCTCGACATCGACGGCACGATCCTCGATCTCGCCGGCGAGATCCCCGAGGCCACCGCGCGCGAGGTCGTGCGCCTGCGGGACGAGGGCCACGAGGTCATGCTCGCGACGGGGCGCTCGTGGGTCGACACGAAGCCCGTGGCCGATCGGCTCGGGCTCGTCTCGCGCTTCATGGTCTCGGCCAACGGCGCGGCGACGCTCGAGCGGGACGCGGCGGCCGAGACGGAGTCCGGCGTCGCCCCGCTCTACGCCCGGCGCTGGGTCGAGACGTTCGATCCTCGCGACGTGCTCGAGCGGCTGCAGGCGGGTCTCGAGGAGGCGAGCTTCGCGGTCGAGGGCGCCGACGGCGTCTTCCGCTTCTCCGGCAGCTTCCCGGCGGTCTCGTTCGAGGCCCGCGGTCGGGAGGTGCCGTTCGACGAGCTCCTGCACGAGCCGGCGTCGCGCGTCGTGGTCATCGCGCCCGACCAGACGCAGGAGGACTTCATGCGGGTGATCGACCGCATCGGCCTCCACCACGTGAGCTACTCGGTGGGCTGGACGGCCTGGCTGGACATCGCGCCGAAGGGCGTGAACAAGGCCGCGGCGCTCGAGCGGGCGCGCGCCGAGCTCGGCATCCCGCGATCGAACGTCGTCGCGATCGGCGACGGCCGCAACGACGTCGAGATGCTCGAGTGGGCCTCGGCGGAGGGCCGGGGGTTCGCGATGGGCGACGCTCCCCAGGAGGTCGTGGATGCGGGGAACCGCCTCGCGCCCCCGTTCGACGACGACGGGCTCGCGAGGGCGCTCGCCACGCTCGGCCGAGGGGCTCGGGCGGTCGCCGTCGAGCTCGAGGCGGATCCGCGCTGACACGTACGGCTGAACGGCAGCCGCGAGGCGGCCCGGGGATTCGGGTAACCTAGACGCGCGTCACCGACTCAGAATGATATGCAATCGTTGTGAGCGACGTTGGAGGGCTGTCCGAGCGGCCGATGGAGCTGGTCTTGAAAACCAGTGGGCAGAAATGTCTCGTGGGTTCGAATCCCACGCCCTCCGCTCTTGCACTCGGGCCCGTCGAACGGTCCCCGCCCAGGAACACGCGAAGGACCGAACGCCCAGTGACGCACTCCACCCCTGCCCGAACGCGCCGAGCAGCAGCGGCCTCCGCTGCCGACCCGTCGCGCGCGGGGGCGCTCGCGCGGCACGGGCGGCTGCCCGTCACGCAGGCGTCCTCGACCGTCGTCAAGTGGATCGCGGGGTTCGTCGGCGTCCTCCTCGTCGGCGGCATCGTCGTGGGCGGCATCGCCTGGGCGAAGCTGTGGGGCGGCATCCAGATCATCCCCAGCGACCCGGGGCAGCAGTCCACCACGCCGCCCGTCGCCGACATCCAGGGCGGCATCAATATCCTCGTCATCGGCAGCGACGACCGCACCGGCCAGGGCGCCGAGTTCGGCGAGGGCACGGCCGAGGCCGAGGGGGTGCTCAACGACGTCAACATCCTCGTGCACATCTCCGCCGACCGCTCCAACGCGACCGCCGTGAGCCTGCCGCGCGACACCCTCGTCGACACGCCCGTGTGCACGAATGACAAGGGCGAGCAGCAGGAGGAGCGCTCCGGCGTGCCCCTCAACTCGACGCTCGGCGAGGGCGGCATGAACTGCGTCGTCGCGACGGTCGAGAAGCTATCGGGCATCGACGTCCACTACTCCGCGATGGTCAAGTTCCGCGGCGTCATCGCGCTCTCGAATGCCGTGGGCGGCGTGACCGTGTGCGTCGCGAACCCCATCGTCGATCCGTACACGGGCCTCGACATCCCCGCCGGCAACCAGAAGCTGCAGGGCATGGAGGCGCTCCAGTTCCTGCGCACGAGGCACGGCGTGGGCGACGGCAGCGACCTGTCGCGCATCTCGAACCAGCAGGTGTTCCTCTCGGCGCTCATGCGCGAGATGAAGTCGAGCGACACGCTCACGAACCCCTTCAAGCTCTACGGCATCGCCTCGGCGGTCACGCAGAACATGGTGCTCTCGGCCGAGCTCAACAACCTCGACACGCTCATGGGCCTGGCCGGCGCCGTCTCCAAGGTGCCGATCGACCAGATCGTCTTCGCGCAGCTCCCCGTCGGGCCCTCGGAGGACGACCCGAACCGCGTCGTGCCGCTGCACCCCGATGCGGACGTCCTGTGGACGAAGCTCCGCAACGACGAGCCGATCAACGTGGTGGGGGCGCCGACGGACACCGCAGCGCCCGCCCCGACGGCGACGGAGGGCCCCGCGCCCGACGCGTCCGCACCGGTCGATCCCTCCGCGACGCCGAGCGGCACGCCGGTGCCCACCGCGAGCATCCCCGGTCAGCGCGCCGACCAGGAGACCTGCTCCAACGTGGAGAAGTAGCCGCTCGGGTCGGATCCACCGGAATCGCCTCCCTCGCGATGTCGCGAGGGAGGCGATTCGTATTCGGGGAGCCGGGGCCGGCGGGCGCGGCGGGCCGGCCGGCTCGGGCGGGCCCGGGCGAGGCCGCGCAGAAACCAGGAGAATGCGCCGACAGATCCCCGTATTCGGGAGCTGTCGGCGCATTCTCCTGACTTGTGCGGAGGCCGCCGCCCTTTGACGGGCCCTAGTCCTCCCGCAGCACCCGGAACGTCGCGACGAGCGGGTCGACGGCGCCGCGCACGTGCCCGCCGCGGCTCACGGCGACGGCCTGCAGGAACTCGACGGCCTCGGCCGTGATCTCCTCGCCGGGGAGGACGTTGGGGATGCCCGGCGGGTAGGCGGCGAGCGAGTCGACGGAGACGCGGCCCACGGCATCCGCCGCGGAGACCGTCTCGACGCCGCCGAAGAACGCCTCGCGCGGGACGACCCGCATGGGGCCGGCCGCGGGCAGCTCGGGCAGCGACAGGACGGCGTCGTGCGAGGCGGCGCCGGAGGCGCCGGCGCCGCGGGCCAGGGCCGACTCCTCGGCGAGCTCGCCGAGCGCGTCGAGCAGCTGCTCGAGATCGGGCGACTTGCCCATGCCGACGACCGCGACGACGCACGTCGCGGTCGCCATCTCGAGGTGGATGCCGTACTCGCGCATGAGCCGCGTGCGCACCGTCGGGCCGTCGAAGCCGGTGGCCGTGATGTCGAGCGGGATGCGGAACGGGTCGACCGCCACGATGTCGTCGTAGGCCGCGAAGCCGTCGGACACGATCGGGAAGCGGCCGTCGAGACGGAACCGATCGCGTGCCTCGAGCACGTGCTCGACCGACGCGTCGATCACGTCGCGCCGCTCGACGAGGTCGCGGCGGGCGATGTCGAGGGAGGCGAGGAGCATGGAGCTCTCGCTCGTCGACGAGGTCATCGCGAAGGCGCGCTCGAGCTGCGGCTCCAGGCGGTCGGCGAGCTCGGTCTCGCCGAGGTGGATCATGGCGCTCTGGGTGAGCGAGCCGGTCAGCTTGTGGGTGCTCATCACGACGACGTCCGCGCCGAGGCGCGCGGGCGACTCGGGCAGGGCGGGGTGGAAGCCGAAGTGGGCGCCCCACGCGCAGTCGACGATGAGCGCGGCGCCGGCCTCGTGCACGACCTCGGCGATGCCGCGGACGTCGGCGACGGCGCCGAAGTAGCTGGGCGAGACGATGTAGACGGCGGTCGGCGTGCCGGGGTGGGCCTCGATGGCCTCGCGCACCGACTGCGG
>Ga0153917_1000487_pt1 | contig 25405 bp, 27 predicted proteins | sample TSFL001MetaG_FD_104695 | JGI IMG/M metagenome (GOLD analysis project Ga0153917, IMG submission 104695) | Attine ant fungus gardens microbial communities from Florida, USA - TSFL001 MetaG | ecosystem: Host-associated > Fungi > Mycelium > Unclassified | place: USA: Florida, Paynes Creek Historic... | reverse complement strand
CGACGGTGCGATGCCGAGGGACTCGCGGTACTTGGCGACGGTGCGACGGGCTACCTGGATGCCTTGTGCCTCCAGTAAACCAGCGATCTTGCTGTCACTCAATGGCTTTTTCTGATTTTCCGCCGCAACCAGTTTTTTGATGATCGCGCGGATCGCCGTGGACGAGCATTCACCGCCTTCGGAGGTGCTCACATGGCTTGAGAAAAAGTATTTCAGTTCGTAGATACCACGAGGGGTATGCATGTATTTCTGGGTGGTGACCCGGGAAATGGTCGACTCGTGCATGCCCACCGCTTCAGCGATGTCATGCAACACCAGTGGCTTCATTGCCTCGTCGCCATGGTCGAGGAAGCCTCGCTGATGTTCGACGATCTGGGTGGCGACCTTCATCAGGGTCTCGTTGCGGCTTTGCAGGCTCTTGATGAACCAGCGGGCTTCCTGCAGCTGGTTGCGCATGAAGGTATTGTCGGCGCTGGTGTCGGCGCGACGGACGAAACCGGCGTACTGCGGGTTGACCCGCAGGCGTGGAATCGCCTCCTGGTTGAGCTCGACCAGCCAGCGGTCGCTGTCCTTGCGCACGATGACGTCGGGAACCACGTATTCGGGTTCGCTGGACTCGATCTGCGAGCCGGGACGCGGGTTGAGGCTCTGTACCAGCTCGATGACCTGGCGCAGTTCGTCTTCCTTGATCTTCATGCGACGCATCAGCTGGCTGTAGTCGCGGCTGCCGAGCAGGTCGATGAAGTCGGTGACCAGACGCTGGGCCTCGGCCATCCACGGGGTATTCGCAGGTAGCTGGCGCAGCTGCAGCAGCAGGCATTCGCCGAGGCTCCGGGCACCGATGCCGGCCGGCTCGAATTGCTGGATGCGATGCAGCACCGCTTCGACTTCGTCCAGCTCGATGTCCAGTTCGGGATCGAAACCTTCGCAGATTTCCTCGAGGCTGTCTTCCAGGTAGCCCTGTTCGTTGATGCTGTCGATCAGGGTCACGGCGATCAGCCGGTCGGTGTCGGACATCGGCGCCAGGTTCAGTTGCCACAACAGGTGGCTCTGCAGGCTCTCGCCGACGGACGTGCGGGTGGTGAAGTCCCACTCGTCGTCATCGCTGGCCGGCAGGCTGCTGGCGCTGGTCTGGTAGATGTCTTCCCAGGCCGTGTCCACCGGCAGTTCGTTAGGGATACGCTCGTTCCATTCGCCTTCTTCCAGGTTCTCGGCACTGCTGGTGCTTTCCTGGAAGCTGCTCTCCTGGGGTTCGGCAACTGGCTTGCTTTCGGCGTTGTCCGCCATCGGGTCGCTGTTGTCGAAGTCGTCGCCGTCCTCCTGACGTTCGAGCATCGGGTTGGACTCCAGCGCTTCCTGGATTTCCTGTTGCAGGTCCAGGGTGGAGAGCTGGAGCAGACGGATGGCCTGTTGCAACTGCGGGGTCATCGTCAGTTGCTGGCCCATTTTTAGGACGAGCGATGGTTTCATGGCTGGGGCTTAATACCTTGTTCGCCGGCGCGCATGCGCCATCCACTACACGTAGGGCGCCGAGGCGCCAATTTTAAGCAAGTTATATGCCTGAAATTGTAGCGTTTGCCTAGAGCACTGTATCACTTCATTCAGTGCCCCAGGCAGACCTTGGGCTTCAGAGTCGGAACTCGTGACCCAGGTAAACCTCCTTGACCAGGTCGTTGGCCAGAATGGTTTCGGCGTCGCCTTCGGCAATCAGCTGGCCATCATTGACGATGTAGGCGGTTTCGCAGATATCAAGGGTCTCGCGGACGTTGTGGTCGGTGATCAGTACACCGATGCCCTTGGCCTTGAGGTGATGAATGATCTGCTTGATATCGCCCACGGAAATCGGGTCGACACCGGCGAAGGGTTCGTCCAGCAGGATGAACTTCGGCGCGGTGGCCAAGGCGCGTGCGATCTCGACGCGGCGGCGCTCACCACCGGAGAGGCTCATGCCGAGGTTGTCGCGGATGTGGCTGATGTGGAACTCTTGCAGCAGGCTTTCCAGCTCCTTGCGCCGGCCGTCACGGTCGAGTTCCTTGCGGGTCTCGAGGATGGCCATGATGTTGTCGGCCACCGACAGCTTGCGGAAGATCGAGGCTTCCTGGGGCAGGTAGCCGATGCCGGCACGGGCGCGGCCGTGCATGGGCTGGTGGCTGACGTCCAGGTTGTCGATCAGCACGCGCCCCTGATCGGCGCGGACCAGGCCGACGATCATGTAGAAGCAGGTGGTCTTGCCGGCACCGTTGGGGCCAAGCAGGCCGACGATCTGGCCGCTGTCGATCGACAGGCTGACGTCACGCACGACCTGACGGCTCTTGTAGCTCTTGGCCAAATGCTGGGCTTTGAGGGTTGCCATTTACTCGGCCTTCTTTTTCGGCTGGATCACCATGTCGATACGCTGACGCGGCGAGCTCACATTGCCACCGCGACCGGCGGTAGCTACCTGGGTCTTGGTGTTGTAGACGATCTTTTCGCCTTCGGTGGTGTTGCCTTCGTTTTCGACCTTGGCGCGGTCGGTGAGGATCACCATGTCTTTCTGCGCCTGGTACTGGATGGTCACGCCCCAGCCTTTCATCTTGTCGGGCTTGGCAGCGCTTTGTTGCTGCTCGAAGTAGGCCAGGTTGCCCACCGAGGTGACCACGTCGATGTCGCCGGAGGCGGCGCGGGTGATGGTCACGGTGTTGCCTTTGATCATCATCGAACCCTGGGTGATGATCACGTCGCCGGTGTAGGTGGCCACGCCTTGCTTGTCGTCCAGGTGAGCGTTGTCGGCCTGGACACGAATAGGCTGGTCACGGTCGGTCGGCAGGGCCAAGGCGCTCGCGCTTCCCAGTGCCGCGCTCAGGCTGAGCAAAAAGGGGAGGGTTTTAACGAGCCTCATACTGTCCTCTTACGTTGGACAGCAGGTCCATCCTGCCGTCTTTCAAATACGCTTTCATTCCTTTGCCCGTAGTCGTCCCACCGGCGCCGTCGATTCTAACGGCTTGCTCGGTCTGCGCATATTGCTTCTGCGGGAAGACGGTCATGCGGGTCGTGGTGATGATCGTTTCGCGCTGCTTCTCGTCAGTGCGGGCGACACGGACCTTGTCGATCAGTTCGACCTCGCTGCCGTCCGGGTTGACCTCGGCGCGCACGCTCTGTACGTGCCAGGGGTACTGGGTGCCCCGGTACATGTGCAGGTCTGGCGTGGTCACGAGGGTGACTTCGGTGGCCTTGAGGTGCTCGACCTTGTCGGCGGTCATTTCATATTGCACCTTGCCATCAGGCAGGTACTGCACGCTGTGGGCATTGATCGCATAGTAGTCGATGGCGTTTTCGTCGACCTGGGCCACCGGCTTTTCGAGGAAGCTCTCGGGGCTGATGTTCCAGTAGCCGACCGCCACCAGCAGTGCGGCGATCGCACCGAGCAGCACGATATTTCTGGCTTTGTTGCTGAACATGTGCGGCCTTAGAGGTAGTGGGCGTTGGCAGCGTCCAGGGTGCCCTGGGCCTGCATGATCAGTTCGCAGAACTCGCGGGCGGCACCTTCGCCACCGCGTGCCTGGGTCACGCCATGGGCGTGCTGGCGGACGAACGGGGCGGCGCTGGCGACTGCCATGCCCAGGCCGACGCGGCGGATCACCGGCAGGTCGGGCAGGTCGTCGCCCAGGTAGGCCACCTGTTCATAGCTTAGGCCCAGTTCGGCGAGCAGGCCGTCGAGCACCACGAGTTTATCCTCGCGGCCCTGGAACAGGTGCGGGATGCCGAGGTTCTTGGCCCGGCGCTCGACCACCGGGGTCTTGCGTCCGCTGATGATCGCCGTGGTCACGCCCGAGGCCATGAGCATCTTGATGCCGTGGCCATCCAGGGTGTTGAAGGTCTTGAATTCGCTACCATCCTCGAGGAAATACAGGCGGCCGTCGGTGAGCACGCCATCGACGTCGAATACGGCCAGCCTGATGGCCTTGGCGCGTTGCAGAAGGTCCTGGGTCATCGCATTGCACTCCATTACATCACGCCTGCGCGCAGCAGGTCGTGCATGTTCAAGGCGCCGGTCGGGTGGTCGTTCTGGTCGACCACCACCAGAGCGTTGATCTTGTTGTCTTCCATGATGCGCAAGGCTTCAGCGGCGAGCATCTCGGCGCGTGCGGTCTTGCCGTGCACGGTCATCACCTGGTCGATGATGGTCTTGTGCACATCGATGTTGCGCTCCAGGGCGCGGCGCAGGTCGCCGTCGGTGAACACGCCGGCCAGGCGGCCATCGGCCTCCAGGACCACGGTCATGCCTACCAGGCTCTTGCGGGACATCTCCACCAGGGCGTCCTTGAGCAGGGTGCCGCGCTGCACGATCGGCAGTGCTTCACCGGTGTGCATGACGTTTTCCACTTTAAGCAGCAGGCGGCGACCCAGGGCGCCTCCAGGATGGGAGAAGGCGAAGTCCTCGGCGGTGAAGCCGCGGGCTTCGAGCAGGGCGATGGCCAGGGCGTCGCCCAGCACCAGGGCTGCGGTGGTGGATGAAGTGGGCGCAAGGTTCAGCGGGCAAGCCTCCTGGGCGACGCTGGCGTCGAGGTTGACCTCGGCGGCCTGGGCCAGGGGCGAGTCGGGGTTGCCGGTGAGGCTGATCATCTGGATGCCCAGGCGCTTGATCAGTGGCAGCAGGGTGACGATTTCCGCGGTGCTGCCGGAGTTGGACAGGGCCAGGATGACGTCATCCCGGGTGATCATGCCCATGTCGCCGTGGCTGGCTTCGGCCGGGTGTACGAAAAAGGCCGGGGTGCCGGTGCTGGCAAGGGTCGCGGCAATCTTGTTGCCGATATGGCCCGACTTGCCCATGCCGAGTACGACGACCCGGCCCTTGCTGGCCAGAATCAGCTCGCAAGCCTTGACGAAATTGTCGTCGATGCGGGGCAGCAGGCCCTCTACGGCTTCGAGTTCCAGGCGCAGGGTGCGCTGGGCGGATTGGATCAGCTCGCTGGATTGGCTCATGTCGGAAAGCAATGTCTGGTAAAAAGGCGCCGATTATAACGGCAATGTGTGAAAGGCTCATCTTTCGTTTGTCTCAGTTGCTGTCGCTGGCCTGAACAGCCCCGGTAATGGCCTTGGGGACGGCGTCGCTGCGGTGCTATAGTTCGCCGCTATTCAGCCCGGCAGGGACGCGTGTGCCTTCATGAAGAGGGTGGGCGTCCATTGAGACGAGGCTGCATCGCAAGGAGTCTAGATGAGTGTGGATAGCGCCTACGCGGTCGAGTTGAAGGGGGTTACCTTCAAGCGCGGTTCGCGCAGCATTTTCAGCAATGTCGACATACGCATTCCACGGGGCAAGGTCACCGGCATCATGGGGCCTTCCGGGTGCGGCAAGACAACCCTGTTGCGCCTGATGGGCGCGCAGTTGCGTCCCTCCAGCGGCGAGGTATGGGTCGCCGGGCAGAACCTGCCGAGCCTGTCGCGCAGCGACCTGTTCGACGCGCGCAAACAGATGGGCGTTCTGTTCCAGAGCGGTGCATTGTTCACCGATCTCGATGTGTTCGAGAACGTCGCGTTCCCGCTGCGGGTGCATACCCAGCTGTCGGACGAGATGATCCGCGACATCGTCCTGATGAAGCTGCAGGCCGTGGGCCTGCGAGGCGCCATCGACCTGATGCCGGACGAACTCTCCGGTGGCATGAAGCGCCGGGTGGCACTGGCCCGGGCGATCGCGCTGGATCCGCAGATTCTCATGTATGACGAGCCGTTCGTCGGGCAGGACCCGATCGCGATGGGCGTGCTCGTGCGCCTTATACGGTTGCTCAACGATGCCCTGGGCATCACCAGTATCGTGGTATCCCACGATCTGGCCGAGACCGCGAGCATCGCCGACTACATCTATGTGGTCGGTGATGGCCAGGTGCTGGGCCAAGGCACGCCCGATGAGCTGATGGGGTCGGACAACCCGCGTATCCGCCAGTTCATGAAAGGCGATCCGGACGGTCCGGTGCCGTTTCACTTTCCTGCGCCTGACTATCGCGCCGATCTGCTGGGGGCGCGGTGATGCGCAGAAAATCCATACTCGAACGCATTCGTCTGTTCGGCCGCTCGGCCATCGACGTACTGGCTGTGCTCGGCCGTTCCTGCCTGTTCCTCGGACACGCCATGGGGGGGCGCGGCGGCATCGGTGGCAGCTTCCAGCTGCTGGTCAAGCAGCTCTATTCGGTAGGCGTTCTGTCGTTGGCGATCATCGCTGTCTCCGGTGTCTTCATCGGCATGGTGCTGTCGCTGCAGGGCTACAGCATCCTGACCAAGTACGGCTCGGAGCAGGCCGTGGGCCAGATGATCGCCCTGACCCTGCTGCGTGAGCTGGGACCGGTGGTGACTGCCTTGCTGTTCGCGGGGCGCGCGGGCTCGGCCCTGACCGCCGAGATCGGCAACATGAAATCCACCGAGCAGCTGTCCAGCCTGGAGATGATCGGCGTCGATCCGCTCAAGTACATCGTTGCCCCGCGTCTGTGGGCCGGTTTCATCTCGCTGCCGCTGTTGGCGCTGATCTTCAGTGTGGTCGGCATCTGGGGTGGATCCTGGGTGGCGGTGGACTGGCTGGGGGTCTACGAAGGCTCCTTCTGGGCCAACATGCAGAACAGTGTTTCCTTTACCGACGACGTGCTCAACGGGTTGATCAAGAGCCTGGTGTTCGCCTTCGTCGTGACCTGGATCGCCGTGTTCCAGGGGTATGACTGCGAACCCACCTCAGAAGGGATCAGCCGTGCCACCACCAAGACCGTGGTCTATGCCTCGTTGGCAGTCCTGGGTCTGGACTTTATTCTGACCGCCTTGATGTTTGGAGATTTCTGATGCAAAACCGCACCCTGGAAATCGGTGTCGGCCTGTTCCTGCTGGCCGGGATCCTGGCGTTGCTGCTGCTGGCCCTGCGCGTCAGCGGGCTGTCTGCCAGCCCGAGCAGCGACACCTATAAAGTTTATGCGTACTTCGACAATATCGCCGGTTTGACGGTCAGAGCTAAAGTGACCATGGCCGGTGTGACCATCGGCAAGGTCACGGCCATCGATCTGGATCGCGACTCCTACACGGGTCGGGTGACCCTGCAGTTGGACAAGAACGTCGACAACCTGCCGACCGACTCCACTGCCTCGATCCTGACCGCCGGGTTGCTCGGCGAGAAATACATCGGCATCAGCGTGGGCGGTGAAGAGGACGTGCTCAAGGATGGCAGCACCATCCACGACACCCAGTCGGCCCTGGTGCTGGAAGATCTGATCGGCAAGTTCCTGCTCAACTCGGTGGGCAAGGAACCCAAAGAAGCTCAACCCGCTAATTAAGGAGTTTCCATGATTTCGATCCTGCGACGCGGCCTGCTGGTCCTCCTGGCGGCCTTTCCCCTGCTGGCCCTGGCTGCCCCGGGGCAAGCTCCCCATGACGTGGTGCAAGGCACCACCAATGCGCTGCTGGCCGACCTGAAGGCCAACAAGGAGCAATACAAGAGCAATCCACAGGCTTTCTACGATGCGCTCAACCGCATCCTTGGCCCGGTGGTCGATGCCGATGGCATCTCCAAGAGCATCATGACCGTCAAGTACTCGCGCAAGGCGACGCCCGAGCAGATGCAGCGCTTCCAGGAAAACTTCAAGCGCAGCCTGATGCAGTTCTATGGCAACGCGTTGCTGGAGTACAACAACCAGGGCATCACCGTCGACCCGGCCAAGGCCGAAAGCAGTGATCGTACCAGCGTCGGCATGAAGGTTACCGGCAACAACGGCGCGGTCTATCCGGTCCAGTACACCATGCAGAAGCTCGGCGACGAGTGGAAGGTGCGCAACGTCATCGTCAACGGCATCAACATCGGCAAGCTGTTCCGCGACCAGTTCGCCGATGCCATGCAGCGCAACGGCAACAACCTGGACAAGACCATCGACGGCTGGGCCGGCGAAGTGGCCAAGGCCAAGGAAGCTGCCGACAGCTCGCCAGACAAGGAAGTGAAATGAGCGAAGTTGGCGTGAGCATGGCCGAGCCGGGCGTCCTGCGCCTGGCTGGTGTGCTGGACTACCGCAGCGGCCCGGGCCTGCGCAAGGAAGGCAAGGCGCTGATCGCCGCCTGCCGCGAGTCGAAGCTGGTGTTCGATTGCTCCTGCGTGAGCAAGTCCAGCAGTGTCGGCCTGTCGCTGCTGCTGGGCTTCATCCGTGATGCACAGGCCGCAGGCAAGGGCTGGGAGCTGCGTGGCATGCCCGACGACATGCGGGAAATCGCCGGGGTCTATGACCTTGATGAAGTCCTGGCGGGCTGATGGCTCGCCAGGAAGGGATGGCCCCTCGGTCAGCGCGCCCCCGCATGGGCTTCGCAGGCGAGGGGCTTTTTTGTATGATGGCCGACCCGCGCGCACTGGGCGCCGATTGAGGTTGAGCATGCAGGCCGTAGAAGTTAAAAGCTTCCTTGAAGAGAAATTGCCGGGAACCCGGGTCGAAGTTGAAGGCGAAGGCTGCAACTTCCAGTTGAACGTGATCAGCGACGAGCTGGCCGGCCAGAGCCCGGTCAAGCGCCAGCAGGCGATCTATGCTCACCTGAATCCGTGGATCGCCGATGGCAGCATCCATGCGGTAACCATGAAATTTTTCAGCAGCGCAGCCTGGGCTGAGCGCACCTGAGCCAACGTTGGCGGCGAGATTGCAATGGACAAACTGATTATCACTGGCGGCGCGCGCCTCGATGGCGAGATCCGCATTTCCGGGGCGAAGAACGCTGCCCTGCCGATTCTCTCGGCGACCCTGCTGGCTGACGGCCCGGTCACCGTGGGCAACCTGCCACACCTGCACGACATCACCACCATGATCGAGCTGTTCGGTCGCATGGGCATCGAGCCTGTGATCGACGAAAAACTCTCGGTGGAGATCGATCCGCGTACCATCAAGACCCTGGTCGCGCCCTACGAGCTGGTCAAGACCATGCGTGCCTCGATCCTCGTGCTCGGCCCGATGGTCGCCCGCTTCGGCGAAGCCGAAGTCGCGCTGCCAGGCGGCTGCGCCATCGGTTCTCGTCCTGTCGACCTGCACATCCGTGGCCTGGAAGCCATGGGTGCGAAGATCGAAGTCGAGGGCGGCTACATCAAGGCCAAGGCACCTGAAGGCGGCCTGCGCGGCGCGCACTTCTTCTTCGATACCGTCAGCGTGACCGGTACCGAGAACATCATGATGGCCGCTGCCCTGGCCAAGGGCCGCAGCGTCCTGCAGAACTCTGCCCGCGAGCCTGAAGTGGTGGACCTCGCCAACTTCCTGATCGCCATGGGTGCGAAGATCCAGGGCGCCGGCACCGACACCATCACCATCGATGGCGTCGAGCGCCTGCACTCGGCCACCTACCGCGTGATGCCCGACCGTATCGAGACCGGCACCTACCTGGTCGCCGCTGCCGTTACCGGTGGTCGCGTCAAGGTCAAGGACACCGATCCGACCATCCTTGAAGCGGTCCTCGAGAAACTCAAGGAAGCCGGTGCCGAAGTCACCGCCGGTGAAGACTGGATCGAGCTGGACATGCACGGCAAACGGCCCAAGGCCGTGAACCTGCGTACCGCACCGTACCCAGCGTTCCCGACCGACATGCAGGCGCAGTTCATCTCGCTCAACGCCATCGCCGAAGGTACTGGCGCGGTGATCGAGACCATTTTCGAAAACCGCTTCATGCACGTCTATGAAATGCACCGCATGGGTGCGCAGATCCAGGTCGAGGGCAACACCGCCATCGTGACCGGGGTCAAGGCACTCAAGGGTGCGCCGGTCATGGCAACCGACCTGCGGGCTTCGGCCAGCCTGGTGCTGTCGGCCCTGGTGGCCGATGGCGACACCCTGATCGACCGCATCTACCACATCGACCGTGGTTACGAGTGCATCGAGGAAAAACTGCAGATGCTCGGGGCGAAGATCCGCCGCGTACCGGGCTAGTCTGTTCGGCGCAAGGATGCGCCTACCGAATTCCATGCGGCCGGGCGTTTGCCCGGTCGGCTGTAGCCGCTTAAGGACCGACGCTTCCCATGTTGACCATCGCGCTATCCAAGGGCCGAATCCTCGACGATACCCTGCCGTTGCTGGCAGAGGCCGGTATCGTGCCGACCGAGAACCCGGACAAGAGCCGCAAGCTGATCATCCCCACGACCCAGGACGACGTGCGCCTGCTGATCGTGCGCGCCACCGACGTGCCGACCTATGTCGAGCATGGTGCCGCTGACCTCGGTGTAGCGGGCAAGGACGTGTTGATGGAATACGGCGGCCAGGGCCTGTACGAGCCCTTGGACCTGCAGATCGCCTGTTGCAAGCTGATGACCGCCGGAGCGGTCGGTGCTCCGGAGCCCAAGGGGCGCTTGCGTGTGGCCACCAAGTTCGTCAACGTAGCCAAGCGCTACTATGCCGAGCAGGGCCGTCAGGTCGACATCATCAAGCTGTACGGCTCCATGGAGCTGGCGCCGCTGATCGGCCTGGCCGACAAGATCATCGACGTGGTCGACACCGGCAACACCCTGCGTGCCAATGGCCTGGAGCCTCAGGAGCTGATCGCAACCATCAGCTCGCGTCTGGTGGTCAACAAGGCTTCCATGAAAATGCAGCATGCCCGCATCCAAAGCCTGATCGATACCCTGCGTCAGGCCGTCGAATCGCGACACCGCGGCTGACTTCTGCGCGCGACGTTCTGTCGCGCCCGTCTATCCGCGTCATAGCCATTTTTTCTCGGGTGCCCGCGCGGATGGACTGGTAGCCTAGGGCGCCTGAGCATTCGCTAATAAAACGAGGCCCTCGTCATGACCGTGTCCACTGCAATTGCCCGTCTCAACGCCGCTGATCCGGATTTCGCCCGACATCTGGATCATCTGCTGAGCTGGGAAAGCGTGTCCGATGACGCGGTCAACCAGCGCGTGCTCGACATCATCAAGGCCGTGCGTGAGCGCGGCGATGCTGCCCTGGTGGAGTTCACCCAGCGCTTCGATGGCGTCCAGGCCAAGGGCATCGATGACCTGATCCTGGGGCGCGAGCGCCTGGAACTGGCCCTGACCCGCATCACCCCGACCCAGCGCGAAGCCCTGGAGAAAGCCGCCAGCCGCGTGCGCAGCTACCACGAGCGGCAGAAGCAGGACTCCTGGCAGTACACCGAGGCCGACGGCACCGTGTTGGGCCAGAAGGTCACGCCCCTGGACCGTGCCGGCCTGTACGTTCCGGGCGGCAAGGCGTCGTACCCGTCGTCGGTACTGATGAACGCCATCCCGGCCAAGGTCGCGGGTGTGTCCGAAGTGGTGATGGTGGTGCCGACCCCGCGTGGCGAGGTCAACGAGCTGGTGCTGGCCGCAGCCTGCATCGCCGGTGTCGATCGCGTCTTCACCATCGGTGGCGCGCAGGCCGTCGCGGCCCTGGCCTACGGGACCGAGAGCGTGCCCCAGGTGGACAAGATCGTCGGCCCGGGCAACATCTACGTGGCCACCGCCAAGCGCCATGTGTTCGGCCAGGTCGGCATCGACATGATCGCCGGCCCGTCGGAGATCCTTGTGGTCTGCGATGGCCAGACCGATCCAGACTGGATTGCCATGGACCTGTTCTCCCAGGCCGAGCACGACGAAGACGCCCAGGCGATCCTGGTCAGCCCTGATGCAGCCTTCCTCGACCGTGTGGCTGCCAGCATCGCCAAGCTGCTGCCTACCATGGAACGTGCCGAGATCATCGAAAAATCCATCAATGGCCGGGGAGCGCTGATCCAGGTGCGCGACATGCAGCAGGCGATGGATGTCGCCAACCGCATTGCGCCCGAGCACCTGGAACTGTCGGTCGCCGATCCGCAGGCCTGGCTGCCGCATATCCGCCATGCGGGTGCGATCTTCATGGGGCGCCACACCAGCGAAGCCTTGGGCGACTACTGCGCCGGTCCCAACCACGTGCTGCCGACCTCCGGTACTGCGCGCTTCTCTTCGCCGCTGGGGGTGTATGACTTCCAGAAGCGTTCGTCGATCATCTTCTGCTCCGAGCAGGCGGCCTCTGAACTGGGGCACACCGCTTCGGTCCTGGCCCGTGGCGAGTCGCTGACCGCCCACGCCCGCAGTGCCGAATACCGCATCCTCACCAAGAACAAGGGGAACTGAACATGAGCCGTTTCTGGAGCCCCTTCGTCAAGGACCTGGTGCCTTACGTGCCAGGCGAGCAGCCCAAGCTGACCCGCCTGGTCAAGCTCAATACCAACGAGAATCCCTATGGCCCGTCGCCCAAGGCCCTGGAGGCCATGCAAGGCGAGCTGAACGACAACCTGCGCCTGTACCCGGACCCTAACGGCGACCGGCTCAAGCAGGCGGTCGCCGACTACTATGGCGTCACCACCCAGCAGGTGTTCGTCGGCAACGGCTCGGACGAGGTGCTGGCGCACATTTTCCACGGCCTGTTCCAGCACGGCGCGCCGCTGTTGTTCCCGGACATCAGCTACAGCTTCTACCCGGTCTATTGTGGTCTGTATGGCATCCCGTTCGAGCAGGTGGCGCTGGACGAGCAGTTCCAGATCCGCATCGAGGACTACAAAAAACCCAACGCCGGGATCATCTTCCCCAACCCCAACGCGCCGACCGGTTGCCTGCTGCCCTTGCAGGCCATCGAGCAACTGTTGCAGGCCAACCGTGACTCGGTGGTGGTGGTGGATGAGGCCTATATCGACTTCGGTGGCGAGACGGCCATTAGCCTCGTGGACCGTTACGACAACCTTCTGGTGACCCAGACCTTGTCCAAGTCGCGCTCCCTGGCTGGGTTACGAGTTGGCCTGGCGGTGGGGCATCCGGCGTTGATCGAGGCGCTGGAGCGGATCAAGAACAGTTTCAACTCCTATCCGCTGGACCGCATGGCGATCGTCGGCGCGGCGGCAGCGTTCGATGACCGGGCGTATTTCGACGAGACCTGCCGCAAGGTGATCGACAGCCGTGAGGCCTTGGTCGAGCAGTTGGCGGTGCGTGGATTCGAAGTATTGCCTTCGGCGGCCAACTTCATCTTCGCACGGCATCCTGAGCAGGATGCCGCTGGGGTGGCGGCGCGCCTGCGTGAGCAGGGGGTGATCGTGCGGCACTTCAAACAGGAGCGGATTGCGCAGTTCCTGCGGATTACCATTGGAACGCCGGAGCAGAACCAGGCTTTGCTTGATGCGCTCTGATCATGTGGTGATCTTTTTGGCCGTTCGCGGGTAAACCCGCTCCCACAGGCTCACCGCTCCCTTGAGAGCGGCGCGGTACCTGTGGGGCGGGTTGACCCGCGAATAGGCCTGAACTACCAACAAATTAATCAGCTTGTTTGCCTTTGCCTTGGATGCGCGATGGTCCAGACGCCGTCGCCAAGCCCTACAGAACAGCGCTGGGCACTTGCATGGCGAAATCCAGACCTATGTCGAATGCGACCTGGTGTTCCACCAGCAACTGGTGGACGCCGCCCACAACCCCGCCTTGAGCGAGCTCTACCGCTATTTCTCCGGTGTGGCGGCGTTGGAGCACAACATGGCCACCGCTCCACGCTGCCAGACGGTATTCGACCTGCATGGCCAGATCGTGGATGCCATCGAACAACGTGATCCGGAACGGGCCAAGCGCTTGAGCCGGACCCTCATCGAATCCTGATAACGAGACGCCCATGGCTGAATCGACGACCCACGACACCGCTTCCCAGCAGAGGGAGTTCGACGAACTGCTGATCGACGCCGAAGCCGATGACGAGCAGCTTCAGCAACAGCCCGTGATGTTGCGCCGGCCCTGGTTGTTGCTGCTTGGCCTGGTGCTGGTGGCGCTCAACCTGCGTCCGGCGCTGTCGAGCATGGCGCCGGTGCTGGGGCAGGTTTCCTCAGGTCTGGGGTTGAACGCCTCCCAGGCGGGTCTGCTGACGACCTTGCCGGTGCTCTGCCTTGGTCTGTTCGCGCCGATGGCGCCGATGCTGGCGCGGCGCTTCGGCAGTGAACGGGTGGTGCTGGGCATCTTGCTGACCCTGGCTCTGGGTATTCTTGTGCGCAGCGTGCTGGGCGTGGCGGGGGTGTTCCTGGGCAGCGTGATGGCGGGTGCGAGCATCGGCATCATTGGCGTCTTGCTGCCGGGCATCGTCAAGCGTGACTTCCCTCGCCATGCCGGTACCCTGACCGGTGTCTACACCATGGCCCTGTGCCTGGGGGCGGCCTTGGCCGCCGGGGCAACGGTCCCGCTGGCCCGGCATTTCGACGACAGCTGGGCCCTGGGGCTGGGCGTCTGGCTGGTGCCTGCACTGATCGCCATGCTCGTCTGGTTGCCCCAGGCGCGCCAGGGGCATGGCCTGCACAAGGCGGCTTACCGCGTACGTGGCCTGTGGCGCGATCCGCTGGCCTGGCAGGTCACGTTGTACATGGGCTTGCAGTCTTCGCTGGCCTACATCGTTTTTGGCTGGTTGCCATCGATCCTCATCGGTCGCGGGCTGAGCCCGACGGAGGCCGGGTTGGTGTTGTCCGGCTCTGTCATCGTGCAACTGGTCAGCTCGCTCAGTGCGCCTTGGCTGGCTACTCGGGGCAAGGATCAGCGCCTGGCCATCGTCATCGTCATGCTGGTCACTCTGGCCGGGCTGTTCGGCTGCCTGTATGCACCTATCTCCGGGCTGTGGGGCTGGGCCGTCGTGCTTGGGCTGGGGCAGGGTGGTACGTTCGCCCTGGCGTTGACATTGATCGTGCTGCGCTCCAGGGACGCCCATGTCGCCGCCAACCTTTCGAGCATGGCCCAAGGAGTGGGCTACACGCTGGCCTCCCTGGGGCCATTCGCGGTGGGGCTGGTGCATGACCTGACCGGCGGTTGGGCAGCTGTGGGCTGGATCTTCGCGGCGCTGGGCATCGGCGCGATCCTGTTCGGACTCGGTGCTGGGCGGGCGCAGCATGTGCAGGTGATCAGCGAGAAAATCGGAGATTGATGGCGGCGTCCTGGGGCCTTCGCGGGGCTTGTTGAGGGGGCGGCATGAAAGTGTTGGTACTGGTGCAAGCGTCCAGGGCAGATTATCGTGCTGCTTTGTACTCACTGGACGGACCTGCCTTCATGAGCGACGCCAATCGTGAGCTGATCACGCGTTTCTACCAAGCCTTCCAGCGTCTGGACGCGCAGGCCATGGTCGACTGCTACAGCGATGACATCACCTTCAGCGACCCTGTCTTCGGCACGCTGCGGGGGCGGGATGTGGGAGATATGTGGCGAATGCTCACCACAGGTGCCAAGGATTTCTCCCTGACCTTCGACCACGTCCAGGCCAACCAGAACAGCGGTTGCGCGCACTGGGTGGCACGCTATCTCTTCAGCCGGACCGGTCGTATCGTGGTCAACGATATCCAGGCGCGGTTCGTGATACGGGATGGCCTGATCTGCCAGCATGACGACAGTTTCAACCTGTGGCGCTGGTCGCATCAGGCACTGGGCCTGCCCGGGCTGCTGCTCGGCTGGTCACCACTGTTGCAGAACAGGGTGCGGCAGCTGGCTTTCAAGGGGTTGCGGGCGTACCAGCAGAGCGTGGTGTAGCCACGGCCTGCTCATCTTCGTGATAGCTGAACTGCGCCTTCGGGTTGCGGGCATCGGGCAGGCGAATACGGATCACGGGGATGAAGGTGCCATTGGTTCCGTGCCAGTCGCGTTGGTTGGCGCGTGCCTGTTCAAGGGCGCCTTGCATGCCGTCTATATGAAAGAACGACTGTATGGGTAGCCGATCGGACGTCGATTCGTCCCAGGCCCGCACGATCACCTCGTTCCATGTAAACGGCAGCTCGTTACCGTACAACCGCTTGGCGCGCAGGCTCTGGTGGAAGTTCTCGGCGCGGCCGGGAATGTTGTTGTAGCGGGTGTCGAAAGCGCATTGCCGCTTGTAGTCGCGCGTGCGCCTGAACTGCGTCATCCAGTGCTCGGCAGTCATCACGCCTTGCTGGTGACAGGCCTGCTCGACGGGATAGGTCTGGGAGTTATCGCCGCAACCGTTGTGGTCGCGGGTCCAGGTATCGCCATCGGTTGGCCAGGCGCAGAGCACTTCATAGTGCCTGGTGTTGTGTGGCCGTTGATATTGGGGGTGCAGGGTAAAACCACTGCGTGCGTCGGCGGCCAGGCGGGTGGTGGGAATGTCCGCGCGTAGGTAGGAGAACGACACGCCGCCCTTGGCCTTGCTGTTCTGGCTATGATGCCAGGCGTGGTAGTGGGGCGAGTAGGTGGTCGCTCTGATCAGGATTCCGGAGCAGGCGTGGGCCGGCACGGCGTTTCCTTGGCAGTGATCGGGTGTGGCGTTGTAGTTCATCTGCATCTGTTGCGCGGTGCGCACGCCGACGTAGGCATGAGCGTTGCTGCTGATGATCATCAAGCCTGCGATGGCGGTCGCGGGGAATAGAGTCTTGAACATTCCGTGGCCCTTTCCGAGAGTGGGCTCACCAAACTAATGAAGCAAAGAGTAAGCGTCTTGAGTGAAGAATTGCCGGGCAGGGAAGTGAAACCCTGGTATGTCTACCTGGTGCGAGCCGCCAACGGTTCGTTGTATTGCGGCATCAGTGACGACCCGCAGCGACGTTTCCTGAAACACCAGAAAGGGCAGGGTGCACGCTATTTCAAGACCAGCCCGGCCCAGGCACTGGTGTATGTCGAGCAATGGCCGGACAAGTCCGAGGCGCTGCGCCAGGAGCGGCTGGTGAAGAAGTTGCGCAAGTCGGCCAAGGAAGCGTTGGTGGCTGCCTATGAGCCTGACTGAGCGAGCCGCTTTGCGTCGTGATTGGGCGCAATGCGCGCCCCACTCAGTCCTTGCGACGCTTGAGCTGATCGACCAACTGGGTCGGCAGGCCCTTGATGACCAGGGTGCCGGCTTCTTCATCGTATTCGACCTTCGACCCTAGCAGGTGCGCCTCGAAACTGATCGACAGGCCTTCGGCGCGGCCGGTGAAGCGGCGGAACTGGTTGAGGGTGCGTTTGTCCGCCGGGATCTCAGGCGACAGCCCGTAATCCTTGTTGCGGATATGGTCGTAGAAAGCTTTCGGGCGATCTTCGTCGATCAGGCTGGACAGCTCCTCCAGGGTCACCGGCTCGCCCAGTTTGGTCTGGGTGGTGGCGTAGTCGACCAGGGTCTGGGTCTTTTCGCGGGCGGACTCCTCGGGCAGGTCCTCGCTTTCGACGAAGTCGCTGAAGGCTTTGAGCAGGGTGCGGGTTTCACCCGGGCCGTCCACGCCTTCCTGGCAGCCGATGAAGTCGCGGAAGTAGTCCGAAACCTTCTTGCCGTTCTTGCCCTTGATGAACGAGATGTACTGTTTGGAGTTCTGGTTGTTCTTCCATTCGGAGAGGTTGATCCGCGCAGCCAGGTGCAGCTGGCCAAGGTCCAGATGACGCGACGGGGTGACGTCGAGTTCAGCGTTCACTGCCACGCCTTCGCTGTGGTGCAGCAGGGCGATGGCCAGGTACTCGGTCATGCCTTGCTGGTAATGGGCGAAGAGGATGTGGCCGCCAGTGGACAGGTTGGATTCTTCCATCAGCTTTTGCAGGTGCTCGACGGCGATGCGGCTGAAGGTGGCGAAGTCCTTTTCTTCATCCTGGTACTGCTTGAGCCAGCCGCTGAAGGGGTAGGCGCCGGATTCGCCGTGGAAGAACCCCCAGGCTTTGCCCTGCTTGGCGTTGTAGCTGTCGTTCAGGTCGGCCAGCAGGTTTTCGATGGCGTCGGAGGCGCCGAGTTCGGTGTCTCGGGCGTGCAATACCGCCGGGCTGCCATCGGGTTTCTTGTCGATCAGGTGAACGATGCAATGACGGATTGGCATGGATATCTCGAAAGGTGTTGGGCGGTGCTAGCCCGCGTTGCAAAGTCGTTCAGTTTAACCCAGGGAGGGGGCGATGCAGTGGCCAGATGTTGGCGTAAATACCTGTTGTTCGTTTTTTGTTCAATTTTGTGCGTTTTACAATAAAACCCCCGAAAAACCTGCATAAAATCGAAGTCGGCAGCGGATATTTATCTATTCCTGTGGTAGCTTTGCGCGGTCTTGCGCCCCTTGGGTGGCGCATTGCTGGCAGATCGCTTGGGTCGTGTCGAACCAAACGCCGATTTTCGTATCTACATGCGCGATTGGCGCGGCCCGCCGGATTTTTCAGGGGCTGGCCCGATTACTGACCTGGCACGCTGCATAACCACTGAATTTGATAGGGAAGGAACACCACCATGGCATTGACCAAAGACCAACTGATTGCCGACATCGCCGAAGCCATCGACGCCCCGAAGACCACCGCGCGTAACGCCCTGGAGCAACTGGGCCAGATCGTCGCCGACCAACTGGAAAACGGCGCTGAAATCACCCTGCCAGGCATCGGCAAGCTGAAAGTCTCCGAGCGTCCTGCCCGTACCGGCCGCAACCCTTCGACTGGCGCTGCCATCGAAATCGCTGCCAAGAAAGTCGTCAAGTTCGTACCTGCCAAGGTTCTGAACGATGCCGTCAACAAGTAATTGTTGAAGCTTTGAAAAAACCGCGCCCGGGTTGCCCGGACGCGGTTTTTTCATGCCTGCGATTCGGCTCTGCTTTCACAGCCCTTCGCGGGTAACCCACTCCGGGTTTGCCCGCGAAGGGCTTGAGGCCGATCAGCGAGCGGCATGCCAGGTCTGGCGCGAGGCGTCGTCCTGGAAGCTCCAGGCAACCATGCGGCTCTGTTTCTGACCCTGCCCCATCGCGACGACACGTTGTGCCTTCACGCCCGCCTTTTTCAGGGCGGCCTCGATGCCAGGCAGGTTGCTGGCCTTGGACACCAGGCTGGTGAACCACAGCACCTGGCCTGCGTACTGCGCGCTTTCCTGTACCAATTGGGTGACGAAGCGGATCTCTCCGCCCTCGCACCACAGCTCGTTGTTCTGCCCGCCGAAATTGAGCACCGGCAGTTTGCGCTTGGGGTCCTGCTTGCCCAGGTTCTTCCATTTGCGCTGGCTGCCGCGGGTGGCTTCGTCGCGCGAGGCATGGAACGGCGGGTTGCACAGGGTGATATCGAAGCGTTCGTCGTCCTGCAGCAGGCCGGTGAGGATGTGATTGCGGTTGGTTTGCTGGCGCAAGGTGATGGCCTTGCCCAGACCGTTGGCCTGGACAATGGCCTTGGCCGAGGCCAGGGCCACCGGGTCGATGTCCGAACCCACGAAGCGCCAGCGATAGTCGCTATGGCCAAGCAGGGGGTAGATGCAGTTGGCGCCGACGCCGATGTCCAGCGCGCGCACCTGGGGGCCGCGAAGGATCTCGCCGTCGCGGTCTTCGGCCAGCAGGTCGGCCAGTACGTGGATATAGTCGGCTCGTCCCGGGATGGGCGGGCACAGGTAGTCGGCCGGAATATCCCAATGCTGGATGCCGTACTGGGCCTTGAGCAGGGCACGGTTGAAGACCCGCACTGCTTCAGGGTTGGCGAAGTCGATGCTTGGTTTGCCGTGGGGGTTGGTGAGGGTGAACTTGGCCAGCTCGGGATGGGCTTTGATCAGGCTGGGGAAGTCGTAACGGCCCTGGTGGCGGTTGCGCGGGTGCAGGGTGGGTTTGTCGGTCATGGTCGGATCCGGTGTTGCAGGCCTTTGGGGCTGCTTTGCAGCCCTTTCGCGACACAAGGCCGCTCCTAAAAAGATAGCGGCGCCTCGGAAACCGGCGCCGTCTCTGTAGGAGCGGCCTTGTGTCGCGAAAGGGCCGCAACGCGGCCCCAGCGGTCTATCAGATTGTTACAGCGCCGCGATCCGCGCATGCTGCTCGGTGAAGTTGGCCAGGGCCTGTTCGGACTCGGCCAGCTTGGCGCGCTCCTTTTCGATCACGGCAGGCGGCGCCTTGTCGACGAACGCGGCGTTGGACAGCTTGCCGCCCACGCGCTGGACTTCGCCTTGCAGACGCTGGATTTCCTTGTTCAGGCGCGCCAGCTCCGCATCCTTGTCGATCAGACCGGCCATGGGGACCAGCACCTGCAGGTCACCGACCAGTGCGGTGGCCGACAGTGGCGCCTCGTCCTGCTCGCCGAGCACGGTGAACGACTCGACCTTGGCCAGCTTCTTGAGCAGGGCTTCGTTCTCCTGCAGGCGACGCTGGTCGTCGGCATTGGCGTTCTTGAGGAACAGCGGCAGCGGCTTGCCCGGGCCGATGTTCATTTCGGCGCGGATGTTGCGCAGGCCCACCATCAGCTGTTGCAGCCACTCGATGTCGCCTTCGGCGGCGGTGTCGATACGGCTCTCATTGGCCACGGGCCACGGTTGCAGCATGATGGTCTTGCCTTCGATGCCGGCCAGCGGCGCGATGCGCTGCCAGATCTCTTCGGTGATGAAGGGCATGAACGGGTGAGCCAGGCGCAGGGCGACCTCCAGCACGCGCACCAGGGTGCGGCGGGTGCCACGGGCGCGTTCGACCGGGGCGTTTTCATCCCACAGGACCGGCTTGGACAGCTCCAGGTACCAGTCGCAGTACTGGTTCCAGATGAACTCGTACAGGGCCTGGCTGGCCAGGTCGAAGCGGAACTGCTCGAGCTGGCGGGTCACTTCGGCTTCGGTGCGTTGCAGCTGCGAGATGATCCAGCGGTCGGCCAGCGACAGCTCGTAGGCTTCGCCGTTCTGGCCGCAGTCCTCACCCTTGTCCAGCACGTAGCGGGCGGCGTTCCAGATCTTGTTGCAGAAGTTGCGGTAGCCCTCGACGCGGCCCATGTCGAACTTGATGTCGCGGCCGGTGGAGGCCAGCGAGCAGAAGGTGAAGCGCAGGGCGTCGGTACCGTAGCTGGAGATGCCCTCGGGGAACTCTGCCTTGGTCTGCTTGGCGATCTTCTCGGCAAGCTTGGGCTGCATCATGCCGCTGGTGCGTTTTTCCAGCAGGGCGTCGAGAGTGATGCCGTCCACGATGTCCAGCGGGTCAAGGACGTTGCCCTTGGACTTGGACATTTTCTGGCCCTGGCCGTCACGTACCAGGCCGTGGACGTAGACGGTCTTGAACGGCACCTGCGGGGTGCCGTCTTCGTTCTTGATCAGGTGCATGGTCAGCATGATCATGCGCGCAACCCAGAAGAAGATGATGTCGAAGCCCGTGACCAGCACGTCGGTGGAGTGGAATTTCTTCAGGAACTCGGTCTGCTCCGGCCAGCCCAGGGTGGAGAAGGTCCACAGGCCCGAACTGAACCAGGTGTCGAGCACGTCGTCGTCCTGGCGCAACGCCACGTCGGCGCCCAGGTTGTGCTTGGCGCGCACCTCGGCTTCGTCGCGGCCGACGTAGACCTGGCCGGCCTCGTCATACCAGGCCGGGATGCGGTGGCCCCACCACAGCTGGCGGCTGATGCACCAGTCCTGGATGTCACGCATCCAGGAGAAATACATGTTCTCGTACTGCTTGGGCACGAACTGGATGCGGCCGTCTTCCACGGCGGCGATGGCAGGCTCTGCCAGCGGCTTGGTGGAGACATACCACTGGTCGGTCAGCCACGGCTCGATGACGGTGCCGGAGCGGTCGCCCTTCGGCACTTTCAGGGCGTGGTCGTCGATGCTGACCAGCAGGCCCTGGGCGTCCAGGTCGGCGACGATCTGCTTGCGGGCGACGAAGCGGTCCAGAGTGGCGTACTGGGCCGGCAGGCTGGTGTCGATCTGGTCGTTGACGCTGCCGTCGAGGTTGAAGGCCTGGGCGCTTGCCAGCACCAGGGCGTTCTTGTCGAAGATGTTCAGCAGCGGCAGGTTGTGGCGCTTGCCGACTTCGTAGTCGTTGAAGTCGTGGGCCGGGGTGATCTTCACGCAGCCGGTACCGAACTCCGGATCGCAGTAATCGTCGGCGATGATCGGGATGCGGCGCCCGACCAAAGGCAGCTCGACGAACTTGCCGATCAGGGCCTGGTAGCGCTCGTCGTTCGGGTTGACCGCGACCGCGGCATCACCGAGCAGCGTCTCGGGACGGGTGGTGGCGACGACCAGGTGGTCCTTGCCTTCGGCGGTCTTGGCGCCATCGGCCAGCGGGTAGCGCAGGTTCCACAGGTGGCCCTTCTCGTCGTGGTTTTCCACTTCGAGGTCGGAGATGGCGGTGTGCAGCTTGGTGTCCCAGTTGACCAGGCGCTTGCCGCGGTAGATCAGGCCGTCTTCATGCAGGCGCACGAAGGCTTCCTTGACCGCCTCGGAGAGGCCGTCGTCCATGGTGAAGCGCTCGCGGCTCCAGTCCACGGACGAGCCCAGGCGACGGATCTGACGGCTGATGTTGCCGCCGGACTGCTCCTTCCACTCCCAGACCTTCTCCAGGAACTTCTCGCGGCCCAGGTCATGACGGTTCTGGCCTTTGGCCTCGAGCTGGCGCTCCACCAGCATCTGGGTGGCGATGCCTGCGTGGTCGGTGCCTGGCTGCCACAGGGTGTCGCGACCCTGCATGCGGCGGAAGCGGATCAGGGCGTCCATGATCGCGTTGTTGAAGCCGTGGCCCATGTGCAGGCTGCCGGTCACGTTCGGCGGCGGGATCATGATGGTGTAGGACTCGCCTGCACCTTGCGGGGCGAAATAGTTCTCGGACTCCCAGGTGTTGTACCAGGAAGTTTCGATGGCGTGCGGCTGGTAGGTCTTATCCATGCGCGGCGGGACCCTATGGCATTAATTCGGGAAAGCCGGGAAGTATAACCAAGCCAAGGGCCGCAGGCGATAAGCGGCTGCTATCTGGCAGTGCGGGCCAGGCCATTCGCGGGCAAGCCCGCTTCCACAGGTAAAGCGCAACGGTCAACTTTGAGCAGTAGCTGTGGGAGCGGGCTTGCCCGCGAAGCAGGCGCCGCCGAGTAGCGGGCCTACTCGGAGCGCTTGATCAGCCGTTCCATGCGCGCATCGAGACGCCGTTTGATTTCGTTCTCGATGTGCGGGGTGAAGTCGTTGATCACGTCTTGCATGATCTGTTGGGCGGCTGCGCGCAGGTCGGCCTCCAGGTGCAGCAGGGTGTCCTGGCGGCGGGTCTGCGGGGCGTCCTCGGCAGCCACGGCCGGTACGGCCTCGGGTGCCGGCGAGGTATTGCCTGCCGGCTCGTCGAGCAGCAGGGGGATCTGCTCGACCGTTTCGGTCAGCAGGGGTGGTTGCAGGTCGGCATCGCCCAACAACTGGCGGATCGACTCCAGGTCGTCGAGCAGATGAGCGGATTCGGGCAGGGAGGAATGCTTGTCCATCGTCGTCAAAGTCGCTGTAAGCGGTGGTCTTGCAGAGCATAGCCCTGTTCGCGGTAGAAACGGAATCGTTCGCGCGCAGCCTGGCGAATGCCCGGCTCCTCGACGACGATCTCGGCCACCCGTTCGAACTGGCCGATGAACCCCGGCACCTCGGCGCCCAGGTTGATCAGCAGATCCCGGTGCGAGCCTGCATCATCACCCAGGCCCAGGGCCACCTTGGCATCGGCGTCGGCTTCGGCGGGGTCGTGGGGCACGAAGGCCTCGCCCTTGAAATGCCATAGCCGCTCGTCCAGGGTGTTGCGCTGTTCGGCATCCTGGCAGTGCAGGTAGACGCGATGGCCCAGGCGCCAGGCCTTTTCGCACAGCTTGCAGGCAAAATCCAGGCGGGCGGACAGTGAGTCGGTGGGCAGGATGTAGAAATCGACTTTGCTCATGGTTGGGTCTGCCGGCCGGCAGCGCGCGAGCGCCGCCGGCCTTGTGGCATCAGGCGTTGACGCGGTCCAGCAGGTATTGGGTCAGCAGTGGGACCGGGCGGCCCGAGGCGCCTTTGTCCTTGCCGCCGCTGATCCAGGCCGTGCCGGCGACGTCAAGGTGTGCCCAATGGTAGGCCTTGGCAAAGCGCGACAGGAAGCAGCCTGCGGTGATGGTGCCGGCCTTCGGGCCACCGATGTTGGCGATGTCGGCGAAGGGGCTGTCCAGTTGCTCCTGGTACTCGTCGAACAGCGGCAGTTGCCAGGCTCGGTCGTCGGCGCGCTTGCCGGCGTCGAGCAGTTGGCCGACCAGCTCGTCGTTGTTGCCCATCAGGCCCGAGGTGTGGCTGCCCAGGGCGACGATGCAGGCGCCGGTCAGGGTAGCGATGTCGATGACCGCCTGGGGCTTGAAGCGTTCGGCGTAGGTGAGGGTGTCGCACAGCACCAGGCGGCCTTCGGCGTCGGTGTTGAGGATCTCGACCGTCTGCCCGCTCATGGTGGTGACGATGTCGCCCGGGCGGGTGGCACCGCCGCTGGGCATGTTCTCGGCGCAGGCCAGCAGGCACACCAGGTTGATCGGCAGCTGCAGCTCCAGGACCGCGCGCAGGGTGCCGAACACACTGGCTGCACCGCACATGTCGTACTTCATCTCGTCCATGCCGGCGCCCGGCTTGAGGCTGATGCCGCCGGTGTCGAAGGTGATGCCCTTGCCGACCAGCACGAACGGTTTCTCGCTCTTCTTGGCACCCTGGTAGTTGAGCACGATCAGCCGCGGCGGCTGGTCGCTGCCCTGGCCGACCGCGTAGAACGCGCCCATGCCCAGGTCCTTGATCTTTTTCTCGTCCAGCACTTCGACCTTGAGGTTCTTGTGGCCCTTGCCCAGTTCCTTGGCCTGTTCGGCAAGGAATGTCGGGTGGCACAGGTTAGGCGGCAGGTTGCCCAGGTCGCGGGTGAAGGACATGCCCGAGGCGATGGCGGTGGCGTGCTTGACCGCGCGCTCGACTTCGGCCTGGCCGGCCTTGTCGGTCAGCAGGGTGACTTTCTTCAGGGCGCGAGGCTCGGCCTTCTGGCTCTTGAAACGGTCGAACACGTACTCGCCATCGAGCAGGGTCTCGGCCAGCAGGCGGTACTTGGCGTAGTGGGCATCGCGGCCGGTGACGCCGATGTCGTCCAGGGCCAGTACCGCGTCGCTACCGTTCAGGCCCTTGAGCACACCGGCGACACTGGCCACCAGTTTGCGCCAGCTGCGGTCGCCCAGGGCCTCCTTGCCGCTGCCGACCAGCAGCACGCGCTCGGCCTTCAGGCCCGGCAGGCTGTGCAGCAGCAGGGTCTGGCCAGGCTTGCCGGCCAGGTCGCCGCGCTTGAGCACGGCGCTGATGGCGCCATCGCTGGCCTGGTCGACAGCCTTGGCGATGTCGCCGAGCTTGCGCCCTTCACCGACGGCCAGCACCAAAGTGGCGGTTTTCAAGGAGGCGGCGGCTACACTTTTTACAACCAGTTCCATGTCAGGGTCCCCGAATGATCTGTCAGTTGGCGCAGTCTCGTGCAAGCGCTCGAAACAGGCATGGCCGCGTGGTCGCGTGCCACTTTAAAAGCTGCCAGTTTGAGCCTGGGGGAACCTGGATGACAACCCCGACATGTGCCGTCATGCGCGGCCAAGTGACAGGCGCGGCCAATCACAGGATAATGCGCGCACTTCACATGGAGGTTCGCCGTCGGCGAACCGGCAAGTCATTGTTTGGCTCTGCGCCCCTGACAACCCAGGAGTGTCTGGTTTGATCGTCTTTCGTTATCTGTCCCGCGAGGTCCTGGTGACCTTGAGCGCCGTCAGCGCCGTGCTGCTGGTGATCATCATGAGCGGGCGCTTCAT
>Ga0153917_1000485_pt1 | contig 25417 bp, 24 predicted proteins | sample TSFL001MetaG_FD_104695 | JGI IMG/M metagenome (GOLD analysis project Ga0153917, IMG submission 104695) | Attine ant fungus gardens microbial communities from Florida, USA - TSFL001 MetaG | ecosystem: Host-associated > Fungi > Mycelium > Unclassified | place: USA: Florida, Paynes Creek Historic... | reverse complement strand
GGCGAGGCGACGCAGGACAAGTCGAAGGAAGAGGGCCAGCAGCAGGCGAGCGGCAACGGCGCGGAAAAAGGCCGCGACGAGAACACGACCGCCGGCGAGGAAACGAAATATTCCGAGGCCGATTTCTTCAGCAATCCCTATTCCGTCCTGTCCGAGATCGCGCAGGAAGTCGGCCAGCAGGCCAATGTCAGCGCCAAGGGCGAGGGTGGCGCGGCCAATTCCGGCCCCGCCACCGGCGCCGACGGCGGCGAAGCCTACCGCGACCCGTTCGATCCCGATTTCTGGACGCAGCAGGTCGAAATCTCGCAGGCGACGAGCGCCGGCAGCGAGGGCAAGGCCAAGGATGCCAAAGCCAAGGATATCAAGGAAGGCCAGCAGCAGATGGCCGCGGTGGACACCGACCGCACGGTAGAGGAAGCGCTCGCCAAGGCCGACGCCGATGCGGCGGCACAACAGGCGCAGGACGCGAAGGCCGAGGCCGGGAAGGCTGCCGCCGAAGAGATGCAGGCCAAGGCCGAGGCCGAAAAGGTCGAGGACCAGAAGAAGGCGGACGAGCTGAAGCAGCAGATTTCCAGGGAGATCGGCACGCTCGGCAAGCTTGCCGAAGGCCTCAGCGTCACTCCCTCCGAAGGCGGCCTTCTCGTCAGCCTGACCGACCAGCTCGATACGCCCATGTTCAATATCGGCTCGGCCGTTCCGCGGCAGGAGATGGTGCTGGCCATGGAGAAGATCGGCAAGATTCTCGAAGGCCGCGCGGGCGCGATCGCCGTTCGCGGCCATACCGACGGCCGTCCCTTTGCCGGCGGCAAGAACGACAACTGGCGCCTTTCGATGGACCGTGCGCAGAGCGCCTATTACATGCTGGTGCGCGGCGGGCTGGAGGAAAAGCGCGTGAGCCAGGTGTCCGGCTTCGCAGACCGCCGCCTCAAGGTGCCGGACGATCCGATGGCGGACGCCAACCGCCGCATCGAGATCCTCATCCAGGCCGAGGGTGGCTGATACGATGGGCTTCCTCCGGCGCATTCTTCTGACGGGAACGGTGTTCGGCGCGGCGCTCGCCGCGGCCGCGCCCGTGCGCGCCGACAGTCCGGACGATCTTGCGCCCTACAAGATGATCCGCTCGCTGCAATATGTGCAGGATACGGTGGTGCTCGGCGACCATTCCGCCATGGAGATGCAGCGCTTCCTGCTCGGCACCATCGACGAGCGGCTCCGCACGGCCGATTCCTCGATCTTCGACGATCCGCGCAATGTCGACGCCGCGCTCGTCTATGCCATGAGCGGCGGCAATCCCGACACGCTGGAGCTGCTGATCCGCAAGGACATTGCCGGCCATTTCGATTCCCGCCTGACGGATGCGCTGCGCAGCTATCTCGGCGGCCGGGGCAGCCAGAGCGTCAGGTCGCTCGCGGAGATCTTCCCGGAATACAAGCGCTCGCGGGTCGGTCCCTATCTGGCGCTCGTCTCGGCCAATTCGGTCATCCGCAAGGATCCGAAGCTGGCGCTCAGCTATTTCGACTGGGCGCGCCTCGTCGCGCCAGGGACGATCGTCGAGGAAGCGGCGCTGCGCCGCTCCATCTACATCGCCAGCGAAGCCGGCTGGACCGACAAGAGCATGGCCTATGCCAACCGCTATGCCCGCCGCTTCCTGCGCTCGCCCTATGCCAGCCAGTTCGCCGACCTTTTCGTGAAGCTCGCCGTCGATCATTTCGATGCGCTCAGGCAGGAGGACATTCTCGAGGTCCTGTCCTTCATGGACGTGCCCCGCCAGCGCGAGGTCTATCTGCGCATGGCGCGGCTGGCGGCGATCTCCGGCAAGAACAAGCTGGCCTCGCTTGCCGCCGAGCGCGCCCAGACCCTGACGGGCGACGGCGAAAGCGTACCGAAGGTGCTGGCGGACCTCTATTCGGGCCTCGCCTCGGTGCCGTCGGGCGATGTCGCCTCGGCGATGGAATCCATCGTGGCGATCCCCGACGACAAGCTCTCCGCCAAGGATCAGGCGCTGAAGGCCGCCGCCAGGGCGGTCGCCGAAGAGGTGCTGCGCCTGCCGGAGGGCGAGGGCGCGCAGACGGTCGCGAAGGAAGACAGCGTGCCCGCCGAGGCCGATAACGCCTCCTACAAGGGGCTGAGCGAGGCGGAAGCGGCGGACCGGTCGATGGACCCGCAGGCGGGCGGCGAGGAAAAGCCGGTCGCGGCGGCAAGGCCGGAAAAGGAAACGACGGGGCAGCAGGAAAAGGCGGGCATCGACCCGGCATTCGACAATTTCGTGTCGACCGGCCGGTCCAAGCTCGACGAGATCGACGCGCTCTTGAAGGGAGAAGGCAGTTGAGCACCATTGCTAGCGGAGTTTTGGGCATCGCGCAGGGCCAGGCGCCGGCCAAGGGCAAGGCCGCCGGTTCCTCCGAGAACGGTGATTTCGAAAAGACGATCGCCAGCCTCCATGCCAAGGACGGCGAGAGCGGCCACAAGGGCGGCCGCACCTCGATCTCCGGCCATGGCGGGAAGGAGGGCGAGGCGATGAACGGCACGCGGACGCATGCCGCGCATGGCGACATCTCCGCGCTCGCCGATGCGCTTGAGAAGGCGGGCGCCAAGGCCGGCAAGGCTGGTGACGGGAAGGCTTCGCACGCCGAGAGCACCGGTCGTACGGGCAAGAAAGGTCATGCCGAGACGGCCGAGGGTGTCGAGGCCGACGCGGAGAAGGTTGCCGTGACCGTCGCCGAAAGCGGCGGGGAGGCGGCAGCCGCGAAGACGGATGTCGGCAACCTCCTCGAACTGCTGAACGCGGCAAACACCGCTTCCCACACGGCCGCGGGCCATGGCGCGGCGAAGGCCGCCGCCACGGATGGCAGCAAGGCGCAGGCCGGCGGCAAGGTCGCGGGCAAGGCGGACCTCGTGTCGGACCGTGCGGGTTCGGCGGGGGAAGCCTCCGAGCTTGCCGGCGCCGAGGGCGGCGAGGTGCCGCAATCGGATACGGACAAGCTCTTCCGCCTGATCCGCGCCGACGGCAAGGGCCGCGGCCTCGACATGAGCCTTTCCGGTGCCGGCGATCGCGCGACCTTCAAGGATGCCGATATCAATGCGGCGCGGGGCGAGACGGTGACGGTGGTCGATGCGCGCCGCTATATCGGCCTCGCGCAGACCGGCAATGCCGCCGCCGTGACGGGTGCGATCACGCAGGACCCCGAATGGGCGGCCTCGCTGAGCGCCACCGGCGGCCTTGCGCCTTCGGAAGCGGCGGCGACCGGCAAGGTCGTCAACACGCTGAAGATCCAGATGCATCCGATCGAGCTCGGCCTCGTGACGGCGACGCTGCGCCTCCATGGCGAGGAGCTCGTCGTCTCGCTGCAGGTGGAGACGGGCGAGGCCTATCGCCAGCTTCTTGACGACAAGGACACGATCGTGCGGGCGCTACGTGGTCAGGGCTTCGCCGTCGACCAGGTCAGCGTCCAGCTCGCGCCGGCCGACCGCGGCGCCGGTACGCAGCAGGGCGACAGCCAGGGCCAGCAGGCGCAGCAGCAGCAATTCTCCAGCCAGCCGCAGGCCCGCGAAGGCGGCGGCGGCCGTGAGCACGGCGGCGAGCGCGCAGGCTCGTTCGGACAGGAAGGAACGTCTCATGAGGGCAACATCGCGGAAGCCGCTTCTGGCCTTGCTGGCGGGCAGTCTGTGCGCTCTGGCGGCGTCTATCTCTGACGCCGCCGCGTCGACGGGCTCCTGCGAACGGGAAATCCTCGCCGCCGCCGCCAAGTACGACATCCCGGCCGGCATCCTCTATTCCGTCGGTCTCACGGAGACAGGGCGGAAGGGATCCCTCCAGCCCTTCGCCCTCAACATCGAGGGCAAGGCCTATTTCGGCGCGAGCCGGGAAGAGGCGCTGCGCACCTTCGAGGCGGCGCGCGCCCGCGGCGCCAGGCTGATCGACCTCGGCTGCATGCAGATCAACCACCACTTCCACGGCGAGCATTTCGCCTCGGCGGCGGAAATGTTTGACCCGCACAAGAACGTGGAATATGCAGCCGCCTTCCTCGCGCGTCTGCATGCCCGGCACGAGACCTGGACCATGGCCGTCGCGCGCTACCATGCCGGCCCGAACAACGACCCCGCGCAGAAGCGTTATGTCTGCCGGGTGATCGCGAACCTGGTTGCAACCGGCTATGGAAGCTGGACACCGAATGCGAAAGCGTTCTGCCAGTAATTCAATCAAAGATAGAAAATTCAGCCTGTGCCACAATGTGGCAGGAATGCGCCCTGTTTTAGAACGACAAGGCTGGGCTGTTAACCTTTGTTAACTTTTCCACGAAAAATTTGTGCCGCCCATGGGTGGAGCTACTAGATGTAGATCAAATCGGCACGCAATCCTTAATCAACTGTTAAAATCTGCCAATTAGTTCCTCTAGTTGCCGGTGATTCGCCCGATTCGTACCACTGCCTGAACGAGGCACCACACTGATTCGGAGGCGGACGAATGATCGTAGTGGTTGATGAGCGCGAGCTCGTTAAAGACGGCTATACTTCTCTTTTCGGGCGCGAGGGCGTGCCCTCGACGGGGTTCGACCCCCGCGAATTCGGCGAGTGGGTGAACACCGCCGCCGATTCGGACATCGACGCGGTCGAGGCGTTCCTGATCGGCCAGGGCCAGCTCTCCATGGAGCTGCCGCGCGCGATCCGTGACCGGTCGCAGGCGCCGGTCATCGCGGTCAGCGATACGCCTTCCCTTGAAACCACGCTCGCCCTCTTCGACAGCGGCGTCGACGACGTGGTGCGCAAGCCGGTTCACCCCCGGGAAATCCTGGCCCGTGCGGCGGCCATCCGGCGTCGCCTGAAGGCGCTTGCCAATCATACCGACATCGGCCCGATCCGCGTCTTCTCGGACGGCCGCGACCCGGAAATCTCCGGCGATGTCTTCCCCCTGCCGCGCCGCGAGCGCCGCATTCTGGAATATTTGGTCGCCAATCGCGGCCGCCGGCTTTCCAAGACCCAGATCTTCAACGCGATCTACGGGATCTTCGACGAGGACGTCGAGGAGAACGTCGTCGAAAGCCATATCAGCAAGCTGCGCAAGAAGCTGCGCAAGAAGCTCGGTTTCGATCCGATCGATTCCAAGCGCTTCCTTGGCTACTGCATCGACTGGCAGAGCTGAAACGAACCGCCGGCTGACGGGGAAGGCGGACCCCGGCAGCCAGCTTCACGCAAGGCCCGTCCCATAGGGTCGCGGTGACGAGATGAACGGGGAAACCACATGAGCCTCTACGGTACGATGAGAACGGGTGTTTCCGGCATGAACGCGCAGGCCAATCGCCTGAGCACGGTTGCCGACAACATCGCCAACGCGAACACGACGGGCTACAAGAAAGCCTCGACCCAGTTCTCTTCCCTGATCTTGCCCACCACCGGCGGCGCCTACAATTCGGGCGGCGTGACCACGGACGTGCGCTATTCGATTTCCGCGCAGGGCACCTTCACCTACACGACCTCGGCGACGGACCTTGCCATCAACGGCAAGGGCTTCTTCATCGTCACCGGTTCGGACGGCGTGGAATACCTGACGCGCGCCGGTGCCTTCACCGTCATGGACGACGGCACGCTGCGCAATTCGGCCGGTTTCACCCTGATGGGCTACGAATATTCCTCGACCGAGGATCCGACCATCGTCATCAACGGCTTTGCCGGCCTCTCCGAGATCAATCTCGCTTCGGGCGATCTCAGCGTGAAGGCGTCGGAAAGCGGCTATCTCAACGTGAACCTGCCGGCGAACGAAGAGGACGGCTATTCCAAGGCCACCTCGCTCGTCGCCTATGACAGCCTCGGCAACACCCGCAAGCTCGACTTCACCTACACGAAAGTGGGCGTGACGGCGGGCCCGCCGCCGACGACGCAGTGGGACCTGCGGGTCAGCTACACCGATCCGGAAACCGGCACCGAAACGGAACTCCTCGCGCCGACGACGCTGACCTTCGGCTCGGACGGCAAGCTCCAGACGCCGGAAAGCATCACCACGGACGCCATGACCATCGGCGGCGCGGAACTCAACGCCCTCGATATCTCCATCGGCGGCAACGCCAAGGGCACGACGCAGCTTGCCGCTGCCTTCGCCGCCAGCGGCGACATCGACGGCATCGGCCCGAGCGGCGTTTCCGGCTACGAGATCAGCGACGACGGCATCGTCTATCTCAAGTACGAGAACGGCGACATGGCGCCGAAGTATCGTATCGCCATGGCGAACGTGCAGAGCCCGGACAATCTCAAGCCGCTTCCCGGCAACGTCTATTCGCAGAGCAGCGATTCGGGCGTCATCGTCATGGGCTATGCCGGCAATGGCGGCTTCGGCACCATCCTTTCCGGCGCGCTGGAGGATTCCAACGTCGATATCGGCGAAGAGCTGACGGCCATGATCGAGTCGCAGCGAAACTACACGGCGAACTCCAAGGTCTTCCAGACCGGTTCGGAACTGATGGAAGTCCTCGTCAACCTCAAGAGATAAGCCGGTCCGGCCCGCACGCGTTCGAGAATTAGGTAGATCCGATGTCGCTTTCAGCAGCAATGAAGACTGCTCAGTCCAGTTTTTCCAACGTAGGCCTGCAATCGGCCGTCGTTTCGAAGAACATTGCCAATGCAAGCAACCCGGCCTACGCGCGCCGTGCGGCGGTTCTCGCCACGGCCGCCTCGGGCGCGACGGTGGTCGAGACCCAGCGTGCCCAGAACGAGGCGCTGCTCAAGCAGAACCTCCTCAGCATCTCCAAGACCGCCGGGCAGGATACGCTGCTCGCCGGTCTCACGCAGATGAAGACGATGCTCGGCGGCGAGGGTTACGAACTCGCCCCGTCCACCTATCTCGCGAAGCTGCGCGACAATCTCCAGGCCTTCGCCGACAAGCCGAACGAGGTCTCGCTCGCCGAGACCGTGGTGGCCGACGCGACCGACGTCGCCAATTCGCTGAACAGCACCTCCGCCGCGCTCCAGAAGCTGCGCGCCGAGGCGGATGCGGATATCGATACGGCGGTGACGGAGCTCAACCGGCTCCTCAAGGAATTCAAGACCTATAACGACAAGGTCAAGCAGAGCACGGCCGCGGGCACGCAGGACAACGACGCGCTCGACCAGCGCGACAAGCTCCTGACGCAGATCTCCGAGATTGTCGGCGTCACCACCGTCACCCGCACCAACAACGACCTTGCGCTCTATACCAGCGACGGCACGGTGCTGTTCGAGACGGTGCCGCGCACCGTGAGCTTCGAGGCGACCACCACCTATACGGCGGCCGTCGACGGCAACCAGATCCTGATCGACGGCGTGCCCGTCCAGGCAGGCGCCGGCGGCAACACCAGCGCGCAGGGTTCGCTCGCCGCGCTCCTCCAGCTTCGCGACCACGCCGCGCCGACCTTCCAGAAGCAGCTCGACGAGATGTCGCGCACGCTCGTCTCCATGTTCTCCGAGAATGTCGAGACGCCGCCCGGCTCCGGCACCTTCCTGCCGACGGACGGCCTCTTCACCTGGAGCGGCGTACCGACGGTCAATTCGCCGGGTCTTGCCGGCGTCATCAAGGTCAATCCGGCGGTGATCACCAGCCAGGGCGGCAATTCGATGCTGCTCAGGGACGGCATCAACGAGACGTTCAACGTCGACAACAATGCGAGCTTCTCGGAGCTCCTGAACGGCTATGCCGCGGCTTTCGAGACGCCGCAGACCTACGACCCGGACGCGGCGATCGACACGACCGGCACGATCCTCGCCTTCTCGACCGGCTCGGTCGGCTGGCTGGAGCAGATCCGCAGCGCCGCGACCACGGCGAGCGACGACAAGAACGCGCTGCTCGGCCGCACCCAGGACGCGCTGCAGAACGTGACGGCGGTCAGCCTCGACGAGGAACTGGCGCTGCTCCTCGATCTGGAGCAATCCTACAAGGCGTCGGCGAAACTGGTTTCGGCGGTGGATGAGATGATCACCGCACTCCTCCAGGCGGCGGGCTAGTCATGAAGGCTTCTTTCGTTTCCAACCTGTCCCTTCAGAACACCATGCGGCTCACCGTCGCAAAGGCTCAGAAGGAGATGCAGCAGCTCCAGGAAGAGACGGTCACCGGCCGCCACGCCGATGTCGGCACGGCGCTGGGCGCCAAGACGGCGCGCACGCTCAACCTGCACCGCGACCTTCAGCGCATGGAATCGCTGAAGAGCACCAACGCGCTCACCACCCAGCGGCTCGCCGCCTCGCAGGAAGCCCTCGGCCAGATGTCGTCCGCGGCGAACGACGCGATGGAGGTGCTGATCGCGCTCTCCGGCATCACCTCGGCCGACCAGCTCGATCTCGCCAAGCAGAATATCGGCAACGCGCTGTCGACCTTCACGGCCGCCGCCAACACGTCCTTCAGCGGTGAATATCTCTTCGCCGGCATCAATTCGGACGTGATTCCGTTCAACGATTATTCGGAAGCGCCGCTCTCGGCCGCCAAGACGACGTTCGACAACGCCTTCTTCGCCCATTTCGGCATCACGCAGACCGATCCGGCCGTCGCCAATATCGCGCCGGCGGACATGCAGGCCTTCATCGACGATCTCGAAACCAGCTTCATGGGTTCGGACTGGGAAGCGGACTGGTCGAACGCCTCGGACGAGAACATGCAGAGCCGCATCAGCGCGGCCGAGACCGTCCAGAGCTCGACCAATACCAATGCGACCGGCATGCGCTACATGGCGCTCGGCCTCGTTATCGGGCAGGAACTGCTGGCACTCGGCATTTCGGAGCAGACGCGCAAGACGGTCAGCGATTCGGCGATCGACTATATGGGGCGGGCGATCTCGGGCATCGACGGCGAGCGCTCCAAGCTCGGCATCTCCGAATCCCGCGTCACGCAGGCCAACACGTCGCTGGACGCCCAGATCACCATCCTGAACACCAGCATCAAGGACATGGAGGGCATCGATACCTACGAGGCCGCGACGCGCGTGACCACGCTCGAGTCGCAGCTTTCGCTCGCCTACACGCTGACGTCGAGGATCCAGAATCTCAGTCTGCTGAACTACCTCTGATGAACCAGAGGGTACGGACACACATGAAGGATGTCTGAATGTACCAGTTTTCCTATGCCGAGATCATGGAGGAGGGCGTCGCCGTCTCGAAGGATCGGGAACGGCAGGTCCTCGAAAGGTCCATCGCGCTGTTGCAGGCCGCGGTGGCTGCCGGGGGCAGTTACGGCAAGGAGGCGGTGGAAGCCGTCTATTACACCCGTCGGGTCTGGATCCGCTTCATCGAGGATCTCGGAAATCCCGAAAACCAGCTCGAGGACGAGATCAGGGCCAATCTCATCTCGATCGCCATCTGGATTCTCAAGGAGATCGAAAGGATACGCAAACGCGAATCCACGAACTTCCAGGGCATCATCGACATTACCACCATCATCAAGGATGGCATCAAATGAAAAGTACGCTGCGTATATCGCTGAAATCCGGTGAGCGCATTTTCGTCAACGGCGCAGTCCTGAGGGTCGACCGCAAGGTCGCCGTCGAGTTCCTCAACGACGTGACCTTCCTTCTGGAAAACCACGTCCTGCAGCCGGAACAGGCCACGACGCCGCTCCGCCAGCTCTATTTCATCGCGCAGATGGCGCTGATCAACCCGGAAGGCGCCGAGCAGTCGATCGCCATGTTCCGCAAGTCGGTCATCATGCTGCTCTCCTGCTTCAAGAACGAGGAAGTGCTGGCCGAGCTGAAGCGCGTCGACGCGCTCGTCACGCAGGGCCGCGCCTTCGAGGCCCTGAAGGCCATCCGCGCCCTCTACCCGATCGAGGATCGCATCCTCAACAACCACGAGATGGCTCCGGCCACCATCGAACAGATCCGCAGGGAGATCGCACCATGGTAGACGCAGTCGGCACCGCGACCTCTTCCGGCTACATTCCCGGCGTCACCGGCGCGGAATCCGGCGGCGACTCCAAGACCGCGACGCTGAACTACGAGAGCTTCCTCAAGCTCCTCGTGGCGCAGATGAAGAACCAGGATCCGACCGAGCCGATGGACGCCACCCAGCAGATGGCGCAGCTTGCGACCTTCTCGCAGGTCGAGCAGACCATCAAGACGAACAAGAACCTGGAAAGCCTGCTTCAGCGCACCTCGCTGCAGGAGGCGAACTCCGTCATCGGCCGCACGGTCACCAGCGACGACGGCAAGGTTTCTGGCGTCGTCAAGGAAGTCACGCTATATAATGACGGTATCGTAGCAACGCTTGAGTCGGGTGAGAAGATCATCGTCGGCCCCGGCGTAACCGTGAAGTGACCCTATCCCGTGAATGAGGCAGACGCCCTCGACATAGCGCAGGCAGCCATCTGGACTGTCATCGTGTCCTCCGGACCGGCCGTGCTCGCGGCCATGGTCGTGGGCGTCGTCATCGCCTTCATCCAGGCGCTGACGCAGGTGCAGGAAATGACCCTCACCTTCGTCCCGAAGATCCTCGCGATCTTCGTCACCATCGCCATTTCCGCGCCCTTCATCGGCGCCCAGATCTCCATCTTCACCGACCTCGTCTTCTCGCGAATACAAAGCGGGTTCTGACGCTTTTCCGCATTCTGCTTTCCGGCATGTCCGACGCGCCATCGTCACGGCGCGAAGATGCTTCGCGCCTGGCTGCCCCCCGGTCTTCGGCGCCTCACGTTCCGAGCAAGCTTCAAGTGCGATGACCGGAAATATCCAGATCGTCAGGAATTGAATCGCCATCGTTCACGGCTCGATTCAATCTTCAGGGAGTGCCGAATGAACATTCACACCGGTTATGCTGCCGCTTCTCAGCAATACAAGAAAGGTGAATATCTGGGGGCCCTCCGCACGCTCAACAGTTTGCTCGATACGACTCGGGATGCGAGGACATACTCCCTTCTCGCCAAAACCTTCCTGAAGCTCGACATGAAATCCGAGGCTGCGGAAGCCTACGCCCTCGCCGGCCGCGAGGAAGGCAGCAGGAAGGAAGAGAACCTTCGCAATGCCATGCAGCTTCATTTCGAATGCGGCAATGAAGATCAGGTTCTCGTTTTGGCGAGGAACTTCATATCGATCGCCCCGAAGGACCCGGAGATCGCCTATATCATCGCCTCCATCTTCCTGAGGCGAGGCGAGAAGTCCATCCTCCAGGGCCTGCGCAAGCCCCTTCTCGAAAGCAACAATCCCTCGCATATCGCGCTTGCGATGCGCCTCCTTGCCGACGACCCCAGGGACGAGGAGAACCTGAGAACGCTCAAGCGCGCTATCAAGCTCTTCCCGAATCATATCGCCATGCAGCTCTTCTATCTGGTGCATGCGCGCGAGTTCGGCGAGTTCGACGACGTGCGGCGGGGCCAGGCGCTCATCGAGAACGAAATCGCGAAGGGCAACCGGGAGGTCGTGCGGAACGACAATCCCTTCCACCATCTGATGTGGTGCGGCGACGAGAGTCTCAACGGAACGGTCGGCTTCTCCGCCAGCGCCTACGATCCCGCCCTGCCGGAGAAGCGACGCGGCATGCCGCATGACTGGTCGGGAAGGAAGATCCGCATCGGCTATCTGTCGAACGATTTCTGGGAGAACCACGCGACGATGAAGCTCGTCGGAAACGTCCTGGAGCAGCACGACAGGGACCGTTTCGAGATCACGCTCTTCTGCTACACCGCCCCGCATCACCTCGAAACCAATAGTTTCGATCGCGGCCGCTGGGGCAAGGTCATTTCGGTTGCCGACATGTCGAATGCGGAAGCCGCCGCCCTGATCCGCAAGGAGAAGATCGACATCCTCGTCGACCTCAAGGGACATACCAAGGGTACCAGGTCCCATATCCTCAACGAGGCGACCGCGCCGGTCCACGTCGCCTGGCTCGGTTTTCCCGGTACGACCGTCAATGTCGATCTCGACTACGTCATCGGCGACCCGATCGTGCTGCCGGAAGCCTCGCGCCCGCACTATTACGAAAAATTCTGCCGCCTGCCGGAAACCTACCAGCCGAACGACCCCGTCAGCCGCCCGCGCCTGCAGCCGTGCAGCCGCGCCGATTTCGGCCTTCCGGAGGACGCCTTCGTCTTCGCATCCTTCAACGGCAATCGAAAGATCAGCCTGAAGGCGATCGATGCCTGGATCAGCATCCTCAAAAAGACCGAGAATTCCGTCATCTGGATTCTCGGGGCGAACGCGCGTTTCCAGACGAATATCCGCAAGGAATTCGAAAAGAACCGCATCTCGCCCAAGCGGGTCTTCTTCACGACGAAGGTCGGCTACGAAGAGCACATCAATCGTATCCAGGTGGCGGATCTCGGGCTCGACACCTACCCCTATAACGGCCACACGACGACGTCCGAACAGCTCTGGGCCGGCCTGCCGGTCCTGACGCTCAAGGGCACCAATTTCGCGTCGAGGGTGAGCGAGAGCCTCTTGAACGCAATCGGCCTTCCCGAACTCGTGGCAGCCGACCAGGCCGATTACATCGACATGGCCGTATCGCTCGCCAAGGACCGGACGCGGATCGCAGAATACAAGAAGCGTCTCTCCGACAACCGCTTCCTGAAACCCTTGTTCGACAGCGAACGGTTCTGCCGCCACCTCGAAAAGGCTTACGAGATGATGGCCGACCGCGCCAAGAGCGGGCTCGGGCCCGATCACTTCGACGTCCCCGTCTTGCCGGAGCGAACGGCCAGCTTCGCCTAGTCCAGGTCCTTGCCGGGCGGCCCATGACGGGCGCCCGGCAATAGCGATCCGAAACCTGCCTGCTTCAGTGAAACCCGACAATCGAGCGTACCGGTGACGACTTTTCCCCGCACTATCAAACTTGGTCTCGGCAAGGATTTCAGCGAAGATTGCTTCAATATCGACGTTGCCGCGAGCGCAACCGGCGATGCGGTCCTCGACTTTCGCGTCGCGCCGTTTCTGCCGTCGGAAAAGGCTTTGCCCACCCGCCGCTTCGGAACCGTCACCCTCAAGAAGAACAGTTTCCGGGAGATCCTGGCGCCCGGTGTCCTGCAGCAGGTGGATGACTTCCAGGCCTTCATGACCTCATGCCTGGACCTGCTCGTGGTGGGCGGCGTCATGAAAATCACCGTTCCCTACGATCTTTCCTTCGGAGCCTGGGCCGATCCGAGAAACCGGCGTGCTTTCAACGAGCTGACATTCGCCAGCTACATCGACGATCAAGGCCATGCCGCCGGCAGCATGCACTGCTTCGAAATGGTATCCCTCGATTACATACCGGGCCAGATAGCCATGGAGCTTCAGGCGAAGGAAATTCCCGCGCCGGAGATTGCGCGCTATCCTCGTGCCATCGACGGTCTCAGCGTCCAGCTTCAGAAGGTTGTCGACCGGAAGGCCGTGGCGACGCCCGCAGCAGCGCAGGACACCAGCCTTCCCCGCACGGCCTCGGGGCCCCGGGCGTTTGCCGGAAGCTGGAGCCAGTTGAAGGATCGCTTCTGCATCTGGATCGTCACGCCTGAAAACTACATTCACACGCGCGCGTTCTACGAGCCGGCCGTCAGCCTTTCCAGCGCGTTCAGGCAGCTTGGAGGCTCGGCGCCGATTACGACGCAACCGGCCGAGTGGAAGGGTCGGATTCCCATCATCTATGGCGCCAATGTCCTGACCAAGGACATCGCCGAGAAGCTGCCGCGCGGCTCGGTGATCTTTAACATGGAGCAGGCGACGACGGATTCGGTGTGGATGTCGTCCAACTATTTCGCATTTCTCAAGACGTTCGCCGTTCTGGAAAGCAGCGCGGCCAATCTCGAGCGCCTGGCAGGCGTGGGAATAGATCATGCGCAGTTGCTGCAGCTCGGCTATTGCCCAGAATGGACCTGCATCGAACCGGAGCCGGTCCAGGACATCGACGTTCTCTTCTACGGATCCATGAACGAGCGTCGGCGCGCTATCCTGCTTGCGCTGCATGAGCGGGGCCTGAAGATCAAGCACCTTTTCGGCGTCTATGGCGCGGAGCGGGATGCTGCGATCGCCCGCGCGAAAGTCGTGATGAACATTCATGCCAAGCCGAACTGGGTTTTTGAAACCGTCCGGGTTCTCTACCTGCTCGCCAATCGCACCTGCGTCCTCACCGAGGCGGAAGGCGACGATGACGAAGCGGAAGCCTATCGCGGCGGCCTGGCGATGGCGGCCTATGACGATCTCGTCGAAAGGTGCGTGGAGCTGATCGCAAACGAAGAAGAACGCCGCCGGCTGGCGGACACCGGCTTCGAGCTCGTCAAGCGCCGTTCGCAGGCTCAAATCCTCTCCGAAGCATTGGGGCTCTGAGCGTCTTTCCTCCGGCCGAAGACCGTTCGTAGCGCCGGCTATGGCGCGAAAGCATGGAAGCGGCCTGCCCTTCGCTTTCGCGCAGGTCCGCAGGCCGCTCGGCGTCCCACCCGGTTAAGCTTCCGTGCTTGGCCTTTCCCGCTTTTCCCTGTTCCAGCGCATCAGCACCTCGGGTGTCACCCGGCAATAGGCCGTGGGGCCGAAGGCCCACGGAATGCTTTCCAGCTCCAGCCCCCAGCGTCCGATGAACTCGTCGGCAGCCAGGGTTTCCCCGGGCCATTCAGGCTGTGCATATTCGTCGAACACGATGATGCCGTTCGGGACCATATGATCGAGAATGTGGTCGAGCACCGCCTTGGTGGGCTTGTAGACGTCCATGTCCAGCAGAACGAAGGCGAATTTCACGCCCTTCTTTTCCGCGTTGAAGCGGGGGAATGTTTCCGAAACGTCGCCTTCGACGAGGTGGACGCGTTCCGTAATTCGGCTGACCTTCTTGAAGTGTTCGAACGTATGAATGAACACATCCCGGTTCGTCGCCAAGCCTCCGACCCGTCTCTGGTCGTGCGGTGTGGACGATAAATCCTCCTCGCTGATTTCCGCAAAGCCGCCAAATCGCTCGAAGCCGTAGAGATGGCGTTGCGAAATGGGCAGCCTCTCGTGCTGGGCGGCATGGAAGGTCTCGATCAGGCGCGCCAGGAAGAAGAATGTCGAGCCTTTCCAGACACCGAATTCGGCGAGACTGCCGGGTAACCCCGTCGTCTTTCCATAAAGCTCGTACAAGGCCATCAGGCGCGCGAATTCCGACTGGCGCATATATGCGGAAAACTTTGTCACCTCGGTAAAGAAGTCGATGTTTTCCCCTTGGCTGTTCTGCAAGCTGAACAAACTGATTCTCCTATGGTCGAATTACGAAATGCAGGGATGCCGCCGCTGCGGGCGGCATGGCGATCAGGACACGCGGACGAAACGGCTGAGTTCGAACGGGATATCGTAACCGTCCCAGATGAAATCGAAGTCGAGAGCGGTGCCGGCCGGGCACCAGCGGGATACGCCCTGTCCGATATGGCTTGCGGCCATCGCGTTCAGTTCCGTCGATGAGAAGCCGAAATGCACGACGGCCTGGTCGTATTCCTCTATCAGCGAGGGAACGTCATCGGTTGACGGCAGAAAGACGACTTGCAGGAAACCGCCTCCGACACGAAGCTCACGGCGTCCCGGGCCTTCGGCAAAGACGCCGGTCACCGCATCGTCCTGCCAGAGAACCGACGACACTTCGCCCGTGCTCGCCAAGGCGAACGCCTCGGTCATCTTCCGGATGGCGAGCCCCGCGGCTGCCGGCGGATGCTTTTCACGGATGCTCCTGCCCAGATCGGCGAGAAACGCTCTCACCGCATCCGCATGCGTCTCGGTGTTGCCGACGACATAGAGCGTATGAGGCGAGGCGCAGGCCATCTGGTCGAAGACGGCGACATCGTTGGCAAACCGTTGCGCGAGCACATGGCGTTCCTGCGGCGTCAGGGCGGTGAGGGCCTCGCCCTTGAACAGGGCCCAGGAAAACCTGTCGCCGAACCAGAGGGCCTTGCCGCCCTTGCGCAGCGGCAGGGATGCGAAGAGATCGACCTTGGCATCGCCGCCCCAGACGACGCGCGCATCGCTGCAGGACGAAATTCCGGCGCTTATTTCCGATGCTGCATCGTAGCGAACGAATAACTGGGTTTCGTCAGCGCGTGCCTCCAGTTCCTCGAGAAACAGGTCGCAGACGGATTGCATCGCGCCGCTGATCGTCGAGGGCAGGCGCACCACATTCGCGTTGCCGACCAGATAGGAAAGTATCCAGGAATAGAGAAACACCGTCTCGACATTCTGGGGCGGCAGATGAAACACGAGGCCCCGGGCGCGGGCCTGGGTCGTTTCCGGCATCCGCCGCAGATAGCTCTCTTTCAACCGCTGAAGGGCGGATTTGCGCGTCCAGAAGGCGAAATGCGTGACGAAGGCGGGCAGGCTCGCCCGTTTTTCGAGGAGCTTCGCGCTGACGGCGGCGACGGCTGCAAGCCTGTCGTCGGAAAAGGGCAGGGCGGTCCGGTGTCGGATGCTCCTATCGAGATCCTTGACGAAGTTCGCCTCGGATATCTCACGGACGGCTCCCTTCGTGCCGAGAACCTGCACATCCGTCATCGCATCGCCCTCGTTGTCGCGGCCACCACGTCGCTGCAGCCCCGCAGCTCGGCTCTTGCCACCCGGCCGGTTATCCGGACGGCCTTGCCGAAGCGCCCGCCGATGCCGCTGTCCACCTCGACGATGACGCCGCGATCCTCCGTCAGGATGCTGTGACCGGGATAGGAGAGGGGGAGCAGGGAAAGTGTCTGGACGACGCCTTCCTCGCCGGGAGCGGCCGGCTGCCAGTCGCCCGGCCTCCGCACGATGATGTCCGTGAAATTCGGAGGGTGGAGCAGGCCATCCTCGCCTTCCGTGAAGACGGAACCGATCTGTTCCACGAAGCCGTAGAAATTGCAGATGTTTCTCAAGCCGAACCGCCGGCCGAGGGCCGCGCGGAAATCGGGGTTGGAAACCTTCTGCTCCTCCAGGCTCTTCCAGCCGCCGGAGTGGACGAGGATCCCGTTCGAAAGGTCGAACTCCCCATCGGCGCACATCTGGTAGAGCCTCGACCATACGAGGAAGGTGAAGCCGAAGATCAGGAAGGGCTGCCCCTGGTATTTTTCGATGAAGGACAGAAGCGTATCGCGCTGCAGGTCGAGTTCGCTATCGAGGGCGAACGTCGCGTTTGCGCCGAATTTCATCATGCCGAGCACGCCGGCACCCCGCGCACTGAGATCGCCCGGCTTGAGGACATCCTTCGTGTCGATGACGAGAAACGGCTGGCGCCTTTCCCCGAGGATGGAACGGAAGGTCGACACCAGGGCCTGCGACTGGCGTGCGGCGGTGGCCTTGTCGACGACGATGCGGCTTGGCACCTGTCCCGACGTGCCGCTTGAGCGCAGGGTCATCAGCCGCGCATCCGTCGATGAAAGTTCGAGCTTCTTGAAGAGGCCGACGGGAAGGAACGGAATGTCCTCCAGGCGCTCGTAGCGTCGTGGCCCGCCCCAGGCGGCATCGATCATGCGGGCATAGGGAGCGCAGCGCTCGTAGTGGTACCGCACGAGATCGTTCAGCTCCGGCAGAAGGAGCGCTTCCTTGCTTGCCTGCCGGTGGGAATGCGCCGGTGCCTGAAGCAGTTCTTCAAACATCGCCGATTTCCCGAAGCCGGGCATAGTCCGTCTTGCCGTTCTCCTTGCGGGGAATGGCGGAGACGTGCCGAAGGACGAATGCGGTCGAAGGGATGCGGTATCGGCCCGCCAGTATCCGCAGGAACGCCTTTATCGCGCGCGCATCGCCGCTCTCGTGGCAGACGACGATCTTCTCGTCGTCGTCGAAACAGCTCACGCTCGCGACTTCGCCGATATCGAGCTCTACCGCATCGAGAGCGATCCGCAGACCCGAAACCTTCGCAAATCGCTTCACGCGCCCCTTCAGGAACAGGAAGCCATCGGCGTCGAGCCAGCCTATGTCGCCGGTTGCAAGGACGCCTGCGAGCTCGTCCCCGAGCGCAAGATCGCTGCGCGAGGACGCATAGCCCAGCATGACATTCGGCCCTTCATAAATCACATTCCCGACGTCGCCGGCCGGAAGGGCATTGCCCTGATCGTCGAGGATACGGATTTGCCCGCCCGCCAACGGCTTGCCGACGGAGCCCAGCTTTTCTGGCAGTGTCCCGCCGGGTGTCGTGGTCATGCGCGGCGAGGCTTCCGTCTGGCCGTACATCACATGAAAATTCCCGTTGCGGTGCCGGACATTCTCAAGGATGCGCTCTTGAATGCGCGTGTCGAGGGCGCCGCCGGCCTGTGTAAACGTCGTGACCGACGCCGGCACCAGCTCGAAGCCGAAACGCGCCAGGGTCGCGTAATGGAAAGGCACACCGGGGAAGTGGGTGCATTCCGCCCCGGCAACCTTTTGCCAGAAGCTCGGGGAAGTGACCGCATCGTTCATGACGAAAACGCGTCCTCCGACCTGCAGGTGGGAGGTGACCAACGACAGGCCGTAGGAATAGTGCAAGGGCAGGTGGGCGATCGCAACGCTCCGGCTGTCGATCCGCAGCACGTCCGCGATCTGAAGCGCATTCGTGACGACGGCGGCCCCGGACAGCCGGACAAAGCGCGCGCTTCCCGTCGTTCCCGACGTCGCCAGCATCAGTTGAAGGGTCGGCGCGATCGGTGCGTTGCCGCGTTCCTCCTGCTGCCTGACGGCCCAGTACGCGGCTGACGCGCTGTCGAAACCCCGGGCAAACCCCTCGGCCTTCGCAATCGGACTGGAAGACAGCAGGATATCCGGCCGGTATGCGTCGATCAGGCCCGAGAGCTTCTCATCGGGCAGGGCCGGATCGACAAGCATGACCGCGTGCCCCGCCGCCGCCGCGGCCAGGATGGAAATCACGGTGGCCGAGCGGTTCTCGCTCGCCAGAAAAACCAGCCCCTTTTCGGGCCGGGCAATGATCTTTGCCAGCGCAATGCTCATCGCGCGCAGCTCTTCCCGGCTGATCCAGGCGCCGCCGGTGTGGTCCTGCAGGGAGGGCGCCGTCTCCACCGCGGGAAGGACAGGCAGCAGGCCGCCGCAGAGGGGATCGGGTCCAGCGGGAATGCGCTCCATCATATCACCATGCCGCCATCGACGCCGATGACCTGGCCGGTGACATACCGGGAGAGGTCGCTTGCGAGGAAGAGGATCACATCGGCGACCTCCTCGGCCGTTCCGGGCCGCGCCAAGCCGATGCTGCGCAAGGTCTCCGCCTTGATTTCCGGGCTGAGGCCCTCCGTGAGCGCTGTCTCGATGAAACCCGGAGCGACCGCATTGACGCGAATATTATGGCGGGCGAGTTCCTTGGCCGCTGCCAGCGTCGCCCCTATGACGCCGGCCTTCGATGCGGCATAGACGAGCTGTCCCGCAACCCCGCGCACGCCGACGATGGAAGACAGGTTGACGATGCTGCCGCCCGTTCTGGCCATGAGGCGCGCGGCGGCCTGCGTGAAATGTACGACGCCCGCGACATTGGTCTGCAGGCTCTCGTGAATATCCGCATCGGAAATCATGCCGGTCACCGCAGGCCGCATGATGCCCGCATTGTTCACGAGGATATCCAGGCGCCGGTAGTGGGAGAAAACCTGCTTCACCGCAGCTTGAGAAAAATCCGCGACGCCGACGTCGCCTTCGATCAGGAGAAGGCGCGCGGGATCGACGCCGGCGAACATGTCGAGGACCGGTTCGCCGATCTGCCGCGCGACGAGGACGACCGATGCCCCCTGGTCCGCGAGCCTTCGGGCGGCGGCAAGGCCGATGCCCCGAGAGGCGCCGGTAACGAGTGCGACACGTCCGGTAAGATCAGCCGGCGTCATATCGCGACATGATTTCGACGGCCTTGTCGAAATTGCTCATGCTCAGGATCTCGCTGGTCTCCAGCATCGCGTCGAATTCCTCCTCCAGCGCCGCCACCAGTGTCATGTGACCCACCGAGGTCCATTCCGGATATTCGAGATAGGCCAGCTCGGACGTCTCCACCGGCTCTTCGAGGTCGAAGGCGCGGATAAACGTTTTCAGGACTCTACTCTGCGTGTTCATCGTGGCTCCTCACTGGCCGAATGAGGCGCGGTGCCCCATGGAGAGCGGTAAAGGGAATGGCTTGCTTGAAACTGGACCGCCCGTTCAGCGGCCCGCCCTAAGTATCTTCTCGGCGAGGTAGCGGCCGTAGGAGCTTCCCCTCATGCCATGCGCAAGCGCCGCGAGCTGTTCCGCATCGATAAAGCCGTTGGCATAGGCGATCTCTTCCGGACTGGAGATCTTGAAGCCCTGTCGCCGCTCGAGCGTGGCAACGAAATTGCCGGCTTCCAGGAGGCTGTCGGTCGTTCCGGTATCGAGCCAGGCATAGCCGCGCCCCATCAGGGTCACGCTCAGGCGCCGCTGATCCAGATAGACCCGGTTCACATCGGAGATTTCCAGCTCCCCGCGCGCCGAAGGTTTCAGGTTCTTCGCTATATCGACGACGTCCGCGTCATAGAAATAAAGGCCGGTTACCGCCCAGTTGGATTTCGGCGCGGCGGGCTTTTCCTCGATGGAGACGGCCCGGACCTGCTCATCGAGCTCGACGACACCATATCGTTCGGGGTCGTGAACCTGATAGGCGAAGACCCTGGCTCCCTCGCGAAGATGAACGGCTTCCTTCAGCAGGTCGGTCAGGCCATGCCCGAAGAATATGTTGTCGCCCAGAATGAGGCAGGACGGCTTGCCGCCGACGAAGTCGGCCGCGATGACATAGGCCTGCGCGAGGCCGCGGGGCTCGGGTTGTTCCGCATACTGGATCGAAATCCCCCAGGCGGAACCATCCCCGAGAAGATTCTGGAAGTGGGGCAGGTCCCGGGGCGTCGAGATCAGGAGTATGTCCCTGATCCCCGCAAGCATCAGCGTCGATATGGGATAATATATCATCGGCTTGTCGTAGATCGGCATCAGCTGCTTCGACATGGCGAGCGTCATCGGATGAAGACGCGTGCCGTTACCGCCCGCCAGAATGATGCCTTTCATCGACTGGAACCCCAAAGAATATTGAAGGGAAAATGCTGCATCAGCTGGCGTAAGCTTTCTGGGCGGTTTCCGCGAAGGTGTTGTCCGCGACAAGCGGCAGCCACCAGGCCTCGTTATCGAGATACCAATGAACGGTCGCGCGTATGCCGCTGTCGAAGTCGTAAGCCGCCTGCCAGCCCAGTTCGGCCTCCAGCTTCGAGGCGTCGATCGCATATCGGAAATCATGCCCGGGCCGGTCGGCGACGAAGCGGATCAGGTCGGCATGCAGGCCGGATGCCGGGCGCAGTTCGTCCATGATCGCGCAGATGCGGTTTACGACATCGATGTTCCGGCGCTCGTTGCGCCCGCCGACATTGTAGGTGGACCCCGCTCTGCCCTTGCGGGAGATGAGGTCGAGCGCGCGGACATGGTCCGAGACGTGGAGCCAGTCGCGTATGTTGCCGCCCGTGCCATAGACAGGCAGCGGTGCGCCCCTCGATGCCTTGACGATGATCGACGGTATCAGCTTCTCCGGATGCTGGTGCGGTCCGTAGTTGTTCGAGCAGTTGGAAACCAGAACGGGCAGTCCGTAGGTCCGTCCCCATGCTGCGACGAGATGGTCGGAAGCGGCCTTCGATGCGGAATAGGGCGAGCTTGGATCGTAAGGCGTCGTCTCGTCGAAGAGGCCGTCGCTTCCCAGCGAGCCAAAGACCTCGTCCGTCGAGACATGCAGGAAGCGGAAGGCTTCCCGCGCCGCGCCGGAGAGCGAGGACCAATAGGACCGCGCCTGCTCCAGAAGCACGAAAGTCCCCATGACATTCGTCTCGATAAAGGCGCGCGAGCCGCTTATCGAACGGTCCACATGGCTCTCCGCCGCGAGATGGATGACACGGTCCGGCCGGAAATCCTGAAACGCCAGCCGCATGAGAGGAGCGTCGCAGATGTCGGCTTTCAGGAAGCGGTAGTTGCCCTGCCCGCTTACGGCCGCCAGGGAGGCGAGATTGCCGGCATAGGTGATCTTGTCGACATTCAGGACCTCGTCGCCCTTGTCCAGGACAAGGTGGCGCACCAGCTCGGAACCTATGAAACCCGCGCCTCCCGTTACGAGCGTCCGCATGATCAGTTTTCCTTTTCAAGGATCGCCAGATCCCGCAACCGCGGATGGCGACCGTCTTTTTCCGAGAGCGTTGCCTGCTTGAGGTCGAAGGGCCAGTCTATGCCGAGATCGGGATCGTCCCAGGCGAGGCCCCGATCATGGTCGGGGCTGTAATAGGCGGTCACCTTGTAGGCGACGAGGCAATCGGGCGTGAGGGTGCAGAAGCCGTGGGCGAACCCCGGCGGTATCCAGAACTGAACGGCATCCCCGCCGCTCATGACGGTGGAAACATGCTGACCGAAGGACCGCGAGCCCGGCCGGATATCCACGGCCACGTCGAAAATGGTCCCGGCAAGACAGGTGACGAGCTTGCCCTGGGCGCACGGATCCTTCTGGAAGTGCAGCCCGCGGACGGTGCCGGGATTTTTGGAGTGGGACCGGTTGTCCTGGACGAAGACGTGGTCGCCGGCCGCCTCCCGAAACGCGTCCTGCCGAAACGTTTCGGTGAAGTATCCCCGCTCGTCCTGAAACAGGCGCGATTCAAAAAGCAGGGGCCCTTCGATATTCAGGCGTTTTATGTGCATGCGCTCGGCGGACCTCTGGATGACGCTGCCGTTTTATAAACAGCGGCTTGTTTGAAGCTGACCAAACGCATCCTGCGCACCGCCATCGTCCTTCGGCGCCGTCGCGGCGGCGCGAAAGGTTCAGCCTCGCGTAAGGGAGCGTTGAAAGAATGATCGGGCTCCCCTCATCTCATCTGGAAGATCGCCTTGGCAATTCAGCTCTTCGTTCCCCGCTTTCATGTCGACGAATGCCTCGAGCAGATTCGGGAGTGCCTTGAGAAGGGCTGGACCGGCATGGGCTTCAAGACCCTCGAAATGGAAGCCGCGTGGAAGAGCTATACGGGGCTGGCGAACGCGCATTTCCTGAGCTCCAACACCGCCGGCCTTCATCTCGCGCTCGAGGTTTTCCGCCGCCGCTTCGGATGGCAGGAGGAAGACGAGATCATCACGACGCCGCTGACCTTCGTCTCCTCCAACCACGCCATCCTCTATGCCGGCCTGAAGCCCGTCTTTGCCGATGTCGATGAGTATCTCTGCCTCGATCCGCAGAGCGTGCGCGACCGGATCACCCCCAGGACCCGTGCCGTGATGTTCGTCGGTCTCGGCGGCAACAGCGGGCAATATGAGGCGATCCGGGACCTCTGCCGCGAACACGGGCTGAAGTTCATTCTGGACGCGGCGCATATGAGCGGCACGCGGATCGACGGCAGGCATGCCGGGCATGACGCGGACGTCTCGGTCTTCAGCTTCCAGGCCGTCAAGAATCTCCCGACGGCGGATTCCGGCATGATCTGCTTCGCTGAGGAGGAAGATGACGCCGCCGTCAGGAAGCTAAGCTGGCTCGGCATCAACAAGGATACCTTCTCGCGCACCGCGGCGCAGGGCGACTACAAGTGGATGTATGACGTCGAAACGCTCGGCTACAAATACCACGGCAACTCGATCATGGCCGCCATCGCGCTCGTGCAGTTGAAGTATCTCGACGAGGAGAACACGTATCGCCGGCAGCTTGCCACCTGGTATGAGGAGGCGCTGCAAGGCGGCGATATCGGCCTTGTGCGGGTCGCCGCCAATTGCCAGTCTTCACGCCACCTGTTCCAGGTCCTCGTCCCCCGGCGCAACGAGACATTGGCGCAACTGAATGCCCGCCAGATATTCCCGGGCGTCCATTACCGCGACAATACCGAATACAGCCTCTATGCGTCCGGTGCCGGAACCTGCCCGCGCGCGGCGCAGGCGAGCAATTCCATAATCTCCCTGCCGCTGCATCTTTCCATGACACGGGAAGATGTCGGAACCGTCGCGGAAAACCTCAGGGACATTGTGTCCCAGGCCTCGCCTACAGGAACCGGGCGTATTTCTGCCTGATCCTGTCCCAGTCGGAACGCAGGATTTCATGCTCCACCATGTCGTGCCTGCGGTCGCCGATCTGCAAGGCGGCGGGATGGAGGCCGCAGCGGCGCGCGCCGTAGATCTCATGAAATGTCAGGACGCGGATATTGCCCTCGGCCGTGTGGGAAAACAGCCGTTTCATGTCCAGCGTCTCGAAAATGAAACGGTGCAGAAGCAGGACCGATTCCAGGAGCACAGGGCTGGATTCGCCCATCACCCAGCGGCCCCACTCCATCTCGCCGTCGCCCACCGGATTGTAGGCGGCGAAAAAGCCGATGGGCGTGTCCCTCTCCAGCGGCTGGATGGCGAACATGTAGTCGTCCGGGCGGGTCATCTGGCGCCTTACCCAGGCGCGCTGCTCGTCCAGCGTAATGTCGAGCGGCGGCAGGAATTCGGTCAGATCGGGACGCTGGCGAAGGGAGAGCATCAACGCTGCGTCCGCCTCGTCGATGGGCCTCAGCATTACTTTCCGTCCGACCAAGGCTGACTGCGTCGCCATTATCCCACCGCTTGAAAACTGGAAGACCATGCACCGGACCAAATCAGGCCGATGGTCCTGCCACACTCTAGTTTCTTCTGCAGCTTGGCGAAAGGATTGCAAGAGGCTATCCGGCCGGCGCCGGGATATCAGGGCCCGCGCGCCGGCCTGCCACCCTCGCGCAAGCTTCGCCCTCTATGTCGTCATGTGAAATGGGCGACGCGTGTGATGCGTCGCGGCCTCTCATGACGAGACGGGACGCATTCAGATGGCGCAAGTACCGGCAATCAACCTTCCGAAGGTAAGCCCCAGCGGCCGCGATATCGCGTTCGCCGTCGGCATCCTGACGATCCTGTCGATCCTCTTCCTGCCGATCCCGGCCTTCATGATCGACATCGGCCTTGCCTTCTCGATCGCCTTTTCCGTGCTCATCCTCATGGTGGCGCTGTGGATCCAGCGGCCGCTCGATTTCTCGTCCTTCCCGACGGTCCTCTTGATCGCGACCATGGTGCGCCTCGCGCTCAACATCGCGACCACCCGCGTCATCCTTTCCCACGGCAACGAGGGGCACGATGCGGCGGGCGGCGTCATCGCGGGCTTTGCCAGCCTCGTCATGTCCGGCGACTTCGTCATCGGTATCATCGTCTTCATGATCCTGATCGTGGTGAACTTCATCGTCATCACCAAGGGCGCGACGCGTATCGCCGAAGTCGGCGCCCGCTTCACCCTCGATGCCATCCCCGGCAAGCAGATGTCGATCGACGCCGACCTTTCCGCCGGCCTCATCGACGAGAAGCAGGCGCAGCTTCGCCGCCGCGAGCTGGAGGAGGAAAGCTCCTTCTTCGGCTCGATGGACGGTGCCTCGAAATTCGTGCGCGGCGATGCCATCGCGGGCCTCCTCATCACCGCCATCAACGTCTTCGGCGGCATCGTCATCGGCTATTTCCGCCACGGCATGGAGCTCGGCGAAGCCGCCGACGTCTTCGTGAAGCTGTCGGTCGGCGACGGTCTCGTCTCGCAGATCCCCGCCCTCATCGTCTCG
>Ga0153917_1000484_pt1 | contig 25446 bp, 22 predicted proteins | sample TSFL001MetaG_FD_104695 | JGI IMG/M metagenome (GOLD analysis project Ga0153917, IMG submission 104695) | Attine ant fungus gardens microbial communities from Florida, USA - TSFL001 MetaG | ecosystem: Host-associated > Fungi > Mycelium > Unclassified | place: USA: Florida, Paynes Creek Historic... | reverse complement strand
TTGGCCGGCGGCAGATCGGCGATCGTCAGGGGGCTGCCATCGGGGCCGATGACGTATTTAACGCGGGGTCGTATCAGATCGGTCATTGGACTCTCTACATAAACTCAAGACCATATGTGAGGGACTCTAGCCTGCCACATTTAAGAATTGCCTAAGCGCATGCTAACAATTTTCTAATCTTTTGAGCGGCTTCGCCGGCATGGCAGAGAGGCGGAAAGGCCTGCCTTCCCTTACGTCCGGCGGTTTTCGCTGCCCTTTGCCTGCATGGGAGCCATGCAAATATTCCGTTTCCATTTTACTTAAATACTGCTATCAGGCCGCAAAATTCGGGGCGGCGTCGGGTCGATGCCATCGGAAGCCCCCAGGATGCATCCAAATGAATTGCCACTCCAAGCTGTTCCTTCGCGGGATACGGCTTTTGCGGCGTTTTTTCTTTTTCGCCTGTCGCGCGGGATGCGCCTGAAATTTTCCGGACCGGGAATGCACTGGAAACCCGGCGTTCACGCGCCGGTTGTTGGAAACGGAAAATGAGAGACCCAGACAACATGCTCGCGCAGCAGGGCCGGTCGCCAGAGTTCCTCTCCTCGGCCACTATCGAGGCGGTGCAGACCGAATACGAGGTGCTGCACCTCATGCGCCAGTGCGCCGGCCATTTCGGCTTCAGCCATTTCATGGTCGCGCGCTTCCCGGCAAACGATCAGCAGCGGTTCGCCGAGCGCCTGCTCGTCAGCAACTGGCCGGCCGAGCTCGTGCGCAAATACGATGCGATGAGCCTCTTCCATGTCAGCCGGCTGGCGGTCGATACCGGCATGACCAAGCTGCCGGTGCAGGGCGACAGCGCGCTGATGGCGCCGGCCGACTGGGAAAACGCGCAGGCTGGCGAGGCGATCGCGCTCGCCGAGAGCCATGGCCTTTCCGCCTCGACGGCCTTCCTCCTGCATTCGACGACGGCCGATCCCTACCTGATGGTGTTTTCCGGAACGCGCGCGCCGCTCGCCCGGCCGGAGCTGGCGGAGCTGCATTTCGCCGCCCTCCAGCTTTTCGAATGCCTGGAAAAGACCTTCGTCGCCGTGACGGCCGGGCGCGAAAAGCTCTCCAGCCGCGAGGTCGAGTGCCTGCGCTGGGCGGCGGCCGGCAAGAGCAGCGACGAGATCGCCATCATCCTCGGCATCTCGGTCTATACGGTGAGCAGTTACTTCAAGAGCGCGACCCGCAAGCTGCAGGCCGTCAACCGCATGCAGGCCATCGCCATCGCCCTGCGGCTCCGGCTCATCTGATCTTGGTTCGCGAGCCGGGGAGGAGGAGCTTTCCGGCCTTCTCTTGCCCTCGATGCGGCAAGTTTCTATATGTCGCCCGAAAGGCGTTCCGCGGATCGCGGGATGCCGCAACGGCCGGTTTCGGCCCCAATTCAAAGGTGCAGGACGGCAGCCTCGGCGCGGCCGGCACCGGAACGGACCTCGCGTGAACAGTCTCGATTTCGATCGCAAGCCGGAAGATACGCGCGTCGTCGTCGCCATGTCGGGCGGCGTCGATAGTTCGGTGGTGGCCGGCATCCTGAAACGCGAAGGCTACGACGTTCTCGGCATCACCCTGCAGCTCTACGATCACGGGGCGGCGGTGCACCGGGCCGGCTCGTGCTGCGCCGGCCAGGACATCGACGACGCGCGCCGTGTCTGCGAAACGCTCGGCATCCCGCATTACGTGCTCGATTATGAAAAGCGTTTCCGCGAGACGGTGATCAATCCCTTCGCCGAAAGCTATGTCGCGGGCGAAACGCCGATCCCGTGCGTCGCCTGCAACCAGACCGTCAAGTTCGCCGACCTCCTCGCCACCGCCAGGGAACTGGGCGCGGACGCGCTGGCGACCGGCCATTACATCCGCTCGCGCCCCAATCCGGCGCCGGACGCGCCTGATCGGCGCGCGCTCTATCGCCCGGTCGATGCCGAGCGCGACCAGAGCTATTTCCTCTTCGCCACGACGCAGGAGCAGATCGATTACCTGCGCTTCCCGCTCGGCCATCTTTCCAAGGCCGAAACGCGGGCGCTCGCCGAGGAGATGGGCCTCGTCGTCGCCAAGAAGGCGGACAGCCAGGACATCTGCTTCGTGCCGCAGGGCAAGTATTCCGACATCGTCAACAAGCTGAAGCCGAATGCGGCGCTTGCCGGCGACATCGTGCATATCGACGGCCGCGTGCTCGGCCGGCACGAGGGCATCCTGCACTATACGATCGGCCAGCGCCGCGGCATCGGCATCGCCACGGGCGAGCCCCTCTATGTCGTCTATCTCGACGCCCGCTCGCGCCGTGTCATCGTCGGCCCCAAGGAGGCGCTGGAAACGCGTCGCCTCTACCTGCGCGACATCAACTGGCTGGGCGACGGCGACCTCCAAGCCATCGCGACCGCCGGCTTCGACTGCTACGCCAAGGTGCGCTCCACGCGCCCGCCGCGTCCGGCCCGCCTCCAGGCGAACGAGGGCGGCGTCTATGTCGAGCTTGCCGAAGGCGAGCCGGGCGTCGCGCCCGGCCAGGCCTGCGCGCTCTATTCCGGCGAGGGCGAGGATGCCCGCATCTACGGCGGCGGCTTCATCCTGCGTTCCGAGCGCGAGGCGGATGCCGAGGACGCCCTGAAGCGCATTCTTTCCACCCCGGTCGCGGCCTGAAAAGCCGCGACCGGCAAAGCCCTTGCGGACAAAGCGAATTTTCTCAAAACCTCGCTTGACACCCGCGGGAAGCCCGCCTTATAAGCCGCGCACCGGACGGAAACGGACATCGCTCTCGATCGTCCCTTCGGGCGGCGGAGTAGCTCAGTAGGTTAGAGCAGAGGAATCATAATCCTTGTGTCGGGGGTTCGAATCCCTCCTCCGCTACCATTTTTTTTCCCGCAATCGAATTGAACGCAGAGCGTGGCCTTTACCGCTTCGCATTGCGCGCGATGTGCTGTTCGAACGCCTTGCCGAAACTGGCGAGGAAATCGCGCGTTCCGTCGTTGGTGAGGTTCCCCGCGTCGTCGAACAGGCTGCCGGTGCCGCCGATATAGGCTTCCGGCTGCTCCAGAACGGGCATGTTCAGGAAGCAGAGCGACTGGCGCAGGTGATGGTTGGCGCCGAAGCCGCCGATGGCGCCGATCGAGGTCGAGATGATCGCTGCCGGCTTGCCCATCAGGGCGCCCTGTCCATAGGGCCGCGAGGCGACGTCGATCGCATTCTTCAAAACGCCGGGTACCGAGCGGTTGTATTCGGCGGTGACGAAGAGGATGGCGTCGGCGGCCGCGACGCGCTCGCGCAGCGCGGTCCAGTCGGCCGGCGGCGTGGCTTCGAGATCCTGGTTGAAGTAGGAAACCGAGCCGATGTCGAGAAATTCGAATTTCAGGCCGGGGGTGAGGGAGACAAGCGCCTTGGCGACTTTGCGGCTGAACGACTCCTTGCGGAGGCTGCCGACGAGAACTGCAACGGTGGTCATGGGAAACTCCAGGCTACGTGGCGCGCCGATCCTCGCTCCTCAGCCGGGAAAACTCAATATCGAAAACGAAGCTTTTCCTCGCGTGGGCTGAGGGACGGCGAATCAGGCGCGGTCCGGCGCTGCCGTCTCGCGCCGGAAGGCGGCGGGGCTTCTGGCGGTCCATTTCCGGAAGGCGCGGTGGAAGGCGCTGGGTTCGGAAAAGCCGAGGCGGGTCGCGATCTCGCCGACCCCGAGCGTCGTCGCCTGGAGCATCTCGATGGCGAGGTCCCGGCGGATCTCGTCCCTGATGGCGGCGTAGTTCTGGCCTTCCGCGGCGAGGCGGTGCCTGAGGGTCGAGGGCGACATGCGCATCTGCGCGGCGAGGTCGTCGAAGGCATTCCAGGCGGTCGGCGGCATCTCGCGCAGGCGCTTGCGGACGCCGGCGGCAAGGCCCGCATCGTAGCGGTAGCGCACGAGGATATTGGCCGGGGCGTTGCGCAGGAACTGTTTCAGCGCCTGCTCGCTGCGCGCGACGGGCAGTTTCAGCATGGCGGCGTCGAAGGCGAGGCGGCTCACCGGCTGGGAAAAGCGCACGGGCGCGCCGAAGAAGAGCCGGTAGTCCGCGCCGTGCTCCGGCTCGGCGCAGCGGAAATCGACCATCCGCAGCGGAATGCGGCGCCCGATCAGCCAGCAGGTGATGCCGTGCAGCAGGATCCAGTAGGTGCGGTAGGCGAAGGCGGAGCGCGGGCCCTGCCGGTCGGCAAGGACGATCTGGGCCAGCCCGTCGGCGACTTCGAGGCGGCCTTCCGGGTCCTCCAGCACGACATTGAGGAAGCGCAGCGCGCGCCGCAAGGCCTGGTCGAGGGTCCGGGCATGCAGGATGCAGTGGCAGAGCAGGGTGAAGCTGCCGCGCCGCATCGGCCTTGCGGCCATGCCGAAGAATTCGTCGTCCATCTCCGCGGCGATGGCGAGCCAGAGGGCGCCGTAGCTTTCTGCGGAGATCGGCGCCCCGATGCGGGCCGGCAGGCCGGCGGCGGCCAGCACCTTCTCCGGCGCCTTGCCCTGCCGTTTCAGACAGTCGATGGCCTCTTCAACGAAGAAGGGCGATATCATCCGCCGTCCGGTATCCGTCATCGTCATGTCCCGCGGGATGTGGTAAAACTGGCCGATCGTTCGAGACGCTTCGGTCATCGCATGCAATATCGCGTCGGCATAAAATAGGAAAGACGGAGGGCAGGGCGCCCTGCCGGCGGATACGGCACCGGGAGGGCCGCATTCGGCCGGATTGCACGGAAATCGAATGCGCTGAGGGAGAGCAGCCATGTTGATCCGCGGAAAGACCTTTCTCGTCACCGGCGGCGGTTCGGGCCTCGGCGCGGCGGTGGCGCGCATGCTGGCGGGCGAGGGCGCGCATGTCGTGATCGCCGACGTCAATGTCGATGCCGGCCGCGGCATCGTCGGCGAGCTCGGGACCGGCGCAGCCTTCATCCAGACCGACGTGACGCAGGAGACGGATGGCCAGGCCGCCGTCGACCTCGCGCTGGAGCGCTTCGGCCATCTGCACGGGCTGGTCAATTGCGCTGGCGTCGCGCCTGGCGAGAAGGTGCTCGGCCGCGACGGGCCGCACCGGCTCGACAGCTTTGCCCGTACCGTCGGCATCAACCTCATCGGCACCTTCAACATGACCCGGCTCGCAGCAGTGGCCATCGCGAAGGAAGAACCGGAGGCGGACGGCGAGCGGGGGATCGTTATCAACACGGCCTCGGTCGCGGCCTTCGACGGCCAGATCGGGCAGGCGGCCTATGCGGCCTCCAAGGGCGGCGTTGCTGCCATGACGCTGCCGGTCGCCCGCGAGCTGGCCCGCCACGGTATCCGCGTCGTCTCCATCGCGCCGGGGATTTTCCAGACGCCGATGATGGCCGGCATGCCGCAGGAGGTGCAGGATTCGCTCGGGCGGAGCGTGCCTTTTCCGCCGCGTCTCGGCAAGCCGGTGGAATTTGCCGCACTGGTGCGCCACATCTGTGAGAACGTCATGCTGAATGGCGAGGTCATCCGCCTCGACGGCGCGCTGCGCATGGCGCCGCGCTGAGGGAGTTTCGATATGATGCAGGATCCCATCGTCATCGTCGGTTCGGCCCGCACCCCGATGGGCGGCTTCCAGGGCGACCTCAGGGATGCCACCGCGCCGGAGCTCGGCGCGGCTGCGATCCGCGCGGCGCTGGAGCGGAGCGGCGTCGCGCCGGATGCGGTGGAGGAGACGGTGTTCGGCTGCGTGCTGCCGGCCGGGCAGGGGCAGGCGCCCGCGCGGCAGGCCGCCATCGGCGCCGGCCTGCCTTTCGCGGCCGGGGCGACGACCGTCAACAAGATGTGCGGCTCGGGCATGAAGGCCGTGATGCTGGCGCATGATCTCATCGCCGCCGGCAGCGCCTCGGTTGCCGTCGCCGGCGGTATGGAGAGCATGACCAACGCGCCTTACCTGCTCGACCGTGCCCGCGGCGGCTACCGGCTCGGCCATGGCCGCGTCATCGATCACATGTTCCTCGACGGCCTCGAAGACGCCTATGACAAGGGGCGCCTGATGGGCACCTTCGCCGAGGACTGCGCCGAGGCCTACCAGTTCACCCGCCCGGCGCAGGACGATTATGCCGTTACCTCCCTGACCCGCGCCCGCAGCGCCATCGAGACGGGCGCATTCGACGCCGAGATCGTCCCCGTCACCGTGAAGGCCGGCCGCTCCGAGGCCGTCGTCAGCCGCGACGAGCAGCCCGGCAAGGCCAGGCTGGAGAAGATCCCGACACTGAAGCCGGCCTTTCGCGAGAACGGCACGGTGACGGCGGCCAATGCCTCCTCGATCTCGGACGGCGCGGCCGCGCTGGTGCTGATGCGGCGCTCCCGGGCCGAGCGCGAGGGCCTGAGGCCGCTCGCCACCATCGTCGGCCATGCGACGCATGCGCAGGCGCCCAATCTCTTCGCGACCGCGCCCATCGGCGCGCTGCGCAGGCTCGGCGAGCGCACCGGCTGGGAGCTCAAGGATGTCGACCTCTTCGAGATCAACGAGGCCTTCGCCGTCGTCGCTATGGCGGCGATGCGCGATCTCGACCTGCCGCATGACAAGGTCAATGTCCACGGCGGCGCCTGCGCGCTCGGCCATCCCATCGGCGCATCGGGCGCGCGCGTGCTCGTCACCCTGCTTGCTGCCCTGGAGCGCTACGATCTGCGGCGCGGCATGGCGACGCTCTGCATCGGCGGCGGCGAGGCGACGGCGGTGGCCATCGAGCGGCACTGAGCGGTTTGGGGAGGAGACCGGACCATGATCCTGACGGAACAGCAGAGCCAGATCCGCGACATGGCCCGCGATTTCGCCCGCGAGCGGCTGGCGCCGGGCGCGGCGGAGCGTGACGCGGAGAGCCGCTTCCCCCGCGCGGAACTGAAGGAGATGGGCGAACTCGGCTTCCTCGGCATGCTCGTGCCGGAAGCCTATGGCGGCTCGGAGACGGGCACGGTCGCCTATGCCGTGGCGCTGGAGGAAATCGCCAGCGGCGACGGGCCGTGCTCGACCATCATGAGCGTGCACAGCTCCGTCGGCTGCGTGCCGATCCTGAAATACGGCAGCGACGAACAGAAGCAGCGCTTCCTGCCGAAGCTTGCGAGCGGCGAATGGATCGGCGGCTTCGCGCTCACCGAGCCGCAGGCCGGTTCCGACGCCTCCAACCTCAAGACCCGCGCCCGCCGCGACGGCGACCATTACGTCATCGACGGGGCCAAGCAGTTCATCACCTCGGGCAAGAACGGCGATGTCATCATCGTCTTCGCCGTCACCGATCCCGATGCCGGCAAGAAGGGCATTTCCGCCTTCATCGTGCCGACCGATACGCCGGGCTACGAGGTCGTGCGGGTGGAGCAGAAGCTCGGCCTTCATTCCTCCGATACATGCCAGATCGCCTTCAACGCCATGCGCGTTCCCGCCGGAAACCGGCTCGGCGCGGAGGGCGAAGGCTATAGGATCGCCCTTTCGAACCTCGAAGGCGGGCGCATCGGCATCGCCGCGCAGTCCGTCGGCATGGCGCGGGCGGCCTTCGAGGCGGCGCGCGACTATGCCCGCGAGCGTACGGCCTTCGGTTCGCCGATCATCGAGCACCAGGCCGTCGCCTTCCGGCTCGCCGACATGGCGACGCGGATCGAGGTGGCGCGCCAGATGGTGCTGCATGCCGCCGGGCTGAAGGAGGCGGGCCAGCCCTGCCTCACCGAAGCGTCGATGGCCAAGCTGTTCGCCTCGGAAATGGCCGAACGGGTCTGCTCCGATGCGATCCAGATCCATGGCGGCTATGGCTACATGGCGGATTATCCGGTCGAGCGCATCTATCGCGACGTCCGCATCTGCCAGATCTACGAGGGCACGAGCGACGTGCAGCGCATCGTCATCGCGCGCAATCTTTGAGGCCGGGACCGTATCCGTCGCAGGGAGGCGGCAGGACGGTCCACAAGGGAGGAATGACAGGACATGAACGAGGTTCCGCATCTGAGCCTTCACGTTCCCGAGCCGGCGGTCCGGCCCGGCGGCCAGCCGGATTTCTCCAACGTCAAGATCGCCAAGGCCGGCGCGGTTCCGCGCCCGGCGGTGGACGTTGCGCCGGAGGAAATCCGCGATCTCGCCTATTCCATCATCCGCGTGCTCAATCGCGAGGGCGAGGCGGTCGGCCCCTGGGCCGGGCTGCTTTCCGACGAGGAGCTGCTGACGGGCCTGCGCAACATGATGAAGCTGCGCGCCTTCGACGCGCGCATGCTGATGGCGCAGCGGCAGGGCAAGACCTCCTTCTACATGCAGCATCTCGGCGAGGAGGCGGTGAGCTGTGCCTTCCGCAAGGCGCTCGCCAAGGGTGACATGAACTTCCCGACCTACCGGCAGGCGGGCCTTCTCATCGCCGACGACTATCCGATGGTCGAGATGATGAACCAGATCTACTCGAACGAGGCCGATCCCCTGCGCGGCCGGCAATTGCCGATCATGTATTCCTCGAAGGCGCATGGTTTCTTCACGATCTCCGGCAACCTCGCCACGCAATATGTGCAGGCCGTCGGCTGGGCCATGGCGTCCGCCATCCGCAACGACACGAAGATCGCCGCCGCCTGGATCGGCGACGGCTCGACGGCCGAATCCGATTTCCACTCCGCCCTCGTCTTCGCCTCGACCTACAAGGCGCCGGTGATCCTCAACATCGTCAACAACCAGTGGGCCATCTCGACCTTCCAGGGCATCGCCCGCGGCGGCTCGGGCACGTTCGCCGCCCGCGGCCTCGGCTTCGGCATCCCGGCGCTTCGCGTCGACGGCAACGATTACCTCGCCGTCCATGCCGTCGCGAAATGGGCGGCGGAGCGGGCGCGGCGCAATCTCGGGCCGACGCTGATCGAATATGTCACCTACCGCGTCGGCGCCCATTCCACCTCGGACGACCCGAGCGCCTACCGCCCGAAGACCGAATCCGAGGCCTGGCCGCTCGGCGATCCGGTGCTGCGGCTGAAGAAGCACCTCGTCCTGCGCGGCGTCTGGTCGGAGGAGCGCCATGCGCAGGCCGAGGCCGAGATCCTCGACGAGGTGATCCAAGCGCAGAAGCAGGCCGAAAGCCACGGCACGCTCCATGCGGGCGGCAAGCCCTCGGTGCGCGACATCTTCGAGGGCGTCTATGCGGAAATGCCCGCCCATATCCGCCGCCAGCGGCAGAAGGCAGGATACTGACATGGCAAGAATGACGATGATCGAGGCGGTGCGCAGCGCCATGGACGTCTCGATGGGACGCGACGACGGGGTCGTCGTCTTCGGCGAGGATGTCGGCTATTTCGGCGGTGTCTTCCGGGCGACGCAGGGATTGCAGGCGAAATACGGCAAGACGCGCTGCTTCGACGCGCCGATCAACGAATCCGGCATCCTTGGCACGGCCATCGGCATGGCCGCCTATGGGCTGAAACCCTGCGTCGAGATCCAGTTCGCCGACTACATGTACCCGGCCTACGACCAGATCACCCAGGAGGCGGCGCGCATCCGCTACCGCTCCAACGGCGATTTCACCTGCCCCATCGTCGTGCGCATGCCGACCGGCGGCGGCATCTTCGGCGGCCAGACGCACAGCCAGAGCCCCGAGGCGCTGTTCACCCATGTCTGCGGGCTGAAGGTGATCGTTCCCTCCAATCCCTACGATGCCAAGGGCCTGCTGATCGCGGCGATCGAGGACCCGGACCCGGTGATGTTCCTCGAGCCCAAGCGCCTCTACAACGGCCCCTTCGACGGTCATCACGAAAAGCCCGTCACGCCCTGGTCGAAGCATGAGCTCGGCGAGGTGCCGGAGGGGCACTACACGATCCCCATCGGCAAGGCGGAAATCCGCCGGCCGGGCAGCGCGGTCACCGTCGTCGCCTACGGCACGATGGTGCATGTGGCGCTCGCCGCCGCCGAGGAGACGGGGATCGACGCCGAGGTGATCGACCTGCGCAGCCTCCTGCCGCTCGATCTCGATACCATCGTCCAGTCGGTGAAGAAGACCGGTCGCTGCGTCGTCGTGCACGAGGCGACGCTCACCTCCGGCTTCGGCGGCGAGGTCGTTTCGCTGGTTCAGGAGCACTGCTTCTACAGCCTCGAAGCGCCGGTGGTGCGCGTGACGGGCTGGGACACGCCCTATCCGCATGCGCAGGAATGGGACTATTTCCCGGGGCCTGCCCGCGTCGGCCGGGCGCTGCAGGAAGTGATGGAGGGCTGAGGATGGGCGAGTTCGTCATCAAGATGCCCGATGTGGGCGAGGGCGTGGCCGAGGCCGAGCTTGTGGAATGGCACGTCAAGCCGGGCGATCCGGTGCGCGAGGACATGGTGCTCGCCGCCGTCATGACCGACAAGGCGACGGTGGAGATTCCCTCTCCGGTCGACGGCACCGTGCTCTGGCTCGGCGCCGAGATCGGCGACATCGTCGCCGTCAAGGCGCCGCTGCTGCGCATCGAGGTTGCGGGGGAAGGCGAAGCGCCCACCGAAGAGGCGGTCCTACCATCCGCGACCGAACCCGTTGCGAAGGCCGAGCCGGTTACCGAGACGAAGTCGGTTGAAAAGTCGAGGGACCCGGCACCGGAAAAACCGGCCGAGCGTCCCGTCCATCGCGAGCCGGCGGAGCGGCCGCTCGCCTCGCCCGCCGTGCGGTTGCGGGCGCAGGAGGCCGGTGTCGATCTGCGGCAGGTGTCGGGCAGCGGCCCGGCCGGCCGCATCACCCATGACGATCTCGACCGGTTCATCGCGCGTGGGGGGGAGCCCGCCGCCGCGCCGGCCGGGCTGGCCCGCAAGACCGCGACGGAGGAGATCAAGGTCACGGGCCTGCGCCGCCGCATCGCCGAGAAGATGCGCCTTGCGGCCTCCCGCATTCCCCATATCACCTATGTGGAGGAGGTCGACGTCACCGACCTGGAGGACCTGCGCGCCACGATGAATGCCGGCCGCAAGCCCGACCAGCAGAAGCTCACCATCCTGCCCTTCCTGATGCGGGCGCTGGTGAGGACGCTCGCCGAGCAGCCCGGCGTCAACGCCACATTCGACGACGATGCCGGCATCGTCACGCGTTATGGCGCCGTGCATATCGGCATCGCCACGCAGACGCCCTCCGGCCTGACGGTGCCGGTCGTGCGCCATGCCGAGGCGCGGTCGATCTGGGACAGTGCGGCCGAACTCGTTCGCCTTGCCGATGCGGCCCGCAACGGCACGGCGGCGCGCGAGGAGCTTTCCGGCTCGACCATCACCATCACCTCGCTCGGCGCGCTCGGCGGCATCGTCACGACGCCGATCATCAACCACCCGGAAGTGGCGATCGTCGGCGTCAACAAGATCATGATGCGGCCCGTCTGGGACGGCAGCCAGTTCATTCCGCGCAAGATCATGAACCTGTCGTCGAGCTTCGACCACCGGATCGTCGACGGCTGGGATGCGGCGGTCTTCGTCCAGCGGCTCAAGGCGCTTCTCGAAACCCCCGCGCTGATCTTCATCGAAGGCTGATGACATGAAAGAGATCGTCTGCAAGCTCCTCGTCATCGGCGCCGGCCCCGGCGGCTATATCTGCGCCATCCGCGCCGGCCAGCTCGGCGTCGATACCGTCATCGTCGAGAAGACGAAGGCCGGCGGCACCTGCCTCAATGTCGGCTGCATCCCCTCCAAGGCGCTGATCCATGCGGCGGAGGAATTCGACAGGCTCCGTCATACGGCGGGCCTCAACGCGCTCGGCATCACCGTCGAGACGCCGCGGCTCGACCTTGCCCAGACCGTCCGCTGGAAGGACGGCATCGTCGGCCGGCTGAACAGCGGCGTGCTCGGCCTCCTGCGCAAGGCCAAGGTCAAGATCGTGCACGGCGCGGCGCGCTTCCGCGACGGCAAGACGGTCGAGGTCGAGACGGAGACGGGAACCCAGCTCATCCGCGCCGAGACGGTGGTGATCGCCACCGGCTCCGAGCCCGTCGAACTGCCGGCGCTGCCCTTCGGCGGGGCGGTCCTTTCGTCCACCGGGGCGCTGTCGCTGCCGGAGGTTCCGAAATCGCTTGCCGTCGTCGGCGGCGGCTATATCGGGCTGGAGCTCGGCACGGCCTTCGCCAAGCTTGGCGCGCGGGTGACGGTGGTCGAGGCGATGGCGCAGATCCTGCCGCAATATGATGGCGAACTCGTCAAGCCCGTCGCCAAGCGTCTCGGCGAGCTTGGCGTGCGCGTGCTGACCGGCGCGAAGGCGAAGGGCTATTCGGGCGAGGCGCTGGCGGTTGAGATCGCCGGCAAGGAGGAGCGGATCGCCGCGGACAAGGTGCTCGTCACCGTCGGCCGCAGGCCGCGCACGGAAGGCTGGGGCCTCGAAGAACTCGACCTCGACCGCGCCGGCCGCTTCATCCGCATCGACGAACATTGCCGCACCTCGATGCGCGGCGTCTACGCCATCGGCGACGTCACCGGCGAGCCGATGCTGGCGCATCGCGCCATGGCGCAGGGCGAGATGGTCGCGGAGATCGTCGCCGGGCGCAAGCGCGTCTGGGACAAGCGGGCCATCCCCGCCGTCTGCTTCACCGATCCCGAGATCGTCACCGCCGGCCTTTCGCCCGACGAGGCGCGCGCGCAGGGCTACGAGGTCCGCGTCGGCCTCTTCCCCTTCAACGCCAACGGCCGCGCCATGACGACCCAGTCGGAGGATGGCTTCGTGCGCGCCGTGGCGCGGGCGGACACCAACCTCGTGCTCGGCCTTCAGGCGGTGGGCGCCGGTGTCTCGGAGCTTTCCAGCGCCTTTTCGCTGGCGCTCGAAATGGGGGCGCGGCTGGAGGACATCGCCGGCACGATCCATGCCCATCCGACCCGCAGCGAAGGCTTGCAGGAAGCCGCATTGAAAGCCCTTGGCCATGCCCTCCACATCTGAGACCCTGATCGACCGGACAGGTTCGCTCGGCCGCATCCGGCTCAACCGGCCGAAGGCGCTCAACAGCCTGACGCTCGCGATGGTGCGCGAGATCGAGGCAGCGCTGGACGCTTTCGAGGCCGATCCCGCGGTCGCCGCCGTGCTTCTTACCGGCGAGGGCGAGCGCGGGCTCTGCGCGGGCGGCGATATCCGCATGATCTATGACGGCGGCAGGGCCGGCTCGCCGGAGCCCGTCGATTTCTGGCGCGAGGAATATCGCATGAATGCGCGCCTCGCCCGGCTGGCAAAACCCTATATCGCCTTCATGGACGGCATCGTCATGGGTGGCGGGGTCGGCGTTTCGGTCTATGGCAGCCATCGCATCGTCACGGAGCGGACGCGGTTCGCGATGCCGGAGACCGGCATCGGCTTCTTCCCCGATGTCGGCGCCTCGTGGTTCCTGACGCGGAGGAACGACGAGCTCGGCACCTATGCTGCGCTCACCGGCGAGCAGCTTGCGGCGGGCGACGTGATCGCCTTCGGCCTTGCCGACAGCCATGTGCCTTCGGAGCGCCTGCCTTCACTGGCCGAAAAGCTGTCCGGCTTGCCGGCCATCGCCTCCCATGCCGATGTCTCGGCCACAATTGCCGCCTTCGCGGAAACACCGACGCCGGGAGAGATCGCCGGGCAGCGGGTGCTGATCGACCGGCTCTTCGCCTTCGACACCGTGGAGGTGATTTTCGCGGCGCTGGAGCGGGACGGATCGGACTTTGCCGCAAGGGCGCTCGGCATCCTGCGGACGAAATCGCCGCTCAGCCTGAAAGTGACGCTGCGTCTGCTGCGCCTTGGGCGGGAGGAAACCTCGCTCGAAGCTTGCCTGGAGCGGGAATTCGCCGCCACGGCGGCGGTGCTGCGCAGCCACGATTTCTACGAGGGCGTCAGGGCCGCGGTGGTCGACAAGGACCGCAATCCGCGCTGGCGCCCGGCGCAACTGGCCGACGTCACCGAAGAGGATGTCGCCGCCTTCTTCGAGCCGGGGGCAAAGCCGCTCTTTGCCGGCGAAACGGGAAAAGGAGAACGCCCATGAGCTCCATCGCATTCATCGGCCTCGGCCATATGGGTGGCCCGATGGCCGCAAATCTCGTGAAGGCCGGCCATGCCGTGCGCGGCTTCGACCTTTCCGCCGCCTCGCTCGACCTGGCGCGGGAAAACGGCGTGGCGACCGTCGCGTCGATCGGCGAGGCGGTTTCGGGCGCGGACCTCGTCATCACCATGCTGCCGGCCGGAGCGCATGTGCTTTCGGTGTGGCAGGAGCTCGTCGCCATCGTGCCCACCGGCACGCTGCTCATCGATTGCTCCACCATCGACATGGCGAGCGCCCGCAAGGCCCATGCGCTGGCCGAGGCGCATGGCTGTCCGGCGCTCGACGCGCCCGTCTCGGGCGGTACCGGGGGCGCTTCGGCCGGCACGCTCACTTTCATGGTGGGGGGCGATGCCGGGGTCTTTGCCGGGGCAAAGCCGGTCTTCGAGGCGATGGGCAGGAAGGTCATCCATTGCGGCAGCGCCTCCGCCGGCCAGGCGGCGAAGATCTGCAACAACATGATCCTCGGCATCAGCATGATCGCCGTGGGCGAGGCCTTCGTGCTCGGCGAACGGCTCGGCCTCTCGCATCAGGCGCTGTTCGATGTCGCCTCGGTCTCGTCGGGGCAATGCTGGTCGCTGACCACCTATTGCCCGGTGCCGGGGCCCGTCCCGACCTCGCCCGCCAACCACGATTACGAGCCGGGCTTCGCCGCGGCGCTGATGCTGAAGGACCTGAAGCTGTCGCAGGCGGCGGCGGAGGATACCGGTACCGTGACCCCGCTCGGCGCCGGGGCGGAGGCGCTCTACCAGCGATTCGCCGATGAAGGGGCGGGCGCGAAGGATTTTTCCGCCATCATCGCCATGCTGCGGGAGGGGCCTGCCGCCGGCTAGCGGCGCGACATGATGAACTTGTTAATTATGTTTCGCTCCTCCGGTCATGGCGGGGAAGGAGGATCGGAGCGGCCGGGGGCGTTTTCCGGTCGAAGGTCCTCTGTCATCGGCTGCGCTGCAAGCACTGCGGAACCGGCGATCCGCCTGTTTCGAAGTGCTAAAACGGGCGCGCGAACGAGATGCTGCACGTGTTAAGTAGTGCAGATTTGTCAAGTTTAAATTTTTCTCTTCAAGTAATTGACGCCGCTCACGGAGCGCTATGTATATGGGCTTGTAAATAACGAATGCCAGTTTTTTCGTTTTTACATGCTAATGTATCCATGTCTCACAGGTGAGAAAAATGCGTGTTTTTACCGCCTTGTTCCCCGTGTCTCTCGCCCTCGCTGTCGCATCCGGCGCCTTCGCGCAGGATGCCGAACTGGGCCAGAAGGTCTTCAACAAATGCAAGGCGTGTCACGTCGCCGATCAGGAAACCAACAGGGTCGGTCCGTCCCTGAAAGGGGTGATCGGGCGCACGGCAGGCACCTATGCCGGCTACAGCTATTCCCCGGCCATGAAGGAGGCGGGGGAAGGCGGTCTCGTGTGGAACGACGAGAGCCTGACCAATTACCTGCGCAAGCCGAAGGATGTCGTCCCGAAGACCAAGATGGCCTTCGCGGGGCTCAAGACCGACGAGGACATCGCCAATGTCATCGCCTATCTGAAGCAGTTTTCCCAGAACCAGTGATGCATCGGCAGTCCAACGAAATCGAATGAGGTGGGAAATGATGACTGAACAACCCTATATCGGCATGAGCCGGCGCCGGCTGCTGCAGATGATCGGCCTGACGGCCGGCACCGCGGCCATGTACCAGGCGATGACGACGCTCGGCCTTGCCGCCGAGTCCGGCTACAAGGGGCCGGTGAAACTCGACGGCGATCCCAAGGGCGCCTCGGTCCTGATCCTCGGCGCCGGCCTTGCCGGCATGCTGGCCGCGATGGAAATGCGCCAGGCCGGCTACAAGGTGAAGGTTCTCGAATACAACAACCGCGCGGGCGGCCGGAACTGGACGATCCGCGGCGGCGACACCGTGACGGAACTCGGCGGCTTCACGCAGAAATGCGAGTTCGACGAAGGCCTCTACATCAATCCGGGTCCTTGGCGAATTCCCTATCATCACAATGGCTTGCTCGCCTATTGCCGCCGGCTCGGCGTGCAGCTCGAGCCGTTCCAGCAGATCAATCACAATGCGCTCCTGCATTCCACCAAGGGATTTGGCGGCAAGCCGCAGCGCGTGCGCGACGTGAAGATCGACTTCCAGGGGCATGTCTCCGAGCTGCTCGCCAAGGTCACGCAGAAGGGCAAGCTCGAAGAGGGCGTTGGCAAGGAAGACCAGGAGATCCTGCTCGAGGCGCTCCGTTCCTGGGGTGCGCTCGACAAGGACTACAAATATGCCAAGGGCGCGGTCTCGGGCGAGTTCCGCGGCTACGAGAAGGATCCGGGCGGTGGCCTTGGCGCCGAGCCGGTCCCCGGCGAGCCGCTGGCCTTCAAGGAACTGCTCTCCTCCGGCCTCTGGGGCGCGCTTGCCAACTTCGCGCTCTACGAATTCCAGACCACTATGTTCCAGCCGGTCGGCGGCATGGGCCGGATTGGCGATGCCTTCGCCAAGGAGGTCAAGGACCTCATCACCTTCAACGCGAAGGTGGTGAAGATCGAGCAGGGCGACAAGGGCGTGACCGTCACCTATGAGGACACGAGCAAGCCCGGCGAGACCCATACGGAAAGCGCCGACTGGTGCGTCTGCACGATCCCGCTCACCATCCTCAGCCAGATCGACATCCAGGTCTCGGACAAGATGAAGGCGGCCATCGGCGCGGTGCCCTATGCATCGTCGGTCAAGGTCGGCCTGCAGATGAAGCGTCGCTTCTGGGAAGAAGACGATCTCATCTTCGGTGGCGTTACTTATACGGATCTGCCGATCACCAATATTTCCTACCCCAGCACCGACTTCAACAAGGGCGGGAAGGGCGTGTTGCTCGGCTGCTATACCTGGAACGGTCCGGCGTCCTACGAGTTCTCGGCGCTGGAGCCGCAGGAACGCGTCAAGAAAGCTGTCGAGCAGGGCATGATCATCCATCCCCAATACAAGGACGAGTTCGAGAACGGCGTGTCCTGGGCATGGCACCGCTCTCCGTTCACCCTCGGCTGCGCCGGCGACTGGACGGACGAAGCCCGCAAGGAGCACTACGACAATCTCTGCGAGATCGATGGCCGCATCGTTCTTGCCGGGGAGCACGCGTCGTACATTCCGGCGTGGCAGGAAGGTGCGATCCTCTCCTCGATCAACGCCATCGAGCGCCTGCACAAGCGGGTGATGCAGGGTTGAGCGTCCGGTTAGTTGAATCCCAAGAGTTCAGTGAGGCATTCTGCCATGTCGAAAGATAGAAAATACGCCTGGGGGCTTGCGACGCTCTTCTCCGTGTCGCTGGCCGCCCTTTCCACGGGAACCGCGCTGGCGGATTCGGCCGGTGCGACGCTCAGCCAGGGCGACACCTTCTCCGAAAAGACCGGCGAGGCGATCTACTCCAATGTCTGCCAGGCCTGTCACATGCCTGAGGGCGCGGGGGCTGTCGGGGCGGGGAAATATCCGCCGCTCGCCAAGAACGAGAACCTCGAATCGGCCGGCTACCCGATCTATGTCATCCTGCACGGCCAGAAAGGCATGCCGCCCGTCGGGCAGATGATGACGGACGAACAGGTCGCCGCCGTGGTGAACTATGTCCGGACCCATTTCGGCAACGACTACAAGGATGCAGCGACGGCCGAGGACGTGAAGGACGCGCGCTGAGACAATGGCGGCGGCCGCAGGGCCGCCGCCTTCGACATCACGGCCCCGGTGGATTTTTCGCCGGGGCCAATCAGGATTTGAGCGCCTGCCGGGCGGTTTCGTTCGCGGCGCTTTGCATGACGGAGCTTTGACAATGAAATTCATGACGGGTGCGATCGTTCTTTCGACATTGATGGCAACGGCCGGCGGTGCCCTGGCGGCAGAGGTGACGCGTCACAAGATCCCGAATTCGGATTTCCCCATTGCGCAGGCGGTCGAGATTCCGGCCGGCATGACGACGGTCTATGTCAGCGGCGCGCTGGCCTCGGTCGCCGACGAGAAGGCGCCGAAGGGCTCGATCGAAGCCTATGGCGATACCAAGACGCAGACCGTCTCGGCGCTTCAGTCGATCGAGAAGACGCTTGCCGGCATGGATCTGAAGATGAGCGATGTGGTGAAGATGCAGGTCTTCCTCGTCGGCGATCCTTCCAAGGAGAGCAAGATGGACTTCAAGGGCTTCATGGAAGGGTATACCCAGTTCTTCGGCACCAAGGAGCAGCCCAACCTGCCGGCGCGCTCGGTGTTCCAGGTGGCCGGCCTTGCCGGTCCCGGCTTCCTCGTCGAGATCGAGGTGATCGCCGCGCGCCCCTGAGCGGTTCGACCCCTCACCGGTCCGGAATATGTCATGCCTCCGTCGAGATTCTCGGCGGAGGCATTATCGTTGGGGACAGGGAGAGGCGGAGAGGGCGCGCCGCAGGGCGTCTTCAAGCTGACGCTCGCTGAACGGCTTCGACAGGCGCAGCAGGTCCGCGCGCGCTTCCGGCGGCAGCTCGGAATAGCCGGTCGCGAGGATGACCGGGATGTGCGGCCAGCGCTCGCGCACGACTTCGCTCAGTTGCGAGCCCGTCATCTGGGGCATGGCCTGATCGGTGACGAGGAGATCGATAGGCCGCTCGGCGAGCACGGCCAGCGCTTTTGCGCCTGATGTGGCCTCGATGACGGTATGGCCCATGTCCTCCAGCATCATGACCGTGTTCATCAGGACGAGCGGATCGTCGTCGACCGCAAGCACCGTCAGGGTGGCCGCGGCGGGCGGGGTCTCGGCTGCCGTGCGGGCCTCGTCGGGTGCGGTCTTCCGGAAGGGCTCCTCCATGACGGGAAGCCACAGTTCGGCCGTCGTGCCGACGCCTTGCTGCGAGCGGAGCACGAGCTTGCCGTTCGTCTGCGCCATCAGGCCCTGCACCATGGAAAGGCCGAGCCCCGTTCCCTTGCCGACGCCCTTGGTGGTGAAGAAGGGCGCCGTCGCTTCCTTGAGCGTGGCTGGATCCATGCCATGGCCGGCATCGATCACGGAAAGACAGATATAGGCCGCACCCTGCAGGTCCGCATGTGTCGCCTGCGGATCGCGCTCGAGGCGCGCGCCGATGAAGAGCGACCCGCCCTCCGGCATCGCGTCCCGGCCATTGATCGCAAGGTTGAGCAGCGCATTGATCAACTGGTTCGGGTCGGTGCGGACGGGCGGCAGGTCCGGCGGAAAATCGGTCGTGACGACGATCGTCGGGCCGATGGCGCGCTGGAGCATGTCGGCGGTGTCGCGTACCAGGTTGGGCAGGTCGACCGGCTCGAAGTCGAGGTCCTGCCGCCGCGAGAAGGCCAGCAGCCGCTGTGTCAGCGACGCGCCGCGCTGGGTGGCCAGCAGGGCGTTGTCGATGAGTGACTGGGCCTCCGGCGCCAGCGTGGTGCGTTTCTTCAGAAGATCGAGGCTGCCCTGGATCGCCATCAGCAGGTTGTTGAAGTCGTGGGCGACGCCGCCCGTGAGCTGGCCGAGCGCTTCCATCTTCTGCGCCTGGAAGAGTTCTTCGCGCGCCAGTTCGAGCGCCCTCTGCGCATCGCGCTTTTCCGTGATGTCGCGGGTGATCTTGGCAAAGCCGATCAGCTGTCCCCGGTCGTCCCGGATGGCGTCGATGATGGCATTGGCCCAGAACCGCGTGCCGTCCCGGCGCAGCCGCCAGCCTTCCGATTCGTAGCGCCCGTCGCGCCTTGCGGCTTCCAGCGCCTGCTGCGGGACGCCGGCATTCCTGTCGTCCTCGGGGAAGAAGCGGGAGAAATGCTGGCCGATGATCTCATTCGGCCGATAGCCCTTGATGCGTTCCGCGCCGGCGTTCCAGCTGGAGACGCGGCCTTCCGCATCCATCATGTAGATGGCGTAGTCCGTCACGCCCTGCACGAGAAGGCGGAACTGCTGCTCGGCCTTGCGCAACTGTTCCTCGGCCTGCCGGCGTTCGGTAAGGTCCCGCGTGATCTTGGCGAAGCCGATGAGGACGCCGTTCCTGTCGTGGATGGGATCGATGATGACATGGGCCCAGAATTCGGAGCCGTCCTTGCGGACATGCCAGCCTTCGTCCTCGAAACGGCCCTCGTCCATGGCATGTCGCAGCGCGCGTGCCGGAAGCCTGCGTTCGCGGTCGGCGGGGCGATAGAAGCGGGAAAAATGCGTGCCCAGGACCTCTTCCGCCGCATAACCCTTGAAGCGGCTCGCGCCGGCGTTCCAGCTGACGATCCTGCCGTCCCGGTCTAGCATGTAAATAGCGTAGTCGGTGATCGCGTCGATCAGGAGCCGGTAGCGGTCCTCCACGTCGAGCATGGGTATTTCGGCTTTCAACATTTCGTTCCCCGCGGCTGGCCCACAAAAACGCGGCAGCATCCATTAGGTTCCCTGCCGCGAACCTTTATCGGGGCCTTCCGCCGGTTCTGCCGGCCGGAGCGTTAGAAGTTGTAGCCTTCGGAAATATCGCGCTGCAGGGCTTCGCTCGCCGCCCTGGCGTTGCGGGCGACGATGGCGTCGTAGACGTCCTTGTGGTTCTGGGCGGAGCTCTGGAACATCGCCTCGTTCGGTACGGAATGGCGCACGGACGGGCCGATATGCATCCACAACGGTTCCAGAAGCTGGGCGATGAAGGAGAGGCGGCTCATTTCCGCGATCAGCATATGGAAGTGGTAATTGGCTTCCAGGAAGAGGTCGAGGTCGTTGATCTCGGCCGAGCGGAAGATGTCGGCGACATAGGCCTTGAGCTTTTCCAGTTCCTCGTCCGTGCGGTTCTCCACCGCGCGCTCGAGGGCCGCGCTTTCGAGGATGGAGCGCAGGGTGCGGATATCCTGCAATTCCTTGGTGCTGAAGATCGGCACCATCATGGTCCGGTTGGGCGTGGAGACCACGCTGCCGACGCTCTCGAGCCGTTGCAGCGCGTCGCGAACCGGCATCAGGCTGGTGCCGAGGCTCTTGGCGAGGCCGCGCAGCGGGAGCTTCTGCCCGGGGGTGAAGCGCCCCATCATCAGGTTGCGCTTCAGCATGTCGTAGATCTGCTCGTGAAGCATGTCCCGGGATACCGGCGACAGTTCCGGTGCGTTCGCCCCAGCATCTGGGATGTCACGGATCGTCAAATAGGCTCTCCCCTTGTGCGCAACTCGTCATAACACCCAACAGATGGCTTGACACCAAAAACATCGGACGGCATGTTGAATGTGTTATAACACTAGACAGAAGAAAGGACAGCGCCTTCTTTCGCCGGAAGCGATCCATTCTAGGGCGGGACAAAACCACAATCCAGACGCGTGTTGTCGAAATTGTGGTCGCGTTCAGGCTCCATCTGTCGCAAACGCCCTCTGTCAGGCTCGATGACGCTCCCGCACCGGATTCGCGGGCGTTGACGGGTGATCGTGCGGCGTGTCACTGCCACCGCCGGAGGCGGGCGCCCGGCGCGCCGCCTCCGGTTTTCGAACGGCCATCCCGAGGATGCCGAGACATATGCATGCGGCGGGCGCCTTGCATCCGCCGCCGGGGTTCCGCAAGCGCGGAAAGCCCCAAGGAGGAACAGACCATGAGCGGCACGCTCTCCAATTCGCTGGCCCATGCGGATATCACGACCACCCTGCATCCCTATACGGATGCCCGCGCCCATGAGCGCCAGGGCCCGATGATCATCGACCACGGCAAGGGCATCTATATCTACGACGACGCCGGCAAGGAATATATCGAGGGTCTTGCGGGCCTCTGGTCGGTCGCCATCGGCTTCGACGAACCGCGCCTCGTGAAGGCCGCGGCCGATCAGATGGCCAAGCTGCCCTACTATCACACCTTCAGCCACAAGGCGCACGAGCCTTCCATCCGCCTGTCGGAGAAGATCGTCGAGATGACGCCGGAGCCGCTGACCCGCGTCTTCTTCACCAGCTCCGGCTCGGAAGCCAACGACACCATGATCAAGATGGTGTGGTACATGAACAATGCGCTGGGCCGCCCGCAGAAGAAGAAGTTCCTCGCCCGCACCCGCGCCTATCACGGCATCACCATCGCTTCGGGCAGCCTGACGGGCCTGCCGAACAACCATCGCGACTTCGATCTGCCGGCGATCCCGGTCCGTCACCTGACCTGCCCGCACTTCTACCGCTTCGGCCAGCCCGGCGAGAGCGAGGCGCAGTTCACCGCACGCCTGATCGCCGAAGCCGAGGCCGTGATCCTCGAGGAAGGCCCCGAAACCATTGCCGGCTTCATCGGCGAGCCGTTGATGGCCGCAGGTGGCGTCATGCCGCCGCCGGCCGGCTACTGGAAGGGCATCGAGGCGCTCTGCCGCAAGTATGATATCCTGCTCATCGCCGACGAAGTGATCTGCGGCTTCGGCCGTCTCGGCACGAGCTTCGGCTGCGAGCACTACGGCTTCACGCCGGATATTATGGTCATGTCCAAGCAGCTGACCTCGTCGTACATGCCGCTTGCGGCCGTCGTCTTCACCGAGGCGGTCTATAACGCGATTGCCGACAATACGGCGAAGATCGGCACATTCGGCCACGGCTTCACCGCTTCCGGCCACCCGGTCGCGACCGCCGTCGGCCTTGAGAACCTCAAGATCATCGAGGAGCGCGACCTCATCGGCAACGCCGCCCGCATGGGCGCAATCTTCCAGGCACGCCTGGCGGAACTGGCCGATCACCCGCTGGTCGGGGAAGTGCGCGGCGCCGGCCTCATCGCCGGCATCGAGATGGTGGCCGACAAAGAGACCCGCCGTCCCTTCGCCGCTGCCGGCAAGGCGGGCGCCCGCGCCTTCGCCGCCGGCCATGAACATAGCCTCATCGTCCGCGCCATCGGTGATGTCGTCGCTCTTTGCCCGCCGCTCATCATCACCGAGGAGCAGGTGCACGAGACGGTGAACCGCCTGCGCAAGGCGCTCGACGACACCGCCAAGTGGCGCGCCGAAGAAAACCTGAACTGATACGGCAAGGGGCGCCGCGTCGATGGCGGCGCCCCTTTTTTCCGCCTTCCGGCTGATCTGGAGACCCATCCCATGAAGACCTATTCGATCGCGCTCATCCCGGGCGATGGCATCGGCATGGCCGTCACCGAAGCCGCATGGGCGGTTCTCGAAAAGGCGGCGTCCGGCACCTTCAAGCTCACGGGCATGACCTTCCCGTGGTCCTGCGCCTTCTACAAGGAAACCGGCGCGATGATGCCGGCGGACGGTATCGCGACGCTGCGCGGCTTCGACGCCATCCTGCTCGGCGCGGTCGGCTGGCCGGCGGAGGTTCCCGATTCCGTTTCCCTGCACGGCCTGCTGCTGCCGATCCGCAAGGCCTTCGTGCAATATGCCAATATCCGCCCGCACCGCCTGCTGCCGGGCGTCGAAGGTCCGCTGCGCGCGGAAGGTTTCGATATTCTCTGCATCCGCGAGAACACGGAAGGCGAATATTCCGGTGCCGGCGGCCGCGTCCATCAGGGCACGGCGGACGAGGTGGCGGTGGAGACCTCCATCTTCACGCGTACGGGCGTCGAGCGCATCCTTCGCTTCGGCTTCGAGCAGGCGCGCGCCCGCAGCGGCAGGCTCGCCTCCGTCACCAAATCCAATGCGCAGAAATATTCGATGGTGTTCTGGGACGAGATCACCCGGCAGCTTGCGGCCGAATATCCCGATGTCGAGGTCACCAGCTATCACATTGACGCCATGGCCGCCCGCATGGTCATGGCGCCGGAAAGCCTCGACGTGGTCGTCGCCTCCAACCTCTTCGGCGATATCCTGACGGATCTCGGCGCGGCCATCCAGGGCGGCCTCGGCTTTGCCGCATCCGCCAATATCAATCCCGACCGCAGTGCGCCCTCGATGTTCGAGCCGGTGCATGGCTCGGCGCCCGACATCGCCCATCTCGGCATCGCCAATCCCATCGCCGCCATCTGGTCCGGTGCGATGATGCTCGATCATCTCGGTGAGCGCGAGGCTGCTGCCCGCGTCATGGCCGCCATCGAGCGCACCACCGCGCGCGGCATCGGCGTCAAGCCGGGCAAGGACAGGACGGACGCGATTGCCGCCGCCGTGCTTGCGGCGCTCGACTGAAATGGAATGCCGCCTCCGCCTGGAAGGGCGGAGGCGATTCAGATCGGGTCGGGCAAGGGGCAGTCCAGCTTGACCGTCCACGGGCGGATGTCGCCGATGATGGTATCGATCAGTCCCACGCCGTTTTCGAGCTGGTCGCGCTTGCGGGCGAGCGAGCGGTCTCCGGGAATGCGCACCGGATCATGCCCCGGCGCGACCGCGCTCGCCCTGCATCGTTCGGCAAGCCGTCCCATCTCCTGCTCGAAGGTCGCGCGGCCGGCGAAATGTTCGGGGTCGATGGCCTGCACGAAGACGCCGTTCGCCTCGCTGTCGCCGGTCTGCGAACCACGGCCGAAGCCACCCAATGCGCCGGAGAGCGCTTCGGTGAGGAGGGCGAGGCTGAAGCCCTTGTAGCCCTGTTCGGTGCCGCCGATAGGCAGGATGCCGCCGCCCCGTTCGACGAATTCGGCGGGATCGTCCGTGACTGTGCCATCCTGCGCGACAATCAGGGGCGTTGGCAGTGTCTGCCCGAGCCGATAGCTGCGGTTGAGCGGGCCTAGCGCGGACATCGCGGCCGTCGTGTCGATGAGGATGGGGTCCCGGTCCGTCGGGATGCCGGCGGCGATCGGATTGCAGGAGAAGACGCGGCTCAATCCGCCATGCGGCACCACGACGGCCTCGGTCGGTGTGCTGGCGGTGATCATCACCATGATGCCGCGCCGGGTCGCGCGCTCCAGGTAGCTCGCAAGGCAGGCGATGTGCTGCGCCCGGCGCACGACGACGGTGCCGGTTCCCTCGGTCTTCGCGATATCGCAGGCGCGGTCCACCGCCTTGGCGGTGATCCACGGGCCGGGCAGGAATTCGGCGTCCCAGACCTCGTTGCTGCGGGATGCGCTAAGGACCGTGTGGTCGCCCTCCCGGCGCGTTTCGCCACTGAGCAGCCATTCGACATTCGTCGGCAGGCGCTGCATGCCGTGGGTCGAATAACCGAGAAGGTCGGCTTCGAGGAAGAGCGAGCCGACGGTTTCCGCCCGATCGCGCGCAAGGCCGGCGCGTTCGAGCAGCCGCGTGGAGAAGTGCATGAGGTCCGTGTAGCGGTAGCGTTGCATGGTTTCTCCTTCGCGGCTGTCTCGCGACCTGTTCAGTGCAGGATCTGGCTGAGGAAGAGCCGCGTGCGCTCGTGCTGGGGATTGTCGAAGAACTCGGCCGGCGAGTTCTGCTCGACGATCTGGCCCTGGTCCATGAAGATGACGCGGTTGGCGACCTGACGGGCAAAGCCCATTTCATGCGTCACGCACAGCATGGTCATGCCCTCTTCGGCCAGCGACACCATCGTGTCGAGCACTTCCTTGACCATTTCCGGATCGAGCGCCGAGGTCGGCTCGTCGAACAGCATGATCTTCGGCTTCATGCACAGCGAGCGGGCGATCGCCACGCGCTGCTGCTGGCCGCCGGAGAGCTGGCCGGGATATTTGTGGGCCTGT
>Ga0153917_1000481_pt1 | contig 25599 bp, 25 predicted proteins | sample TSFL001MetaG_FD_104695 | JGI IMG/M metagenome (GOLD analysis project Ga0153917, IMG submission 104695) | Attine ant fungus gardens microbial communities from Florida, USA - TSFL001 MetaG | ecosystem: Host-associated > Fungi > Mycelium > Unclassified | place: USA: Florida, Paynes Creek Historic... | reverse complement strand
TTCGTGCGGGGGTGCCGGGGGTCTGGTGGGGCGAGGTCGTGCCCCGCCAGGCCCGGTGCCAGCGACCGGGAACCCGCACCCCTCCGCCCCGACGCGTAGGGTGCGCCGGCGTCCCGGGGTGAAGGCCCGGAGCCAGCGGCGCGCCCCCGCACCCCTCCACCACCGCGCACGGCAGGCCGCCGCATCCTTCTTCCCCGGACCCCAGACCCCAGACCCGACGCCGGCGACCGGGAACCCGCACCCCTCGCCCCCGCACGACGGGGTGCTTCGCCAGGCCGAATGGGGCGCTGGGTCGGTGAGCAGGCGTTGGGTATTCCGTAGCCGATACGAAGGCATGCTGTTCAGGGGGCGTCAGGGGCGTAGAGAGCGGCGGTCGCGAGGGCGAGGGAACGGAGGTGGGCGCGGACGGAGGCGGGGGAGCGGACCTCGAGGGCGGGGCCGAACTGGAGGAGCTGACGGGCGGCCCGGATGTCGTCGTAGGCGATCGTGAGCGCGACCAGGCCGTCGTCGGGCGCAGGGAGAGGCGCCGATGCGCGGAGCCGGGAGCCCAGGATGCGTGCGGCGAGATCCGCGCGGGCGGCGTCGATCACCGCATCCACGACGATCGACGAACGCGTCTCGAGCTCCGCGACCAGCCGGTCGGCGACTGTCGCAAGCTCGCCGCGCCTCCGCGCCGTCGCCGGGGCATCGAGCAGGGTCCACGACTCCAGCCGCTCCAACGCCAGCAGGCGCGGCCCGCCGTCGTCGCGCTCGGCCACCAGATACCAGCGGCCCGACTTGGCGAAGAGCCCCAACGGATCGACGTCGAAGGCGCGGGCCTCGAGCGCGCCGCTCGAGCGGTACCGCACCGACAGCCGTCGCCGCTCGCGCAGGTCGGCGAGCAGGCCGGCCACCGACGCCCGGTGCTCCGGCCCGAACCAGGCCGAGTTGTCGACGTGCACGAGATCCGCGATCCGCGCGCGAGAATCGGTCGGGCCGCCGCGGCGCCGATGCGCGTCGAGCTTCGCGCGCAGCCGCTGCTGGCCCTCGCGCACGCCGAGCTGCGCGGCCTGCCCCGCATCCAGGCCGGGAAGGCCGAGCAGCTCCGTCTCGCGGGCGCCGAGCCGGGCCAGGTCGAGCTGCGTGCCGGGCACGAGCACCACGCCTCCGTACCGGCCCCGCTCCGTGAACACCGGCAGGTCGGCCAGCGCGAGCCGGGCGACGTCGCGACGTACCGTCCGCTCGGAGACGCCCAGCGCCTCCGCCAGCTCCGGGACCGTCATGCGGGTGCGCGCCTCGAGCAGCAGGAGCAGCGAGACGAGCCGATCGAAGGTCATGCTCCGATTCTCCCTGAAACCGGACAGGTTCTGACCGGTATTGCGGGCATGCTCGTGCACGAGCGGAACGGCCGCTCACCCGGCGGAAGGACCGAGCATGACCACCCCCAACCTCTTCATCGTGTACGTGCGCGACGCGGAGCGCGCGACCGACTTCTACCGGCGCCTCTTCGACATGGAGCCGGCGATGATCACCCCGCGGTACGTGCCCTTCGAGATCGCCCCCGGCGTGCTCTTCGCGGTCTGGACGGGCGGGAGCCTGCCGGACGGCGCCGTCGACGCACCCCGCACGAGCGAGATCGGCCTCATGGTGCACGGCGGCGCCGATGCCGTCGACGCGACCTACGCCGAATGGGTCGAGCGCGGGGCGCGCACGGTGCAGGAGCCCCACGACGACGTCTTCGGGCGCACCTTCGTCGTCGCCGACCCCGACGGGAACCTCATCCGCGTGGCGCCCTTCGACTGAGCCGCCGGCGTCGACGCGACGATCTCGAGGCCTGGAGGCAGGCTGCTCGCGCGGGCGGCCCCTGCGCTCGTCCGGGCTACGCGAGCGCGGCGGTCGCCGTGTCCAGGCGCAGCTCGTCGATCAGGTGATCGACGACGGCCGCGAGGTCGCCGCCGTTGCGCGCGGCGGCCTCGCGCTGGCGCTGCGCGCTGGTGCCGCGGTCGAGGAGCGCGAGGACGCCGTCGAGCTCGGCCTCGCAGCCGAGGTCGCGGGCGATCGGCATCCAGTCGCGCACCCGGTCGCGCAGCACGTCGGTGACGAGCCGCTCGTCGCCGCCCTCGTCGACGATGATGATCGCGTCGAGGCCGTACCGGCCCGCGCGCCACTTGTTCTCGCGTACGAACCACTGCGGCAGGTGACCGGGGCGACGGCCCGCGTCGAGCTCGCGCGAGCAGTGCTCGACCATGCAGTGGCTCAGCGCCACGATCGCGGCGAGATCGTCGATGCGGGTCGCGCCGTCGGCGATGCGCAGCTCGACCGTGCCGAGTCGACCGGCCGGCCGGACGTCCCAGCGCAGCTCGCCGAGCTCCTCCACGATGCCGGTGTGCAGCAGATCGTGCGCCACCCGCTCGTAGTCGCGCCAGGTGGTGAGCTCCGGCGGCAGGCCGCCCGTGGGCAGCTGCTGGAAGAGCATCGACCGGTGCGAGCTGAAGGTCGTGTCCTCGCCCTCCCAGAAGGGGCTCGAGCCGGCGAGCGCGTGGATGAGCGGATAGTCGGCGAGAACGCCGTTGATGATCGGCGCGACCTTCTCCGTCGACTCGACGCCGATGTGCGTGTGCACGCCCCAGATCGCGAGCTGCGCGCCCCACTGCCCGGAGCGCTCGATCACCCGCCTGTACCGCTCGACGGGCCGGCACGCCTGCTCGCGCCAGGGGGAGAAGGGGTGCGTGCCGGAGCCGATGGGGGCCGCGCCGAGCGCGTCGGACGCCTCGACGACGCGGCCCCGCAGCTCGTCCAGCTCGGCGATCGCGGAGGCCGCCGAGCGATGCACGCCCGTCACGAGCTCGATGGTGTTCGTCAGGAACTCGCCGACCAGCCGCTCGTCTCCGACGGAGGCCAGGAGCTCGGGGCCGCGGGGCGCGAGCTCGCGCGTCTCGAGGTCCACGAGCGCGAGCTCCCATTCGACGCCGAGCGTCGACCGCTCCGACTTGGCGAATCGCATGGGCCAAGCGTAGTTGCCGCGATGCGCGGGCGGCGACGGGCGGACGCACGCCGTCGTGCACGGTCATGCGAGGTCGGCCTATCCGGCGGGCGAGGATGGCCGCACGCCGCACGCCGGGGCCGAACACCGCGCCCCGCGTCGCGGAATCCGACGGATGCGGGAGATCCGCCGTGCCGAACCTCGACGCGGACTGGCCGAGACGAGCGATCTCTGCCATGATAGATAGCTGAGTCTGCGCCGTCGGCCCTCTCTACGACGCGCGGCATCCCTCGAGCCCTCGCCGAGTGCGCCCCACGCCCTCAGGCAGTTGTTCACAGAATTCCCACTACAGGAGACACGTACACGTGGCTGTCAAGATTCGTCTGAAGCGCCTGGGTAAGATCCGGGCCCCGTTCTACCGCATCGTCGTCGCCGACTCGCGCACCAAGCGCGACGGTCGCGTCATCGAGGAGATCGGCAAGTACCACCCGACCGAGCACCCCTCGTTCATCGAGGTCGACTCGGAGCGCGCCCAGTACTGGCTCGGCGTGGGCGCTCAGCCCACCGAGTCGGTCGAGGCCATTCTCAAGCTCACCGGCGACTGGGGCAAGTTCACGGGCGAGGGCTCGACGGAGAACCGCGTCCAGCAGCCCGAGGCCAAGGTCGCGTTCGTCGCCGAGACGAACAAGAAGCCCGTCCTCCGCCCCAAGACTGAGCCGACGGTCGCCCCCAAGGCCGAGGAGTCGGCCGAGGCCACGGAAGAGGCCGAGGCCTAGCATGCTCGCATCCGCGCTGGAACATCTCGTGCGGGGGATCGTCGATCACGCCGACGATGTCCGCGTGGAGCGCAGCACCGCCCGCGGCGAGGTCCTCGAGGTGCACGTGCACCCCGAGGACCTCGGTCGCGTCATCGGCCGTTCGGGCCGGACCGCCAAGGCGCTGCGCACGGTCGTCAGCGCGCTCGCCGACGGTCGTCGCGTCCGCGTCGACGTCGTCGACGACTGATCGTGGCGGGCAAGTCCGGCATCACGCAGCTTCGCGTGGGCCGTCTCGTCAAGGCGCACGGCCTCAAGGGCGCGCTCAAGCTCGAGCTCTTCACCGACGAGCCGGAGCGGCGCTTCGTGCCCGGTGCGACCTTCAGCCTGCAGGTGCCGCCCTCGTCGCCCTGGCACGGCAAGACCATCGAGTTCGCCGAGCTGCGCTGGTACAACAAGCAGCCCGTCGGATTCTTCGTCGGCATCGACGACCGCGACGCCGCCGAGACCCTCGTGCGCGCGATCCTCTGGGTCGATCAGGACGACGCCGAGGAGCTCGAGCCCGACACCTGGTACGACCACCAGCTCGTCGGCCTCACCGCCGTGCGCGCCGCCGACGCCCCGGATGCCGAGCCCGTCGTGCTCGGCGAGGTCGCGCGCGTCGACCACCTGCCCGCGCAGGACCTCATCATCGTCAAGACGCCCGCGGGCGACGACGTCTTCGTCCCCTTCGTGAGCGCCATCGTGCCCGAGGTCGACCTCGAGGCGCGTCGCATCGTCATGACGCCCCCGGGAGGGCTCTTCGATCCCGAGCGCGCCGAGGAGGCGCGCCCCGAGGGGCAGTAGCCGTCGGTTCCGGCCCAGGCGGTCGCCGTGCGGGCGGCCACGGGTCGGGAGGCGCCTTCGCCGTCACCGACCCGCACGCCCCGGCATCCGCCGTGTCGCGCCGCATGCGCGGGCGGAACGAAGCCGCTGAGCTTACGCCGGAGCACGGGGTCCGCGCGACCCTCCGAGCGCGTTCGAAACGACAGAGTACGCTCAGGCGAAGCACACGCTCCTCCCAGCGAGGGGCGGCGAGCGCTCGTCGAGAACGACGTCGCGAGCGAGCCGACGGCGTCGCGACGCTGCCCGACCGGCAGCCGGCACGCGCCTCACGGCGCAGAACGAAGCACGGGAACGGAGGACAACGCGAATGAAGTGGGTCGCCTTCTCATCGGTCTTCGCCGGCATCGCGGGGTACATCGTCATCTTCTTCGCGACGTCGTCGCTGGGCGCCGATCGCTTCGAGGTCTTCAACGTCTACTGGGGTCTCTTCTTCACCATCCAGGGCGTCATCCAGGGCCTCATGCACGAGACCACGCGCGCCGTCCGCGCCGTCGCCCTCGCCTCCGAGGGGGAGACCGCGGCGCCGGGCGGCCTCGCCGACGCGCCGCCCCGCGCTGCGGGCGCCGTGGTCGGCGAGTCGGGAGCGCACGCGGCCGCCGCGGCCACCGGTCCCGTCGTGACGGTCACCGCGGACGACCCGACGGCCGAGGACCTCCTCGTCGAGGAGCCCTCGCGCGAGGACACGGAGATCCCGGCCTCGCAGCGAGCGCATCCGCTCCGCCTGAGCGTCGTGCTCGGACTCATCGCGGCCGGCGTCGTCCTCGCGTCCAGCCCGCTCTGGGCGCCCGTGCTGCTCCCCGAGGGCGAGCGCGCGCTGGGCGTCGCCCTGCTCACCGTCGCGAGCGCCCTCGCCGCCGTGCAGTGCGCCTTCTGCGGAGCCCTCTCGGGCTCGCAGAACTGGGGGCGCTTCGCGATGGTCGTCTCGGGCGAGGCCGCCGTGCGCGTCGCCATCTCGGGAGCGTGCGTCGTCCTCGGCGCATCCGTCGCAGGCTTCCTCTACGCCACCGTGGCCGGCGTCGTCATGACGCCGCTCATGCTCCTCGTCTCGCGCCGCAGCCGCGCAATGCTGCACGTGCGCGCGGACGTCGGCACGAGGGCGTTCGTCTTCCGCACGCTCCAGGCGATGCTCGCGGCCAGCGCCGCCGCCGTGCTGGTCGTGGGCTTCCCGGTGCTGATCAAGGCCACGCTGCCGGGCACGGACCCCGTCGTCATCAGCAACCTGCTGCTCGCGGTCACGCTCACGCGCGCCCCCATCCTCATGCCGATCACCTCGTTCCAGAACGCGATCGTCGTGTACTTCGTCGACCGCACCGCGAAGGGCCGCTCGGTCGTGCTCCTGCCGGTCGCGATCGTGTTGGGCGTGGCGGCGATCGGGGCCGCTCTCGCCTACCTCGTGGGGGAGCCGATCATCCACCTCATGGGCCCCGGCTTCGCCGTCGGCGGCCCGGTGCTCGCGGCGCTGACCTTCGCCGCCGGCTTCACGGGCGGACTCTTCATCACGGGCGCCGCCGTGCTCGCGCGCGAGCGGCACGGCCTGTACGTCGCGGGCTGGTGGACGGCCTCGGCGAGCGCGGTGCTGTTCCTGCTCTTCGCCGATGGCGCCGCGGAGGCCACCGTGCTCGCGCTGAGCGTCGGACCGGCCGTCGGCATGCTCGTGCACGTCGTCTTCGGCATGCGGGCCCGGCAGGCGGGCACTGCCGCTCCGCCGGAGATCGAGCCGACCGTCGCCGGCGAGCCCGTCGACACGGCGTAGCCGGTCCTGGTGCGCGGTCGCCTGGCCCAGGGCGCCGTCTCGCGCCAATACGCTTGATGCCATGCGCGTCGACATCATCTCGATCTTCCCCCAGTTCTTCGACGTCCTGGACATCTCGCTCCTCGGGAAGGCGCGCCAGCAGGGCATCATGGACCTCCGCGTGCACGACCTGCGCGACTACGCGCACGACCGGCACCGCACGGTCGACGACACCCCGTACGGGGGCGGCGCCGGGATGGTCATGAAGCCCGGGCCCTGGGGCGAGGCGTTCGACGCGGTCCTGGGCGAGCAGGGCGCCGGTGAGTCCGCCGCGATCGCCGTGGGGGGAGTCGTCGAGGATGCCGGGGAATCGCGCGCCGCCGACGCGGGCCGTCGGCCGCTCGTCGTCTTCCCGTCCCCGGCGGGCAGCGTGTTCGACCAGGCCATGGCGCGTCGCTTCGCGCAGGAGGAGCACATCGTCTTCGGCTGCGGCCGCTACGAGGGCATCGACCAGCGCGTCTTCGACGACACCGCGACGCGCGCCCGCGTCGAGCTCGTGAGCCTCGGCGACTACGTGCTCAACGGGGGGGAGGTCGCCGTGATGGCGATGATCGAGGCGTTCGGCCGGCTCATCCCCGGCGTCGTCGGCAATCCCGAGTCGCTCGTCGAGGAGTCGCACAGCGACGGCCTGCTCGAGTACCCGAGCTACACGAAGCCCGCCGAGTGGCGCGGGCGGGCGGTGCCCGGCATCCTGCTCAGCGGTCACCACGCGAACATCGCCGCGTGGCGTCGCGAGCGCCAGATCGAGCGCACGCGCGCCGTGCGCCCCGACCTCATCGAGCGGCTCGAGGCGGCGGGGGAGCTCTAGCCCTTCCGCGTCCAGCTCGCGCAGCGTCCCGCTCGGGGCGCTGCTCGGCGTGCCCGCAGTCGGGACGATCGGCGCATTCTCGTGCCGTATTTGCGCTGAGTGAAAATTATCTATTTCATGTAGTGCAAGTGCGTCGTACAGTTCCGTGTATGAGCACGCCGTCCGCCGCCGCACGGAGCCTCTCCGAGGCCCCCCGGGGAGCCTTCAGCCGCGTCGCCCTCGTGCTCCTCGCGCTCGCCCGCATGGACGCGCCGCGGGTCGCCGACATCGGCGCGTTCACCGGCCTGCCGACGAGCGCCGTCTACCGCTGCCTCGCCACGCTGCTCGACGCCGGACTCGCGGAGGAGGGGCCCGTGCACGGCCGCTACCACGCGGGCGCCATGGCGCTCCCGCTCGCCGAGCGGTACCGGCGCAACGCCCTCGGCGGCGGCCGGACGACCCGCGTGCTCGCCGAGCTGTCCGCGCAGACGCAGGAGCTCGGCGCGCTGCTCGTGCGCAGCGGCGACGCCCTCGTGTGCGTCGACGCGATCGACGGCCCCCGCGCGCTGCGCTGCTCGTACGCGATCGGCGAGGCGATCCCGATGACGGCGGGCGCGAGCGCCAAGGCCGTGCTCTCGCGACTGCCCGACGGGACCTCGACCGAGACGCTCCTGCGCAACGGCCTCTCGCCGAGCGCAGCCGTGGAACTGCTCGCCTCGCTGCCCGGCATCCGTGAACGCGGCTTCGCGGTCAGCGCAGGCGAGGTCGACGAGGGCGTGTGGGGCGTCTCGGCGCCCGTGCTCAGCCACGGCGCCGTCATCGGCGCCGTCAGCACCATGGCCCCGCTGACCCGCTCGGCGCCGCTCGCCGCACGGGCGGCCCGCGCGACCGTCGCCGCCGCACAGGCGCTCAGCCGGCTCGACCTGAGCCTTCGACCAGAACCCGCAGATCGACAAGGAGGTCGACGATGACCGTTCTCGACGGATCGTCGCTCACCGTGGACGAGGCCCTGCGCCTCGGCAGCGGCCCGCGCCCGCGCATCGACATCGACGAGGGAGCCCGCACCCGGGTCGCCGCCTCCTGGGCGCTCGCGACCAGGCTCGGGGCCGAGCGCACGGTCTACGGGCGCACCACGGGCGTGGGCGCGAACCGGGACGCCGCGGTCCGGCAGGACGTCTCCACCGATCTGCGCCTGCTGCGCAGCCACGCGACCGCCTCGGGCGCCCAGCTCGACGGGACCACGACGCGCACCGCCCTGGTCATCCGGCTGAACCAGCTGCTGCGCGGCGGATCCGGCATCCACCCCGACGTCGTCGACGCCCTGCGCCTGGCCATCGAGGAGGACCGCCTCCCCGAGGTGCACGCCGTCGGCGCGATCGGCACGGGCGACCTCAGCGCGCTCGCCGAGATCGCGCTCGGGCTCATGGGGGAGGGCGCGGCGGAGCGGGAGCACCGGTCGGAACCCGGGGGAGGGCGGGGCGTCCGCTGGCGGCCGCACGCCGGCGACGCGCTCCCCTTCATCTCCTCGAGCGCGGTCACCCTCGCGAGCGCCTGCGTCGAGATCGGCCGGCTGCGGCACTGGCTCGAGCAGCACGCGCTCGTCGCCGCGCTCTCCTTCCTCGCCGTGCGGGCGTCGCAGGAGTGCCTTCAGCCGTCCGTGCAGGCCGCCCGCGCCCACGCCGGGCAGGCCGCGGCGGCGGCGGCGCTGCGCGAGCTCCTCGACGGGGACGAGGCGCCCGCTCGGCGAGTGCAGGATTCGTACGGCTTCCGCGCCTACCCGCAGGTCTGCGGCGCGCTCCACGACGCGATCGACGCCCTCGAGCACGTCGTCGGCATCGACATCGTCTCGGCGTCCGAGAACCCGCTCATCGACCTCGAGGCGGGGGAGGCCTTCCACAACGGCAACTTCCACGGCATGCCGCTGGCCCTCGCGGCCGACCGGGTCAAGCTCTCGCTCGCCTCGATCGGCCAGCTCTCGCTCGCCCGGCTGACCGACCTGTCCAGTCCCGAGCTGACCGGCCTCGCGCCGTTCCTCGCCACCGGCGCCCCCGGCGGCAGCGGCGTGATGCTGCTCGAGTACAACCAGGCGGCCGCGCAGGCGGAGCTGCGCCAGTGCGCGCAGCCGGCGACGCTCGGATCGGTCGTGGTCTCGCGGGGGGTGGAGAACCACTCGAGCTTCTCCACGCAGGCGATCGGCCAGCTCCGACGATGCCTCGACGCCGCCTTCGATGTCCTCGCCTGCGAGCTGGTCGCGGCGGCGCGGGCGCTTCGCCTGCACGGCGCCCGCCCGCCCGAGGGCGGCCGTCTCGCCGCCTTCGTCGACCGGCTCGAGCCGCTGCTCGACCGAGACCAGGCCGACCGCTCGCTGACCGCCGACCTGGCGGCCGCCCGAGCCTTCCTCGACGCACGGACCCCGTCCGTCCATCCCGCGGACCCAGCCAACGATGCAAAGGAGCACCGATGAACAGCGTCAGCGCAGACGAGGCCAGAGAGCCCGTCCCGGAGGGAATGGTCGCGATCGACCAGATCCCCTTCAGCCGCTTCCACTTCAAGATCACCGCCATGACGTTCGGGGCGAACTTCTCCGACGGCTACGCCCTCGGGATCATCGGCAGCGCCCTGCCGCTGATCGCCGCGCAGTGGGACGTGGACGGCTTCTGGCAGGGCATGCTCGCCAGCTCGGCCCTCATCGGCCTCTTCTTCGGCTCGCTCATCCTCGGCCGGGTCAGCGACCGGATCGGCCGCCAGCGCGTCTACGTGCTCAACTTCGTGCTCATCGCCATCGCCTCCCTCGCCCAGTTCTGGGCGCCGAACGTCGAGGTCCTCTTCGTCCTCCGCCTCCTGATCGGCTTCGGCCTCGGCGCCGACTACGCCGTCGGACCGACGCTGCTGTCGGAGTTCGCGCCGCGCAAGTCGCGAGGGCTCATGCTCTCCTCCCTCACCGTGTTCTGGACGGTCGGCTACGTCATCGCCAACGTCCTCGGCGCGTACGTCGACCTCGGGCCGGACACCTGGCGCTGGCTGCTCGCCTCCGGCTTCATCCCGGCGCTCTTCGTGCTCATCGTGCGGATCGGCTCGCCCGAGTCGCCCGGCTGGCTCATCAGCAAGGGCCGCGGCGACGAGGCCAGGGCGATCACCAGGAAGTACCTCAACACCGAGAACATCCACATCCCCGCCGCGCACATCGAGGAGAAGAGCGGCTACGGCGAGCTGTTCAGCCCCGCGCTGCGTCGCAGCACGTGGTTCGGCATCCTCTTCTACAGCTGCCAGGTGCTGCCGTACTTCGCGATCTACACGTTCGTGTACACGATCCTCGAGGCGATGAAGGTCTCGGACGCGAACACGCAGAACCTGCTCATCAACCTCTTCCTGCTCGCCGGCGGCGTGGCGGGCCTGTGGGCCATCGCCAAGTTCCCGCGCAAGGCGTTCACCTTCTGGACCTTCGTCATCATGACCGCGATGCTCGCGCTGCTGGGCCTGCTCGCCGACGCGTCCCCGTGGCTCATGCTCATCCCGTTCCTCATCTACTCCTTCGTGATGTCCGGGGCGTCGAACATCGTGCAGGTGTACCCGCCCGAGCTGTTCCCGACGCACCTGCGCGGCAGCGGCGTGGGCCTGCTCAACGCGACGAGCCGCATCGCGTCGGCGGTCGGCACCTTCCTGCTGCCGATCAGCCTCGAGGCGTGGGGCGTCTCGGTCTCGATGTTCTGGCTCGCCGGCGTGCTCGCCCTCGGCGCGCTCGTCACCTGGCTGTGGGCGCCGAGCACCGAGTCGAAGACGCTCGTCTGACCGGCCCTGCCGAGGAGACGCCGCAGGGCCTCGCACCGACCCCTCGAACGGGGATCGGCGCGAGGCCCTGCGGCGGTCGCGGTCGGCCGAGCGGCTATTCGTCGCGAGCGGTGAGCACGATCGGGCCGTCCTCGGTGATGGCGACCGTGTGCTCCGAGTGGGCGCCGCGCGAGCCGTCGGCCGAGCGGAGGGTCCAGCCGTCCTCGTCCTGCACCAGCTTGTCCGTCGTCTCGAGGAACCAGGGTTCGATCGCGAGCACGAGGCCCGCGCGCAGCGGCACGCCGCGCTTGGCGCGCCCGCGGTTCGGCACGGACGGCTCCATGTGCATCGTGCGCCCCACGCCGTGCCCGCCGAACTCGACGTTCACGGGGTAGCCGTCCGCCTTGGCGACCTGTCCGATCGCGTGCGAGATGTCGCCCACCTTCTGCCCGACCACGGCCTCCCGGATGCCGGCCTCGAGCGCGCGCTCGGTCGAGTCGATGAGCCGCAGGTCGGCCTCGCGCGGCGAGCCGACGACGAAGGAGATCGCCGAGTCGGCCACCCAGCCGTCGACGGAGACGGCGAAGTCGAGGGTGACGAGGTCGCCGTCGAGCAGCGCGTAGTCGTGGGGGAGGCCGTGCAGCACGCCGTCGTTGACGGAGGTGCAGATGACCTTGCCGAAGGGCGATGCGCCGAAGGAGGGGTGGTAGTCGATGTAGCAGCTCTCGGCGCCGCGGCGGCGGATCATGTCGTGCGCGCGCTCGTCGATCTCCAGGAGGTTCGTGCCGACCCTCGTCGACTCCTTCAGGGTCGACAGCACCTCGGCCACGAAGCGCCCCGCGGGGCGCATCTGCTCGACTTCTTCCTTCGTGCGCAGTTCGATCACCACTCGAGGGTACTCGCGCCCAGCCCGTCCGCACGCGCCGCGGCTAGCCTTGGCGGATGCGCACGATCGACGCGATCATCACGAGGCTCCTCTTCCTGGCCGGCCCCGCGATCGCGGCGTGGTACTTCATCGCCTGGATCGCGACGGGCGCGCAGGGGCTGCGCGCCCTGCAGGTCATCGTGACGGCGCCGATCGCGCTCGTGACCCTCCTCGTGCTCGCCGGCCTCGTCTGGTTCGCGCCGTCACGACGTCTCACGGGCGGGCTGCCGACGACTTCGCGGGTGCTCGTGCCGCTCTCCTGGATCCTCTGGGTCGCCGGTGGCATCGTCCCGGCCGACTGGGCCTTCGCGACGCAGCTCGTGGCGATCGCCGTCACCCTCGCATCCGTCGTCGTCGCCTGGCGCTCGCTGCGCGCCGACGTCGCCGAGCAGCTCGCCGCCGCCGGCGTGCGGATGCCGGAGCAGGGCGGCCCCGCCGCCGGCCGGGCGCCCGGGGCGCCGGCGTCGCCGTCGGGGCCCGCGCGCATCATCACGCTCGAGGCCGACGAGATCGGCGAGCGGAGGGAGTCGCCCGACGGCGACGCGCGCCGCTGAGCGCGGTCGAGCCCGACCGAGCGCGGCGCCGCCCCGCGTGCCGCGCCGTCGCTTTGCCTCGGTCGGCGCATCCGTGGCAGAATAGACGCTTGTGCCGCAGCTCGACGCTGCCATGGGGGTGTCGATCGATACGCGGCGCGCATTCGACTTCCCCTTTCACCGCAGTCGACCCGTGGCGGCTGCAGAGAGCGACATCATCATGTCCAACGTCATCGACGTCATCGACGCCGCCTCGCTCCGCGAGGACGTCCCCTCCTTCCGCCCCGGCGACACCGTCAAGGTGCACGTCAACATCGTCGAGGGCAACCGCTCGCGCGTCCAGGTCTTCCAGGGCGTCGTCATCGCCCGCGTCGGCTCGGGCGTGCGCGAGACCTTCACGGTCCGCAAGATCAGCTTCCAGGTGGGCGTCGAGCGCACGTTCCCGGTGCACTCGCCCATCATCGACAAGATCGAGGTCGTGACGCGCGGCGACGTGCGTCGCGCCAAGCTCTACTACCTCCGCGGTCGTCAGGGCAAGGCCGCCAAGATTCGCGAGAAGCGCGAGGCGTAGGCTTCACCCGAGCCGCGGGAGGCGCACGACGCATCCCGCGCGGTGAGGCGACGACGAGACCGATGGCTCCCCGAGTGGGAGCCATCGGCGTTTCCGGAGGCTCGACAGCGAGCGCACGATCGACGAGCAGGCGAGGAGCGGGCATGGCGACGCGAGGGCGGACGGACGACGGGCGCACCGGCGCCGCAGCCGCGCCCCGCGGGCCGATCGACCGCGGCCCCGCTCACGGCCGTCGGCCGCACGCCGCCAAGCACGTGCGCGAGACGTCCTCCGACTGGGTCGAGCAGCACGCGGCCGCCGAGGCGGAGGCGGGGGCCTACGCCAACCGGTCGGCCGAGCCCCTCAGCCTCGGCGTGCGCACGGCGGCGGCACGGCCCGCGAGCGCGCCGACCGGCACTTCCGCCGCGGTGCTCGCCGCGGCCGCGCCGATCGCGCCCGCGGAGCGCGCGGGCGCGATCCTCGACGACGGCCTCGACGAAGCGGATGCCGGGCACGGGGCGCAGGGCTCGCCGCACGGCCGCGAGCATCGCGGCGGTGCGGGCGTCTTCCTGCGCGACCTCCTCGTGGTCGCCGTGCTCGCGCTGGTGCTGTCGGTCGGCATCAAGACCTTCCTCGTCCGCCCCTTCTACATCCCGTCGGCGTCGATGCACGACACGCTCATCGAGAACGACCGGGTGCTGGTGAGCCTCCTCTCGCCCGACACGATCCCGCTCACCCGCGGATCGGTCGTCGTCTTCCGCGACCCGGGCGGCTGGCTGCCGCCCACCGCGACGGTCGCGAAGACGCCCGTGCAGGCGGTCGTGGACGGCGTGCTCGAGACGATCGGCCTCAAGCCGGAGGAGACGAGCGACCACCTCATCAAGCGCGTCCTCGGCCTCCCCGGCGACCACGTCGTGTGCTGCAACGCGTACGGGCAGATCGTCGTCAACGACGTGCCGGTGAGCGAGCCCTACGTGCAACTCGCGGGGCACGCCGCGGCATCCGGCATCTCCTTCGACGTCACCGTGCCCGCGGGCCACGTGTGGGTGATGGGCGACAACCGGTACAACTCGGAGGACTCGCGCTACCATCAGGACGGCCCCGGGGGAGGGTTCGTGCCGATGGAGGACATCACCGGGCGCGCGTTCCTCATCAACTGGCCGCTCGATCGGTTCACCTGGTTGAGCGACTACCCCGAGGTCTTCAGCGCGGTGCCCTCGCGCGAGCCGGAGGGGGCGGCGCAGGGATGACGGGCGGTCCGAGCGCAGGGATCGGCGTCGACGCGCCGGCCGTCGTCGACGCGCCGGCCGCGGCGTCCGGCGTCGTCGCCGAGGCGCCGGCGAAGCCCGCGCGCACCTCGTCGCGCGCCGTCGACCCGACTCTCGACCTCGAACGCGAGCTGCTCGCCTCCGGCGTCGACGTCGTGATCGGATGCGACGAGGTGGGGCGCGGATCGATCGCGGGGCCGGTCGCCGTCGGCGTCTGCGCCGTGCGGGCGGCCGAGCTCGATCGCGGCTTCCCCGCGGGGCTGCGCGACTCGAAGCTCCTGACCGAGAAGCGGCGCGTCGCCGTGCGACCCCTCGTCGAGGAGTGGGCGCACGCGACGGCCGTCGGCTACGCGAGCGCCGAGGAGATCGACCGGGAGGGCATCGTGCGCTGCCTCGCCCTCGCCGCCCGCCGCGCGCTCGTGCAGCTGCACGAGGCGGGCGTGCCGATCGCCCGCTCGGCGATTCTGCTCGACGGCTCCCACGACTGGCTCTCGAGCGCGCTGACCCACCCGCCGCGCGTGCTCGTGCGCCCGAAGGCCGACCGCGACTGCGCGAGCGTCGCCGGCGCCTCGGTCGTCGCGAAGGTCTCGCGCGACGACCTCATGGCGGCGGCGGCCGAGGCGCACCCCGACTACGCGTGGCAGTCGAACCGCGGCTACGGGAGCGCGGCGCACTACGCCGCCATCGAGCGGCTGGGCCCGACCGAGCTGCACCGGCACACCTGGTTGCGGCCGCGCGCCTAGGCCGCCTGCGCAGGCCCTGCGCAGACGCTTCGACGCCCCGGGGGAACCCGGGGGCAAGTAGACTGGTCCGATCATGGATGACGACGCCTTCGACGACTACGAGCGTGAGCTCGAACTCGCCCTCTACCGCGAATACCGTGACATCGCGTCGCAGTTCAAGTACGTCATCGAGACGGAGCGCCGCTTCTACCTCGCGAACGCGGTCGAGCTCGAGCGCCGCGACACCGAGCACGACTTCTACTTCGAGCTCACGATGACCGACGTGTGGGTGTGGGACGTCTACCGCTCCAACCGGTTCGTCAAGAACGTGCGCGTGCTGACCTTCAAGGACGTCAACGTCGAGGAGCTCAACTCGAAGGAGTTCGAGCTGCCCAAGGAGCTCGCGCTCGACGAATAGCCCCCGGGGCCGTCGTCCGCGCGGCGGCGGAGGACCTCTGCGAGGCCGTAGCATCGCTGACGGGGTGCACTGTCCGGCACGGTCGTCGTCGGCGCGCCCACCGTCGAGGGCGAGGGGACCTGGCATGCGGCTGCGCGACTACGTGACGCGACGGCAGGAGCCGTCCGATCTGCGCCACGCGCTGCTCGCCGGCGCCGGGACCTTCGTCGCCATCGCCATTCTCGCGTTCACCTCCGACATCTCCCACCTGCCGCTGCTCGCGGCGCCGTTCGGCGCCTCCTGCGTGCTCGTCTACGCCATGCCGCAGGCGCCCGTCTCGCAGCCGGTGAACGTCATCGCGGGCTATCTGCTCTCCTCCGCGGTGGCCCTCGCCGTGGCCGCGCTGCTGCCGGTCGCCTGGTGGAGCGTGGCGCTCGCGGTGGCGGTGGCGATCTCGCTCATGACCTGGCTCCGGGTCACGCATCCGCCGGCCGCGGCGCAGGTCATCGTCATCATGGCCACCGGCGCCGGCTGGTCGTACCTGCTGACGCCGACGCTCGTGGGCGCCGTGCTCATCGTGCTGCTCGGCATCGTCTTCCACCACCCCGCGCCCTGGCACTACCCGCTGCGGGCGTTGCACGCGCGCCATCGCGAGCACGGCCGTCACGAGCGGGGCGACGCCGAGGGCACGGACGAGGATGAGCGCGAAGGGCCGGCCGGCCCCGGCGAGCCGGCCTGACCCGCTCCCGATGAATCGCCCGGGATCCGGCGCTGAACGTCGATCGCCGATCCGGCGCGCTGGGAACCGGCACGGCCCAGAGGCTCGATGCTCACCCCCCCCGAGCAGACCGTCCGCCTGATCGAGACGTCGCAGCCGCCCGCCGAGCAGCTCGGCGCCATGGTGCGCACGACGACGGCGGTTACCCGACTCGCCGCGGGCAAGCCCGTCACGGGCGAGCGGCCCATCGATGAGCTCGTGCCGGGCGATGCGGTGCAGCTGGCCGCGGGCGACATGATCCCCGCCGACGTGCGGTTCGTGCGCGTCAAGGCAACCGGGCCATGCTCACGGATGAGTCGGTCTCGGCCGAGAAGCACGCCGAGGCGGAGCCCGAGCTCGCCGCCGCGCCCCTCCTCGACGCGGGCAATCTCGGCTTCATGGGCACGTCGGTGGCCTCCGGTGCGGGCACCGCCGTCGTGGTCGCGACGGGCGCCGACAGCTACTTCGGCAACATGAGCTCTGCCATCGTCGACGTGCGCCCGGAGACGGCGTTCGACCAGGGCATCGCCCGGGTGACGCGCACGCTCGTCGCGTTCATGGTCGTCATGGTGCCCGTCGTGTTCGTGGTCAACGGCCTCACGGAGGACTGGACGAGCGCGTTCCTCTTCGGCGTCACGACCGCCGTCGGGCTCATCCCGGAGATGCTGCCGCTCATCATCACAGCGAACCTCGCCAAGGGCGCGGCCGCGATGTCGAAGCGCAAGGTCGTCGTCAAGCGCCTCAACCCGATCCAGAGCCTCGGCGCCGTGGACGGGCCCGCCACGGACAAGACGGGCACGCTCACCGAGGACCGCATCGTGCTCGAGCGGCACCTCGACACCGACGGTCGCACGAGCGACGCGACGCTCCGGTACGCGGTCGCCAACTCGATGTCCCAGACGGGGGCTGCGCAACCTCCTCGACGAGGCGGTCGTCGTCGACGACGGCATCCGGTGCACGGTCATCACGCGTGCTGAGCGAGGAGCGCGACGACCGGGAGATCGAACAGGCGCTGGCCGACATCGTCCGTCGGCGTCGGTGCGGGCTCGGTTGGCCGCGCGTCGCGGATCGGTCGGTCTCGGCCGTTCCGGTCTCGACGGACGGGCCGGGACCGACCGATCGGCGGGTCAGCGGCGGGCTGCGGGCACGGCGTCCGCGGCGGCGACGCCCCGGGGGTCGCGCTCGCCCGCGGGCGGCACCACACCCAGCTCCACCGGGTCGAGGCCGAAGCCGTTCACCAGGATCTCCAGCTGGTAGTCGTTCACGATCTCGCGGGAGATGCGGCAGTCGAGGACGAACGTGCCCTCCGCATCCGACTCGATCCAGCGCTCGAAGGCGGCGAGGTCATCGAGCGAGCGGACCACGAGCGACTCGGCGCCGACGCCCTTCGCGACGGCCGCGAAGTCGACCTCCGGGATCATCATGGGGCCGGTGCCGATGCCCTGCGAGCCGTACTGCTGCACCTCGGCGTTGTAGGCGGCGTCGTTGTAGACCACGACGACCGCGCGCTTCGACGTGCGCACCACCGACTCGAGGTCGGCCAGCGCCATGAGGCCGCCGCCGTCGCCCGTGGAGACGACCAGCAGGCTCTCCGGCCGGGCGCGGTGCGCGCCCATGGCGGAGGAGAAGCCGAGGCCGATCGACTGGAACGCGGTGCCGACCAGCACGATGCTGTCGGGAGCCGGAACGCGCAGGTGGGTGGACGACCAGCCGATGAAGTGGCCGCCGTCGTGCGCGATGACGCGGTCCTCGGGCAGGATGCGGTCGAGAGCGCCGGCGAGCGAGCGCGGGTCGAGGCGGCCGTCGGGGGCCGTGCCGAGGCCCAGGTCGCGGTCGAACTGGGCGCCCGAGACGTCGGCGGGGTCGACGCCGGGCCAGGTCTGCGCGGGCACCTGGGCGCCCGCATCCGCCATCGTCGCGTCGAGCGCGGCAGCGATCGTCTCGACCGCGGCCAGGGCGCTCGCGCGGACGAAGAAGTCAACGCGGGGGTTCGTCGCGGCGTTCGCGATGTCGATCTGGATGACGTGCGCGTCGCCGTAGAGCGAGCCGAACGCCGAGGTGAACTGGTTCAGGCTCGCGCCCACGACGAGGATGACGTCGGCCCGGCGCACGTAGCCGAGCGTGCGCTCGCTCGAGAAGCCGCCGGCGACGCCCAGATCGAGCGCGCGCCCGGCGAACATGCCGCGCGCCGGCGCGCTCGAGACCGTCAGCGCACCGAGGCGGTCGGCCAGCGCGGCGAGCTCGGCGCGAGCGTCGACGGCTCCGCGGCCGGCGAGCACGACGGGGCGCTCGGCGGATGCGAGCAGACGCGCGACCTCGGCGACGTCGGCAGCGGCCGGCTCGACGACGGGTGCCGCGAACTCCCCGGCCCTCGGCGCCGGGAGTGCCTCGTCGCCGGCCTCCGCCGTGGGGAGGTCGTAGGGGAGCGCGAGGACGACGGGCGTGCGCTCGCGGATCGCGAGATCGAGCGCCTCGAGGGTCGAGCGCCCCGGCGCCTCGCGTGCGACGACCACGGTGGGCACGCCGACCGCCGCGGCGAGCGCGACCTGGTCGACGTCCCACGGCCGTGCGCCGGTGGTCGGGGCATCGCCGGCGATGACGAGCATCGGCGTGCGCTGCATTCGGGCGTCGGCGAGCGCGGTGATCGTGTTGGTGAAGCCCGCGCCGTAGGTCGCCGTGGCGAGCGCGGGCCTCCGAGCGACGCGGGCGTAGGCGTCGGCCGAGGCCACGGTGGCGACCTCGTGGCGCACGGCCGTGTAGACGATCGACGTGCGGCGCTCGAGGGCGTCGATGAGGAAGGCGTTGCCGTTGCCCATGAGGCCGAACGCCTCGGTGATGCGACCTTCGAGCGTGTCGGCGATGCGTTCGACGACGGTGGTCATGTGCTGCCTCCGGGAGTCATAGACGGTGCTGGTCCGTGTATGTCTCGCCGGTGGTGCGGATGTCAGTCGCCTCGGGGAGCGATCGCTCGGCGACGCGCCCCGCACCTGCGGTGTATTGCCCCTTTTTCGGGCAAGGGCGCGGCCATCGCGCCCGACGCGTCGAGTATAGGGGCGGGATGCGCCCGCGAGGAGGCCCGTTGGCGTCGTTCCGCGCTGTGGATGACGAACCGTCCACAGGCGCGGACCGAACGTGGCGATCCGTCTCGTCGACGGGGGACGCTCGTCGTCTCGGAGGTGGCGACATGGCGGACAAGGACGAGCTCGGACGGCGCGGCGAGCGGATCGCGCGCGAGCGGCTCATCGCGGACGGGCACGAGATCATCGACGCGAACTGGCGGTGCCCGCGCGGCGAACTGGACATCGTCTCGCGCGACGGCGACTGGCTCGTGTTCACGGAGGTGAAGACGCGCAGCTCGACCCGCTGCGGGCATCCGCTCGAGGCGGTGACGGGCGAGAAGCTGCGCCGGCTGCGGGAGCTGGCGGGACGATGGCGGGAGGCGAACCCCGATGCGCGCGGCCGTTCGCGCATCGACGTGGTCGCGGTCGTCGCGCCCCGCGTCGGCGAGCCGGAGATCGTCGTCGTCCGGGCGGTCGGGCCGTGACCGGGGCCGTCGCGCGGTCGTTCGCCATCGCCCTGGCCGGACTGCGAGGGGAGGTCGTGGAGGTCGAGACGCATCTGGCCTCCGGGCTGCCGCGCTTCTCGCTCATCGGGCTCCCCGACACCTCGCTCGGCGAAGCCCGCGAGCGCGTGCGCTCGGCGCTCGAGAGCGCCGGCTGCTCGATCCCCGCGGCGCGCATCACGACGAACATGTCGCCGGCGTCGCTGCCCAAGCACGGGGCGGGATTCGACCTCGCGATCGCGGTCACGCTGCTCGTCGCGATGGGCGTCATCGACGGCGCGGGCCCGGTTCGAGCCGTGCACATCGGTGAGCTCGCGCTCGGCGGCGCCGTGCGGGCCGTCGCCGGCGTGCTGCCCGTCGTCGCCGAGGCGAAGCGTCGCGGATTCGCCCGCGCCGTCGTGCCCGCCGCGTGCGCCGGCGAGGCGGCGCTCGTCGAGGGCATCGACGTCGTCGCGGTGTCGTCCCTGCGGGAGCTCGCGCTGCACTACGGCGCAGAGGCGTCGCAGCTCGCGGAGCAGCGGCTCGACGAGAGCGCGGCGGGTGCAGCGGGCGCGACGACGACTGCCGGCGGGAGTGGCGCGGCGGGTCCGAGCGGGCCGGCGGGTTCGTCGGCTCCGTCGGGCCCGGCGGTCGGGGCACGTGCTCGGACGGCCGGGGCCGGGTGCGCACCCGCCGCCGACCTGTCCGACGTCGTGGGCAACGCCGACGCGGTGCGCGCGCTCACGGTCGCGGCCGCCGGCGGGCATCACCTCCTGATGGTCGGACCGCCCGGCTCGGGCAAGACGATGCTCGCCGAGCGCCTGCCCGGCATCCTCCCCGACCTCGACGTCGAGGACGCCGTGCGGCTCGCCTCGATCCGCTCGCTCCTCGGCATGGGCGTGGGCACGACGCTCGACCGACGGCCGCCCTTCGAGGCGCCGCATCACTCGGCATCCGCGATCGCCCTGCTCGGCGGCGGGAGCCGCGCGATCATGCCGGGGGCGGTGTCGCTCGCGGCCGGAGGCGTGATGTTCCTCGACGAGGCGGCGGAGTTCCCGCGGCGCGTGCTGGATGCGCTGCGGCAGCCCCTCGAGTCGGGGATCATCGAGATCCACCGGGCGCACGGGCGGGCGGTCTTCCCCGCCGACGCGCAGATCGTGCTCGCTGCGAACCCGTGCCCGTGCGGCAACGCGGGATCGGCCGGGCTGCGCTGCACGTGCCCGCCGATCGAGCAGCGCCGTTATCTCGCCAGGCTCTCCGGCCCGCTCCTCGACCGCGTCGACATCCAGATCCGCGTCGAGCGCGTGACCCCGGCCCGGCAGCGGCTCGTCGAGGCGGAACGGCGCGCGGGAACAGGCGGGGCGATCGGCGCGGGCGGGGCCGTCGGCGCGACGAGCGAGTCCGCGGCGCGCGCGGTCGCGCTCGCACGGGAGCGCGCGGCCTCGCGGCTCGCCGCGCTGCCCGCCGGCGACCGTGTCAACGCCCGGGTTCCGGGCGCATGGCTGCGGTCGCCGGAACACCGGCCGCCGCGCGAGGTCACGGCGGTGCTCGATCGCGCGGTCGAGACCGGGGCGCTGTCCATGCGCGGGCACACGAAGGTGCTGCGGGTGGCGTGGACGATCGCCGATCTGGAGGGGGCCGAGCGTCCCTCGGCCGAGCATGTCGCCGAGGCCCTCTACTACCGCAGCACGGTCGCGCCGTAGGGCGATGCCGACGCCGACGCCGACGCCGGGCTCGGCGATCGGGGGCGCGTCGCGGACCACCGGCGCGATGGATGCCGCGGAAGCCGTGGCGCTGTCGGATGCCTCGGGCGGGCGGCGACCGGCGCGGGGCACCGGAACGCGGGCGCAGGCCGCCCGCATGCACGACCACATGACCGAATGACCAGGAGCACGATCAGGAGGGGCCGCCCATGAGCGAGACGGCGGGACGGAGCACGGAGCGAGACGAGGCGGTCGGTCGGTGCCTGCCGCCTCCGGAGGCCATGCGCGCGGCGCTCGCGGGCGTCGGCGCCGCGCCCGAGCCGGGTGCCGGCCCGGAGGCGGGGCTCGCCGAGCGGTTCGCCCGCCTCGTGTGGGCGACGACCGTGGAGCCGGGCGACGGCGACGCGGGCCACCTCGTCGCGACGCTCGGCGCGGCGGGGGCGCTCGCCGCCGTGCGCTCGATCGATCGGCCGCAAGCCGCCCCGCGCGCGTTCGCGCTCGCCGCGGAGGCCGCAGCGGCCGCCGCGGACCCTGAAGCCGGCCGCGACCGAGTCGCAGGGACGGCGGCGAGCGGGTGCGACGGCGCCGGGAGCGCAGCGCTCGACGACCGGCGCGACTGGGCGGCCGCCGTCGAGCGATGGCGGCCCCGCATCGAGCCGGTGCGCGCGGCGGCGTTGGCCGCGCGGGCGCGCGAGTGCGGGGCGAGGCTGCTGCTTCCGGACGCGCCGGAATGGCCGTGCCGACTCGACGACCTGGGCGACCATGCGCCGCTCGCGCTCTGGGTGCGCGGAGACGTGACGCTGCTCGCGCGCTGGCATCGCAACGTCGCCGTCGTCGGCGCGCGGGCCGCCACGGCGTACGGCGAGCACACCGCGATCGAGCTCGCGTCGGGGCTCGCCGACCGGGGCCTGGTCGTCGTCTCCGGCGGCGCGTTCGGCATCGACGGCGCCGCGCACCGGGCGTCCCTCGCCGCCGATGCGCCGACGGTCGCCGTCATGGCGGGCGGCCTCGACCGGCTCTACCCGGTCGCGCACCGCTCGCTGCTCGAGCGCGTGATCGCCGGCGGCGCCGTCGTGTCCGAGCTGCCGTGCGGCCAGGCCCCCACCCGGTGGCGCTTCCTCATGCGCAACCGGCTCATCAGCGCGCTGTCCGCGGCGACCGTCGTCGTCGAGGCCGGGGCTCGCTCGGGCGCGCTCAACACCGCGGCCCACGCCGCGCAGCTCGGCCGTGCGCTCGCGGCGGTGCCCGGTCCCGTGACGAGCGCGGCGTCGATCGGCTGCCACCTCCTCATCCGCCAGCGCGGCGCGCGGCTGGTCACGAGCGCGCTGGACGTCGTCGAACTCGTCGTCGAGGCGACCGGCGGCGACCGCCTCGTCGACGACGCCCTCATGGAAGCGGCGTCCGATGACCGCTCCGCCGCGGGGCCCGGCGGAGCGATGAGGGCCGCTCCGGCGGGCGGAGCCGGAGGACCGGGCCGGCCGCGGGATGCCGTGGAGACGCGCGTCCTCGACGCGATGAGCCGGACGGCGGCGCGCTCCGTGGACGAGATCGTCCTCCGCTCGGGAGCGTCGGCCGCCGAGGCGCGCAGGCGCCTCGCGACGCTCGAGATCGAAGGCGTCGTCGAGCGCCGCGGGGGAGGGTGGGCGCGCTCCTAGACGGCGCTCCGAGCAGCCCGCCGAGCCCCGTCGGCGACGGACGGGCGCCATGCGGCGCGGTGGACGATCGGGCGGCCCGCGTCGAGGAGGTCGGCGGGCGTCCGCCGGAGCGGCGGATCGGCGTCGCGCGCGGCGCGCCTCGATGGCGCGACGCGGCCGGGCGCGGCATCCGGCATCGGGGGGTGAGGAGGGGCGGCACCGTGCGATCGGCCGGGAGCGGCGGCGGAGTCCGCGCGTTCTCCCCGCTGCGGTGCTCCGGCCCTGCGTATCGTGAAGGCATGGCATCCATCGAGGTCGCGATCGACGAGTACGTCGCGTCGCTCGAGCGCGAGCTCGGCCGCTCACCGCAGACCGTGCGCGCCTACCGCGCCGACCTCGCCTCGTTCCTCGCCTTCGCGTCGCGCGCGCGTCCGGGCGCCCTCGATGTCGTCGACCTCGAGCTGGACCTCTTCCGCGATTGGCTGTGGCAGGCGAACCAGGAGGGGCTCGCCGGCACGACGATCGCCCGGCGGGCGGCGTCGGCGCGCAGCTTCACCGCCTGGCTGCGCCGCACGGGCAAGGGCCCCGACGCCGCCCGCCGGCTCAAGTCGCCCAAGGCCGGCCGCCACCTTCCCCGTGTCGTGACGAGCGAGCACATGGACGCCATGCTCGATCGGCTCGAGGCGCGCGCCGAGACCGACGATCCCGTCGCCGTGCGCGACGCCGCGATCGTCGAGCTGCTCTACGCCTCCGGCCTGCGCGTCTCGGAGTGCTGCGCGCTCGACGTGGGCGACATCGACTTCGCGCGGCGCACGCTCCGCGTGGTCGGGAAGGGGAACAAGGAGCGCACGGTGCCCTTCGGGGCACCGGCCGCGGCGGCGATCGAACGCTATCTCGACGAGGCGCGCTCCGCGCTGGCCCGCGACGGTGCGCCGGTCGAGGCCGTGTTCCTGGGCGCCCGGGGCGGGCGCATCAACCCGCGCACCGTCTACGCGCTCGCCCGCCGGGAGCTCGAATCCTCGCCCGCGTCTGGACCGGCCGGTCCGCACACCTTCCGGCACACGGCGGCGACGCATCTGCTCGACGGCGGCGCCGACCTGCGCGGCGTGCAGGAGCTGCTCGGGCACGCCGACCTCGGCACGACGCAGCTCTACACCCACGTGTCGGCCGAGCGCCTGCGGGAGACCTACGCCCGGGCGCACCCGCGCGCCTGAGCGGTCGAGCTCCGATCGACCGCCGTCCCGGCGGCGCTCGGCCCGGTGCCTGCCGTCGGCCCTCGTGCATACGCGAGACCCGACGGCGCGTCGCTCGGCATCCTCGTACGGGCGAGGTCGCGATCGGCCTCGGGCGAGCACGATCGTTCCCACGACCTCGTTCTCCGTTGCTTCTCCTCGCTGCGCTCGGTACCGCGATGCGCCCCGCCTCCAGGGCCGGGAACGCGCGCTCACCCGCGCGATGCGCGCTCGCCTGCGCGTCGACGGCCTGCGCCGGCGCCCGTGCGGCAGGTCGTGCGGCAGACCGAGCCGTCGACGACGAGACGGAGGCGGCCCCGGATCGACCGGAACCGCCTCCGCGGTGCGTCACGGCGTCAGCCGCGTCGGACGTCTTGGGCACGTCGGCCGCGAGCTCAGTTCAGCCACGGCGACGGCTCGTCGTCGCCCTCCGCCTCGGCTCCGTCGAACTCCTCGCGCCGCTCCTCCTCGAGCCGTCGCCGGCGCAGGACGAGCAGGGCGCCCGCCGCGAGCAGACCGCAGGCGAAGAGGGCTCCGGGAAGCAGAAGATCGGCCTCGGCGCCCGTCGTGGCGAGCTGTCCCGGCGCCCCCTGCGGCGCTGAGGGAGCGGCCCCGCTCGGGGGAGTCGTGCCGGATCCGGGGAGAGCCGGTGCGACGCTCGGCGTGCTCGTCGACGGGCTCGGCGAGGCGCTCGGGGTCTCCGCGGGCGGAGGAGGCGTCGACGGCGTGCGGACGATCGTCGTCTCGTGCTCGGCGCCGCATCGGCCCCGGTGCAGCACGACGCCGTTCGCGTCGACGAGGGTCTCCACCCAGCGGTACGAGCCGGGAGTCGGCAGGGTCACCGCGGGCGACTCGATCTCCAGCGCCTGATGGCGTCCGGCCGGCACTCCCGTGGATTCGGTCGTCGCGACGAGCTGCGCCTCGCACGCGCCCGCGCCGAGCCGCTCGATCTCCTCGGGCGTCCAGATGAGCGCGCGGCCGGATCCGTCGTCGACGGGTCGCCCGCCGGCGTCGAGCCTCGCCTCGCCCGCCTGCGCCTCGGCGAAGACCTCGAAGACGATCCGGGCGCCGGCGGGGACGACGCCCTCGATGCGGGCGGTGTCGGTCGCCGTCGCGCCGGCATCGATCGTCGCGGCCGCGACGGTCGTGACGCGCGGCGCGACGAACGCCGTCTCGGCCTCGAGGCCGAAGCCGTCGACGAAGCGGTAGCCGGTGGGCATGAGCGATCGCACGTCGGGATCCGCGTCGAGCTGCGCGGCGGCATCGATCGTCACGACCCACGTGTAGAAGCCGGAGTCGGCGGGCTCGACGAGCGCGGCGACCCGCTGGCCGTCGTCGTCGCTCGCGTCTCCCGGCGTGCTCGACGACGGCGTCGTCGAGGGCGGGGG
>Ga0153917_1000477_pt1 | contig 25824 bp, 24 predicted proteins | sample TSFL001MetaG_FD_104695 | JGI IMG/M metagenome (GOLD analysis project Ga0153917, IMG submission 104695) | Attine ant fungus gardens microbial communities from Florida, USA - TSFL001 MetaG | ecosystem: Host-associated > Fungi > Mycelium > Unclassified | place: USA: Florida, Paynes Creek Historic... | reverse complement strand
GCGTTCAACGGCCTGAAAGCGGCCGGAGTGGAATGCTTCGTTCAGGGCGTTCCAACAGAAACTGCTTTGGATCTCTTTAAACTGCTCTGAGGGATTCACAATGGAAATCAGTCTGTTGCAGGCTATGGCACTGGGTGTTCTCGCCTTTATCGCCGGTCTGGATATGTTTAACGGCTTAACGCACATGCACCGCCCGGTGGTGCTTGGGCCGCTGGTTGGTCTGATTCTCGGCGATTTGCACACCGGCATTTTAACCGGCGGTACGCTGGAACTGGTCTGGATGGGGCTGGCCCCTCTGGCGGGCGCACAGCCACCTAACGTAATTATCGGCACGATCGTGGGCACCGCGTTTGCCATTAGTACCGGCGTGAAGCCAGAAGTCGCCGTTGGCGTTGCCGTCCCGTTTGCCGTCGCGGTACAGATGGGGATCACCTTCCTGTTTTCCGTTATGTCCGGCGTGATGTCCCGCTGCGATCGTATGGCAGCAAACGCCGACACCAACGGCATTGAACGGGTCAACTATCTGGCGTTGCTGGCTCTCGGTATCTTCTACTTTCTGTGCGCTTTCCTGCCGATCTACTTCGGCGCGGAACATGCAAAAACCGCCATTGACGTTCTGCCGGCGCGATTGATTGACGGCCTCGGCGTGGCGGGCGGCATCATGCCAGCGATCGGCTTCGCCGTGCTGCTGAAGATCATGATGAAAAACGTCTATATCCCTTACTTCATCATCGGCTTTGTGGCTGCGGCCTGGCTCAAGCTTCCGGTACTGGCGATCGCGGCTGCGGCCCTGGCAATGGCGCTGATCGACCTTATGCGTAAATCACCTGAACCGACGGCACCTGCGGCCCAGAAAGAGGAATTCGAAGATGGCATCTAATCAAACAACGTTACCGGGCGTGTCTGAAAGTGAAGAAACCCTGCTGACTGGCGTTAACGAAAACGTCTATGAAGACCAAGGCATCGGTGCTGAACTGACGAAAAAAGATATTAACCGCGTGGCCTGGCGTTCCATGCTGCTGCAAGCCTCGTTCAACTATGAACGTATGCAGGCATCCGGTTGGCTGTACGGGTTGCTCCCAGCGCTGAAAAAGATCCATACCAACAAACGGGATCTGGCGCGCGCCATGAAAGGGCATATGGGATTCTTCAACACCCACCCTTTCCTGGTGACCTTTGTTATCGGCATCATCCTGGCGATGGAACGCTCCAAGCAGGATGTGAACAGCATTCAGAGCACCAAAATTGCCGTCGGTGCACCGCTCGGCGGCATTGGTGACGCCATGTTCTGGTTAACCCTTCTGCCCATCTGCGGCGGTATTGGTGCCAGCCTGGCACTACAAGGATCTATTCTGGGTGCAGTGGTCTTTATCGTGCTGTTTAACGTTGTACACCTCGGCCTGCGTTTTGGCCTGGCACATTACGCATATCGAATGGGTGTAGCGGCAATACCGCTGATCAAAGCCAACACCAAAAAGGTTGGCCATGCTGCCTCCATTGTCGGGATGACGGTGATTGGCGCGCTGGTGGCAACCTATGTCCGCCTCAATACGACGCTCGAAATCAAGGCGGGTGATGCCGTTGTCAAACTACAGGCTGACGTTATCGACAAGCTCATGCCCGCGTTCCTGCCGCTGGTCTACACCCTGACCATGTTCTGGCTGGTACGCCGCGGCTGGAGTCCACTGCGTCTGATTGGTATCACCGTGCTGCTGGGCGTTGTGGGTAAATTCTGTCACTTCCTGTAAAAGCAAAGAGGTTGCGATGTTAGGCATTATTTTGACGGGTCACGGTGGTTTTGCCAGCGGGCTTGAGCAGGCGATGAAGCAGATCCTTGGCGAGCAACCGCAGTTTATCGCCATCGATTTTCCTGAAACCTCCACCACCGCTCGACTGACTGAGCAGCTGGAACAGGCGGTAAACGGGCTCGACGAGCAGCACGATATTGTTTTTCTCACCGACCTGCTGGGCGGTACGCCGTTCCGCGTGGCTTCAATTCTGGCCATGCAGAAACCGGGCCGCGAAGTGATAACCGGCACTAACCTGCAACTCCTTCTGGAGATGGTGCTGGAACGCGACGGATTAAGCAGCGAAGCGTTTCGTATGCAGGCGCTGGAATGTGGACATCGCGGGCTAACCAGCCTGGTGGATGAGCTTGGACGCTGCCGCGAAGAAGCCCCGGCAGAGGAAGGGATATGAGCCAGCTGTTACGCGCTCGTCGTGTGCTCACCGAGCAGGGCTGGCTCGACGACCACCAACTGCGCATTAACGATGGCATCATCACCATGATTGAGCCCATCCCTACGGGCATAGCGGTGCGGGATGCTGAACTGCTTTGCCCCGCGTATATCGATATTCACGTTCACGGCGGCGCGGGCGTGGACGTGATGGATGATGCACCTGACGTACTGGATACCCTGGCGAAGCATAAAGCGCGTGAAGGGGTGGGCGCATTTCTGCCCACAACCGTCACCGCGCCGCTTGAGGCTATCCATGGCGCACTCCGGCGAATTGCCCGGCGCACTCTGTCCGGAGGGCCTGGCGCGGAAGTACTGGGCAGCTATCTGGAAGGCCCGTACTTTACGCCGCTAAACAAAGGGGCGCACCCGCCGGCGCTATTTCGGGAACTGGATATTGCTGAGCTGAACGCCCTGTCCGACGTTTCGCAAAACACGCTACGCGTGGTGGCGCTTGCGCCAGAAAAACCCGGCGCGTTGCAAGCAATTCAGCACCTGAAACAACGCGGTATACGCGTCATGTTAGGTCACAGTGGGGCCACCTACACGGAAACTCTTGCGGCTTTTGACGCGGGCGCGGATGGCCTGGTGCACTGTTATAACGGCATGACCGGGCTACATCACCGGGAGCCCGGCATGGTTGGCGCAGGGCTTACGGACACACGAGCCTGGCTGGAGCTTATAGGCGACGGACATCACGTCCATCCGGGTGCCATGCGCCTGTGTTGCTGCTGTGCAAAAGATCGAATAGTGCTGATTACTGATGCGATGCAGGCTGCAGGAATGCCGGACGGGCACTACACCCTGTGTGGGGAAGAGGTCAGCATGCAAAACGGTGTCGTGCGTACTGCCGCCGGTGGCCTGGCGGGGAGTACGCTCTCGCTGGATGCTGCCGTACGCAATATGGTGGAACACGCGGACATCACTGCTGAAAATGCTATCCATATGGCATCGCTGCACCCTGCCCGGCTTCTGGGTATCACTAACCAGCTAGGATCGCTAGCACCGGGTAAACGTGCAAATCTTATTGCTCTGGACGGTGGTTTACACCTTCAGCAGATCTGGATTCAGGGTCAGGCTCTTCCCCTTTAGCCCTTTCATTGTGTCTCCTGTTGGCCTTACGAAACCCAATCGTAAGGCCTTTCTTTTCCTTTCCTTCCATTCAGCCTTTTCTTTCACGATCACACTTTTCGGTTTATTTCTTTTCTTTCATTGAACTTTCGATTTCTTTTCTATAGATTTTATTTAACTGCTTAAGTGAACAAGTGAAACGAAACGAAAGATAGCGACATATTTGCCAGGCATCTGATGTGGAATTCACGCGACTAAGGACTGAGTTATGCCAGAAACGTACACCCCCACCTCCGCCACAACAGGCACATGGACTGAAGAAGAGATCCGTCAACAGCCCTCCTGCTGGATCCGCTCTCTCACGAATATCGATAGCCTGCGTTCAGCGATCGACAGCTTCCTGACGCCGCTGCTAAACAAGAACGATCTGCGGATCGTCCTGACCGGCGCAGGCACTTCGGCCTTTATCGGCGACATCATTGCACCGTGGCTCGCAAGCCACACCGGGAAAAACATCACCGCCGTACCCACAACCGATCTGGTCACGAACCCGATGGATTACCTTAGCGCGACGCATCCGCTGCTGCTGGTCTCTTTTGCGCGTTCCGGTAACAGCCCGGAAAGCGTGGCGGCGGTTGAGCTGGCAAACCAGTTTGTGCCGGAGTGCTACCACCTGTCGATCACCTGCAATGAGGCGGGCAGCCTGTACCAGAACGCCGTCGACAGCGAGAACGCGCTTGCCCTGCTGATGCCTGCCGAAACGCACGATCGCGGGTTTGCCATGACCAGCAGCATTACCACCATGATGGCGAGCTGTCTGGCGGTCTTCGCGCCGGAAACGATCAACAGCAAAACCTTCCGCGACGTCGCCAATCGCTGCCAGGCGATCCTCGTCTCGCTCGGCGATTTTAGCCACGGCGTCTTTGGCAACGAGCCCTGGAAAAGGATCGTTTATCTGGGAAGCGGGGGGTTACAAGGTGCTGCACGTGAATCAGCGCTGAAGGTGCTGGAGCTAACGGCAGGCAAGCTGGCGGCATTCTACGACTCCCCAACCGGCTTCCGTCACGGGCCTAAGTCGCTGGTAGACCACGAAACGCTGGTGGTGGTGTATGTCTCCAGCCATCCGTACACGCGTCAGTACGATCTGGATCTGCTGGCCGAACTGCGACGCGATCGCCAGGCCATGCGCGTCGTGGCCATTACCGCCGTTACGGATCCAGTGATTGAAGCGGGCCCCCATATCCTGCTGCCACCTTCCCGCCCTTTTATCGATATGGAACAGGCGTTCTGCTTCCTGATGTACGCCCAGGTCTTTGCGCTCACACAGTCGCTCAGCGTGGGTAACACACCAGATACGCCATCCGCCAGCGGTACGGTTAACCGTGTGGTGCAGGGCGTTGTTATTCATCCATGGCAGGCTTAATGAGGATCTGATTATGAGTATCATCTCGACGAAATATCTTCTGCAGGATGCACAGGCAAAAGGCTATGCCGTTCCGGCGTTCAATATTCATAACGCAGAGACGATCCAGGCGATCCTCGAAGTGTGCAGCGAAATGCGATCGCCGGTGATCCTCGCGGGCACGCCGGGCACCTTTAAGCATATTGCGCTCGAAGAGATCTACGCCCTGTGCAGCGCTTACTCCCTCACTTACGACATGCCGCTGGCGTTGCATCTCGACCATCACGAATCGCTGGACGATATTCGTCGCAAGGTCAACGCCGGTGTGCGCAGCGCGATGATCGACGGTAGCCACTATCCGTTTGAACAGAACGTGAAGCTGGTGAAATCCGTCGTCGATTTCTGCCATCTCAACGACTGTAGCGTCGAGGCCGAACTGGGCCGTCTGGGCGGTGTGGAAGATGACATGAGCGTGGATGCTGAAAGCGCCTTCCTGACCGACCCGCAGGAAGCGAAACGCTTTGTCGAACTGACCGGTGTAGACAGCCTTGCCGTTGCCATCGGCACCGCGCACGGCCTCTATACCAAACGCCCAAAAATCGACTTCCAGCGGCTGGCTGAAATCCGCGAAGTCGTCACTGTGCCGCTGGTGCTGCACGGCGCGAGCGATGTCCCCGATGAGTTTGTTCGCCGCACCATCGAGCTGGGCGTTTGCAAAGTCAACGTAGCAACCGAGCTGAAAATCGCCTTCTCTGACGCGGTCAAAGCCTGGTTTGCCGAAAATCCGCAGGGCAACGATCCACGCTTCTACATGCGGGTTGGCATGGACGCCATGAAAGAAGTGGTCAGAAGCAAAATCACCGTTTGTGGTTCCGCAAACCGGTTACTGCTTCCGGCAGAAGCCTGATCCCATCGCCCATTACATCAATACCTAAAAAATAACTATAAGCCTCGCAAATATGAAGGCGCGTCCTTAAGCCGGACAGCGCCTTCCTTTATCCTAAAAATCCGAGGAGTCCCTACATGACACAGGAAAAGTCGTTTAAATCGAAAGCGTGGGAGTTTTTTCAAAGCCTGGGAAAGACCTTTATGTTCCCGGTCTCCCTGCTGGCCTTTATGGGTCTGCTGTTAGGTATCGGTAGCTCTGTTACCAGCCCTTCCACCATCAAGAGTTTTCCCTTTCTGGGCGGCGAATTAACGCAGCTCACCTTTGGTTTTATTGCCATGGTTGGCGGCTTTGCCTTTACCTACCTGCCGCTGATGTTTGCCATGGCGATTCCGATGGGCCTTGCGAAACGCAACAAGGCCGTGGGCGCGTTTGCCGGGTTTGTTGGCTATATGCTGATGAACATGAGTATCAACTATTACCTGACCGCAACCCACCAGCTTGCTGATGCCGCGACAATGAGACAGGTTGGGCAATCGATCGTTTTGGGGATCCAAACCCTGGAGATGGGCGTGCTGGGCGGCATCGTGGTTGGCGTCATCACCTATTTCTTGCACGAGCGTTTTCAGGATACAGTCTTACACGATGCTTTCGCTTTCTTTAGCGGCATTCGCTTCGTGCCAATTATCACCGCCCTCACCCTTTCGTTAGTCGGTCTGGCCATTCCCCTGCTGTGGGAATACGTGGCGCTGGGGATTGCCGGAATCGGTCATGTCATCCAAAGCACCAGCGTTTTTGGGCCATTTCTGTATGGCGTCGGCGTGCTGTTGCTTAAACCTTTTGGCCTGCACCACATCCTGCTGGCGATGGTGCGTTTCACCCCGGCGGGCGGCATTGAGATGGTGAATGGTCATGAGGTCGCCGGTGCGCTGAATATCTTCTACGCCGAGCTGAAAGCCGGTCTGCCGTTTAGCCCGCACGTCACCGCGTTCCTGTCGCAGGGCTTTATGCCGACCTTTATCTTCGGCTTACCAGCGGTGGCTTACGCCATCTATCGCACCGCTCGTCCGGAGAACCGCCCAGTGATTAAAGGGCTGCTGCTTTCCGGCGTGCTGGTTTCCGTCGTCACCGGTATTTCTGAACCGATTGAATTCCTGTTCCTGTTTATTGCCCCTGCGCTGTACGCCTTCCACATCGTGATGTCTGGCCTGGCCCTGATGGTGATGGCCCTGTTGGGCGTCACCATCGGCAATACCGACGGCGGAATCCTGGATCTGCTGATCTTCGGCGTGATGCAGGGAATGTCGACCAAATGGTACCTGCTGTTCCCGGTCGGTATTGCCTGGTTTGCCATCTACTTCTTCGTCTTCCGCTGGTACATCCACAAGCACGATATCAAAACGCCTGGTCGTGAAGTGGATACTCAGGGCGCGCTACAGGCAGTGGAGGCTAACACCCGCGCGCGCGGAAAATCGAAATACGATCATGGGCTTATTCTGCGTGCGCTCGGTGGCAAAGAGAACATTGAGTCGCTCGATAACTGCATCACCCGGTTGCGTCTGGTGGTGAAAGAGATGGGCCTTCTCGACCAGCAGGCATTGAAAGAGGCTGGTGCGCTGTCGGTGGTGGTGCTTGATGCCCATAGCGTTCAGGTGATCATCGGCCCGCAGGTCCAGAGCGTCAAAACCGGCATTGAAGCCTTAATTTAACAGGGGGTAGTTGTGTTTGATTTCGACAAAATCATCGAGCGTAAAAGCGATAAGTGCCGCAAGTGGGATCATGCGTTTGTCTGCTCGCGCTTCGGTGACGTCCCGGAGGGATTTATCCCGCTGTGGATCGCAGACATGGATTTCACCTCACCGCCCGCCGTCATTGAGGGTTTCCAGCGCATCGTGGAACATGGCACCTTCGGCTATACCTGGTGCTTCGACGAATTCTACGACGCGGTTATCGCTTTCCAGCGCACTCGCCATCAGGTTGAGGTGGAGAAGTCGTGGATCACGCTGACCTACGGCACCGTTTCCACGCTGCATTACACTGTGCAGGCATTCTGTGAGCCTGGCGACAGCGTGATGATGAACACGCCAGTCTATGATCCTTTTGCGATGGCGACACAGCGCCAGGGCGTGCAGGTGCTTGCTAATCCACTGCGCGTGGAGGAGAACCGCTATCAGCTCGATTTAAATCTGGTCGAAACGCAACTCAAAACCCACCGTCCAAAGCTGTGGCTCTTCTGCTCGCCGCATAATCCTTCGGGCCGGATCTGGCGCGCGGATGAGATACGCCAGGTATCTGATCTCTGTAAGCGCTACGGCACGATTCTGGTAGTCGATGAGGTTCACGCTGAGCACCTGCTCGACGGCAAATTCGTCAGCTGTCTGACCCCTGACTGTGCCGCACAGGACAACCTGATTGTACTGACGTCCCCTAACAAAGCGTTCAATCTCGGCGGGCTGAAAACCTCCTACTCGATGATTCCGGATGCTTCGCTGCGCCAGCGTTTCCGCCAACAGCTTGAGAGGAATTCTATTACTTCACCCAACATGTTTGGCGTATGGGGAATTATCCTGGCTTACCAGCACGGTCTGCCGTGGCTCGACGCGCTAAACGGGTATCTGCGCGGTAACGCCCGCTACCTTGCGGATGCCATACAGACCCACTTCCCGGCCTGGAAAATGATGAACCCGGAATCCTCGTATCTGGCCTGGATAGACGTCAGCGCAGACGATCGCAGCGCCACAGAGTTGACCCAACATTTTGCTCAAAAGGCTGGTGTCGTCATTGAAGACGGCAGCCACTACGTGCAAAACGGCGAGAACTACCTGCGTATCAACTTCGGCACCCAGCGCTACTGGCTGGAACAATCCATCAACCGAATGCTGAAGCATTACTAATAAGGAATCTTACCCTAATGAAAAAAGTGCTCACACTCTCGATGCTTGCCCTGTTTGTTTCTCATGGCGCGCTGGCGGCGAACTACGCGCTGGATAATGACAACATCGCCCTCTCATTTGATGACTCCAGTTCAGCGGTAGTGGTGAAAGACAAAAACACCCATCACCAGCTCTCGCCGCAGGAGCTGTTCTTTTTAACGTTGCCGGATGAGACCAAAATCCACACCGCGGATTTTAAAATCAAGCACGTAGAGAAACAGGACAATGCGATTGTCATCGACTTTACCCATCCGGATTTTAACGTAACGGTGAAGCTGAATCTGGTGAAGGGAAAATATGCCAGCATCGACTACACCATTGCGGCAGTCGGTCAGCCGCGAGACGTGGCGAAAATCACCTTCTTCCCTACCAAAAAGCAGTCGCAGGCACCTTACGTTGACGGGGGAATCAACAGCTCGCCGATCGTTGCTGATTCATTCTTTATCCTGCCGGATAAGCCCATTGTGAATACCTACGCCTATGAAGCGACGACCAATCTCAACGTCGAGTTGAAAACGCCAATTCAGCCGGAGACGCCGGTCAGTTACACCACCTACTTCGGTACTTTCCCGGAAACCACCCAGCTGCGCCGCAGCGTAAACCTGTTTATCGATGCAGTGCGTCCCCGTCCGTACAAACCTTACCTGCACTACAACAGCTGGATGGATATAGGTTTCTTTAATCCGTACACGGAGCAGGATGTGCTGGGCCGCATGAACGAGTGGAATAAAGAATTCATTACCGGTCGCGGCGTGAAGCTGGATGCGTTCCTGCTGGATGACGGCTGGGACGACCGCACCGGACGCTGGCTTTTTGGCCCGGCGTTCAGCCACGGTTTTGGCAAAGTCCGGGAAAAAGCCGATAGCCTGCACAGCTCAATCGGACTGTGGCTTTCACCGTGGGGCGGCTACAACAAACCACGCGACATTCGCGTTTCACATGCGAAGGAATACGGTTTCGAAACCGTGGACGGGAAACTGGCCTTGTCAGGCCCGAACTACTATAAAAATTTCAACGAGCAGATTCTTAAGCTGATTAAAAACGAGCACATTACCTCGTTTAAGCTCGACGGAATGGGCAACGCTAACTCGCATATCAAGGGCAGCCAGTTCGCCTCAGATTTTGATGCCTCAATCGCCCTGCTGCATAATATGCGCAGCGCGAACCCGAATCTGTTTATCAACCTGACCACCGGCACCGACGCCAGCCCGTCCTGGCTGTTATACGCTGACTCCATCTGGCGTCAGGGCGATGACATCAACCTGTATGGCCCCGGCACACCTGTTCAGCAGTGGATGACCTATCGCGATGCCGAAACCTACCGCTCCATTGTGCGCAAAGGTCCGCTGTTCCCGCTCAACTCGCTGATGTATCACGGCATCGTCAGCGCGGAGAATGCCTATTACGGCCTTGAGAAAGTGCAAACGGACAGCGATTTTGCCGACCAGGTCTGGAGCTACTTCGCCACCGGAACCCAGCTACAGGAGCTGTATATCACCCCATCAATGCTGAACAAGGTGAAGTGGGATACCCTGGCGCAGGCAGCGAAATGGTCACGGGATAACGCCAGTGTGCTGGTGGATACGCACTGGATTGGCGGGGATCCAACCGCGCTTCAGGCTTACGGCTGGGCATCCTGGAGCAAAGCCAAAGCGATCCTTGGTTTGCGTAACCCGTCGGATAAACCGCAAAGCTACTATCTGGATCTGGCAAAAGACTTTGAAATCCCGGCAGGCAGTGCAACACAGTTTACGTTGAAAGCGGTTTACGGCAGTAACGCTACCGTACCGGGTGAGTATAAGAATGCGGTGGTGATTACGCTGCAGCCGATGGAAACACTGGTGTTTGAGGCGACGCCAGGGAGATAAAACATGTCCTGCTGGCAGGTCAAGCCATGACCTGCCAGCTTCCTCCTTTCCTCGCCCCGAGGCGTTTTAATTTACCTTTCGCTTGCAAGTTTCTCAGATAACGTTCCACAGTACGCTGCGTCACGCCAAGCATGGATGCCAGCATTGCAGCAGTCATTTGTGGCTGAACGGTGAGAAGCTGCAGCACAGAGTTCTCTTTTTCCGACATTTCTTCCGACATTTTTTCCGACATAACCGTCGGTGCAGCGATTCCTTCGCGCAGAGCTTCTGCCATATTTTGCAACATAAACTCGACGAAAGCAGTGCAATCACTCACCCGATCACATTGCCCTAAAATCTGGTAATAGCGCTCTTGCTGGAAATGAATCAACGTCTCCACAGGCAGCCAGGCAAGTTCCGCACGCCAGTGGCTGAGAATTAACGTCTGCCAGAGCCGCCCCATACGGCCATTCCCGTCAGAGAAGGGGTGTATAAACTCAAACTCGTAATGAAACACTGAACTGGCAATCAACGGATGAATATCGGTTTCTTTTAGCCAGCAAAGAAGATCATCGATAAGGCGGCTCATCTGTGATGCTGGCGGTGCCATATGAACCAGCTGGTTTCCACGGTATACACCCACATCGCCAATCCTGAGCAGGCCAGGATTATCGACTAGGCCCGTCATTAATAAGCGATGCGCATATAACAAATCATGTAGTTTCCAGGGCTTCCAGCCAGAAAGGTGCTCATAGGCAACAATTGCATTACGCACCTCCTGGATATCCTTTTCAGGTGCGAGCACACGCTTCCCTTCCATGATTGCCGTCACCTGCCCGGTAGTCAGTGAGTTATGCTCAATGGCGAGGGAGGCCTGAATAGTGCGGATACGGTTCTCTTTACGAAGTAAGGGGGATGTTCTTCCCGAATGAGCCGCCCAATGCCCCAGCAGTTCACCAATCTCAACAACCTGATTGAGAATCGATGGTGTGATAGTAAATGGAGGCTGATAGCGGCTCATGCGTTTACTCCCCCTGCTGCTCCAGCGCGTACTTATACAACGCATTTTTCTTCACGCCGTGAATTTCCGCCGCCAGTGCAGCCGCTTTCTTGAGTGGCAACTCGCTTTGCAGCAGCGTCAGAGTGCGAATGGCATCGGCAGGCAGTGCATCTTCTTCCGCTTTGTGGCCTTCAACAATCAGTACCATCTCGCCTTTACGACGGTTTTCGTCTTCTTTTACCCATGCCAGCAGTTCGCCGACCGGCGCGCCGTGGATGGTTTCCCAGGTTTTTGTCAGCTCACGAGCCAGCACCACGTAGCGGGCTTCACCCCAGACGGTGACCATATCTTCCAGGCTTTCCAGCAAACGGTGGGTTGATTCATAGAAAATCAGTGTACGCGGTTCGGTTTCCAGATCTTTTAACACGTCGCGACGGCCTTTTGATTTCGCCGGCAGGAAGCCTTCATAGCAGAAACGATCGGACGGCAACCCCGCAGCACTCAATGCGGCAATCGCGGCGCACGGCCCCGGCAATGGCACAACGCGAATGCCTGCCTCGCGGCAGGTACGCACCAGATGGTAGCCAGGATCGTTAATCAGCGGCGTTCCGGCATCGGACACCAGGGCGATGTTCTGCCCTTCCTTCAATTTCGCCACCAGCGTGTCAGCTTTTTGTTGCTCATTGTGATCGTGCAGGGCAAACATTCGAGCGTTAATGGCGAAGTGTTGCAGCAGTAAACCGGTATGGCGGGTATCTTCAGCAGCAATTAAATCAACGGCTTGCAATACAGTGAGGGCACGTTGGGTAATATCAGACAAATTCCCGATAGGAGTAGGTACAATATAAAGCTGGCCTTGAGAATTATCTGCCGTTTCGTGTTGTTTCATTGTTTAGTCCGTATTGCCGATTTAATATTGAGCATTGCGTAAAAAAAATCACTGGATACAGTATGGTACCGTTAACGTTTCTTCGAACAAAAGCCGCGCGCAGCGTGCCTCTGCTGCTGGCAGCCCTAATCTTTGCAGGCTGTGGCACCCAGGCTCCCGATCAAAGCGCTGCCCATATGCAGGGATCCGCGCAGGCTGATTCTGGCTTTTATCTGCAACAAATGTCGCAGAGCTCAAATGATACCAAGACCAACTGGCAATTACTCGCCATTCGTGCACTGCTGAAAGAAGGTAAAACCCAGCAGGCAGCCGAACTGTTCAACCAGCTTCCGCAAGATCTTAACGACACACAGCGTCGTGAGCAGGTACTGCTTTCAGCTGAGCTGAAAGTGGCGCTGAAAGATTATGCGGCCGCCAAAAAGATCCTCGGCGGCATTGACGTCAGCGCGCTGGATAAAAACCAGCAGGCGCGTTTCTGGCAGGCCGGTATCACTGCTGAACAGGGGCGTGCTTCCCTGCCGCTGCTCCGCGCGCTGATCGCCCAAGAGCCGCTGCTGGGCGGTGCCGACAAACAGAAAAATATTGATGCCACCTGGCAGGCGCTCTCCTCAATGACGCAGGAACAAGCGCAACAGTTGGTGATCAACGCTGACGAAAACGTCTTGCAGGGCTGGCTGGATCTGCAACAGATGTGGTTCAACAACCGCAACGATCCAAACATGCTGAAAGCCGGTATTACCGACTGGCAAACCCGCTACCCGCAAAACCCTGGCGCGAAAATGCTGCCAACCCAGCTGGTTAACGTGCAGAACTTTAAACCTGCTTCCACCAGCAAAATCGCCTTGCTGCTGCCGTTAAACGGCCAGGCGGCGGTGTTCAGTCGTGCGATCCAGCAGGGCTTTGAAGCGGCGAAAAATGGCACAACGGCCGTTGCAGGCAATGCCGTGCCAGAGCAGGCTGCTCAGGCCGCTAACGTCAACACCGTGGTCAGCCCTTCGGCTGCCGAAACCAGCGACCTGACAACGGCACAAACGCCTGCCCAGGGTACGATGCAAAACCCGGTCACGGCGCCAACAACGCCAGCCGCGACTGCACCAGCAGCGGCCCCGGTACAGGCACCAGCGGCAACGCCGGCTGCACCTGTAACCCAGGCAGCACCTGCGACAACTACACAGCCGCAGGCGACTGAACAACCTCAGACCCCGGCGCAACAACCAGCAGCACAGCCTCAGGCTGTGGCGACAACCGGTGCGAACCCGGGCGCAGAGCTGAAAATCTACGACACCAGCTCACAGCCGCTCGATCAGGTTCTGGCGCAGGTTCAGCAGGACGGTGCCAGCATCGTGGTTGGCCCACTGCTGAAAAACAACGTCGATGAGCTGATGAAAAGCAACACCACCCTGAATGTCCTGGCGCTTAACCAGCCAGAGCAAGTTCAGAACCGCGCAAATATCTGCTACTTCGCACTCTCCCCGGAAGATGAAGCCCGCGACGCGGCGCGCCATATCCACGAGCAGGGTAAACAAGCGCCACTGCTGCTCATTCCGCGCAGCACGCTGGGTGACCGCGTAGCGACAGCATTTGCACAAGAGTGGCAGAAGCTGGGCGGCGGCATTGTTTTACAGCAGAAATTTGGCTCAGTGTCTGAGCTGAGAGGCGGTGTCAACGGCGGCGCAGGAATTTCGCTCAGCGGCAGCCCGGTTTCAGCAAGCCTGCCACAACAGCAGGGTGTCACCATTGGCGGCCTGAATATCCCAGCCCCACCGACCGACGCCCAAATCAGCGGTGGCGGTAAAGTTGATGCCGCTTACATCGTCGCAACCCCGGAAGAGATCGCGTTCATCAAACCGATGATCGCCATGCGTAACGGTAGCCAGAGCGGTGCAACACTGTACGCCAGCTCTCGCAGTGCGCAAGGCACGGCTGGCCCGGATTTCCGTCTGGAAATGGAAGGCCTGCAATACAGCGAAATTCCAATGCTGGCGGGCAGCAATCCGGCACTGATGCAGCAGGCGCTGGGCGCCGTGCGTAACGACTACTCTCTGGCTCGCTTGTATGCCATGGGTGTTGATGCATGGGCGCTGGCGAACCACTTTACTCAGATGCGCCAGGTGCCAGGGTTCGAACTCAACGGTAACACCGGTGATTTGACCGCCACTCAGGACTGCGTGATTAACAGGAAGTTATCATGGCTCAAATACCAGCAGGGGCAGATCGTCCCGGCCAGTTAAGCCGTAAACAAACCGGTGACGCGTGGGAAGTTAAAGCGCGTCGCTGGCTTGAAGGCAAGGGACTGCACTTTATCGCCGCCAACGTTCGTGGACGGGGCGGCGAAATCGATCTCATTATGAAAGACGGTCAAACGACCGTGTTTGTCGAAGTACGCTTCAGGCAGTCATCGCAATTTGGTGGTGCTGCCGCCAGCGTGACGCCCGCCAAACAACAAAAATTATTACAGACAGCCCTCTTGTGGCTTGCCCGCCATAATGGGAGCTTTGATACTGTGGATTGCCGGTTCGATGTGGTAGCCTTCACCGGAAACAACATTGAGTGGCTGAAAAACGCGTTTGGCGAAGACACCTGAATACGATTTAAAGGGATAACGTGCTCGAAAGAATTAAAGTGTGCTTCACAGAAAGCATTCAGACTCAGATTGCAGCGGCGGAAGCCCTCCCGGACGCGATTTCTCGCGCAGCGATGACGCTGGTACAGTCCCTGCTTAATGGCAACAAAATCCTCTGTTGTGGCAATGGCACCTCGGCCGCCAACGCACAGCATTTTGCTGCCAGCATGATAAATCGCTTTGAAACAGAACGACCTAGTTTACCTGCCATTGCACTAAACACCGATAATGTGGTCTTAACAGCGATTGCTAACGATCGTCTGCATGACGAGATTTACGCGAAGCAAGTGCGCGCCCTGGGTCACGCAGGAGATGTTCTGTTGGCTATCTCCACGCGGGGTAACAGTCGCGACATCGTCAAAGCCGTTGAAGCGGCCGTCACCCGCGATATGACTATCGTGGCGTTAACGGGTTATGACGGCGGTGAGCTGGCGGGCCTTCTGGGGCCGCAGGATGTGGAAATTCGCATTCCTTCTCATCGCAGCGCACGCATTCAGGAAATGCACATGCTTACGGTGAATTGCTTATGCGATCTGATCGATAACACGCTTTTCCCTCACCAGGATGATTAAGGAGTATTCATGAAGGCTTTATCGACCCTCGCAGTCCTGATGTCTGCACTGCTACTTCAGGGATGTATTGCTGCGGCCGTTGTGGGTACCGCAGCCGTTGGTACAAAAGCAGCAACCGATCCTCGCTCCGTGGGTACTCAGGTTGATGACGGTACACTGGAACTGCGCGTAAACAGCGCACTGTCGAAAGACGAACAGATTAAGAAAGAAGCGCGCATCAACGTAACGGCGTATCAAGGCAAAGTGCTGCTGGCAGGCCAGGCGCCAAATATGGAGCTCGCCTCCCGCGCCAAACAAATTGCGATGGGTGTAGAGGGCACGACGGAAGTCTTTAACGAAGTACGTCAGGGTCAGCCGATTGGTCTGGGAGACGCATCGTCCGATACCTGGATCACCACCAAAGTTCGCTCTCAGTTACTGGGCAGTGATCAGGTGAAATCCTCTAACGTGAAAGTCACCACCGAGAACGGCGAAGTGTTCCTGCTGGGCCTAGTCACCGACCGTGAAGGGAAAGCCGCTGCCGATATTGCCAGCCGGGTAAGCGGCGTGAAACACGTCACCACCGCGTTTACTTACATCAAGTAACCGACACCTGACTGTAGGCCCGGTAAGCGCTTGCGCCACCGGGCTTTTTTATATCAGGGCAATACTGCCCACAATCACGCCACTCAACGCCACCAGACCCGCAGTCAGCCACAGCGCTTTTGCCGGGAATGACTTACGCAGCATGATTAGTGACGGCAGGCTGATCGCAGGCAAGGTGATAAGCAGCGCCAGCGCCGGAGCCGTTCCCATGCCAGCCAGCATCATCGTCTGAATAATCGGGATTTCAGCGGCCGTCGGGATAACGAACAGGCAGCCTGCAATGGCCATCGCAATGACCCACAACATCGAGTTATCGATAGCGCCATCCGCATGAGGGAACAGCCATACGCGCGCAGCCCCAAGCACCAGAACCGCCAGGATATACACCGGGATAGTGCTCCAGAACAGCTGCCAAAGCGCTTTACACCAACGCGCAAAGAAACTGCCCTGTGGCTCGGCGAACGTCACGTCCACAGAAACAGGTTCGACCGTTTTGTCTTTCACCAGGTTCTGCACAAGCGTTGCGACCACCAGCACCGTCAATAACCCAGCAACAAGGCGGATGAACGCAAAATGCCAGCCGAGGACAAACCCCATGAACACCAGTGTGGCTGGGTTCAGCAGCGGGTTGCCCATCCAGAATGCCAGCGCACCGCCCATTGAAACGCGCTGACGGCGCATTCCGGCGGCAACAGGTGCTGCACAGCAAGAGCACATCATGCCTGGCAAGGAGAATATCGTCCCCAAAAGCGTGCCCTGAAAACGTGGCTGCCCTAAGGTTTTCACCAGCCAGTTACGCGGAATAAGCACCTGAATCAGCGAGCCTAACAGCACACCCAACACGGCAGCTTTCCAGACGGCAAGGAAGTAGACCATTGCGTAATCCCACGCCGCCTGAAGCGGGCTGGAATCAGCCTGAGCAAGAATGGATTTACCGATACTGTGCGTTTCGGCGGCAGTGAAGGCTTTTCCGTAATAGGGTTGCCACTTCACATACCAAAGACCAACGATAACAACGAGAAAGAAGAGAGCGGGTTTCCACCATTGAAATGGCGTTGCCGCCTGAGATGAAGACTGACCAGTCATAGCATTCCCCAGGGAGTGTTAATAAGCCCGAAGATACTACGCCTCACCTCGCGCAAGTTCACGTAATTTTGCCGATGGGATGATGTTAACGCCCTCCTGCGATGGCGACAGCGCCTCTTTCAGCATTGCACGCGCGACGTCACGCGCATGGATTGATTTCCAGTTGCCGGGAAAGATGCGAAACAACGGCGCAAAAATCGATTCGTTAAAACGGCGTTTATCACGGTGCCCCAGCAGCATAGAGGGGCGAACGATCGTCAGGTGTTCCCATTTCTGCGCAATCAGCGCGGCCTCCACCTTTCCTTTCACTTTGTTGTAAAAGAACGGCGAGCTTGCGTTTGCCCCCATCGAACTGACCACCACCAGATGCTTAGCCCCGAGCTTTTTCGCCCTGAGCGCGGTATCCACAACCAGCGCGTAGTCGGCGTGGACAAACGCCTCCTTACTGCCCGCTTCGCGGCGGGTCGTACCCAGACAACAAAAGACGATATCGATGGGGTCGCACACCTGAGCCAGGGCATCGCTCAGTTTCGGCGCATGAGGATTAAACACACCGGGCATGGCGGCAAGCGGGCGACGCGTGGGGGCAGCGATGTAGTTCACCTTTCGCTCCTGAATCAGCATACGCAGCAGATACCCACCCACCAGCCCGGTTGCACCTGTAATTAGTACCTGACTCATACCCTACTCCTGACGCAGCCAGTGGATCTTTTTACCAAACCCCAGTGTGTTATCTGTAAATTTTAGTTCATCGAGGCGGATTTCCCACACTGGCGCTTTAAGCGCAATGGCAACCGGAAAACGGCGATTGTAGTGCCTGCGTTGTGCGTCACTCTCTTCACCGTCCAGACGGCGGATCTCACCTTTGAACTGGACGCCCCGGATCAAGGCGACCGTTTTCGGCTGGCCGTTAACCGTACCGGCCACCTTCGCCTGCTGGCCTGTCATCTGCGCATGACGTGTTTTGTCTTCACTTAAAACGTAGAACGCCACGCGCTCAGGATCGTAGTAGTAGAACGCATTCGCACACCACATTTCCCCTTCATCATAAACACACCAGGTGACGACATGTTGTTTCGCCAGCCAGCGGTTAATGGCCGTCAGTGTTTCCATTTTTCTTGTCTCTCATGCTAAGGTGCGTTCACCTTAACATACTGAATCTGTTTACCGTGTCCTGGTTTCTTTATCTTGTCCGCACTGCTGATAACGCACTCTATACCGGGATCACCACCGATGTGGAGCGGCGTTTCGTGGAACATCAAACGGGGAAAGGAGCAAAAGCGCTACGCGGGAAAGGGGAATTGCGGCTGGCCTTTTCGGCTCACGTGGGCGACCGTTCGCTGGCGCTCAGGCTGGAATACCGCATCAAGCAGTTGACGAAGCGCCAGAAAGAGCGCCTCGTCGCCGGAGACGGGTCGTTTGAGGCGCTACGCGAGAGCCTGATTAAAAGCGATTGAAGTGGTCGTGGTATTCCACCAGCCCGTTTACGCCGTTAAGGGCATCATCTGCCAGGCGATGCAGCTGGAAGGCAGACTCGGTGCCCGGCCAGCGACAGCGCAGATCGTAATGCGCCGCCTGTTCAAAGCCTAAACGACCGTAGAACGCAGGATCACCCAGCGTAACAACGGCGGCATATCCGAACTCATTCAGCGAATCCAGTCCTTCATAGACCAGCTGACGGGCAACGCCCTGGCCACGGTAGCTTTCGTCTACCGCCAGCGGCGCCATTCCCACCCACTGAAGCTCCTCACCCTGAACCGTCACCGGGCTGAACGCCACATAACCGACAACCTGACCTTCGTCATCGGTGGCAACCAGACCCAGGGTGATCAGGCCATCTTCGCGGAGATCGTGGACCAGTTGGGCTTCGGCATCGCTCGCAAAAGAACGGCGTAATAATGCATCGATACCCGGTGCATCAATCCCAATTTCAACTCGAATCAGCATGGCTCACCTACTGAAGTGTGTTTACTTTCAGGCGGGGTTTTCAGCCCGGCCTCTACAAAATCAGCCATTTGCAGCAGAACCACGCGCAGCGCTTTCGGCATCTGCTCCAGCTCAATGGCATCCATCAAATTTTTCACGTACAAGCCAAGCTCCGTGTCCCCTTCAATAACCAGACGACGCTGGAAGAAGAGTGTGTCGGGATCTTGCTTACGCGCGGCGATCATCAGCAGATCGCTGGCATTAGCGCTAAAGCTTACGTCCGCTTCCGCAGATTCCCGAACAATCAGCTGATCATTCTCTACCGAAGTAAACCAGCGCAGCCCGATATCGCGGACTTCAATACTCAGCCAGCGGCCATCAAGGAATTCCAGCTCACCTTCCTGTAACGCCTGGCGGAATTGCCAGCTCAGCACTTGCTCCAGAACCTGGCGTTTCAGCGCGAAAGGCGTCAGTTTTACCGGCACGCTCAGCATTGATGGACCAAATTGTACGAGGCGTGAACGCAGTTTATCCAGCACGAGCTTTACTCCCTGATATCTATAGTCCTGTTATTTTGCCATAACCTGAGGCCAACATAGCGGCGTAAATCAACAAACCGTCGTCCGGTGTGATCCATTATTGGTGCCATCAATACGCCATTAGCTGCCTTAAATCAAAAATTGTCGCGTATGGGTTAATTAAAATCCCAGTTCGTTAACAATTTTGCGATCGCTGAGATCGAGATTATCAGGATAAATTATGGAGCTGCTCTGCCCTGCCGGAAACCTTCCGGCGCTTAAGGCGGCCATCGAAAATGGTGCCGATGCGGTATATATCGGGCTGAAAGATGATACCAACGCCCGCCATTTTGCTGGCCTCAACTTTACGGAGAAAAAGCTTCAGGAAGCCGTTAACTTCGTCCACCAGCACCGCCGCAAGCTGCATATTGCTATCAATACCTTCGCCCATCCTGATGGCTACGCCCGCTGGCAACGCGCGGTGGACATGGCGGCACAGCTGGGGGCCGATGCGCTGATCCTGGCCGACCTCGCTATGCTTGAGTATGCAGCAGAACGTTATCCGCATATTGAGCGTCATGTCTCTGTTCAGGCATCCGCCACCAACGAAGAAGCCGTTCGCTTCTACCATCGCCACTTTGACGTGGCCCGCGTGGTGCTGCCGCGCGTGCTCTCTATTCATCAGGTTAAGCAACTCGCCCGCGTCACGCCAGTTCCGCTGGAAGTTTTTGCGTTCGGCAGCCTGTGCATCATGGCTGAAGGACGGTGCTATCTCTCCTCTTATTTAACCGGTGAATCCCCGAACACCGTGGGAGCCTGTTCCCCTGCCCGCTTTGTGCGCTGGCAGCAAACGCCGCAAGGGCTGGAATCCCGCCTGAATGAAGTGCTGATCGACCGTTACCAGGATGGCGAAAACGCCGGCTATCCGACGCTGTGCAAAGGCCGCTATCTGGTCGATGGCGAGCGCTATCATGCGCTGGAAGAGCCCACCAGCCTCAACACCCTGGAGCTGCTGCCTGAACTGCTGGCGGCGAACATTGCTTCCGTGAAAATCGAAGGTCGCCAGCGTAGCCCAGCCTATGTGAGCCAGGTGGCGAAAGTCTGGCGTCAGGCCATCGACCGCTGCTTGGCAGACCCACAAAACTATGCGCCGCAAGCCGCCTGGATGGACACGCTCGGTTCAATGTCCGAAGGCACGCAAACCACGCTTGGCGCGTATCACCGTAAATGGCAGTGAGAAGACCATGAAATATTCATTAGGGCCAGTGCTGTACTACTGGTCAAAAGAGACGCTGGAAGATTTCTACCAGCAGGCGGCGACAAGCAGCGCCGATGTGATTTATCTCGGTGAGGCGGTATGCAGCAAGCGCCGGGCAACAAAAGTAGGCGACTGGCTGGATATGGCCAAAAACCTGGCGGGAAGCGGTAAGCAGGTTGTGCTATCTACCCTGGCGCTGGTTCAGGCTTCATCCGAACTGGGCGAGCTGAAACGCTATGTGGAAAACGGTGATTTTCTGATAGAAGCAAGCGACCTTGGCGTAGTGAACATGTGCGCCGAACGTAAACTGCCGTTTGTCGCCGGACATGCCCTGAACTGCTATAACGCCGTCACGCTGCGTCTGCTGCTGAAACAAGGTATGACGCGCTGGTGTATGCCGGTCGAACTCTCCCGCGACTGGCTGGTGAATCTGCTGAACCAGTGTGAAGAACTGGGCATTCGTAACCAGTTCGACGTGGAAGTGTTGAGCTATGGCCACCTGCCGCTGGCCTACTCCGCGCGCTGTTTTACCGCTCGCTCTGAAGACCGCCCGAAAGACGAATGCGAGACCTGCTGCATCAAATATCCAAACGGACGCAGTATGCTGTCGCAGGAAAATCAGCAGGTCTTTGTCCTCAACGGTATTCAGACCATGAGTGGCTATATCTACAACCTCGGCAACGAACTGGCGTCGATGCAAGGGCTGGTAGACGTGGTACGCCTGTCACCGCTGGATACCGACGTCTTCGCAATGCTGGATGCCTTCCGTGCCAATGAAAACGGTGCCTCTCCGCTGGCGCTGACGGCAAACAGCGACTGTAACGGCTACTGGAAACGCCTCGCCGGGCTGGAGCTTCAGGCCTAAAGGGTGAACAGACGCAGCCAACACAGAGGCAGAGTGAAGGATGAAGTGTAAAAGCTCACTTTGTTAACAACGGTTATTAATTTTTAATGCACTATTAAAAGATTCACCGTCGACAAAGTGAGCTGTTATGACTGATAAAACCATTCCGTTTTCGGTGCTGGATCTGGCACCGATCCCACAAGGCGCCTCAGCAAGAGAAGCCTTTTCGCACTCTCTCGATCTTGCTCAATTAGCCGAAAAGCGTGGTTACCACCGCTACTGGCTGGCTGAACACCACAACATGGTAGGTATCGCCAGCGCTGCGACATCGGTACTGATTGGCTACCTGGCGGCAAACACCACTACCCTGCACCTGGGCTCTGGCGGCGTTATGTTGCCAAACCATGCTCCACTGGTGATAGCCGAGCAGTTTGGCACATTGAATACTCTCTATCCGGGTCGTATTGATTTGGGTCTTGGCCGGGCACCGGGTAGCGATCAGCCGACAATGCGCGCCCTGCGTCGCCATATGAGTGGCGATATCGATAACTTCCCTCGCGATGTGGCTGAACTGGTGGACTGGTTCGATGCGCGCGATCCAAACCCGCACGTGCGCCCTGTGCCGGGATACGGTGAGAAAATCCCCGTTTGGCTGCTGGGCTCAAGCCTGTATAGCGCTCAACTGGCCGCGCAGCTCGGCCTGCCGTTTGCATTTGCCTCGCACTTTGCGCCAGACATGCTGCATCAGGCGCTGCATCTTTACCGCACGAATTTCAAACCGTCCGAACGGCTGGAAAAACCATACGCGATGGTATGTATCAACATCATTGCCGCCGACAGCAATCGCGATGCGGAATTCCTGTTTACCTCTATGCAGCAGGCGTTTGTGAAACTGCGTCGCGGCGAAACGGGCCAGTTGCCGCCACCGGTGGAGAATATGCACCAACTGTGGTCTGCTTCCGAGCAGTATGGCGTGCAGCAAGCGCTGAGCATGTCTCTGGTGGGTGATAAAGCGAAAGTGCGTCACGGTCTGGAAGCCGTGCTGCGCGAGACGCAGGCGGATGAGATTATGGTTAACGGGCAGATTTTCGATCACCAGGCACGTTTGCACTCGTTTGAGCTGGCAATGCAGGTGAAAAAAGAGTTGGTGGGGTAGTTTTTTGCCGGATGGCGGCTTCGCCTTATCCGGCCTACGAGATCCATGTAGGCCCGGTAAGCGTAGCGCCACCGGGCAATGTGTTTAATGGTAAACAGGCAACAGATTAAAGCTCGACAACACATGTACCAGCGCGTTGCCAACACCGAACACCAGAATCAGCGCAATCATCGGCTTGCCGCCCCAGACGCGGAATGTCGGGCTTCCAAAACGCTGACGTGATTTACGCGCCAGCAGCGCTGGCACAATCGCCGCCCAGATGGTAGCTGCCAGTCCTGCATAGCCAATGGCGTACAGGAAACCGTTCGGCCACAGCAGGCCACCGACAATCGGTGGCAGGAAGGTCAGCAATGCGGTTTTGAAGCGCCCCATCGCAGAATCATCAAAGCCAAACAGATCCGCCAGGTAGTCAAACAGCCCCAGGGTCACGCCGAGGAAAGAGCTCGCTACCGCAAAGTTGGAGAACACCACCAGCAGCAGATCCAGGCTGCGACTGTTCAGTACACCGCTCAGCGCCTGAACCAACACGTCAATGTTGCCGCCCTTCTGCGCGATACCAATAAATTCCGGGCGCGGGATATTCCCCATCGTCCCCAGCAGCCAAATCACATACAGCCCCAGCGCCAGCAGCGTGCCGTAGACCAGGCACTTCACAATGGTGCGCGGATCTTTACCGTAGTACTTCATCAGGCTCGGCACGTTACCGTGGTAGCCAAACGATGCCAGACAGAACGGTAGGGTCATCAGCAGGTATGGCGTATAGGAGGTATTCGCTTCCGCCACGTTAAAGAGCGTGGTCGGGGTAACGTGCCCCAGCAGGCTACCGAAGGTCAGGAAGAAGGTAATCACCTTGGCGCCCAGCACAATCGCCGTCATACGGCTGACCGCTTTGGTGCTTAACCAGACAATGAACGCCACGCCCAGTGCAAAGCACAGCCCTGCCAGACGTGCCGGGACGTTCAGGGACATCTCCGAGAAGGTGTGATGCAGAATCGAACCACTGGCAGAGATGTACGCGTAAGTCAGGATATAGAGCACGAACGCAATGGAAATACCATTCACCACGTTCCAGCCTTTCCCGAGCAGGTCTTTGGTGATGGTATCGAAGCTGGAGCCAATACGGTAATTCAGGTTAGCTTCGAGGATCATCAGCCCGGAGTGCAGCATACAGAACCAGGTGAAAACCAGCGCCGCCAGCGACCAGAAGAACCACGCACCGGACATGACCACCGGCAGGGAGAACATCCCCGCACCAATGATGGTTCCGCCGATGATCACCACGCCGCCTAACAGCGAAGGTGATGTTTGTGTGGTGGTTAGTGTCGCCATACAGCCATGTCTCCAGTTAAAAATATTGGTCCTGCATTTTAATGTGCCGCACTGTACCAGTACAAGAGTACAAAGGGAATAAAAAAAGCCCCGATAGATGTTATCGGGGCTGTATATATTACTTTACGTCAGAAGCGTAAGGTTTACGCGTCACGGCGACGGCTTGAGCCTTCATCGCGACGTGGACCACGGCTTTCACGACGTTCGCCGCTGAAGCGACCTGCGCCTGGCGCGCCGCCTTCACGACGAGGACCACGACCGCCTTCACGACGCTCACCGCCACCGAAGCTACGACGTTCGCCAGATGGACGATCGCCACCACGACGTTCGCTGCGCTCACGCGGCTGAGCATCACCCAGCAGCTGCATGTTCATCGGCTTGTTCAGGATGCGAGTGCGAGTAAAGTGCTGCAATACTTCACCCGGCATACCTTTTGGCAGCTCGATAGTAGAGTGAGAACCGAACAGCTTAATGTTACCGATGTAACGGCTGCTGATGTCGCCTTCGTTCGCGATCGCGCCAACGATGTGACGAACTTCAACGCCGTCATCACGGCCCACTTCAATGCGGTACAGTTCCATTTCGCCAGCGTCACGACGCTCACGACGTGGACGGTCTTCGCCACCACGCTCTGGACGGTCACCACGTGGACCACGGTCATTGCGATCGCCACGACGTTCGAAACGATCGTCACGGTCACGGAATTCACGCTTAGGACGCATCGGTGCATCTGGTGGCACGATCAGGCTACGTTCGCCCTGAGCCATTTTCAGCAGTGCTGCGGCCAGGGTTTCCATATCCAGCTCTTCGCCTTCAGCGGTAGGCTGGATCTGCGCCAGCAGCGCACGGTACTGATCCAGATCGCTGCTTTCCAGCTGCTGCTGTACTTTCGCGGCGAATTTTTCCAGGCGGCGTTTGCCCAGCAGGTCTGCGTTTGGCAGATCAGCTTCTGGAATGGTCAGCTTCATGGTGCGTTCGATGTTACGCAGCAGACGACGCTCACGGTTCTCAACGAACAGCAGCGCACGACCCGCACGACCTGCACGACCGGTACGGCCGATACGGTGAACGTAAGACTCGGAATCCATTGGGATATCGTAGTTTACAACCAGGCTGATACGCTCAACGTCCAGACCACGTGCTGCCACGTCGGTTGCAATCAGGATATCCAGACGACCGTCTTTCAGACGCTCCAGAGTCTGCTCACGCAGAGCCTGGTTCATGTCGCCGTTCAGCGCTGCGCTGTTGTAGCCGCTGCGTTCCAGAGCTTCAGCCACTTCCAGGGTCGCGTTTTTGGTACGAACGAAGATAATCGCCGCATCAAAATCTTCTGCTTCCAGGAAACGAACCAGCGCTTCGTTTTTACGCATCCCGTACACAGACCAGTAGCTCTGGCTGATGTCAGGACGAGTGGTGACGCTGGACTGAATACGCACTTCCTGCGGCTCTTTCATAAAGCGACGGGTAATGCGACGAATAGCTTCTGGCATGGTTGCAGAGAACAGAGCGGTCTGATGACCTTCCGGGATCTGCGCCATAATGGTTTCTACGTCTTCGATGAAGCCCATACGCAGCATTTCATCTGCTTCATCCAGTACCAGGCCGCTCAGTTTAGAGAGGTCCAGAGTACCGCGCTTCAGGTGATCCAGCAGACGGCCCGGC
>Ga0153917_1000476_pt1 | contig 25893 bp, 30 predicted proteins | sample TSFL001MetaG_FD_104695 | JGI IMG/M metagenome (GOLD analysis project Ga0153917, IMG submission 104695) | Attine ant fungus gardens microbial communities from Florida, USA - TSFL001 MetaG | ecosystem: Host-associated > Fungi > Mycelium > Unclassified | place: USA: Florida, Paynes Creek Historic... | reverse complement strand
TAGAATATCTGCAAACAGGTCATTTGCAAATCCTGCGTGAAGGAGTAGAATATAGTGAAAAGCACATCATATGGTGTGAATCAAAGAGCGGACAGGCTGCGCGGTCAATAAAGCGGGCGGGCCGCATCACACACGCTGGGAGGAAAAGCAGATGAAAGTAGCCATTGCATCGGATCATGGCGGCGTTCACATTCGAAATGAAATCAAAGATTTAATGGACGAATTGCAAATTGAATATATTGATATGGGCTGTGACTGCGGCAGCGGCTCTGTCGATTATCCGGATTATGCTTTTCCGGTGGCCGAAAAAGTGGTTAGCGGCGAAGTTGACAGAGGGATTTTAATTTGCGGGACAGGCATCGGCATGAGCATTTCCGCAAATAAAGTAAAAGGGATTCGCTGCGCGCTGGCGCACGATACCTTCAGCGCGAAGGCGACGAGGGAGCATAATGACACAAACATCCTTGCGATGGGTGAACGGGTGATCGGCCCTGGTTTGGCTCGGGAAATCGCAAAAATCTGGCTGACCACTGAGTTTACCGGGGGAAGACACCAAACGCGTATTGGAAAAATCTCAGATTATGAAGAGAAAAACCTGTAGGGGTGCTGTTTAATGAATGAGATGAAACAAACGTGGAAGGCGATGCTGTCTGAGTTTCAGGAACAGGCTGAATTGAAACAAGATCAGCTCTTCGTCCTTGGATGCAGCACGAGCGAAGTGGCCGGCAGCCGGATTGGCACATCAGGCAGTGTAGATATTGCTGAAAGCATCTACAGCGGACTTGCCGAGCTTCGGGAAAAAACGGGAATCCATCTGGCGTTTCAATGCTGCGAGCATTTGAACAGGGCGCTTGTTGTCGAAGCAGAAACGGCCCGGCTGTTCAGGCTTCCAACCGTTTCTGCCGTGCCCGTTCCAAAAGCGGGAGGCGCGATGGCGTCTTATGCGTTTAAGCAGATGAAGTCTCCTGTTCTTGTTGAAACCATTCAGGCTGACGCCGGAATTGATATAGGCGATACGTTTATCGGCATGCATCTGAAGCCGGTGGCTGTCCCTGTGCGTGTCTCTCAAAACAGCCTCGGTTCAGCTCATGTGACATTAGCGCGTACACGGCCGAAACTAATCGGCGGAGTGCGGGCGGTTTATGAGTGCGAATGAAAGGACTGCATGGCCAGTCTTTTCTTTTATTTTAAGTCAGTAATATAAATTCCGAACTTTAAATTAAATTTAAGTTATCATTATTCGTTTTTACCAATAAAAATTTAGATTTTTTAAAAATAATCTTTTACATCGGCCTTAAAAACCATGTACAATAGTGATGGTAAAAACAAAGAACAGGATACGGATAGGAGAGGATCTCGCTGATGAAACATTTACCTGCGCAAGACGAACAAGTGTTTAACGCCATTAAAAATGAGCGTGAACGCCAACAGACTAAGATCGAATTGATTGCTTCTGAGAACTTTGTAAGCGAAGCGGTTATGGAAGCACAAGGATCTGTTTTGACAAATAAATACGCAGAAGGATATCCGGGCAAACGCTACTACGGCGGATGCGAGCACGTCGATGTCGTTGAAGATATCGCTCGTGATCGCGCGAAGGAAATCTTTGGAGCGGAGCATGTAAACGTTCAGCCGCATTCAGGCGCACAAGCAAACATGGCAGTGTACTTCACGATTTTGGAGCAAGGCGATACTGTACTTGGGATGAACCTCTCCCACGGCGGCCATTTAACACACGGAAGCCCAGTCAACTTCAGCGGTGTTCAATATAACTTTGTTGAGTACGGCGTAGATAAAGAAACTCAACATATTGATTACGATGACGTGCGTGAAAAAGCCCTCGCTCATAAACCGAAGCTTATTGTAGCAGGAGCAAGTGCGTATCCTCGTACAATCGACTTTAAGAAATTCCGTGAAATTGCTGATGAAGTCGGCGCTTACTTCATGGTGGATATGGCGCATATCGCAGGACTTGTTGCGGCAGGTCTTCATCCAAACCCGGTTCCTTATGCTGATTTCGTTACAACAACAACACATAAAACACTTCGCGGTCCTCGCGGCGGTATGATCCTTTGCCGTGAAGAGTTTGGCAAGAAAATTGATAAATCAATCTTCCCTGGCATTCAAGGCGGCCCGCTGATGCACGTTATTGCCGCAAAAGCTGTTTCATTCGGCGAAGTATTGCAGGACGATTTCAAAACATATGCAAAAAACGTCATTTCAAACGCGAAACGTTTGGCTGAAGCGTTAACGAAAGAGGGCATCCAGCTCGTTTCAGGCGGAACTGACAACCACCTTATCCTTGTTGACCTTCGTTCTCTCGGACTGACTGGTAAGGTTGCGGAGCACGTACTTGATGAGATCGGTATTACATCTAACAAAAACGCAATTCCATACGATCCTGAAAAACCTTTCGTTACAAGCGGCATCCGTCTTGGTACAGCTGCTGTAACCAGCCGAGGTTTTGACGGAGACGCATTGGAAGAAGTCGGTGCTATCATTGCGCTTGCATTGAAAAACCACGAAGATGAAGGAAAGCTTGAAGAAGCAAGACAGCGTGTAGCTGCTCTGACTGATAAATTTCCTTTATATAAAGAATTAGATTATTAAGATCCAAAAAAACCCGCTTGGGCTTATGCCCGGCGGGTTTTTTGACGATGTTCTTGAAACTCAATGTCTTTTTTTGTAGAATCAATAGAAGTGTGTAATTGTTGATGGGACAATAAAAAAGGAGCTGAAACACAGTATGGGAAAGGTTTATGTATTTGATCATCCTTTAATTCAGCACAAGCTGACATATATACGGAATGAAAATACAGGTACGAAGGATTTTAGAGAGTTAGTAGATGAAGTAGCCACACTTATGGCATTTGAAATTACCCGCGATCTTCCTTTGGAAGAAGTGGACATCAATACACCGGTTCAGGCTGCGAAATCGAAAGTCATCTCAGGGAAAAAACTCGGAGTGGTTCCGATCCTAAGAGCAGGATTGGGAATGGTTGACGGCATTTTAAAGCTGATTCCTGCGGCAAAAGTGGGGCATGTCGGCCTTTACCGTGATCCTGAAACCTTAAAACCCGTGGAATACTATGTCAAGCTTCCTTCTGATGTGGAAGAGCGTGAATTCATTGTGGTTGACCCGATGCTCGCTACAGGCGGTTCCGCAGTTGAAGCCATTCATAGCCTCAAAAAACGCGGTGCGAAAAATATCCGTTTCATGTGTCTTGTAGCAGCGCCGGAGGGTGTGGAAGAATTGCAGAAGCATCATTCGGACGTTGATATTTACATCGCGGCGCTTGATGAAAAATTAAACGAAAAAGGCTATATTGTTCCAGGTCTCGGAGACGCGGGAGACCGCATGTTTGGAACAAAATAAAAAAAGAAAACCCCCAGAAAAGGGGGTTCTTTTTTTATCCAGTTTTTTGATATTCGGTCAATTTGTATACAATTATAGGTGAAAATGTGAACATTCTGTGGAGACGTAAAGTATAAAAAGTTTTTTAACTTTAAACAGATTGACACATGTTAGGGGCTATTGTATGCTAAACGAGGGTATTATGAGAAGGTTTTCATAGCTTTCATTATAGTCCTCATCCCCAATGTAAATCCTCTCAGCAAACCCGTATTATGAGGATTTATTCAAGCGAATGAAACAGCATCCCTGCAAGGCTTGCGGATGAATGATTTTTTCGAACAGGCCCGTTTTTTGCCGGTCAAAAAAGGTCTTCTACTAAGGGTTAACCGCTGATTTTTGCCGTATCCAAGCTATACATTATTTTTTCATCAGGAGACAGATAATTGATGGACGATCCCAAGCTTACATTTAGCAGACAACGCAAATATTTATTGTTCATTTTGGCAGTGTATGTACTGGGTTATGGTTTAACAGCGTATAAAACCGTTTTTTTAGGCCTTATTCTGGGAACTGTTTTCAGTTTGTTTAATTTTTTACTGCTCGTCAGGAGAATGAATGCTTTTGACAGAGCTGTTGAGAAAGGAAAGTCCATACGATCTCTCGGGAGCGCAGCGCGGTGGTGCAATGCGATTCTTGCTGTGGCTGTTGCCTATAAAAATCCCGAATATTTTCATATGGCAAGTACAGTTATTGGATTAATGACAATATACCCTGTCATTATGATAGATTCCTTTATCCAGCTTAAACGTTCATCAATGGAAGAGAGGTGAAAACCCTTTGAATCATGGTTACAGAACTATAGAATTTCTAGGTCTTACTTTTAATCTGACAAACATTCTGATGATTACTGTGGCGAGTGTGATTGTTTTATTGATTGCTATATTAACGACAAGAACGCTTTCGATCCGTCCTGGAAAAGCCCAGAACTTTATGGAATGGATTGTTGATTTCGTCCGCAATATTATTGGCAGTACAATGGATTTAAAAACAGGGGCTAACTTCTTGGCACTTGGTGTCACATTGCTGATGTACATATTTGTGTCGAATATGCTGGGGCTGCCGTTCTCTATTACAATCGGACATGAGCTCTGGTGGAAGTCTCCGACAGCGGATCCTGCCATTACATTAACGCTAGCCGTGATGGTTGTTGCTTTAACCCATTACTATGGTGTGAAGATGAAAGGGCTCAAGGAATATTCCAAAGACTATTTGAGACCTGTGCCATTCATGCTCCCGATGAAAATCATCGAAGAGTTTGCGAATACGCTGACTCTCGGTTTGCGGCTTTATGGTAACATCTTCGCCGGAGAGATTCTTCTCGGCCTGCTTGCAGGATTAGCGACAAGCCACTATTCGCAAAGCGTGGCTCTCGGTCTTGTCGGTACAATCGGCGCCATTCTGCCGATGCTGGCATGGCAAGCATTCAGTTTATTTATTGGTGCCATCCAGGCATTTATCTTTACAATGCTGACGATGGTGTACATGTCTCATAAAATCAGTCATGATCATTAAAACATTATATCCAAATGGATAACATTTTAAAGGAGGAACTTTTTCATGAATTTAATAGCAGCTGCGATCGCAATTGGTTTAGGCGCACTTGGTGCAGGTATTGGTAACGGTTTGATTGTTTCACGTACGGTAGAGGGGATTGCCCGTCAACCGGAAGCAGGTAAAGAACTAAGAACTCTTATGTTCATGGGTATCGCACTAGTTGAAGCCCTTCCTATTATCGCTGTCGTTATCGCATTCTTAGCGTTCTTTGGCTAAGCATAAAAGCCTTATATGAACTAAAAATGGCGAAGATCATTCCAAGAGAACCTTCGCCATTGCTTTATGTCTGATAAGCATCCCGCCTTGCCGGCTGAAAAGAGACAAGTGCGGCTGCTGGATCAGCAAAGAAAAACCTGCAGAAGGGAGTTGCCGTAGTAGATGTCTCAATTACCACTTGAACTAGGATTGTCGTTTAACGGCGGAGATATCCTGTTCCAACTGTTAGCTATGTTAATCTTATTAGCGCTTCTGAAGAAATACGCTTTAGGGCCGCTATTAAACATAATGAAACAGCGTGAAGACCACATCGCTGGAGAAATTACGTCTGCTGAAGAAAAAAATAAAGAAGCGCAGCAGCTGATTGAAGAGCAGCGCGTTCTTTTAAAAGAAGCAAGACAGGAATCCCAAACTCTTATCGAAAACGCAAAGAAACTGGGAGAGAAGCAAAAAGAAGAGATTATTCAGGCTGCACGTGCAGAATCTGAACGTCTGAAAGAAGCAGCAAGAACTGAAATCGTGAAGGAAAAAGAACAGGCGGTTTCTGCTCTCCGTGAGCAAGTAGCGTCTCTTTCTGTCATGATTGCGTCGAAAGTGATCGAAAAAGAACTGGATGAACAAGCTCAAGAGAAATTGATCCAGGACTATCTTAAAGAGGTAGGAGAAAGCCGATGAGTGGATCAGCTGTCTCTAAACGATATGCATCAGCTCTTTTTGATATAGCCAATGAGTCCGCTCAGCTGAATCAAGTAGAAGAAGAGCTAATTGTTGTAAAACAAGTATTTCAAAATGAAAAAGCGCTTAATGATGTGTTAAACCATCCGAAGGTGCCGGCTGCGAAGAAAAAAGAGCTGATTCAAAATGCATTTGGCTCTTTGTCACAGTCCGTACTCAATACGATTTTTCTTTTGATTGACCGCCATCGTGCCGCGATTGTCCCTGAGCTCACAGATGAGTTTATCAAACTCGCAAATGTGGCCCGTCAAACAGAAGACGCAATCGTATATTCAGTGAAACCGCTGACGGATGCAGAAATGTTACCATTATCACAAGTGTTTGCAAAAAAAGCCGGAGTCGCTTCACTGAGAATCAGAAATGAAGTGCAGACGGATTTAATAGGCGGCATTAAAGTCCGCATTGGAAACCGGATTTATGACGGCAGCGTAAGCGGGAAGCTTCAGCGCATTGAACGTCAATTAGCCGGGGAAAATCGATAGAAGGGGTGAAACCTAAGTGAGCATCAAAGCTGAAGAGATTAGCACGCTGATAAAACAGCAAATACAAAATTATCAATCTGATATTGAAGTTCAAGACGTAGGTACAGTCATCCAAGTCGGTGACGGTATTGCTCGTGTGCACGGCCTTGACAACTGTATGGCCGGTGAACTTGTCGAATTTTCAAACGGTGTATTGGGTATGGCTCAAAACCTTGAAGAATCAAACGTAGGTATCGTCATCTTAGGACCTTTCAGTGAGATCCGTGAGGGAGACGAAGTAAAAAGAACAGGCCGCATCATGGAGGTCCCTGTTGGTGAAGAGTTAATCGGCCGTATCGTAAATCCGCTAGGCCAGCCGGTAGACGGACTTGGCCCGATCCTGACAAGCAAAACTCGTCCGATCGAAAGCCCTGCACCAGGCGTTATGGACCGTAAATCCGTTCATGAACCGCTTCAAACCGGTATCAAAGCGATCGATGCACTGATTCCAATCGGCCGCGGCCAGCGTGAGCTGATCATCGGTGACCGTCAAACAGGTAAAACATCTGTTGCGATCGATGCGATCCTGAACCAAAAAGACCAAGACATGATCTGCGTATATGTTGCGATCGGTCAAAAAGAATCAACAGTTCGCGGCGTAGTAGAAACATTGCGTAAACACGGCGCGCTTGATTATACAATTGTTGTAACGGCGTCTGCGTCACAGCCGGCACCCCTTCTGTACCTGGCACCGTATGCTGGGGTTACAATGGCAGAAGAATTTATGTACAGCGGCAAGCACGTTCTTGTTGTATATGATGATCTTTCTAAACAAGCAGCTGCTTACCGTGAGCTGTCCTTGCTTCTTCGCCGTCCGCCGGGCCGTGAAGCGTTCCCTGGGGATGTATTCTATCTTCATTCCCGTCTGCTTGAGCGTGCAGCAAAGCTTAGCGACGCGAAAGGCGCAGGATCAATTACAGCTCTGCCGTTCGTAGAAACACAAGCCGGAGATATCTCTGCTTATATTCCGACGAACGTCATTTCCATCACCGACGGACAGATCTTCCTGCAATCTGATTTGTTCTTCTCAGGCGTACGTCCAGCAATCAACGCCGGATTGTCTGTATCCCGTGTCGGCGGCTCAGCGCAAATCAAAGCGATGAAAAAAGTATCAGGTACTTTGCGTCTTGACCTTGCGTCATACCGTGAGCTGGAAGCCTTTGCTCAATTCGGTTCTGACCTCGACCAAGCGACTCAGGCAAAACTGAACCGCGGTGCGCGTACAGTTGAAGTGCTGAAGCAGGATCTGAACAAGCCGCTTCCGGTTGAAAAGCAAGTAGCCATTCTTTATGCGCTGACAAAAGGATATCTTGATGATATTCCTGTGGCGGATATCAGACGTTTTGAAGAAGAGTACTACATGTACCTTGACCAAAACCATAGAGACCTGCTTGACGGAATTGCGAAAACAGGAAACCTTCCTGCTGATGAAGACTTCAAAGCTGCAATCGAAGGCTTCAAACGCACATTTGCACCAAGCAACTAACTCGAATGCTGATGAGAGAAAAAGGTTCTCTTTTTCTCTCTTTTTACGCAGATGAAGAGAAAAGGTGGTGAAATCTTTGGCCTCATTACGCGATATTAAGTCAAGGATCACGTCAACGAAAAAAACGAGTCAGATTACAAAAGCCATGCAGATGGTATCTGCGGCTAAGCTGAATCGTGCTGAAAACAATGCAAAATCATTTGTGCCATATATGGATAAAATCCAAGAGGTTGTGTCAAACGTCGGGAGAGTTTCCGGCAACGTGAAGCATCCGATGCTTCTCAGCAGAGAAGTGAAAAAAACGGCATACCTTGTCATTACGTCTGACCGCGGTCTTGCCGGCGCTTTTAACAGTTCGGTTTTACGAAGTGCTTATCAGGCCATGCAGGAACGTCATCAGTCTAAGGATGAGTATGCGGTGATTGCCATCGGAAGAGTGGGCCGTGATTTCTTTAAGAAACGTGAGATTCCGATCATTTCCGAGTTAACAGGACTTGGAGATGAAGTAACGTTTACAGAAATTAAGGATCTTGCCCGTCAAACGATCCAAATGTTTATAGACGGTGCGTTTGATGAACTGCACCTTGTCTATAACCATTTTGTCAGCGCCATTTCTCAAGAAGTAACGGAGAAAAAACTTCTGCCGTTATCTGATTTGGGCAGCAGCGGCGGAAAAAGAACGGCGTCTTATGAATTTGAACCGTCTGAAGAGGAGGTTCTGGAGGTTTTGCTTCCTCAATATGCAGAAAGCTTAATCTTCGGTGCGCTTCTTGACAGTAAAGCAAGTGAGCACGCTGCAAGAATGACGGCGATGAAAAATGCGACAGACAACGCGAAGGAACTTATCGATTCACTTTCGCTTTCATACAACCGCGCTCGCCAAGCAGCCATCACACAAGAAATTACGGAAATTGTCGGCGGAGCAGCCGCTTTAGAATAGAAAGATTTTGTCAGGAGGGATAGCGATGAAGAAAGGACGCGTTAGCCAGGTATTAGGACCAGTCGTCGACGTGCGTTTTGAAGACGGTCACTTGCCTGAAATTTATAATGCGATTAAAATTTCACAGCCAGCTGCAAGTGAAAACGAAGTAGGTATTGATTTAACGCTTGAGGTCGCTCTTCATTTAGGCGATGATACAGTCCGTACGATCGCAATGGCATCTACGGATGGTGTTCAGCGCGGTATGGAAGCTGTAGATACAGGAGCGCCAATCTCAGTACCGGTTGGTGATGTAACACTCGGACGTGTATTTAACGTTCTCGGAGAAAATATTGATTTGAATGAGCCGGTTCCTGCGGATGCGAAAAAGGATCCGATTCACAGACAGGCGCCTTCATTCGATCAGCTTTCAACAGAAGTTGAAATTCTTGAAACAGGCATTAAAGTTGTTGACTTGCTTGCTCCTTACATCAAGGGCGGTAAAATCGGATTGTTCGGCGGTGCCGGTGTAGGTAAAACCGTATTAATCCAGGAATTAATCAACAACATCGCGCAAGAGCACGGCGGTATCTCTGTATTCGCCGGCGTAGGAGAGCGTACTCGTGAAGGGAACGACCTTTTCTATGAAATGAGTGACTCTGGCGTAATCAACAAAACAGCCATGGTATTCGGACAAATGAACGAGCCGCCGGGCGCACGTATGCGTGTTGCTTTGACAGGCCTTACAATGGCTGAGCACTTCCGTGATGTACAAGGACAGGACGTACTGTTCTTCATCGATAACATTTTCCGTTTCACACAAGCGGGTTCCGAGGTTTCAGCCCTTCTTGGTCGTATGCCTTCAGCGGTTGGTTATCAGCCGACGCTTGCAACTGAAATGGGTCAGCTCCAAGAGCGTATCACGTCTACGAACGTTGGATCAGTTACATCTATCCAGGCGATCTACGTGCCTGCCGATGACTACACTGACCCGGCGCCGGCAACAACGTTCGCTCACTTGGACGCGACAACAAACCTTGAGCGTAAGTTAACTGAAATGGGTATTTACCCTGCGGTTGATCCGTTGGCGTCTACATCACGCGCCCTTGCTCCTGAAATTGTCGGAGAAGAGCATTATGCTGTTGCACGTGAAGTACAGTCAACGCTTCAGCGTTACAAAGAGCTTCAAGATATCATTGCGATTCTCGGTATGGATGAATTAGGCGAGGAAGACAAGCTTGTCGTTCACCGCGCACGCCGTATCCAGTTCTTCCTTTCTCAGAACTTCCACGTGGCTGAACAGTTCACTGGACAAAAAGGTTCTTACGTGCCTGTAAAAGAAACGGTTAAAGGCTTCAAAGAAATCTTAGCCGGCAAATACGACCATCTTCCAGAAGATGCGTTCCGTCTTGTAGGCCGTATCGAAGAAGTTGTTGAGAAAGCTAAAGAAATGGGTGTAGAAGTTTAATCTGGTCCTAGGAGGGTAAAAGCATGAAGACCGTTAAAGTCAATATCGTTACTCCCGACGGCCCAGTATACGATGCGGATATCGAAATGGTGAGTGTGAGAGCCGAAAGCGGCGATCTCGGTATTTTGCCAGGTCATATTCCAACCGTGGCTCCTCTTAAAATCGGCGCTGTCCGTCTGAAAAAAGACGGACATACTGAAATGGTTGCCGTCAGCGGCGGATTTGTAGAAGTCCGTCCTGATCAGGTCACCATCCTTGCCCAGGCTGCCGAGACAGCGGAAGGCATCGACAAAGAGCGCGCTGAAGCTGCACGTCAGCGGGCGCAGGAGCGTTTGAATTCTCAATCAGATGATACTGACATTCGTCGGGCTGAGCTTGCGTTACAGCGGGCTTTGAACAGATTGGATGTAGCAGGGAAATAAGAAAAGATCCTTCTCTTTAAGAGAAGGATTTTTTTTATGAACGCACAAGAGAATCAAACAGCGACAGCAGCGGGCGATCCTCTTTTTGGCGCAAGTATAAACCATCACAGGTATTCATTGTATGCCACGATTTGCGATGTCTTCTAAAGCCCAATGTATAAGCGCCGTCTGTATACGGATAAGGTTTTACAACCCATTCAGCATCTTCATGGTGGGCAATCACGCAATCTATAAGATAAACACTGATCATTTTCTCGAATTCTTCAATAGGAAGATTCCAATCAGCAAGCAAAAGCTCTTGTATACTTTGAAAATAGAGGTTTTCAAGCTCTTCAAGGCTTTCTCTCGTATAGGTAAGAGAAATGTTAAAAAACTGACACAATTCATTCAGTTCTTCAATCTGTGACTGTCTATAATCATAATAGAATGCAATTGCTTCCCATTCCTGTTTGAAAATTGGCAGGTCCTCACCATATTGCTTTTCAGGCTGAAAAAAAGAATGATTCACATTTGCCAGCTCCTTTCCAATAAAGTATATCATGTAAAAGAATCACACTTTAAGCGGGGATTAGCCCTAGTTTTGGCTGATTATTCCGTTCTGTATAAAATGTATCATCTTTATCTGTGCTTCTTATATAATAAGAAAGGGTATGAGCGCAGAGAAAGGAGTGTAATAGATGAGTGTATTGGGACAGCAGGCTGCAATCGGCATTGTCGTTCACCTGATTTTTATAGCAGTGACTTGGTGGGCGCTGCAAGCCGTCAATATAGATCCATTAATCAAAAAAGGCAAAGTCGTTCAGGCAAGACTCCTGATGATTTTGCTGACAATCGCAATTGGAACGGCGGTTGCGAATTTCTTTTTAGATTACCTCAATTATTCACAGCAGCTTCCCTATCTATTTTAATAGGTTTTGACCATCGTCATCATGGGAATGGTTGCAGGAAGCGGGTTGAAGCAATAGCTCGAGTTTTGACGAAGATTTTTACGTATGGCGCCTCTTGCCTCCGGTAAAACTGGGGATAAGGGGGAGAGATGGAACATGAAGAAAAAACAAGTAAGCCACGCCATTATGATTTCTGTCATGCTAAGCTTCGTCATTGCTGTTTTCCATACCATTCATGCGAGTGAATTAACGCCGTTGGCACAAATAGCAGAGGGGATGGAACGGCAAGATGTGTCAATAGATAAGTGGACATTGCATGCAAAACAAAACATGTCACTGACCGAAAAAGAATTTTATCAAAAAGTGCAACGTTTAAAATCAGAGTATCGTCAATATAATTGGACGATTGCGCAGGAAGATAAAGTCGTAAAGGCAATTGGCACATATACTGACAAAAAAAATCGCACTTCTTTTAGACTGCAGCTTGTCACAACCCTCAAAAAACACAATCCAACTTCGTATTTATTATATGAGCAAATGAGTCTTGAGACACCGGATAGCTGGAATGATACATATGAACAGTTTGAACGGGAGACACTTGGGATATTCCAAGAAAAAGTAGTTATTTTTACTTGTCTAAATGGTCATTTAGATGATAATATGAATATTGTTTTGCAAAAAAAAGCAAATCAGTTATTAAATGAATTTCAAGCAAGATCAGTAGAACATGTAGTTGAGCCAAATTTCGTTTCTATTTCTGCGTTTACAAATGAGTGGGAAGAGTACATTATGACCTCGAAACATAAGATGAATTTGCAAATTGCACTTAGAAGTGCAGGAATGGGCGGAAAACATACCGTTACGGTTGGCACACCAATCGTTACGACTGAATATTAATATAGAGAATTTAGGGACGCGGAGGGGAATACCTTGGAAAAAATCATCGTCCGCGGCGGTCAGAAGTTAAACGGCACAGTCAAAGTTGAAGGCGCTAAAAATGCCGTTTTACCTGTTATCGCTGCATCTTTATTAGCAAGTGAAGAAAAAAGCGTAATTTGTGATGTACCTACGCTCTCCGATGTATATACAATTAACGAAGTGTTGCGTCATTTAGGAGCAGATGTGCATTTTGAGAATAATGAAGTGACTGTGAATGCTTCATACGCTTTGCAAACTGAAGCACCTTTTGAATATGTTCGTAAAATGCGTGCGTCTGTGCTTGTCATGGGGCCGCTTCTTGCGCGTACAGGTCATGCAAGAGTTGCGCTTCCGGGCGGATGCGCAATTGGTTCCAGACCGATTGATCAGCATTTAAAAGGTTTTGAAGCAATGGGCGCAGAAATCAAAGTCGGTAATGGCTTCATTGAAGCTGAAGTAAAAGGCCGACTGCAAGGCGCAAAAATTTATCTGGACTTCCCAAGTGTAGGAGCTACAGAGAACCTGATTATGGCAGCCGCTTTAGCTGAAGGAACAACAACGCTGGAAAACGTGGCAAAAGAACCCGAAATCGTTGATTTAGCAAACTATATCAACGGCATGGGCGGAAAAATCCGCGGAGCTGGCACCGGCACCATCAAAATTGAAGGAGTCGAAAAGCTTCACGGCGTAAAACACCATATTATTCCTGACCGCATCGAAGCGGGCACATTTATGGTTGCTGCTGCAATCACTGAAGGAAACGTATTAGTAAAAGGAGCGGTTACTGAGCACCTCACCTCTTTAATTGCAAAAATGGAAGAGATGGGTGTAACAATTAAGGATGAAGGTGAAGGCCTGCGTGTCATCGGCCCGAAAGAACTTAAACCGATTGACATCAAAACAATGCCTCATCCGGGCTTCCCGACTGATATGCAGTCACAAATGATGGCGCTTCTGCTTCGTGCAAGCGGCACAAGCATGATTACAGAAACCGTTTTTGAAAACCGTTTTATGCATGCAGAAGAATTCCGCCGTATGAATGGTGATATCAAGATTGAAGGACGTTCTGTCATCATTAACGGTCCTGTACAGCTTCAGGGAGCTGAAGTTGGAGCGACTGATTTGCGTGCAGGTGCAGCGCTGATTCTTGCGGGGTTAGTGGCTGAAGGTCACACACGTGTTACTGAACTGAAGCACTTAGACCGCGGTTACGTTGATTTCCATAAGAAGCTTGCCGCTCTGGGCGCAGACATCGAACGTGTAAATGATGAGTCTGCTTCTGAGCAAGAGAATAAAGAAGTCGTTTCTGACTTAAATGCATAAACTTACTTGAAAATCAGTATGTCACTCTGGCATACTGGTTTTTTATTTTTTGTGTATTATCATCATTATGCGCAAAATAGCAAAAAAGAATACGTAAATGACAAATAAAGTTTCTGTCCAAAACGAGAGTCATATTAGCTTGTCCCTGCCCATAGACTAGACTAGAGTCGAATCCCGAGCAGGAGGCAGCTGAATATGAAACAATTCGCAATCACACTATCCGTACTATGTGCATTGATTCTCTTGGTTCCCACCCTTTTGGTTATACCGTTCCAGCATAATAAGGAAACGGGGGCCAGTGTAGAATCAGAAAAGACAGCAGTCAGCACGAAACCAGCATCGAAAGGAGCAGAAACATTGAAGACATCACCTGTTTCTATTCCCGTCTATCGAACCGCAAATCAATCCGTAGAAGACATTCCGCTTGAAGAGTATGTAATTGGAGTCGTCGCCTCCGAAATGCCGGCAACCTTTAAACCTGAAGCGCTGAAAGCCCAGGCTCTCGCCGCCAGAACGTTTATTGTCAGACTGATGGTATCAAATTCAGCGGTAGAGGCTCCTAAAGGCTCACTGGTGGATGATACACAAATGTTCCAGGTGTATAAAAGCAAAGCGGAGCTGAAAAAACAGTGGGGCACAAGCTATGAAGAAAAACTGAAGAAAATCACAGATGCGGTAGCCAGTACGCAAGGCAAAATCTTAACGTACAACAACCAGCCTATTGAAGCCTCCTTTTTCTCCACAAGCAATGGCTATACAGAGAATGCAGAAGCTTATTGGACAAGTGCTATCCCTTATTTAAAAAGCGTCAAAAGCCCATGGGATAAAAAGTCTCCGAAATATAAGTCAACAAAAACTTTTACAGCGGCAGAGTTTGAGCAAAAGCTCGGCGTCAAGCTGGATGGGTCTAGCGCAGTAGGAAGGATTACCGGAGAGACACCGGGCCACCAGGTCGCAACAGCCGTTATTAACGGCAAGACGCTGAAAGGAAGAGACATACGTGAAAAGCTGGGCCTCAACTCCGCCGATTTTGATTGGAAGCGAAATGGAGACACAATTACAGTCACGACGAGAGGATTTGGCCACGGTGTAGGAATGAGCCAATATGGAGCGAATTTTATGGCGAAAGAAGGAAAAACGGTTGATGACATCGTGAAGTACTATTATCAGGGCACACAAATTTCTGAGGCCGATTCGTTTTTGAATAAATATATGGCGAAAAAGTAAAAAAAGACGCTCATTGAGCGTCTTTTTCTATTCCTGAATATCTTTTATCTAAGGGCGGTTGAAACGGTTTAGAGAAGCTTCTGACAGTCTTTAAGGATCAGTCCTTTTTTCCTGATTGCAGGTTTTAAGATTGTGGTAAAGTCATCCACATTTGTCGACAGACTTCGACAGACTCATATAACGAAAGCCGAAAGGCGGACAATCTTCTTTTTTCATAGGAACGTTAGGTGGAAATCACTAATAAAAACATAGGTTTCTATGCAAAAGTAAACAACAGCAATGGGGAAGCCCGCCCTATTTATTTCTCGGTTTTTGTCGATTACGATAGGTTATGTTCAGCGTTGAACATCTGCACGCAGAAACAAATTGGTAAAGGGGTACGAACATGAAGAAAAGATTTTCACTGATCATGATGACGGGATTGTTATTTGGATTAACTTCACCTGCTTTTGCAGCTGAAAAGACAGAAACGGAGGCTAAAGCTCCTGCGAACGTGGCAGTCTTGCTTGATGCCAGCGGAAGTATGGCGAAAAGAATAGACGGTGTCTCTAAATTTAATTCAGCCAAAAAAGAAATTTCAAAGTTTGCAAGCTCACTGCCAGAAGGAACTCAGGTGAAAATGAGTGTGTTTGGCTCTGAAGGAAACAATAAAAATTCCGGAAAAGTTCAATCATGTGAAGCCATTCGCAACGTATACGGCTTCCAAAGCTTTAACGAGCAAAGCTTCCTTAATTCTCTTAATGCCATTGGACCGACTGGCTGGACGCCAATTGCCAAAGCGCTGAATGAGGCGAAATCTTCTTTTGACCAGCTTGACGCAAAAGGGGAAAAAGTGGTGTATTTGTTGACAGACGGTGAGGAAACGTGCGGAGGAAATCCGATTAAAACAGCAAAGGAACTGCAAAAAGACAATATCACTGTTAATGTGATCGGTTTTGATTATAAAGAGGGATACAAAGGCCAGCTGAACGCGATTGCGAAAGTAGGCGGCGGTGAATACTTCCCTGCTTATACCCAAAAAGATGTTGAGAAAATCTTCACTCAGCAATCATTGATGTTATCTAAATAAGAAAAAAGAGGCTGATAGCGGTCAGCCTCTTTTTTGTATGTAACATAATGTTCAAAAGTAATCAGGTATCAGCCTGTAGCATAGTAGCAGATTTCCGTTTTTCTGTGATGATCAAGGCGAAAAAAGAATGAATCATGTCACAATCTGTATATGCTTTTTGGGCGAAAAAGGCTACATATCATCGGCATTTCAAGCGATTTTGAACAGAAAGTGAAAGCAGCACAAAAGGCAGCTTGCCCTATATCATTTTGCATTTTCATATTCTAGCATAAAGAAGAATCCAACTATAGTTGGAAAATATGATAAAGAAAGGAAGGAAAACATGAAAAAACTGCTGGCTGCCGGTATCATTGGATTGCTGACTGTCTCCTTTGCCTCCCCGTCTTTTGCCGCTGAGAAACAGACTGACACAAATGTAGCTGTTTTGTTTGATGGAAGCGGAAGCATGATTCAAAAAACAGGGGGAGAGCGCAAAATAGACATTGCCAAAAAATCAGTAAAGTCTTTTGCCGAGCTGCTTCCGAAGGATACAAATCTCATGCTTCGCGTTTTCGGACATGCTGGAAACAATAAATTGTCCGGCAAAGCTCTTTCATGCAGCACGACGGAAACCATTTACGGCCTTCATCCATATGAAGGATCGCTGTTTGACAATTCATTGAGTGAGATCAAGCCGACTGGCTGGACACCGATTGCCAAAGCACTTTCAGATACAAGAAAAGAATTTGAAGCTTTTGGCGCGGACGGAAAAAATGTGGTGTACTTAATCACTGACGGTGAAGAAACATGCGGCGGAGACCCTGCGGCGGAAATCGAAAAGCTTCGTGCATCGAATGTGGACACGATCGTAAACATTATTGGATTCAACTTTGATGTTAAAGGTAATGAAGAGATGAAACAAGCGGCTGTAGCTGGAGGCGGAGAATACATTTCAGCGAACAGTGCGGATGAGTTTGAACAGGCTTGGGAAAAAGAAGCACAAAAATTTACTGAGTAAGGAACCTAATGATTAGGCGCTCCCCCAGGCGCCTTTTTTTATGGTTTAAAAACAGTTTGGGCGGGAATGATACCCTTAAAAGGGGTTGAACATATGAAATTATTAGGAATGATTTTTCTTATAGCCACCGTGGCATTCATATTGATTGGTGTTCTTCTAAAACTGGCAGCCTTCTTTTTTGTCAGCATTCTCACCTTGATCGCAGCTATCGTGCTGTTTACGGTCCTGAGAAAGAATCAGCATAGGCAAACATAGAGTCCTTTGTCTTTGTACAGAGGGCTCTTTTTTATGTCTCAGAATTCGACAAAATCCGAGGAGTGTGAAAAAATATAAAGGCAGGAACATTGCGGAGGGGAAGAGACATTGAACGATAAAGCAACTGCGGTCAGGGATGTATGGCGCTATGAACAAGGGGAAATAAGCAAAATAAAAGACCGGATGGTGACGGAATACCCTTTGACAGTGATACTGAATGGCAGTGAATTTGTGACGCTCGTTTGCACGCCTGAGCATATCAAAGAGCTTGTCATCGGATTTCTCGCATCAGAGGGTGTTATACGATTTCAAAAAGAGATTAAAAGGTTTACAATAGATGAAAGTCTCGGTTTTGTTTATGTCGACCTCGTTCATCCTGAGACATTGGATCAAAAGGATTATACGAAACGGGTAATCGGCTCATGCTGCGGAAAGGGCCGTCATTTTTATTTTCAGCAGGATGTCAAAACAGCCAAGACGGCTGTCAGCCAAATCAAGATATCGCCTGAAGCATGTCTGGCGCTTATGAAAGACATGCAGCAAAGGAGCGGGACGTTTCAGGAGACGGGAGGCGTCCATAATGCGGCACTATGCGACACAGAGAAACTGCTGTTGATGCGCACAGATATCGGCCGGCACAACGCACTTGATAAATTATACGGACATTGCCTTCTAAATGGGATGTCCGTCCGTGACAAACTGATTGTGTTCAGCGGCAGAATCTCATCAGAAGTTCTGTTAAAGGCGGCAAAAATCGGCGTGTCGATTGTCATTTCCAAATCGGCCCCGACGGAGCTTGCGATTCAAATGGCGGAAGAATTGAATATCACAGCGATCGGATTTGTCAGAAACGAATCATTTAATGTATATACACACCCTGAGAGAATCGGGGGATAGGAAGGGGCTGTAGCTATGATTACAGAGTCGCGTCAGATGTTGGATAAGAGAAACAGACCGCTGAGAGACCTTCGCATTTCTGTTACAGACCGCTGCAACTTCCGATGCACGTACTGTATGCCCGCCGAATTATTCGGTCCGGACTATCCTTTTTTAAAGAAAGAGGAGCTGCTTTCATTTGAGGAGCTGGAACGGCTTGCGACACTTTTTGTCACAAGATTTGGCGTTGAAAAAATCCGCTTGACCGGCGGAGAGCCCCTCATGAGAAAGGATATGCCGGAACTAATCAAAAAACTGGCCCGCATTCCGGGTGTCCGTGATATTGCGATGACGACAAACGGTTCACTGCTGCCTGTTTATGCGGAGAGGCTCAAGGAAGCCGGGCTGAAACGGGTTACGATCAGCCTTGATTCTTTAGAGGATGAACGTTTTAAAAAGATAAACGGGCGCGGCGTTTCTGTCAGCAAGGTGCTGGAAGGCATTGAAGCGGCGAAGCAAGCGGGACTCGGTGTTAAAATCAATATGGTCGTCCAAAAGGGCGTCAATGAAAAAGATATACTGCCGATGGCCCGTTATTTTAAAGAAAAAGGCCATATCCTGAGATTTATTGAATTTATGGACGTAGGCAATACCAACCAATGGGAAAAGAAAGACGTTATGACAAAGGCGGAAATCATAGATTTGATCAATGAACACATGCCGGTTGAGCCGATAGCGCCTAATTATACAGGCGAAGTGGCTTCCAGATTCCGCTACTTGGACGGCTCCGGAGAAATCGGCGTCATCTCATCTGTATCTGATGCGTTCTGCGGATCTTGTAACAGGGCCCGTCTTTCTGCGAGGGGAGAGCTGTTTACCTGCTTATTTGCTTCAAGCGGATTTGACCTCAGAGCTCCGGTTCGGCAGGACTTAAGTGATGACGAACTGTCAGAAATGATCGGCACAGTATGGAAAAATCGGATCGATCAGTATTCAGTCGATCGCACGCTATCAAAAGCATCAGGCAAAAAGAAAGTGGAAATGTCTTATATTGGCGGTTAATATGAAGTCAAAAGCTTATCGGCGCTGTCCGGTAAGCTTTTTTTATCAATATCAGAGTGCAAAAAATACGTATAAAAACCGAAATATATAAGGATAGGCATAAAGAAGGAATCATTGTAAGAAAATTTAATTCCAAAGCCATACATTATGATAAAATATAACCAATTAGAAAATAGAAAGGGTTGGAGGGGCATGGCCGCGTACGAGATCCCGTCATCTCAAGTAGGAGTGAAAATCAATAAGTGGTATAAGCACATTTTAGCATTTCAAGTGGCTGATGCCGTAAAGCTGAAGGAAGAAATTGATCAAGACATAGAACAGATGGAAGAGGATCAGCTGCTTCTCTTGTATTATCAGCTGATCAGCTACCGGCACCAGATTATGCTGGATTATGTAAAGCCAGACCTGCACGAGGAATCTCAGCTTCAATATCGTGAATTGATCAAAACACTGGAAAGCAACCAGGACAGCATCTCCGGATTATCTGAGTATTATTTTCACTTGTTTAGAGGAATGTACGAATTTGAACAGAACAATTACATCTCGGCTATATCCTTTTATCGGAAAGCTGAGAAGATGCTTGCGTTTGTAGAAGATGAAATTGAAAGAGCGGAATTTCATTTTAAAGTGGCGGAAGTCTTTTATATTATGAAGCAGACGCACTTTTCCATGAACCACGCCGTACAGGCGCTGGAGACGTATAAGGCTAATGATTTTTACAGAGTCAGAAGAATTCAATGCCATTTCGTCATATCAGGAAACTACATAGACTACAGAAATTATGAAAAAGCGCTTGAGCATTTGGATGACGCATATCGTCTTGCTTTATTGGAAGGACAACCCCGTTTGATCGGATCAGCCCTTTATAATATCGGAAATTGCTATGATGACAAGGGAGAGCTGGATCAAGCCGCCGAATACTTTGAAAAAGCGCTTCCTGTCTTCGAGGATTATCAGCTGGAACAGCTTCCAAAAGCGCTCTTCAGCCTGACCCGCGTTCTTTTCAAAAAACAAGATAGCGAAGCCGCGATGCGGTACTATGAAAAAGGGATTGCCATTGCCAAAAAACGTAACGACTTCTTCAGCCTTGCAAAATATAAATTTCTGCAGGCCTTATATGTGGAATCTGTCAATTTGGATATGATTCAAGAAGTATTTGATTATATGGAAGAAAAAGGCCTGTACGTATATATTGAAGAATTTGCTTTAGATGCTGCCTCCTATTTCAGTCATCGCGAACAATATAAAGAAGCGGTGTATTTTTATGAAAAAGCGGTCAGCATGAGAGAGATGATTCAAAGGAACGATTGTTTATATAAAGTATGAGACAAAACCATCTGCCGGCAGATGGTTTTTTTATATGCAAAAAAAGGGGAGCATCGAAACGTTTATTTCCGGGGAGAACAGGAAAAATCGCTACAGCACTGTTTTTTGAACAAAAGCCGTTTTGGGATGCAGATATACATGATTGATTGAGGGGGAATTCGATGTTTGGTTTCAATGATATGGTGAAGTTTCTATGGTCTTTCCTCATTGTTCTGCCGCTTGTACAGATCATACATGTTTCAGGGCACAGCTTTATGGCTTTTATTTTTGGCGGAAAAGGCTCATTGGATATTGGAATGGGAAAAACACTGCTTAAGATTGGGCCAATACGGTTCAGAACGATTTATTTTATCGATTCTTTTTGCCGATACGGGGATTTGAAGATTGACAATCGATTCTCAAATGCACTCGTGTATGCCGGGGGATGCCTGTTTAATCTGATCACGATTTTTGCAGTCAATCTGCTGATTATACACAGTGTATTAAAGCCGAATGTGTTTTTCTATCAGTTTGTCTATTTTTCTACGTATTACGTGTTTTTTGCCCTGCTGCCGGTTCGGTATTCAGAGAAGAAGTCATCAGACGGGCTGGCGATATACAAAGTGCTCCGTTACGGAGAGCGCTACGAAATCGATAAATAACATTCGAATGTTTATTGCTTCTCAGATCGGGAAGGTAACAAGTACACACATAAATGAGGGGAGAGAATCAACATGGGTAACGATAGTGTAAAAGACAAAATGAAAGGCGGCTTTAATAAAGCCAAAGGAGAAGCGAAGGATAAAGCCGGAGATATGACTGACAGAACGGACATGAAGGCTGAAGGCAAAAAAGATAAGGCGAAAGGCGAAATCCAAAAGGATATCGGGGAAGCGAAGGATAAATTCTCAGATAAAGATTAATCATACGGAAGAGGCAGGAAACGATATGTTTCTTGTCTTTTTTTGTTCACTTTTTCTGATGTGAATAAATATAACAAAAAAAACAGCTGATTTGGTCAAGGTATCTAAATTTTTCAAATATTATATGAATTGATGAACCTCTTCTATATAATGATGACATAAGTTGTAAACTTTTATAACGTCAGTTAGCGAAATCAAAAAGGCAGAGTTCTCAACAAAAAGCTTGAACTCATCGTGGAAGACGGCGCCCTAGATTGATATGCGCAAAAAATGAGAAAACTTCTTCAGCAGGATAAAGAAGCTGATGTTTTCGGAGGATGCCCATCTGTAAGCTGTTCTGGTTGCGGACAGGAAAGTAACGACTGGTTACAATCAATCGATGATACTTCCATAGCCTCAGCATGGAGGTTCGCCCGGGATAGATTGTCGCAGTATGGAGTGGGTAAATCAACTTTGCTGAAAACAATGATACGGCTGCTTCCACCTAATCAGGGGGCTATTTGTTTTCATCAAACGTTTGTTCAAAACGAAAAGGCGGAAACACGGGCAGGAGCGGGGATTGCGTATGTTCCGCAGGGTTCCTCCTTAACTGGAAGAAGCGGGCGGGACAGGTCAAGGGAGAAATTTTTCCGTGGTTTCCCGTTTTAAAGGAGATGCTCGACCGAAAAGGCGGCGATTTAAGCGGAGGCCAGCAGCAGCTTGCAATTGCCAGAGCGTTGATGGGACATCCAAAAATTATTTTACTTGATGAACCAATGGAAGGAATTCAGCCGTCAATTGTCGAACTAATCAGACAAGTTATCGCAGAAATTTCCAAAAAAAGAGATTTCCGTGATCTTAGTCGAGCACAGTTTGGAAAACGCGTTTTAACCTGCGCCGACTATCTTTATGTAATCGACAGGGGAACGGTTGTTGATCATGGAAAGGCCGATGAAGAAACGGCACGCCGCTTTGAAAGGCATCTCACCGTATAACCCCCATTCTCGAAGAAAGGGAGGTGATGTCCCGCCTGCATGCCCCACAAATTCGTAGTAACCGCATCCGCTTTATAAGACAAAAGAAGGAGGATTACAGATGAAACTGACACCGGTTGAACAAGAAAAATTGCTCATTTTTGCAGCGGGGGAATTAGCCAAACAGCGAAAGGCGCGGGGCGTTCTGCTGAACTATCCTGAGGCTGCTGCTTATATCACCTGCTTTATTATGGAAGGCGCGCGTGATGGGAAGGGAGTAGCAGAACTGATGGAAGCCGGCCGCCATGTGTTAACGGAAAAAGATGTGATGGAGGGTGTGCCTGAGATGCTGGACAGCATTCAGGTGGAGGCCACATTTCCGGATGGAGTAAAGCTTGTTACGGTACATCAGCCAATTTCTGCGGAGGTGAAGTCATGAAGCCAGGGGCATTTCAAATTGCTGAGGGAACCATTACGATTAATGAAGGCCGTGAGACACGGGCGATTACGGTAAAAAACACCGGGACACGCTCCATTCAAGTCGGCTCGCATTTTCACTTTGCGGAAGCAAACGGGTCTTTATTATTTGACCGTGAGCTGGCGATCGGCATGCGCCTTGATGTTCCATCAGGCACGTCGGTCCGTTTTGAGCCTGGAGAGCAGAAAACGGTCACGCTTGTGGAAATTGGAGGACGAAAGACAATTAAAGGCCTGAACGGAATGGCCGACACGTTTATCGATGAACGCGGCAAAGAAAAAACATTGGCCAACTTAAAACAAGCCGGCTGGATGGAGGGTGTAATCCGATGAAAATGTCACGGGAGGAATATGCGGAGCTGTTTGGCCCGACCACGGGCGATAAAATCAGATTGGGCGACACGGATTTATGGATCGAAGTCGAAAAGGATTTCACAGTATACGGTGAAGAAATGATCTTTGGCGGCGGAAAAACGATCCGCGACGGCATGGGCCAAAACGGCAGAATTACAGGGAAGGATGGCGCTTTGGATTTGGTTATCACCAACGTCGTGCTATTGGATTACACTGGCATTGTCAAAGCGGATGTCGGTGTGAAGGATGGCCGGATTGTCGGTGTCGGAAAAAGCGGAAATCCTGATATCATGGATGGTGTCGATCCGCATATGGTCATCGGAGCGGGTACAGAGGTGATTTCCGGTGAAGGCAAAATTTTAACAGCCGGGGGAGTGGACACACACATTCATTTTATTTGTCCGCAGCAGATGGAAGTTGCGCTTTCTTCAGGTGTGACGACCCTTTTGGGAGGCGGAACAGGACCCGCAACAGGCAGCAAAGCGACCACTTGTACATCCGGCGCGTGGTATATGGCGAGAATGCTGGAAGCGGCCGAAGCGTTTCCAATCAATGTCGGCTTCTTAGGGAAAGGGAATGCATCTGATAAAGCGCCGCTGATCGAGCAGGTGGAAGCAGGCGCCATCGGCCTTAAGCTTCATGAAGACTGGGGCACGACGCCAAGCGCCATTAAAACGTGTATGGAAGTCGTGGATGAGGCTGATATTCAAGTTGCCATCCATACAGATACGATTAACGAAGCGGGGTTTTTGGAAAACACGCTCGACGCGATTGGGGATCGGGTCATTCATACCTATCACATTGAAGGTGCAGGCGGCGGCCACGCCCCGGATATTATGAAGCTTGCCTCTTACGCGAACATTCTGCCGTCATCTACAACGCCAACCATTCCTTATACCGTTAATACGATGGATGAGCATCTTGATATGATGATGGTCTGTCACCATTTAGATGCGAAAGTGCCTGAAGATGTGGCGTTCAGCCATTCCAGAATCAGGGCTGCAACGATTGCCGCGGAGGATATTCTCCATGATATCGGTGCGATCAGCATGACATCATCGGATTCCCAGGCGATGGGACGGGTCGGTGAAGTGATCATCCGAACGTGGCAGGTAGCCGATAAAATGAAAAAGCAGCGAGGCGCTCTTGCCGGCGAAAACGGAAATGACAATGTGCGCGCAAAACGGTACATTGCCAAATACACAATAAATCCGGCAATTACGCACGGGCTCAGCCATGAAGTCGGCTCGGTGGAAAAAGGGAAGCTTGCTGATCTCGTTCTGTGGGATCCAGTATTTTTCGGTGTGAAACCCGAACTGGTCTTAAAGGGCGGCATGATTGCACGTGCGCAAATGGGAGATCCGAACGCTTCCATCCCGACTCCTGAACCGGTTTTCATGCGCCAAATGTATGCGTCTTACGGAAAAGCCAACAACTCAACCTCGATTACATTCATGTCCCAGGCAAGCATAGAGCGGGGTGTGGCGGAAAGCTTAGGGTTGCAAAAAAGGATTTCTCCTGTCAAAAATATCAGAAAGCTTAGCAAGCTGGATATGAAATTGAACTCAGCTTTGCCGAAGATCGAGGTTGATCCAAAAACCTATCAGGTCTTCGCTGATGGGGAGGAATTGTCTTGCCAGCCTGTCGATTATGTGCCGCTTGGACAAAGATATTTCTTATTCTGATAAGACGCGGCCGGAGTGCATCCGGCCGTTATATTGACTAAAAACGGTGCACAAAACCCATGTATTTAGTGTATATTAGATGTTGACAAACGAACTAAATGTAACTATTATAGTTACAACGGTGGTGAAAAAACATGATTAACAGCCGTCTTGCTGTTGCCATTCATATTTTATCCCTCATCTCGATGGATGAAAAAACATCTTCAGAAATCATTGCTGACAGTGTCAACACGAATCCGGTAGTGGTCCGAAGAATGATCAGCCTGCTGAAAAAAGCTGATATTCTCACCTCACGCGCAGGTGTGCCTGGTGCAAGCCTCAGAAAAGACCCGGCTGATATTTCTCTTTTAGAAGTGTATCGGGCTGTCCAAAAGCAAGAAGAACTCTTTGCGGTTCATGAAAACCCAAACCCGAAATGTCCGGTAGGGAAAAGAATTCAGAACGCTCTGGATGAAACGTTTGAAAGTGTCCAAAGAGCGATGGAAAATGAACTGGCAAGCAAGTCATTAAAAGATGTTATGAATCATCTCTTTTAATCAAAAGGGATGACTTCTCACCGCTAACATGTAACTAAATCTGTTACAAATAAGGAGGAAATGAAAAATGAAAATTGGAATTATCGGGGCAAGCGGAAAAGCAGGAAACGAGATTTTGAAAGAAGCGAAAACAAGAGGCCATGAAGTGACTGCCATCGTCCGAAACGCTTCAAAAGTGCAGGAACAGGACGTAGCGGTTTTGGAGAAAGATGTGTTTGAACTGACTGCAGAAGACATCAAGCCTTTCGACGCGGTCGTAAATGCTTTTGGGGCAGCGCCGGGCCAGGAACATCTTCATGTTGAAGCAGGC
>Ga0153917_1000474_pt1 | contig 25978 bp, 20 predicted proteins | sample TSFL001MetaG_FD_104695 | JGI IMG/M metagenome (GOLD analysis project Ga0153917, IMG submission 104695) | Attine ant fungus gardens microbial communities from Florida, USA - TSFL001 MetaG | ecosystem: Host-associated > Fungi > Mycelium > Unclassified | place: USA: Florida, Paynes Creek Historic... | reverse complement strand
GGGAGCGCGGCGGGCGGTCAGCTGCTGAGCGCGGGGAGGGCGGAGGGCGCGTCTGCGGTCGGGCGGGCGGGGTCCGGCATCCACTCGAGCCGGCGCCCGGTGGCGCGCTCGAAGAGGTGGATGCGGTCGGCGGCGGCTCGCAGCACGACGTCCTCCCCCTCGGCGACGCGCACCTCGCGGGACGTGCGCGCCTGCACGCTCGTCTCGCCCACGCGGCAGGTGACGATCTGCTCGCCACCCAGGTTCTCGACGATCTCGGCGACGCCCACGAGGGCGACGGCGCCGCGCGCGGCGGGATCCGCGACGATCTCGAGGTGCTCGGGCCGGATGCCGAGCACGACGTCGAGGTCGTCCGTCGTGCCGGGCCAGAGGTCGCCGGCGACTCCGTCGGCGGTGACGGCGATGTTGCCCTCGACCGTGTGCACGCGCGCGTCGAGCAGGTTCATGGCCGGGCTGCCGAGGAATCCGGCGACGAAGACGGACTCGGGCCGGTCGTACACTTCCTCCGGCGTGCCGACCTGCTCGATCGATCCGGCGTCGAGCACGACGATCCTGGTCGCCATGGTCATGGCCTCGACCTGGTCGTGCGTGACGTAGACGAAGGTGGCGCCCAGGCGGCGGTGGAGCGAGGAGAGCTCGTGCCTGGTCTGGGTGCGCAGCTTGGCGTCGAGGTTCGACAGCGGCTCGTCCATGAGGAATGCCTTGGGCGCGCGGACGAGCGCGCGGCCGACGGCGACGCGCTGGCGCTGTCCGCCGGAGAGCTCCTTGGGCTTGCGGTCGAGCAGGTGCCCGATCTCGAGCGCGTCGGCGACCTCGCGCACGCGCCGCTCGATCTCCTCGGCGCCGAGCCGCTGCACGGTGAGGGGGAAGGCGAGGTTCTTGCGCACGCTGAGGTGCGGGTAGAGCGCGTAGCTCTGGAACACCATGGCCAGGTCGCGGCGCTTGGCGGGGAGGTCGGTGATGTCGGCGCCGTCGAGCAGGATGCGCCCGGTGGTCGGCTCGAGCAGGCCCGCGATCATGCGCAGCAGGGTCGTCTTCCCGCAGCCGGAGGGGCCGAGCAGCACGACGAACTCGCCGTCGTCGATGGTCAGGTGGATGTCGCGGACGGCCGCGGTGCTCTTGAAGCTGCGCCCGACGCCGACGAGCTGGATCGTGCCCATGAGTCGCCTTCCGCAAGCGGCTGTCTTCGCGGGACGCTCCCGTGAAATTTGCTTGCGCGACTAATGAAATCCGTGAAAGTGAATGACGTGCGAACGGCGGGGCAACGGGGCCCGGTGGATGCGGGAACATCGCCCGCCGGAGGAATACGCGCCGTCGCGCATCTCCAGCCGAGCGGCGGCTCAGACCCCAGCCCGGCTACGTCCGACGGACGGCGTCCCGGGCGCCCCCGGCGCCCCGCCGCCGTTCCCGCCCGGCCGCGCCCCCTCGCCGGCCTCGTCGTCGGGCGCCTCGCCCTCCCCCGCCATGAGCCCCAGCACCTCGTCGCGGACCGCCGCCCGGGCCCGCTCGGCGACCTCCCCCATCCGCTCGGAGACGGCGAGCTGCAGCGCCGACAGCAGGAGCTGCTGCGCCAGCCCGCCTGCGGCGAGCCCGCCGTCCCACGCCTCGATGCGCGCCCCCGCGACGAGCCGCATGTGCGCTCGCTCCGCGAGCGGGCTCCGCGCGAAGCCCGTGACCGCGACGACCGTCGCGCCCGCCTCGGCCGCGGCGGCCGCCGCGGCGATGGTCGCGGCGTTCGCCCCGCTCGCGCTCACGGCCACGCACACGTCGCCGGGCTCGAGCAGGCGGGCGACCAGCGGCTGCACGACGCCGTCGACGGGCGCCTCGCACGGCCGGCCGCTCATCGACAGGGCGATCGCGGCGGACTGCGCGATCGGCCCCGAGGCGCCGGTGCCGACGACGAGCACGCGGGACGCGGCGGCGACGGCCTCGACGGCGGCGTCGAACACCTCCGGGTCGACGGAGGCGAGGCAGGTGCGGATCGCGTCCGCAGCGCCCTCGGCGATCGCGTGCAGCCGCCCCGCAGTTCCCGCGGGCAGCGCGCCGTGCTCGCGCGCCGAGGCCCCCAGGTCGCGCACGAGCAGGAGGCGCAGATGCTGGAAGCCCCGGAATCCGAGAGCGCGGCTGGTCCGGCTCACGGTCGCCGCCGACGTCTCGGCGGCATCCGCGAGGTCGGCGCCCGACATGCCCGCGACCTCCTGCGGCCGCTCGACGCAGATGCGGGCGACCCGCTGCGCGCTCGGCAGCAGGGAGGGCAGGAGCGACAGGATGTGGTCGATCGTGCCGCCGAGCGGCGGCTCCGCGCTGTGGGCGTTCATGCGGACGGTCTACCAGGTGCGGTTGACGGCCCGGGGCGCCCCTCCCGCGTTCCGCCGATCTCGGGCGCCTGAGCGCGCATCCATTTCACGGAAGCGGCCCTTCTGCAACCTGCAGAAGGGCCGTTTTCCGCAAATGGATGCGAAGGGCGCTACGCCAGCTTCACCAGCCAGCCGCGCTCGTCGGCGACCGTGCCGTTCTGGATGCCGGTGAGCTGCTCGCGGATGCGCATGCTGAGCGACTCGGGCGTCACGGCCGGGTTGTCGATCGTCCACTCCGGCGACTTGAGCTGCCCGATGGGCGCGATGACGGCGGCCGTGCCGCACGCGAACGCCTCGACGATGTCGCCGGAGGCCGCGCGCTCGCGCCACTCGTCGATCGAGATGCGCCGGCGCTCGACCGTGTGGCCGGCCGCCTCGACGAGCTCGAGCACGCTGTCGCGGGTGACCCCCTCGAGGATCGAGTCGCTGTCGGGCGTCGCGACGGTGCCGTCGGCGGCCACGAGCACGATGTTCATGCCGCCGAGCTCCTCGAGGTACTTCTCCTCGGCGGCGTCGAGGAACAGCACCTGCTCGCAGCCGTTCGCGTAGGCCTCGTTCGTGGGCAGCAGCGACGAGGCGTAGTTGCCGCCGCACTTCGCCGCTCCCGTGCCGCCGTGGCCGGCGCGCGAGTACTCCTGCGAGAGCCAGATGCTGACGGGGCGCGTCGGGTCGGCGAAGTACGAGCCGGCGGGGCAGGCGATGACGGCGTAGCGCACCGTGTGGGCCGCGCGCACGCCGAGGAAGTTCTCGTTCGCGATCATGAACGGCCGCAGGTAGAGCGACTTGCCCTCGCCGGCGGCCGGCACCCACGCCTCGTCGATCTGCACGAGCCGGCGCAGCGACTCGACGAAGAGCTCCTCGGGGAGCTCGGGCAGCGCGAGGCGGTGCGCCGACTTCGCGAAGCGCGCCGCGTTGCGGTCGGGCCGGAAGGTGTGCACCGAGCCGTCGGCGTGGCGGTACGCCTTGAGCCCCTCGAAGATCTCCTGCCCGTAGTGCAGCACGGCCGACGCCGGATCGATCTGGAAGGGGCCGTAGGGCACGACGCGGGCGTCGTGCCAGCCGCGCTCGACGGTCCAGTCGATGACGACCATGTGGTCGGTGAAGTGCTTGCCGAAGCCGGGGTCGGCGAGCACGGCGGCGCGCTCGTCGGCGGGGAGCGGGTTCGGGTTGCGTTCGATCGTGAACTCGAGCGGGGAGTCGTTCGTCATGGGGTGATCCTTGAGGCTTGGATTCCGGTGACGGTCGCGGGGCCCCGGCCGCCTGCGCTGGGCAGGTCGACCGGAACCCCGGGATCGCGAGTGAAGATGAAGTGGTTACGCGAGGCGAGCGAGGATCGCGTCGCCGACCTCGCGCGTCGAGCGGGGCGCTGCGCCGCGTTCGGCGAGGTCGGCCTCGACGGCGGCGCGGACGCGGTTCGCGGCATCCGTGTAGCCGAAGTGGTCGAGGAGGATGGCGACCGACAGGATCGCTGCCGTCGGGTCGGCCTTCTGCTGGCCCGCGATGTCGGGCGCCGAGCCGTGCACGGGCTCGAACATGCTGGGGAACGCGCCCTCCGGGTTGATGTTGCCGGAGGCGGCGAGCCCGATGCCGCCTGTAATGGCGGCGGCGAGGTCGGTGAGGATGTCGCCGAAGAGGTTGTCGGTGACGATCACGTCGAACCGGCTGGGGTCCGTTACGAAGAAGATCGTAGCAGCGTCGACGTGCAGGTAGTCGACGGCCACCTCGGGGTACTCGGGCGCGATGCGGTCGACCGTGCGCTGCCACAGCTCGCCCGCGTTGACGAGCACGTTCTTCTTGTGCACGAGCGTGAGCTTGCGGCGGGGGCGCGCCTTGGCCTGCTCGAACGCGTAGCGGACGGTGCGCTCGACGCCGAAGGCCGTGTTGACGGAGAGCTCGTTGGCGATCTCGTGAGGCGTGCCGGCGCGCAGCAGACCGCCGTTGCCGGCGTAGGGGCCCTCGGTGCCCTCGCGCACGACGACGAAGTCGACCTCGCCGGGGTTCGCGAGCGGCGAGCCGACGGAGGAGTAGACGACGCCGGGGCGCAGGTTGATGTAGTGGTCGAACGCGAAGCGCAGCTTGAGCAGCAGGCCCCGCTCGATGATGCCGCCGGCGAGGCGGGCGTCGCGGGGGTCACCGCCGACGGCGCCGAGCAGGATCGCGTCGTGCCGGCGCAGCGCCTCGAGCGCGTCGTCGCCCAGGATCTCGCCCGTCTCCAGGAAGTGGCCCGCGCCGTAGGGGTATTCGGTGGCCGAGTACTCGACGCCCTCGGGGAGGGCGGCCTCGAGCACGCGGCGCGCCTCGGCGATGACTTCGGGGCCGATTCCATCGCCCGGGATGACTGCGAGATCGAGACGTGCGCTCACGAGTGGTCCTTTCCTCCGGCGGCGGCGCCGGTCCGTCAAGCTTACGGCGCACACGGAAGCCGGATGCGCGCCGAGGCCCCGCGTCCGTTTCCGGAAATCGGACCTTCTGCACGTCGCAGAAGGGCCGGAACCCGACAATGGATGCCGTGGCCGGGCGCACCTCCGCTCCCGGCCCGCCGACCCGAAGGAGCACGCGCATGAGCAGCACCCCCACCGGCATCCAGCACTGCATCGACCGCGAGACGCCGGCGGGCCGGCTCGAGGCGACCGTGACCGAGGTGGGCGCCTCGCTGCGCGCGCTGACGATCGACGGCGTCGACCTCCTGCAGCCGTACCCGGAGGAGATCCCGACGCCCTCGTGCGCGGGGGTCGTGCTCGTGCCCTGGCCCAACCGCGTGCGGGACGGCGTGTGGCGCGACGGCGAGGAGGAGCGGCAGCTCGCGATCACCGAGCCGAAGCTGCGCAACGCGAGCCACGGGCTGCTGCGCTACTCCCCGTACTCCCTCGTCGAGCCGGAGTCGGCCGCCGATGCGGACGCCGCCGCGATCACCCTCGCCGCGACCGTCTTCCCGCAGCTCGGCTACCCGTACCAGCTGGAGACGAGCGTGCGCTACGCGCTCGTCGACGACGGCGTCGTCGTGACGCACGCGATCGAGAACGTCGGCGAGGGCGACGCCCCCTTCGCGGTGGGCGCGCACCCGTACCCGACGATCGGCGGCGTCGACGCCTTCGAGCTGACCGTGCGGGTGGATGCGGCGACGCACGTCGACGTCGACGAGCAGCGCATCCCCGTCGGCTCCTCCCCCGTCGAGGGCACGCCCTTCGACCTGCGCGCCGGCGTGCGCGCGGGCGACGTCTCGCTCGACGACGCCTACCTCGACGTGTCCCCCGATGCGAACGGCGAGCACGTGCACTCGCTCACGGCCCCCGACGGCCGCTCGGTGGAGGTGTGGGGCGACGAGAGCTTCGGCGTCGTGCAGGTGTTCACGACGAGCGTGTTCAAGGGCGTCGGCGGCCTCGTCAACGCCGTCGCCGTCGAGCCCATGACGGCGCCCGCGGACGCCTTCAACTCCGGCACCGGCCTGCGCCGCCTCGCCCCCGGCGAGACCTGGACCGGCTCCTGGGGTATCCGCTTCCGCGGCTTCTGACCCGTCCCGCCCGCATCCGCTCTCGACCGGCCGTCGCCGCTTCCGCTCACCTGACGAGATCTGCGCGATATCGCAACCGATCTTGTCGGGCGAACGGATGCCGGGTCCGCTCGCCCGACAAGATTGACGCGAAACGATCGCCAAAGCTGTCGGGTGAGCGCCGGGGCGGGCGAGACGAGGTCGCCGGGAGATGAAATCGCCCCCGCCGCGCGAGGCGCGGCGGGGGCGATTCGACGGGAGAAGGCCCTAGCTCTCGACGATGTCGACCTCGTGCACCTCGGCGGCGCCGATCTCGGCGCGGATGCGCTCGAGCAGGGCGTCGTCGGCGGGCTCGTCGATCGTGATGACGGACAGCGCGTGGCCGCCCTGCTCGTCGCGCGCGATCTGCATGCCGGCGATGTTGACGCCGGCCTCGCCGAAGGCGCGGCCATAGATCGCGACGACGCCGGGGCGGTCCTCGTAGATCATGACGATGTGGTGCCGGTCCAGCGGCATCTCGAGGCTGTAGTCGTTCACGCCGACGAGCTTCTCGATCTGCTTGGGGCCGGTGAGCGTGCCGGAGACCGAGACCTGGCGGCCGTTCGACAGCGCCGCGCGCAGCGTGAGCACGTTGCGGTACTCGGGGCTCGTCTCGTCGACGGTCATGCGCACCTCGACGCCGCGCTGCTCGGCGAGCAGCGGCGCGTTCACGTACGAGACCTGCTCGCTCACGATGTTCGTGAAGACGCCCTTGAGGGCGGCGAGCTTGAGGGCCTTGACGTCGTACTGCGCGAGCTCGCCGTGCACCTCGATGTCGACCGCGACGAGCGAGCCGTCGACGATGCCGGTGAGGAACTGGCCGAGCTTCTCCATGAGGGGGATGCCCGGGCGCACGTACTCGTCGACGATGCCGCCGGCGACGTTGACCGCGTCGGGCACGAGGTCGCCGGCGAGCGCGAGGCGCACCGACTTGGCGACCGAGACGCCGGCCTTCTCCTGGGCCTCGACGGTCGAGGCACCGAGGTGCGGGGTGACCTGCAGGCGGGGCTGCTCGATGAGCTCGGGGTTGCGCGGGGGCTCCGACACGAACACGTCGAGGGCCGCGCCGGCGATGCGCCCGTCGGCGAGGGCCCGCTGGAGCGCGGCCTCGTCGATGATGCCGCCGCGCGAGCAGTTGACGATGCGCAGCTCGGGCTTGGCGATCGCGAACTCGGCCTCGCCGATGAGCCCGGTCGTCTCGGGCGTGCGCGGGATGTGGATGGTGACGAAGTCGGAGACCTTCATGAGCTCGTCGAGCGAGAGCAGCTGCACGCCGAGCTGCGAGGCGCGGGCCGGCGTGACGTAGGGGTCGTAGCCGACGAGCGTGACGCCGAAGCCCTTGAGGCGGTCGGCGACGAGCGTGCCGATGCGGCCGAGGCCGACGATGCCGATCGTCTTCTCGTACAGCTCGACGCCGTTGAACTTCGAGCGCTTCCACTCGCCGGCCTTCGTCGACGCGTTGGCGACGGGGATGTGGCGGGCGAGGGAGATGATGTGGCCGACGGCGAGCTCGGCGGCCGAGATGATGTTCGACGTGGGCGCGTTGACGACCATGACGCCGGCCTTCGTGGCAGCGGGGGTGTCGACGTTGTCGAGGCCGACGCCGGCGCGCGCGATGACCTTCAGGTTGGGCGCGGCCGCGATCGCCTCGGCGTCGACCTGCGTGGCGGAGCGGACGAGGATGGCGTTGGCGTCGGCCAGCGCCGCGAGCAGCGCGGGCCGGTCGGTGCCGTCGACCTGACGGACGTCGAAGTCGGGCCCGAGGGCGTCGACGGTTGCGGGCGAGAGCTGCTCGGCAAGCAGAACGACGGGCTTGGTCACAGAGGAATCCTTCGGTGAGAGCGGACGGCGGCTCTCGGCTCACTGCTGGCGTCAGGGGCGGGTGGCCTCCTGCACCGCGCGAGCGACGGAGCGTCACCTCGACCCATCGTACCGGTCCGCGCGCGAACTCCCGGGCCGGGTGACGCACGCGGACACGCCGGAAAGCCGCCGAACTGATACATCACCACGCTCCGCACGGAGGCGAACCTGGGCGCCCGCGCCAAGCGCCCGCCCCAAGCGCCCGCGCTATGCGATCGCGCGGGCGATGGCGTCGAAGCCTGCGAGGGTCCACATCAGGGTGGAGCCGTCCTGCGGCTGCGGCCAGCTGGAGAGCTTGACGCCGACGATCCCGTTCGCCCGGTCCATGTAGATCATCTGGCCGTGGATGCCGAGCGCGAGGCACACGTTCGAGCCGGGCCGCGGGAACCAGAAGCCGTTGCGGTACATGCCGCCGGGCATGAGCGTGGGCTCGGGCGCGCCCGCGAACGCCTCGCGGGAGTCGATCGCGCCCTCGAAGGTGTCGCCCACCCACCACGAGGGCAGCACGGGCATCCCGTCGAGGGAGTAGCCCGCGCGCAGGAACAGGTTGCCGAAGCGGGCGAGGTCGCGCAGCGTCGCCGAGACCCCGCCGTCGAACATGCCCGCGCCGACGCTGTCGACGCTCACGTGGGCGGTCGCCTCGGCGCCCATGGGCTTCCAGACGAGCTCCGACATGAGGTCGGCCGGGTGCCGGCCGCCCGTCGCGCCCTGCATCGCGAAGGCGAGCGCGTCGGTCTCGCAGGACTTGTAGTCGAACACGCCCCCGTGCGGGCGCACCTGCACGAGCGAGGCGAGGAAGTCGAGCAGCGTGCCGGGCGACTTGGCGCTGCGCCGGGGCGTCCAGCCGATCGCCTGCTCCAGCATCCGCACCTCGGCGCTCTCGTCGAGGTACTTCTCCGAGAACCGGATGCCGGTGCGCATGTCGAGCAGGTCGCCGACGGTCGCGCCCCGGTAGCCGCTCGTGGCGAGCGCCGGCACGTAGTCGGTCACGAGCCCCTCGCGGCGCAGCCTCCCCGTGCTGACGAGCACGCCCGCCGTCGCCGTGGTGAGCGACTTGCTCACGGACATGAGCAGATGCAGCGTCGACGGCTGCATGGCGCCGTAGTACTGCTCGGCGACGATGACGCCGTTCCTGGTCACCATGAACGCGTCGGTGTAGGTCTCGGCGATGAGCTCGCCGACGGTCGTCGTCCGCTGCGCCCACGGGTTCGGAACCGCGATGCCCGACACGTCGGACAGCGCGGTTCCGAACTCCGCGACCCGCGCGCCCGCCGGAACGGGACGCACGGGGAGGAAGGACGAGATGTTCTGCATCGACCACTGCAGGTGCGATGCCCGGCGCCACGAACCGGCCTCGGCGATGCTCGGGCTCTCGTCGAACGAGGTCATGCCGGAGCCCGGGTCGTGGAACATCCGCCCGAGTATTCCACAGGCCGGCTACCGGCCCTTCGCCGACTGGCCGTCCTTGGCGGGGGCGGGCGCCGCGATGGGCGTCGCGACGTACATCGCGCGGATCGACTCGATGAAGTGCTTCGCCCGGATCGACAGCTTGCCGTTCTCCGTCTGCAGGCGGCCGCGGGTGACCAGGATGCCGAGGTCGGCGCCCTTCCAGCGGTAGTCGCCGGGGCCGTAGATGCGCAGGTAGAACGCCTCGCTCTCCGAGTGCAGCAGGTGCCAGTCGAGGTCGCTCTGCGAGAACACGAGGCGGCCGTGCGCATCGAAGACGTAGCGGCCGGTGGGCGGTGCGACGTTGATGTACTCGACGGGCTTCTTGGTCTGCTTGATGACCATGCTGCACCACTCGTCCTCGGAGGCGAGCTCCTCCCAGCGCTCGTTGATCTCGTCGACGTCGAGGTCGAAGTCGACGCCGGAGTACTCGAGCAGGTGGAAGACGAACAGCGGCACGTCGGCGTAGGCGCCGGCCGTGACGTTCGTGATGGCGGACGCGCCCGAGACGCGCGGGTTGAGCTCGCCGAGGTAGACCTCGCCCGTGTCGGTGTCGAGCAGCAGGTCGACCTCGAAGAAGCCGCGGTAGCCCTCCTTGCCCAGGCGGTCGCCGAGGCGGCGGACGAGCTCGATGGCGCGGTGGCGGCTCTTCTCGTCGACGACGCCCGGGTACATCTCGTTGCCGGCCCAGCCGCCGCGGTAGGGCGTGAGCTCCTTGAAGCCCGTGATCTCGGACATGCACGGGCCGACGATCGTGCCGTGGCGGGTGAGCACCGACTCGACCGCGATGGGCCGGTTGTTGATGCGCTTCATGATCTTGATCTCGACGCCGAGCACCGAGTCGCCGATCGCGTCGAACTCCTTCTTGTTCGTGACGAAGAAGGTGGTCTTGCCGGAGTCGCCGTACGCGGTCTGCACGACGAGGTCGGTGCCGAGGCCGTTCTCCTCGCACGCCTTGACGACGTCGTCCCAGTTCTCGACGGTCGTGAGCACGTTCGGGACGCTCGGCACGCCGGCCTCGTCGGCGAGCTGCGTCGTGACGATCTTCGAGTCGAGGCGCTCGCGCAGCTCGGCCGAGGGCAGGATGAGGTCGTAGCCGAGCTCGCGGCAGATCTGCTCGGTCTCCTCGTCGAAGAAGACGAGCACGATCTTGGGCCGCTTGCCGGCGGGCGTCGAACGGGCGATGTGCGCGCGCACCTCGTGGTTGCTGAGCAGCCAGTTGTTGATCGCCTCGCCGCTCTCGAACTCGATGTACGGCTTCTCGATCGGGCTGAAGACGCGCGGGTGCGTGCCGGCCCAGCTGTCGTAGTAGGCGATGTACGAGAAGCCGCGCACCCAGCGGTCGAGGCCGAGCAGGTTGAACGCCGAAGGGCCGACGAAGAAGATGGGCGAGCTGTTCGTGCGGAAGTAGTGACGGATCTCCGACATGTTGCGGAGGCGCCGCGGACCGAAGTCGCGCTGCTGGCGGCGGCTGGGGAGGGTCAGCTCGGTGGTGTCGACGACGAGCTCCGCATCCAGCGTGGGGACGGGCTCGTCGGGCGTCACGGCGGGGACGACCGGGGCCTCGGGCTCATGGGCGGCCTCGGGTTCGGGGCTCTCGTTCGACTCGTCGGATGCCGATTCGGTGGTCGCGGCGGCGTCGCCCGACTCGTTCTCGGCGGTCTCGGTCGCGTCCGCGCCGTCGACGGCCTCGGCCTGGTCGTCCTCGGCGGTGCTGACCGATTCGTCTCGCGTCATTGCGGTTCCTTCCCTCGAATGAGTAGGTGAATCTTGACACGCACGATTGACTTCAACAAATCAGTCGAAAACGCCGAATTTTCGCCCCGATCGGCCCCTCGGAAGGCGTGATCGAGGCATTTTTCGACGACTTTCCGAACCCTTCGCGAAGGATCGTCCGATTGCGCAGTGAAAAAGGGGCGAAACGCGAGATCAGGGGGTCCCGCCGAAGTACAGGTTCCAGTGCAGTCGGCATCCGGGGTTGAACTCGGAGGCGCAGGCGGGGCACGCCTCCACCGCCGCGTACTGGCCGATCGTGAGCTCCGTCTCGCACACCCCGCAGAGCACGGCGCGGGTCGACCGGTCGCCGGCGGGCCACACGGCCGGCTCGTGCTCCGCGAGCTCGTCGTGGCAGTCCCGGCACGCGTAGTACTCGCCGCAGCAGGCGAAGCGGATCGCGACGACGTCCAGCTCCGTGTGCCAGTGCGCGCAGCGCGTCTCGTCGTCGAGGAGGCGCCCGTGGACCGTCGTGGTCGTCATGCCCCCATCGTGCCGCAGATCGGCCGCGCACGGGCCGCTGCGCGCCCGGAGACGCGGAATCGCCCGCCCCGCGCAGGCGGGACGGGCGATTCCTGATCGCTGCCGGGAGGCGACGACGCGACGACTAGCGGGCGGCCGAGCCGTCCACGTAGTCGGCGTCGCGCGACGACCACGCGAAGAGCTTGCGGAGCTTCTGGCCCGTCTCCTCGATGGGGTGCGCCTCGCCCTTGGCGCGGAGCGCCTTGAACTCGGGGGCGCCGGCGTCCTGGTCGTCGATGAAGCGCTTCGCGAAGGCGCCCGACTGGATGTCCGCGAGGACCTCCTTCATGTTCTCCTTGACGCGCGGGTCGATGACGCGCGGGCCCGAGACGTAGTCGCCGTACTCGGCCGTGTCGGAGACCGACCAGCGCTGCTTGGCGATGCCGCCCTCCCAGATGAGGTCGACGATGAGCTTGAGCTCGTGGAGCACCTCGAAGTAGGCGATCTCGGGCTGGTAGCCGGCCTCGGTGAGCACCTCGAAGCCGTACTGGATGAGCTGCGACGTGCCGCCGCAGAGCACGGCCTGCTCGCCGAAGAGGTCGGTCTCCGTCTCCTCGGTGAAGGTCGTCTTGATGCCGCCGGCGCGGAGGCCGCCGATGGCGCGCGCGTACGACCAGACGAGGTCCCAGGCGTGGCCCGACTCGTCGACCTCGACCGCCGCGATGACGGGGACGCCGCGGCCGGCCTCGTACTCGCGACGGACCGTGTGGCCCGGGCCCTTGGGGGCGACGAGCACGACGTCGACGCCCTTGGGCGCCTCGATCAGGCCGAAGCGGATGTTGAAGCCGTGCGCGAACAGCAGCGTCTTGCCCTCGGAGAGGTTCGGCGCGATGTCGTTCTTGTAGAGGTCGCGCTGCGACTGGTCGGGCGCGAGGATGACGATGACGTCGCCGGCGGCCGCGGCCTCGGCCGGCGTGAGCACCTCGAAGCCCGCCTCCTCGGCCTTCGCGGCCGACTTCGAGCCCTCGCGGAGACCGACGACGACCTCGACGCCCGAGTCGCGCAGGTTCTGCGCGTGCGCGTGGCCCTGCGAGCCGTAGCCGATGACGGCGACCTTCTTGCCCTGGATGATCGAGAGGTCGGCGTCGTTGTCGTAGATGACTTCAGTCACGTGTTGATGCTCCTTGTGTGTGTTTCCGTGTTGAGTGCTGCGCACGGCGCCGAGGCGCGAGCCCGTCGCCGTGGACGGGCCGTGCGGGGATCGCCCGGCGCGCGCCTACTTGAAGACGCGCTCGGTGATGGACTTCGGCCCGCGGCCGATCGCCAGCTGGCCCGACTGGACGAGCTCGCGGATGCCGTAGGGCTCGAGCACGCGCAGCAGCGCCGCGATCTTGCCGGCGTCGCCCGTGGTCTCGACGACGAGGGCGTCGGTCGAGACGTCGACGACGCGCGCGCGGAAGAGCTGCACGGCCTCGATGACCTGCGAGCGCGTCGTGTTGTCCACGCGCACCTTGACCAGGAGGTGGTCCCGCTGCACGGATGCCTCGGGGTCGAGCTCCACGATCTTGATGACGTTGACGAGCTTGTTGAGCTGCTTCGTGACCTGCTCCAGCGGGAACTCGTCGATGTTCACCACGACGGTCATGCGGGAGAGGCCCTCGATCTCGCTGCGCCCGACGGCGAGCGACTCGATGTTGAAGCCGCGGCGTGCGAAGAGGCCGGCAACGCGCGTGAGCACGCCGGACTTGTCTTCGACGAGGAGGGAGAGAACGTGCGTCGACATGGCTTCCTTACTGCTCCTCGTAGGCGGGGCTGTGGTCGCGCGCGTACTGGATGTAGCTGTTGGACACGCCCTGCGGGACCATCGGCCACACCATGGCGTCGCGGCTCACGATGAAGTCGATGACCACGGGGCGGTCGTTCGTCTCGAGCGCGAGCTTGATCGCGTCGTCGATCTGCGACTCCTCGGTGACGCGGATCGCGAGGCATCCGTACGCCTCGGCGAGCTTCACGAAGTCGGGCACCATGACGGTGTCGTGGCCCGTGTTCAGGTCGGTGTTCGAGTAGCGGCCGTCGTAGAAGAGCGTCTGCCACTGCCGCACCATGCCGAGCGACGAGTTGTTGATGATCGCGACCTTGATCGGGATGTTCTCCAGCACGCAGGTCGCGAGCTCCTGGTTGGTCATCTGGAAGCAGCCATCGCCGTCGATCGCCCACACGTCGCGGTCGGGCTGCGAGACCTTCGCGCCCATGGCCGCGGGGATCGCGTAGCCCATGGTGCCGGCGCCGCCGGAGTTCAGCCACGAGTTGGGACGGTCGTAGTCGATGAACTGCGCCGCCCACATCTGGTGCTGGCCCACGCCCGCGGCGTAGACGCCCTCGGGGCCGGTGAGCTCGCCGATGCGCTGGATGATCTTCTGCGGCGCGAGCAGGCCGTCGGTCGGCTCGGCGTAGCCGCGCGGGTACTCCTTGCGGAGACCGTCGAGGTAGGCCCACCACTCCGACCAGTCGGGCTTCCCGTCCTGCGCGATGAGGTCGCGGAGCGCGTCGATGAGGTCGTGCGCGACCTCGCGGGCGTCGCCCACGATCGGCACGTCGGCCGTGCGGATCTTGGAGATCTCGGCCGGGTCGATGTCGACGTGCACGACCTTCGCGTTCGGGGCGAAGAGCGCGGCCTTGCCCGTCACGCGGTCGTCGAAGCGCGCGCCGATCGTGAAGAGCAGGTCGGCCTCCTGGAAGGCGAGCACGGCCGGGACCGCACCGTGCATGCCGGGCATGCCGAGGTTCTGCTCGTGCGTGTCGGGGAACGCGCCGCGGCCCATGAGGGTGGTCGCGACGGGCGCGCCGACCAGCTCGGCCAGCTTGCGCACCTCGTCCGACGCGCCGGCGCGGATGACGCCGCCGCCGATGTAGAACACGGGCTTCTTGGACTCGAGCAGCAGCTGCGCGGCCGCGAGGATCTGCTTGCCGTGGGCCTTCGTGATCGGCCGGTAGCCCGGCAGGTCGACCTTGGGCGGCCAGGAGAAGTCGAACTCGCCCTGCTGGGCGTCCTTCGTGATGTCGACGAGGACGGGGCCGGGGCGGCCCGTCGAGGCGATCTGGTAGCCCGCGACGATCGCCGCCGGGACGTCCTCCGGGCGCTTCACGAGGATCGAGTGCTTCGTGATGGGCATGGTGATGCCCACGATGTCGGCCTCCTGGAACGCGTCGGTTCCCATGAGGTGCGAGAACACCTGGCCCGTGATCGCGAGCATGGGCACGGAGTCCATGTACGCGTCGGCGATGGCCGTCACGAGGTTGGTCGCGCCGGGGCCGCTCGTCGCGATGCACACGCCGGTGCGGCCCGACGCCGAGGCGTAGCCCTCGGCCGCGTGGCCGGCGCCCTGCTCGTGGCGGACGAGGATGTGGCGGATCTTCTCGGCCGAGAAGAGCGGGTCGTAGAGCGGGAGGATCGCGCCGCCCGGGAGCCCGAAGACGTCGGTGACGCCGAGGTTCTCGAGCGAGCGGACGATGGCCTCGGCCCCCGTCATCCTGGTCGTCTCCGCTTGTCCCCCCGCTGCGGGGAGGCTCGCAGGAGTCACCGGTCGGGCGGCTGCTTCCTGTGCCATATGTATGAACGTTCCTTTAGTAGCGATTGAGATGCGCGGCTCGGAGGCCCGCCGGCCCTCGGGAGTGGGGATCCCTGGACGCCGGGTCCCGGCGGTCTAGCCCGTGATCGCGCCCTTCGAGGCGGACTGGACGAGCTTCGAGAACTTCGCGAGCACGCCGCGCGTGAACTGCGGAGGAAGAGGCGCCCAGCCTTCTCGGCGGGCTGCGAGCTCTTCCTCGTCGACGAGGAGATCAATCGTGCGGTTCGCGATGTCGACCCGGATGCGGTCGCCATCGCGGATGAAGGCGATGGGCCCGCCATCGACAGCTTCGGGAGCGATGTGGCCGATGCACAGGCCGGTTGTGCCGCCTGAGAATCGTCCGTCGGTCAACAAGAGTACATCCTTGCCGAGACCGGCGCCCTTGATGGCCCCCGTGATGGCGAGCATCTCGCGCATGCCGGGGCCGCCCTTGGGGCCCTCGTAGCGGATGACGACCACGTCGCCGTGCCCCACGCGGCCCTCGCTCAGGGCGTCCATCGCCTCGCGCTCGCGCTCGAAGACGCGGGCCGGGCCCTCGAAGACCTCGAGGTCGAAGCCGGCGCTCTTGACCACCGCGCCCTCGGGGGCGAGCGTGCCGTGCAGGATCGCGATGCCGCCCTTCTCGTGGATGGGGTCGTCGAGCTTGTGCACGACGACGCCGTCGAGGTCGTCGATCTCCATCGCGGCGAGGTTCTCGGCGACCGTCTTGCCGGTGACCGTGAGCGCGTCGCCGTGGATGAGGCCGGCCTCGAGCAGCGCCTTCATGACCACGGGGATGCCGCCCATGCGGTCGACGTCGTTCATGACGTACTGGCCGAAGGGCTTCATGTCGGCCAGGTGCGGCACCTTGTCGGCGATGCGGTTGAAGTCGGAGAGCTCGAGGTCGACGTCGACCTCGTGCGCGATGGCGAGCAGGTGGAGGACGGCGTTCGTCGAGCCGCCCATGGCCATGACCACGGCGATGGCGTTCTCGAACGCCTTCTTCGTGAGGATGTCGGCGGCGGTGATGCCCAGGCGCAGCATCTCGACGACGGCCTCGCCCGACTTGTGGGCGTAGTAGTCGCGGCGACGGTCCGCCGACGGCGGGGCGGCCGAGCCGGGCACCGACATGCCGAGCGCCTCGGCGACCGAGGCCATCGTGTTGGCCGTGTAGAAGCCGCCGCACGAGCCCTCGCCCGGGCAGATGGCCTCCTCGATGCGCTTCAGGTCGGCCTCGCTCATGAGCCCGGCCTTGCACGCGCCGACCGCCTCGAAGGCGTCGATGATGGTCACGTTGTCCTTGACGGTGCCGTCGCTCAGGCGCACGTAGCCCGGCGCGATCGATCCCGCGTAGAGGAAGACGGATGCCAGGCGCAGGCGCGCGGCGGCCATGAGCATGCCCGGCAGCGACTTGTCGCAGCCGGCCAGCAGCACGGTGCCGTCGAGGCGCTCGGCCATGACGACGGTCTCGACGGAGTCGGCGATGACCTCGCGCGAGACGAGCGAGAAGTGCATGCCCTCATGCCCCATGGAGATGCCGTCGGACACCGAGATGGTGCCGAACTGGAGGGGGTAGCCGCCGCCCGCGTGCACGCCCTCCTTGGCGGCCTGCGCGAGCCGGTCGAGGCTCAGGTTGCACGGCGTGACCTCGTTCCACGAGCTCGCGACGCCGATCTGCGGCTTCTCCCAGTCGTCGTCGCCCATGCCGACGGCTCGGAGCATGCCTCGCGACGCCGCCTTCTCGATGCCGTCGGTGACGTCGCGGCTGCGCGGCTTGAGGTCGATCTCTGACTCTGCCATAGCGCAATACTACGCGGGCGGACCGGGCCGCGAGCACGCCCGCCGGGCGCCGTCGCAGGCGGCTCGCGGGCCGGTCAGCGGCGGCCTTCGGGGGCGTCCTCGTCGTGGCTCGTGGAGCCGTCGGGGCGCTCCTCGTGCGCGGCGTCGGCGTGCTCGACGTCGGCGGAGAGCTCGTCGACGAAGAGCGGCACGTCGGCGCCGTGCTTGCCGCGGTAGGCGGCGCGCGCGAGCACGGTCGCGGCGACGGGGGTGGTGAGCATCTGGAACACCATGATCGGCACCAGGAAGAGCACCGTGGCGACGTTCGTCTGCTGCAGCGCGATGGCGACGAGCACGAGCATGAGCCCGAAGATCTGCGGCTTGGTCTGCGCGTGCATCCGCGCGACCGCGTCGGGGAAGCGCAGCAGGCCCACGCCCGCCGAGAGCGAGAGCAGGGCGCCCAGCGCGATGAGCACGAGCGAGACGACGTCGAGCGCGTCCGCGCGGCCGTCGACGATCATGCCCGCTCCTCCCGGTCGGCGGCGGCGACCTCGGCTGGGGTGCGCGCCCCGCGCCCGCCGTCGGCGGTCTCGAGCTCGCCCGGGGCCTCCGGCTCGGCATCCTGGTCCACGACGTCGTCGCCGTCGGCGGCGTGCACGAGGGGCTCCTGCCGCGAGACGTGCCGGGCGACGGCGACCGAGGCGATGAAGGCCGTCATCGCGAGGCCCAGCATGAGCGGCAGGTTGGTGGTGTGCCCGCGCACGACCATGTCGGCGCCCATGACGCAGATGAGGATGGTGAGCAGCGTGTCGGAGCCGACGATGCGGTCGACGATCGTCGGGCCCCGCACGATGCGCACCACGGCGAGCGTCGCCGCGACGGCGAACAGCGCTCCGACGATCCAGAGGCACCCGGTCATGACGTCAACCACGGTCGTCCTCCTCGTCGGTCGAGCCGGATGCGGGCGCGGGCGCCGAGGCCGGCGCGGGCGCGCCGCCCGCCGCATCCTCGGCGTGCTTCCCGGCCGCGCGGGCGTCGACGGCGCCGGCAGCGCCCAGCGGCGCGCTCGCCACGGAGGCGACGGCAGCCGCGGCGGCCGCGTCGAACTCGGGGAACGAGAAGCCCGGCTCCTCGAGCCCGACGCCGCTGAGCTGAGCCGTGCGGCGCTCCTCGTGCAGGCGCTGCAGGCGGCCGTACGCCGCGGGCGCCAGGCCGCGCTCGCGACGCGCCTCGTTGATGCGCCACACGTCGTCGCGGGAGCCGATCGCGAGGGCGATCTGCTCCTCCAGCGCGAGCGCCTCGCGGCGGGCCGCCTCGACGTGGCGCTCGTCGGGCGCGTTGAGCACGTGCAGGTAGATCACGGCGTGCAGGCGGTCGGTCTCCACGACGACGGAGCCGGGGACGAGGATGTTCGCCTCGGCGGTGAGCGTGAGGATGAGGTCGCTGCGGGTGCGCAGGTGCACGGCCACGATCGACGAGGTCGGCACGGGCGCCGGCCGAAGCGCCAGCCAGGCGATCTGGAACGAGGCGATCGCGATGTGCCACAGCATGCCGAGGAGGAAGCGCAGCGCCCACCAGGCGTTCACCCGGCCGGAGAGCTCGACGGCCGGCAGGTAGAAGAGCTCGACGAGGATCAGCGAGAAGACGACGCCCGTGCCGACGCTGATGACGTCGACGTGCCCCCACAGCACGCACCACAGCGCGACGAGCCCCACGAGCAGCGGCAGCTGCACGAGGAAGGGGTGGCGGTGCCGCTCCCCCACGTACTGGTTCTCGGCGCGGGGGCTCACGGGCGGGCCGCCGTCGAGTCGGTCGCGTGTGCGAGCTGGCCCTGCTCGTGGAGCTGCATGGCCGCCTCCTGCGAGATCTCGTAGAGCGGGCCGGCGAAGATCGTGAGCAGCACGCTCACGACGACCATCGCGGTCGTCGCGCCCGTCATGAGGCGCGAGCGCTCGCGCGCCTCCGTGAACATCGACGGGTCCTCCGTCTGGCGGAAGCGCTCGATGACGCTCGGGTCGAGGTTCGAGGTCTGGTCGGCGGGGCGCCAGAAGCCGAGGTTCCACACCCGGACCAGCGCGTACAGCGTGAGCAGGCTCGTCGCCGCGCCCATCGCGATCGTGGTCCAGGCGAGCGGCGTGCCCACCTCGGCGCCGGCAGCGAAGAGCCCGACCTTGCCGATGAAGCCCGAGAACGGCGGGATGCCGCCGAGGTTGAGCATGGGGATGAAGAAGAGCACGCCGATGAGCGGCGCGCGCCGCATGAGGCCGCCGAAGCCGGTGACCGAGGAGGAGCCCGTCTCGCGCTCGATGAGGCCCGTCACGAGGAACAGCGTCGTCTGCACGATGATGTGGTGGGCGATGTAGAACGACGTCGCCGCCCAGCCCTGCACGGTGCCCAGCGCGATGCCGAAGAGCATGTAGCCGATGTGGCTGACCAGCGTGAACGAGAGCAGGCGGCGGATGCCGGACTGGGCGACCGCGCCGAGGATGCCGACGACCATCGTGAGCATGGCGATGATCATGAGGAACGTGCTCAGGTCGTTCGAGACGAACATGAGCGACTCGGTGCGCAGGATCGCGTAGACGCCGACCTTCGTGAGCAGGCCGGCGAACACGGCCGTCACGGGCGCGGGCGCCGACGGGTAGGAGTCGGGCAGCCAGAACGACAGCGGGAAGAGCGCGGCCTTGATGCCGAATCCGATGAGCAGCGCGAGGTGGACGACGAGCTGCACCGACTGCGGCAGGTCGGACATGCGGATGCCGATCTCGACCATGTTGACCGTGCCGGTCGCGCCGAACACGAAGGCGATCGCGATGAGGAAGACGACCGACGAGACGAGGCTCACGACGATGTACGTGATGCCCGCGCTGATCCGGTCGCGCGTGCCGCCGAGCGTGATGAGCACGAAGCTCGCGACGAGCAGGATCTCGAACCCGACGTAGAGGTTGAAGAGGTCGCCGGCGATGAAGGCGTTGTAGACGCCCGCCGCGAGCACGAGGTAGGTCGGGTAGAAGATCGAGACCGGCGTCTCGTCGTCGCCGTCCGCCGCGCCCTGGCCGATCGAGAAGGCCATGACGGAGAGCAGCACGAGGCTCGTGACGACGATCATGAGGCTCGAGAGCTGGTCGACCACGAGCGAGATGCCGAAGGGGGCGAGCCAGCCGCCCGCCTGCACGACCAGCGGCTCCTCGTTGACGTTGACCGTGACGAGCAGCGCCACGCTCACCGCGAGCGCGAGCACCATCGTGATCGAGGCGATGACGATCTGCATCCTCGTGCGCCGTGCCGCCGCGAGCGTGAGGCCCGCGCCGACGAGCGGCACGAGCACCATGAGGGGCACGAGGAAGGTCATTGGCCGGGATCATCCTCTCGGTCGATGGACGCTTCGACGGTAGTGCAATCCCGTGACCGGCTGCCACTCGGCGAGAGGGTTGGCACAATGCCGTGCACGCCGCGCACGAGTCCCCGAGTCCGGGTCCCCGGCCGGCGACCGGCCCGCGGACGGCCTGCCGACTGGCACGGCCGCCGCGACGTTCCTAGGATGGGCGGGCCCGCGACGGCGTCCGCAGGGACGCGGCTGGCGCGGGTCTCCCCGTCAGCAGTCGAGATCGGATGCCGTGAGCCGTCGAACCAGTCCAGCGGGTGCCTCGATCGCGTTCGGCCTCCTCGTCGTCCTGTCCGGGATCAACCTGCGCGCCGCCATCACGAGCGTCTCGGCGACGCTCGGTTCCACGACCGAGCACTACGCGCTGGACGGGCTCGGCGTCTCCCTGCTCTCCGGCCTGCCCGTCCTGCTCCTCGCCTCGGGGGCGCCCTTCGCGCCGCTGCTGGAGCGGCGCATCGGGCTGAACCGGGCGATCGTCGCGCTCGCCGCGCTGCTCGCGGCCTCCCTCGCGCTGCGGCCGATCGGCGTCGTCTCGCTCTTCATCGGCACCGTCGTCGCCGGCGCCTCGATCTCGGGGCTCAGCGTGCTCACCCCGCAGCTCGTGCGCGCCCGGCTGCCGCGGAACGCGGGCGTGTGGGCGGGCGTCTTCTCCACCAGCTTCACGCTCAGCGCGACGCTCGGCGCGGGGCTCACGGTGCCGCTCGAGCACGCCTTCGGCTCGGTGCCGCTCGCGCTCGCCGCGTGGGCGCTCCCGGCGGCGGCGCTCGCCGTGTACGCGCTCGTCGTGGGCCTGCGGTACCCGGATCCGCCCGCCGTGGCGGCGAAGCCGGCCGCTGCCGCCGCCGGCGCCCCCGGGGCGGCGAGCGCCGATGCGGCGGCCGCTCCCTCGGCCCGCACGCGCCGGCCCTCCGGCATCCTGCTGCTCGTCACGGTGTTCTTCGGCACGCAGGCCTTCGCCTTCTTCGCGATCGCCGCCTGGTTGCCGACGATCCTGCACGACCGAGGGTTCGACCCGACGACGGGGGCGAACCTGCTCGCGCTGCAGACGTTCGCCGGCGTGCCCGCCGCGCTCGGCACCTCGTTCCTCGCCTCGCGCCGGCTGCGCCAGCACGGCATCGTCGTCGCCTCGACGGCCGTCTCGCTCGTCGCGCTCGGCGGTCTCGCCTGGGGGCCGACCGAGATCGTCGCGCTCTTCGTCGTGCTGCTTGGCGCCGCGCAGGGCGCCGCGTTCTCGCTCGGCATGGTGCTCATCGTCATCAAGGCGCCCGACGCCGCGTCGGTGGCGCGCTTCTCCGCCTTCGTGCAGGGCTTCGGCTTCGCGTTCAGCGCGCTCGGCCCCGTGTCGCTCGGCTTCGCGCAGTCCTCGGGCGCCCCGTGGTCGGCGGCCATCGCGATCGTCATGGGCGTGGTGCTCGTGCAGTCCGTCGCCGGCTGGTTCGCCGGTCGGCGCGTCGTGCTCTAGCCGCGCCACGGGCTCGCCGTCCGTCCATGGAACGGATTTCCCCCTTCGGCACGGTGCCGAAGGGGGAAATCGGTTCCATGGATGCCCGTACGGCGAGCCGGCCGAGCGCTAGGCGTCGCGCGAGGGGCGCGGGGCGTCGGCGTCCTCGCCGTCGTCGAGGTCGATGCGGGCGGTCGAGAGCGCCGTCTCGGCGTGCTCGCCGAACTCCGTGTCGCCCGCGTCGTCCGTGTCGAACGACTCGTCGGGGGTGATCTCCTCCCGCTCGCGGATCGCCACGTCCTCGGCGTCGTCGGAGACCTGGTCGCCCTGCGCGAGGCGCCACGAGCGGTAGAGCAGCGCGAGCATGAACGCCGTGACGCCGAACGTGATGACGATCGCGGTCAGGATGAACGCCTGCGGCAGCGGGTCGGAGTAGTCTTCCGGCGCCGCGCCCTTCGTGTCGATGGGCGCGAGCCCGAACCGGCCCGACATCGAGAAGACGAGCAGGTTCACGCCGTTGCCGATGAGGATGATGCCGAGGAGCATCCGCGTGATGCTGCGCTCGAGGATCAGGTAGACGCCGCAGGCGACGAGCACGACGACGCCGATGAGCATGGCGATGTTCACGGTCGGGCGCCTCCCTCGGTCGCGGGCCGCTCGGACGGCTCGGCGGATGCCGGGGCGAAGGCCGCGTCGCCGGCGGCGCCCTCGGCCGACGGCGCGCCCGTCACGGCATCCATCGTGATCGTGTCGTCGGAGTCGGCCGCGCGCTCGTGCCCGTGGCCCTCGTCCCGGCCGTCCAGGAACGCGACGAGCGAGCGCGACGGGCGAGCGCCGCCGTCGGGCTCCTCGAGACCGTCGTTCGGGTCGGCGTCCTCCTCGCTCTGGATGTCGATCTGCGAGCCGAGCGAGCGGAGGATGTCGATGACGAGCGCGATCACCACGAGGTACACGCCGATGTCGAACATGGTCGAGCTGACGAAGACGACGTGCCCCACGAAGGGCACCTGCTCGTCGATCCACGTCGAGGTGAGCGGATCGGCGCCGAAGAACAGCGGCACGAGCGCGGTCAGCGTCGCCATCAGCAGGCCGATGCCGAGCAGGCGCCCGGCGTCGATGCGCACGGCCTGGTCGAGCTCCTCCCGGCCGCCGGCGAGGTAGCGGGCCGCGAGCGCGAGGCCCGCGACGACGCCGCCGGCGAAGCCGCCGCCGGGCGCGTTGTGTCCCGCGAACAGCAGGTAGAGCGACGTGACGAGGAGGGCGTGGAAGACGAGCCGCACGACGACCTCGAGCACGATCGAGCGGTTCTCGGGCGCGAGCGTGCGGCCGGCGAGCAGCCACACGCGCCGGTGGTCGAGGCCGGCGGCGGCGCGCGCCCGACCGGAGCCCTCGACCCTGGGCGTGACCGACTCGAGCCGCTCGCGCGAGAACCAGCGGCCGCGCTTGGGCGCGCGCGCCTCCGACATGGCGCCCGAGGAGCGCTGGCTCAGGTAGATGAGGCTCGCGATGCCGGTCGCCGCGGCGACGAGCACGCTGAGCTCCCCCATGGTGTCCCAGCCGCGGATGTCGACGAGCGTGACGTTGACGAAGTTGTAGCCGTGCCCGCCGGTCACGGCGAGCTCGCCGAAGGAGCGCCCGTCGCTCGGCACGAGCCGGTTGCCGAAGGCGATCACGGCGATCGAGGCCACGGCGAGGCCGGTCGCGAGGCCGATGACCCAGCGCAGCACGGGGTTCATGCTCTTGTGGATGCGGCCGTGGCGCGCCGGCAGGCGGCGCAGCACGAGCACGAAGACGACGAGCGTGATGGTCTCGATGAGCGCCTGCGTGAGCGCGAGGTCCGGCGCACCGTGCAACGCGAAGGTCGCCGCGGCGCCGTACCCGGTGACGCCCACGAGCACGACCCCCTGGAAGCGCTTCTGGGAGCGCGTGACGGCGAACGCCGCGAAGGCCATGAGCAGCACGATCGCGAGCTCCACCCAATCGAACTCGAAGGAGTACGGCACCGGCGGGGCGTCGACGCGGCTGATCGAGAAGACCGCGGAGGCGACGAAGACCAGGAAGATCGTCGCCAGGTAGAACGGGAGCGAGCCGCGCTGCGTGGTCGCCGTGACGCGCGCCGAGAGCCCGTCGATGGCGCGCAGCGACCACCAGTATCCGCGCGAGGCGTCGAACCACGAGGGGACGCGCGCCTGCAGCGACTCGAAGGGCCGGCGCACGGCGAAGAGCAGGAAGCCCACCAGGAAGGCGATGCCGGAGAGCCCGAGCGCGAGCTCGAACCCGTGCCAGAGCGCGAGGTGGTAGTAGGCGTCCTCCGTGGGAGCGTGGAACGCGTCGGCGACCTGGGCGAGGGGCTCGTCGAGCAGCGGGCTGAGCGGGCCCAGCGCGAGCGAGAGGGTCGCGAGCAGCAGCGGCGAGAGCATGAAGTCGAAGTGCTCGGGCGCGTAGCGGACCCGCTCCACGCCCGGCTTCGACGCGAAGGCGCCGTAGAGGAATCGCAGCGAGTAGGCGATCGTGAGGCAGGCGCCGAGCACGCTCCCCGCGAGCGCGACCCACGCCATCGGCATCCCCTCGGACCCCGCCTCGATGAAGGCGGTGAACACGGCCTCCTTGGCGACGAAGCCGAAGGTGGGCGGGAAGCCCGCCATGGATGCCGCGGCCACGATCGCGACGACGAGGAGCACGGGCGCCGAGCGGCCCAGACCCGACAGCTTGCGGATGTCGCGCGTTCCCGTGCGGTGGTCGATCATGCCGACGATGAGGAAGAGCGCCGCCTTGAAGCAGGCGTGCGCGAGGAGCATCGCCATGCCCGCGTAGGCGGTCGTCCAGGTGCCGAAGCCGACGACGGCGGTGAGGAAGCCGAGCTGGCTGACCGTGCCGTAGGCGAGGATCAGCTTGAGGTCGTGCTGCCGCAGCGAGCGCCAGCCGCCGACGAGCATCGTCGCGATGCCGAGCACGACGAGCGTCTCGCGCCAGCCGGGCATGTCGGCGAAGCCCGGCGCGAGGCGCGCGACGAGGTAGATGCCGGCCTTGACCATGGCGGCGGCGTGCAGGTAGGCGCTCACGGGCGTGGGCGCCGCCATGGCGCCGGGGAGCCAGAAGTGGAACGGCAGCAGGGCCGACTTCGACACGGCGCCCGCGAGCACCAGCAGCACGGCGGCGATGATGCCCGGCGTGAACTCGGGCGGGTCGGCGACGATCGCGGACAGGCTCGTGGTGCCCGTGGCGATGTTGAGCCCCACCAGCCCGACCAGCATGGCGAGGCCGCCGAGCGTGGTCACCAGCAGCGCCTGCATGGCCGCGCCTCGACTCGCGCGGCGATGCGCGGAGTGTCCGATGAGCAGGAACGAGAGCACGCTCGTGAGCTCCCAGAACACGAACATGACGTAGATGTCGTCGGCGAGCACGAGGCCGTACATGACGCCGGCGAAGGCCAGGAGCACCGCGCCGAACCGCCCGATCGAGGGGTCGTCGCCCTTGAAGTAGCGCTGGCAGTAGAGCAGCACGAGCGCGCCGACGCCCGTCACGAGCAGCGCCATGAGCCACGAGAGCGTGTCGGCGCGCAGCGTGATCGAGATGTCGAGGGCCGGCACCCACGGGACGGACTCGACGACGGGCTCCCCCGCGAGCACGCGCGGGCCGAGCAGCGCCGTCCACACGCAGGCGGCGGCCGAGACGAGCGCGGCGCCGACGAAGATGCGCCCGCCGAGCGCGCGTCGGGCGACGGGCATGAGCAGGCTCGCGGCGCCGAACACGACGAGGAGGGCGATCATCTCGGGCGGCCTCCAGACGTTGATGGGCTGGCGTCGTCAGGCCGCGCGAGCGGGCGCGACCGATGTCCATCATAGAAGAGGGCGACGTCGCGGCCGGTCGGCGGGGACCTCCGACGGAGTCGTCCGCGGTCCGCCGGGGTCGTCGGGCCCGCCCCGGATCTCTACGATCGGAGACCGTGACCACTTCGCTCGAACATGCCGCGCTCCCCGCCGTCTCCGGCGCCCACCTCGTCGGATCGATCAACCAGCCGAGCGCCGACGCGACCTTCCGCGCCGTCGGCCCGCACCTGGGCGCGCACCTCGCCCGCATCCCCGACGGGGAGATCGGCGAGCGGTTCCACTGGATCCTCTTCCAGGGCGGCGTCTTCGCGCGCACGGAGGGCCTGGCCCGCATCCCCATCGACCCGATCGTCGTCGCCGGCTTCGACGTGCGCCCCTTCGCGCTCGACGGCACCGTCGAGGCGAAGCGCCTCGAACTGCCCGCGCTGGGCTACGCGGCGAACGCGATCTCCAGCTACATCGACTTCGCCCGGCTGCGCGCGGACGGCGTCGTCCCCGCCGGCACCCG